>Ga0102590_1001113_pt1 | contig 44095 bp, 37 predicted proteins | sample AraplaMF_Col_mMF_FD_76859 | JGI IMG/M metagenome (GOLD analysis project Ga0102590, IMG submission 76859) | Arabidopsis root microbial communities from the University of North Carolina, USA - plate scrape MF_Col_mMF | ecosystem: Host-associated > Plants > Roots > Endosphere | place: USA... | reverse complement strand
TCGAGATCGACCAGCGCGCCGCCGTCCCTGATGTAGTCGAACTCCGCCTCGTTGATCGAGGGATGCTCCTTCGGGCCGTAGATGGTCTTGAGCCAGACGAGGCCCATCACGACCCCGAGCGCGCCCATCACGAAGAACACGAAGCGCCAGCCGTAGCTGTGCGCGATCCAGCCCATCAGCGGCGCGAAGATCACGGTGGCGAAATACTGCCCCGAATTGAAGAAGGCTGACGCGGTGCCGCGCTCATTGCCGGGAAACCAGGCCGCGACGATGCGGGCGTTGGCGGGAAAGGACGGTGCTTCCGCGACGCCCACCAGCAGGCGAAGCGCGAACAGCACGGCGACCGCAGCGCCGGCGCTGAAGAAGCCGACCCAGCCTTGCATCATCGTGAACAGCGACCAGACGATGATGCTGAAGGCGTAGACGAGGCGCGAGCCGTAGCGGTCGAGCAGCCAGCCGCCCGGTACCTGCGCGACGACGTAGGACCAGCCGAAGGCCGAGAAGATCCAGCCCATCGCGACGGGATCGAGATGGAGTTCCTTGGAGAGGGCGGAGCCGGCAATCGACAGCGTGGCGCGGTCCGCATAATTGACTGTCGTGACCAGGAACAACATGGTCACGATGAACAGCCTGACGCGAGACCTCCTCATGTCCGCCGCGGACACCACTGCGCTCATCATGCGCCTCCTCAAGTCGAATGTTTCCTCGAGGCGACTCCTAGAGGCGCGCGCGGGAAAGTGTCCAAGTTGAAGGGGGTATCGATTGATGCCGTTTTTGAATTGATCGAACGGCAAGACGAGGCGGTGGCAGCTAGACCAATGCCAGGTTCGTCGGATGCACGCCGGTGAAGATGCGCTGGAGGCTCTCGTTACCGAGGCCGAAGACATGACCGAACAGATCGGCAAACAGGGCGCGATAGTCGGTCAGCACGGGATAGTCGCGGTTCTGGAACAGATGCGGCTGCTCGACCTTGACCTGCTCGCCGAGGATACGGCCGCCGTTGATGCCGCCACCGAGCACCCAATAGACGCTGCCATGACCGTGATCGGTGCCGCGGTCGCCGTTCTCGCGGAAGGTGCGGCCGAATTCCGAGATCACGACGACCACCGTATCGCGCCACGCGGCCGGCCCGACTTCCTCGGAGAAGCCGACGAGGGCGCGACCGAGCTCACCAAGCCGGTCGGCGAGATAGCCGATGGCTGCGCCCTGGTTGACATGGGTGTCCCAGCCGCCGACATCGACGAAGCCGAGATTGAACTGCTCGCGCATCAGGCGGCCGATGCGCCGCGCCGACAATTCGAAGCCACGCGGCGAGACCGCGCCGCGATTGGCGGCATTCATCTCCTCGGAGACCGATCGGTAGACGTCGTCGCGGACGCGAAAGCCCTCCGATACCGAGGAAGCGAGACTGGACTGCGCGTACATCCTCTTGATCAGATCGGCCTGGCGGTCGTCGACGCCCGGCTTTGCGACGTTGTTGATGCCAGTGTTCGGCACCTGTGATTTGCCGCGGAAGATCAGCGGCAGCTGATCGGTGAAGGCGATCGGCTTGACGCGCGTCAGCTCAGCGGCGAGACGGCTCATGAAGCCCGAACGATAGTCGCGCGAGCCGCCGGCAGACTGGCCGAGCTCGATCGTGTCCTGGGTTTCGAAATGGCTTCGGGTCAGGTCGTCGCTGGTGCCGGCGAAGGGAATGAAGGCGATCTCGCGCTTGGCCCAGAGCGGATAGATGCTGTCGCGCAAAGCCGGATGCAACCCCCAGTCGGCGTCGAGCGCGAGCGCGGCATTGGGATTGCCGACATCGGGCTTGGCAATCGCGAGCGTCGGCCGCGATGTGCGGTAAAAGTCGCTCGAGACCGGTACCACGACATTGGCCGCATCATAAGCGCCGCGCAAAAACACCACCAGCATGCGCGCGTCGGTCGCCGGCGCAGCCCAGACGCGGCCCGCCACCGTGAGCGGAGCGAGGGCGGCAAAGGTCTTGATCAGCTCGCGGCGGTTCATGACGATCTCCGTGGCTCAGTGCATGAATTCCGGTGATGACAGGAAAAGCGTGTTCCAGTCCTGCGGTGAAATCGCCCGGTCGAGCGATGCCAGCGTCGCCGGGCCGAGAGTCTTGCGAAGGCCGTTGAAGTAGAGCGCATTCTGCAGGAGCGGGAACGCGGGCTGCTCGACCGGGTTGGGACCGTCGGATTTGAACAGGCCGGACGAGCCCGATCCGATCTGACGTGCGATCTCGAAGCGAACCATCATTTGTCCGGGGCCGTTCCACGCCGCCGACGTCAGCGCATAGCCGTCCGGCGTCTCGTGGTTGAACAGGCCTTCGCCCAGGCGATTGATCCAACCCTGGATCGGTGCGGTATTCAAGATCACCCTGTCGTCATAGGCGAGGCGGACTGCTGAGAGCACATATTGCACCGGATCCTTGAAGCGCGTGCCAGGCTTCAGCGCAGCCTCGAATTCGCTCGAATGGATCATTGTTGCGAGGACCGAGGCGATGTCGCCGTCGCTGGATTTGAATGTCTGGGCCATCCGCTGCACGAGTACTTCCGGCGGATTGTCGGAGACGAAGTAGGTCGCGATCTTGCGCGACAGATGGCTTGCGGTCGCGGGATGATGGACCAGGATGTCGATGGCTTCATCGACCTCGGCGAGCCCACGTCCTCTGATCGTGTGGCCGAGAAAGGTCTTGTCGCTGTAGTCGTGACGGGATGGATTGAATTCGAAGGCGCCCTCGCGCACCAGCTGGGACTGCAATTCCGGCTTGAGTTTCGGATCTTCCGGCCGGGTGTCGATGCCCACCCCGGTGAGGATCTTCGCCAACGCCTCGACGTCGGCCTGCGTGTAGCCGGAGCCGACGCCCATGGTGTGCAGCTCCATGATCTCGCGGGCGTAGTTTTCGTTCAGGTGACCAGCCGCGTTGTCGGCATTGTCGAGGTAGCGCAGCATCGCGGGGTGATGCACGGTCGCCGCGAGCAGGTCGCGAAACTTGCCGAGCGAATTGGGCCAGATGGCGTGATCGACGTAGTCGCCGACCAGTACGCGCAGATTCGACTTGTACTGGTGGACGTTGAAGTGATTGAACCAGAACCAGACCATGCGCTCGCGCAGCTGGTCGGGCGCGTAGAGCGCGTGCAGGATGGTGCGCGCCGCGGCCTGCCTGGCGCGATCGTTCATCGCCTGCTGAAACACCTGCTGCGCCGCCTTTTTCTGGTCGGGATCGGCGACCTGGTTGGCGCTCCTGGATTGCTGTTCGAAGGCGACCGCAATGTCGAACGGGAAGCGGTGTACGTCGGGTATTGCTTCGATCTGCGCCTTGGCAGCTTCGGGCAATGCGGGATTGCCTGCCGGGTGCAACTGCTCCTGGAGCCAGCGCTCGGCACCGATGCCGCGCATGTGCGCGGCACTCGAGGTGCTCACGCCGAAAGTCAGCCGATCGAGCAAAGCAAGATCATGCGGGTTGAGGTCGTCGGCACGGGCGATGTTCGGCATCAGGCCTGTGGAGAGCGCCAGGAGCGCCGCGAGGCGGGACCGGCGCAGCCGACGAAATGCGCTTCTGCTATCCACGATCGGTCCCGGCGGGTTCGGGCTGCATGAGGATGTCCGCATCACACGATGCGTGCATCATCATGCGCCGGTCGGCTGAACCTGGCCTGAATAGAATGGACTCAATTGACGGCAGCGCCATCAATTTCCAGCGAGCGGCGCCCGGTTCCCGCGCCGCCGGCTATCGCTGCGCGCCCGGCAGGAGCGGAGCCAACAGTCCGCGCGTGACGCTTGGCGGCACGGCGTCGAGGCCAAGCACTGTGCTGGCGGCAGGCAGCGTCGCATCCGCCATCGCGGCGTGACCTTCGGCGCTGGGATGCACGGCACCACCATAGACGGCCGAGAGCACGCCCCAGGTCGCGTCGTGGATGTCGGTCGGCTGACTCGCCGCCGGCAGGCCTTGCGGATAAGTCATCGCCGCGAAATAGCTGTCGTTGGCGTCGCGAATCCAGCGCGCGCGCGGCAGATAGGCGCGATATTCGGAGGCGCCGCGGCCGCACAACATCGGCTGGCTTGCCGCGCTGACGATGTCGGGGTTGAAGCTCTGGCCATTCTCGGCAAAGCAGGTGCGATCGAATTCGGGATCGCTGCCCGCATGGGCACAGAAGCCATGATCGGCAAACGCAGCCTGATGCGCATCGACGAAGGTCATGCGGTCGGCCTCGGGATCGCGGCATAACGCACCGCGTGTACAGGTGGCGAGCCCCTTCAGCTGCGGCAGGAATTCGGTGTCGACGAAGGTCGAGACGCGGGCGAGCCGCTGCGGATCGGCGTTGAAGGCGGGATGGATGTCGAAGCCGGCGCGGCCGCCGCGGCAGGGCACGCCGCCGTCGGCTAGCGCCGGATTGGCATAGGAGACGTAGATGACGTGCGAGAGGTCGCCGCCGACCAGCGGCTTCAGCGCCTCGCGTAGCTTGACGAAATTCTGCGGCAGTTCGCGCTGTAGCGCGTCACGGGAATCGTCGACGCTCGCCATCACGCCGGAGCGGCGGAATAGCGCACGCTCGGTGGTGGTATCGACGATGACGTCGGCGACGAGGCCGGAGAAATAGACGTCGTTGGCACCGATCGAAAGCAGCACGAGATCGAGGTTGCGGTCCGGCTGTCGCTTCTTCGCGGCACTGAGCGCTTCGCGCAGCTCGGCGACCTGCGCGTTCACGCTGGTGCTGCAGACGCCGAACTTGCCCGGCGGGCATTCGCGAGCGCGCTGCGAACCTAGCAGTCCGTCGCTGATGCTGGCGCCGGTGCAGGCGAGCGGCAGATAGGTGACGGCGATATGGGTGTAGCGCACCGCGAGCGCGAGTGCGGTGCGGGTTTGGTAGCTGTAGAGCGAACGATGACAGGGCGAGTTGAACCAGAGCGCGCTGTGACGCTGCCAGTTGGCGAGCGTATCCGGAGCCTCGCAGGCGCGGCCGCCCTTGAAGCCGGCGCGGCTCGGCCGGTAATACTGTCCGCCTGCGGTGCCGAGATAGGAGCGGAAGCAAAAGCCTTCGTCGGAGAGTGCCAGCGGCTTGTCCGGATTGCCTTCGCCGGAGGCGATGCTGTCGCCAAGGCCGGCAATGAAGATGTCGCGAACCTGGATCTCGGTCTGGATGCGCTGGCTCGGATCGGAGCCGGAGGAGACGTCGACGGTCGCCACCGTCTGCTTGCCGTAGCGCACCCGCAGATTAATCGGCTCGGCGCAGTCGAAGGTCGAGGTCTGCGGTCCGTCGCCGTCGTCGAACGACCAGGCGCAGATGGCGCCGACCGGCACCGCGCCGGTCAGGCGCACCGTGATGGGGTGGTCGATCGGGGTGATGTAGTTCTCTTTGACGTTGTCGCGAGTGCAGGGCTGGTTGACCCGACCCTGGAGGTCGATGCAGAGCCGGTTGACCATGTTGCGAGCCCAGCCGCGGCCCTCGCTCTGGAGCTCCAGCGACTGTTCGGCTGCGAGGATGCTGCGGTTGCGCGCATTCTCCACATGCAGCAGGAAGTCGCGCTCTTCCCGGAACAGGCGGAAGCGGTTGCGGACCTCCCAATTGATCTGCAGGGCGCCGCCATCCTGGGCGGCTGCGGGCCGAAGCGGAAAAACCGAGAGGAGCCCGGCCAGCAGCAGGGCGCCCGCGAAAGATCGACGAAGGGAAACAGGGATCATGATCCGCGTCTTCAACGGCAAAGTTGAGGCGGAAATAAGAGAGCATGGCTCGCCTGCCTGCAACCTTTGTCCGCCGCTTTCGCGGGCGGCCGTCGTGATCGCCGGTCAGCTTCACCGTTTGCTGGCTTGGCGCAGCGACCGCTCGTGCTCCATCGCAGTGACCTGCTTGGGCAGGTTGGCCTGCGCGCAGGCTTCCGCCAGTCGCCGCCGCTCCTGCCAGGGCTGGACGACGTTCATCCAGAGTTCGCGCGTGCCCATGATTGAGATGGCGAGACCGAACGGGATCACGAAATAGAGGATGCGGAAGACGAGCAAGGTCGCCAGCAGCTGCTCGCGGCCGAATTCGGGTAGCGCCACCAGCATGGCGGCGTCGAACACGCCGATCGAGCCGGGGGCATGGCTGGCAAAGCCCAGCAGCGTCGCCAGGATGAACACAACCGCGAGCGACAGGAAGTCGATCGGCGGATCGGCCGGAATCAGCAGGTACATCGCGAAGGCGCAGAAGCCGAGATCGACCACTCCGATCAGAATCTGCACCAGCGTCAGCGGCGCCGACGGCAGCACGACCTTCCAGCCCTTCTGGCCGAGCTCGCGGCGCTTCTCGCCCATGCCGAGCCAGACCAGATAGGCTGCGATTGAGCCGAGACCGCCGAACGCGATCAGCCGGTTGATCGACGACGGCAGCTGATCCATGTAGGAGGCCGCATCCGGGTGGATGGCCATGCCGATCGACAGCACGAAGATGTTACCAAGCCAGAAAGTCAGGCCGGACAGGAAGCAGATCTTGGCGACATCGATCGCATTCAGCCCATAGTCCGAGTAGATCCGGAATCGGATCGCTCCGCCGGTGAAAACCGTGGCGCCGATGTTGTGGCCGATCGAGTAGGACGTGAAGCTTGACAGCGCTGCGATGCGATAAGGCACGTGCTTCTTGCCAATCGTTCGCAGTGCAAAAAAGTCATAGAAAGTCAGCGTACAGAACGCAAAGAACACGCAAACCGCGGCGAGCCCGATATGCGCGCGGGGAATCTCGGTTAACGCGGTCAGGATGACGCCGGTATCGATGCCCTTGAGGGTTCGCAGCAGCGTGGTGACCGCGAAGGCGATGATCATCACGCTCGCGGCAATGCCCAGCCGTCGCCAGCCGATCCATCTCTTGAAGCCGCGTTTCAGCGCGGGCAGCAGTCCGTGCATTCATCCTCCCGGCGGGGGGCAGATCCGACCCGGCCAGACATTGGCAGATCGGCTACGATCGTGGCCAAAGGCAGGCGTCGATCGCAAGACATGATAAAGCTCATTTAAGGCAAAACCGGCGGCTTGTGCAGCCCTTGACAACAATAGGTTCTACGTCGGACCGGCCGGTCTTGTCACACGCGGTTCATATCGGGCGCGTTAAGCATATGAATCGCGACAGCAACTCGGGTCCCGCGTCCGTATATTAACATCGTTCCATATCCCGGCCCCGCCGTCATTGTTCCAGCTCAAGTCACATGCGCTGTTTCGGAACGTCGATGCCGCGTGTTCGTTAGGCCCCCATCAGCAATTGAACATGGCGAAATATGCCGGCTTTCGTGCAGGCCTGCGCCGCCGTGTTCCCGAAACCGAAGAGGACCGGAACGATGGGACTGTTCACAAAAGACATCAAGACCATGAACGATCTGTTCGTGCATCAGCTCCAGGACATCTATTACGCCGAGCAGCAGCTTACCAAGGCGCTGCCGAAAATGGCAGAAAAGGCTAACGATCCGCAGCTCAAGCAGGGCTTTTTGACGCACCTCGAGGAAACCAAGCAGCACGTCAAGCGGCTCGAGGAAGTGTTCAAGATGCACGGCGCCCAGGTGAAGGCGGTGGATTGCCCGGCGATCGACGGCATCATCGAGGAGGCCGATGAGACCGCGGGCGACGTCGCGGACAAGGCGGTGCTCGACGCGGCGCTGATCAACGCGGCGCAGGCCGCCGAGCATTACGAGATCGTCCGCTACGGCAGTCTGATTGCTTGGGCCAAGCAGCTCGGCCGCAACGACTGCGCCACCGTGCTGGCCAAGACGCTCGAGGAAGAGAAAGCAACGGACAAGAAGCTGACGTCGCTGGCCGAGAGCAAGGTGAACCTGCGGGCGGCAAGCTAAAGGGCCGGAGAGCCTCTGTCTGGAGACGCCGCGCATCCCGCGCGGCGTCTCTTTTTCGGCTGGGTCTAGTCGGTCTGGTATTTCAGCCCGAACACCAGCGCGACAACGGCAAAGAGCGCAATGGTCGTGGCGAAAACCAGGCTCGCCGCCGTCGAACTGATCAGGGTCGAGAGCACGCCAATTCCGATCACCGGAAGCGCGTTGCCGAGAAAGCAGCAGATGAAATAGGCCGACACCACTTCGGCGCGACGATCGTTCGGTGCTATCTGGTTCACCACCTGCAGGCTGCCGCGATAGCCGAGACCCGCTGCCACGCCGCAGGTCGCGGTCGCCACGATCATGACGCCGAGCGATTCCGCGAACTGCGCCGTCACGACTAGAACAAGGCTCGGCAACATCAGGCCGAGCGACCATAGCATTGCAGCGCGGCTCGACATCGACCGCGTCAGGGCAATGACGAGTGCAACGGCAGAAGCAAGCTCGAGGAAGATCGCGCCGGCGACCGCGTGGCTGGTGACATGCAGCTCGCCAGCGAGAACGCTCGGCGCGAGCGCGGCGAAAAAGGCGACGAGCGCCATGGCGCCGAAGCCTGTGACGGCGGGCGCGACGAATTTGGGCCGGATCGACGGCGGCACGCCGGCGCGCGGCCGCACCGACAGCTGCGCGAGAGCGGCGAAGGGACGTCTGACGGTTTCGCGCGCGAAGGCGAGAAGCGCCGCGACGACGACCAGCACCGCGAGATAGACGATGAACGGCGTTCGCAGAGGGAGTGCAACATACTCGGCGAGCAAGCCGGCGATCAATGCGCCGAGACCGAGACCGGCGAAGTTCGCGATCGTTGCAATCACGGTGGCACGGGAGCGGTCCTGTTCGGCGATCAGTTCCGCAAGCCACGCAGTGCCGGTTCCGGCGCCGATCCCGATCGCAAGTCCGCTCAGCACCCGCGCAACGTAGAGCGAAGCGATTCCTTGCGCGAACAGGAACACGAGGGCGCCCACGATGGCGATGCCGATGGCAATGACCGCAGTGCGCCGCCGCCCGACCTGATCGGACATCCGGCCGAACATCAGGAGTGCGGTCAGATTGCCGACGACGTAGACGGCATAGATCAGCGTCAACGTGATCTGAGAGAAACCCAGCTGCTGCTTGTAGATGATGTAGAGCGGGGTTGCGACCGTACTGCCGGCGAACAGGGCCCCGATCATGCTCCCGACAGCAATGATGGTTGCCGTCTTGCCGAACTCCGATCGTGCGCCTGACGAAACCGAGGTGTTGCCAACTGTTGCCATGACTTTCACTACCTTGACGAGAAGATATAGGAACACCAAGCGATCTCGCGCCGTTCCCATGCCTCCGCGCGGATGGGGCTTGCATGACAAGCAGAGCACGACGTTCGCGGATATCCGGCGCAGGATATGATTGATTCCGCGATGACGTTTCGATCAGAACCGAAGCGTCGTCACGCAACGAAGGCCTAACGGTGGCGTTCACCTGCAAACATGAGGTGGATCATGCCGGCAGACTCTCTTCAGCTGCATTCCTTTCCGAAAGCCTGGAACACGCGAGGCGCGCAGGCTGCGCCCGCTCTGACGTTGGCTGCAATGAGCCTTGGCTATGGCGTCGTGCAACTCGACGTCACCATCGTCAACACCGCGCTCGAGGCGATGAGCAAGACGCTGGGCGGCGGCGTCGCCGAATTGCAATGGGTGGTGAGCGCCTACACCATCGCCTTCGCCGCCTTCATCCTGACGGCCGGCGCGCTCGGTGATCGCATCGGAGCCAAGCGGATCTTCATGGCGGGGTTTGCGATCTTCACCGCGGCCTCTCTGGCGTGCGCGCTGTCGCCCAATGCCATTGTGTTGATCGGCGCGCGACTGGTTCAGGGATTGGCGGCGGCGATCCTGGTGCCGAATTCGCTCGCGCTGTTGAACCATGCCTATACCGACGATCGTGCGCGCGGCCGTGCCGTCGCGGTTTGGGCTGCCGGCGCGAGTCTGGCGCTGACGGCCGGTCCCTTTGTCGGCGGCACGTTGATCACCCTGGTCGGCTGGCGCGCGATCTTCCTTGTCAATCTGCCCATTGGGCTCGCCGGCTTGTGGCTGAGTTGGCGCTACGCCAGCGAGACCACGCGGGCGCGTTCGCGCGAGGTCGATCTGCCCGGCCAGCTTGCCGCGATCGGCGCGCTTGGATCGCTCGCGGGCGCAATCATCGAAGCCGGCGCGCTCGGCTGGGACCATCCGGCCGTGCTCGCGGTATTCGTGGCCTCGGCGGTGCTTGCGGCGCTGTTTGTCTGGCGCGAGAGCTGCGCGGCCCAGCCGATGCTGCCGCTGTCATTGTTCGGTCACCGGCTGTTTACCCTCACCACGATCGTCGGTCTCCTCGTCAATGTTGCGATCTATGGCCTTATCTTCGTGCTGAGCCTCTACTTCCAGCGGATCAACGGCCTATCGGCCTGGTGGACCGGGCTCGCCTTCGTGCCGATGATGGGGGCGGTGCTGCCGGTCAATCTGCTGGCCCCGCGGCTCGCCGAACGCATCGGCTCGTGCCAGACCATCGTCGTCGGCACTTGCACCTCCGCGCTCGGCTGCCTCGGCCTGGTCTGGATCGAGGCCGGGACGAGCTATTGGGCAATCGTTGCTCAAATGATCGCGATCAGCGGGGGCCTTGGCCTCTTGGTGCCGCCGCTGACTTCGATCTTGCTCGGTAGCGTCGAGAAGGCGCGCTCCGGTATCGCCGCCGGCGTCCTCAATGCGACGCGGCAGACGGGCAGTGTCCTTGGTGTCGCGCTGTTCGGCTCGCTGATCGCCTCCGACAGCGCCTTCATGACTGGCCTTCACCAATCGCTCATCATATCGGCAGCCGTGCTACTGATTGCGACTGCCGTGATCGGGCTTGGCGCGAGGAGTTCAACACACAAAATGTGAGCAACTGCACACAGTGTCTGTTCACCATTCCGGGAGCCAGCGCATAGCCGGTTACCGACTGTCTACCTCTGCCGGCTCTAGTGCGATTGGAAGAGGGGCCGGTAATGTATCAAGTTCTGTTTTGTCTCACGGACCAGCACGACTGGCGTCTGGTCGCGCTCGGCGGTGCAGTGTGCCTGCTCGCGAGCGCGGCGGCGATCAGCCTGTTTCACCGCGCGCGAGCAGCGCGCGGTGGCGCTCGACTGGTGTGGATCACGCTGGATGCCATCGTTGCCGGCTGCGGCATCTGGGCAACCCACTTCATCGCGATGCAGGCCTACGGGCCTGGTGCAGGTGGCGCCTACAATATCCCGGTAACGGTCCTCTCGCTGATCTTTGCGATCGCCGTCACCTTCATGGGTATCAGCATCTCTGTTTCGACGACGCGCGGAGTACTGGTTGCGGTAGGTGGCGCCGTCGTTGGCGCAGGTGTGGCAGCGATGCACTACACCGGAATGATGGCATTCGAGATTCCCGCTCATGTCGGCTGGACCACCGCAACCGTGACGGTATCGATCTTGCTCGGCATCGTCTTTGGATCGTGCGCTCTATTCGTCGCCGGACGAGGCGATGGCCTATCCAATGCGCTTGCCGCGACGATTCTGTTGACGATTGCCATTGTCTCACATCATTTCACCGCGATGGGCGCATTGGAATTGACGCCCGATCCCGCCATCGCGATCAGCGGGTTGTCGATCCCGCCGGCCTCGATGTCCTTCCTCACCGCGAGCGCCGCGGTGGCGATCATCGCAATCGCACTGGTTGCGGCCTTGCTTGACCGCCGCGCCAAGGGCGAACTGGGGCGCCAGCAGATCGTGCTGGACACCGCGCTGGAGAACATGTCGCAAGGACTCTGCATGTTCGACGCGACCGGAAAGATCATGCTGTTCAATGAGCGCTATGCGGCGATGCTCGGGCGCACCGGCATGGCGCTCACCGGACGATTACTGGTCGACGTGGTCAGGGAAGAACAGGCCGCGGGACAGTGGAAGGGCGATGCGGATGAATTTTTCGCGCGCCTCGTCGCCGACGCACGTGACGGCCGCACCACGACTGACGTTGTGACCAGGTTCGACCGCTCGATCCGCGTCGTCAACCAGCCGATGCAGGGGGGCGGCTGGGTCGCCACTTTTGAGGACATTACCGAATGGCTTGAGGCGCAGGCCAAGATTTCCCACATGGCGCGCCACGACGCGCTGACCAATTTGCCCAACCGCGTGTTGTTCCATGAACAACTTGAACAAGGACTTCGCCTTGCGGGTGCGAACGACCAACTTGCGGTGCTCTGCCTCGACCTGGATCATTTCAAGGACATCAACGACTCGCTCGGCCATCCGATCGGAGATGCGCTGCTGAAAGAGGTCGGACGCAGGTTGAAGGCCACTGTCGGCGACCACGACACTGTCGCCCGCCTCGGCGGTGACGAGTTCGCCGTCGTCCAGATCGGGCGCTCGGAAGAGGCTGCCGCGCGAGCGCTCGCCGGCCGACTTGTGGAGGTGATCTCCGCGCCTTACGAGATCGACGACCACCAGATCGTGATCGGTGTCTCGATTGGCATCTCGCTGTCGCCGCAGGACGGCAGCGATCCCGATGAGCTGTTGAAAAATGCGGACCTCGCGCTGTATCGCGCCAAGGCCGATGGCCGCGGCACCTATCGCTTCTTCGAGACCGGCATGGATGCGCGCGCGCAGGCGCGGCGCCTTTTGGAAATGGATCTGCGGGCGGCGCTCCAGCGAAATGAGTTCCAGCCCTACTATCAGCCGATCCGCGATGTTGCCAGCGACCGCGTCGTCGCCTTCGAAGCGCTGCTGCGCTGGAACCATCCGCAGCGCGGCCTGATCTCGCCCCTCAACTTCATTCCGCTTGCCGAAGAGACCGGCCTGATCATCCAGCTCGGCGAGCTCGTGTTGAAAGCAGCCTGCGCGGATGCCACGACCTGGCCGGCTGACATCGGCGTTGCAGTCAACCTCTCGCCGGTGCAATTCAGGAATCCGAACCTGATTGCATCCGTGACCGAGGCGCTGGAGCACTCCGGGCTCGCGTCGGGCCGCCTTGAACTCGAGATCACCGAATCGGTGCTGCTCCAGAACAGCGAGGCGACGCTGACCACGCTGCACGAGCTGCGCGCCATGGGCGTGCGGATCTCACTCGACGATTTCGGCACCGGCTATTCCTCGCTGAGCTATTTGCGGAGCTTCCCCTTCGACAAGATCAAGATCGATCGCTCCTTTGTGTCCGAACTTGCGACGCGCCAGGATTCGGTGGCGATCATTCGCGCCGTGACCGGCCTTGGCCGCAGCCTCGGCATCGTTACCACGGCTGAGGGCGTCGAGAATGACGCACAGCTCGAACTGCTCCGACGCGAGGGTTGCACTCAGGCGCAGGGCTATCTGTTCAGCCACCCGCGACCGGCTTCCGACGTCGCGATGATGCTGCACGGACCTAAGCTGCGCGCTACAGGCTGACCGGCTAACCCCGGCGCAGCGCGAAATGCGCGCCGCAGAATGCCATCACGGCGCCGAGACACAGCGCGGCGAGTCCCGCGAGCACGCCGGATACAGTGGGAATCGGGCTCGGCGCCGAGGCCGCCTGTCCGGCGCCCGCGAGCAGGAGCACGCCGACCGCGATCAGGAACTGGCGCATCCGTTGTGGAATCTGGCCGGAGACCGCGCTTTGCATCAACGTCGCGGTGAAATAGCCGCCGGAGAATCCGACCGTCGCAATCAGCCACCAGGCGATCGCCGCGCCCGTCGGCACGAACTCGCGCGTGTCGGCGCGCCAGAGGCCGCCGAGGTCGAGCCCGTAGCGCGCGCCCAGCATATGCACCGCGAGCGCGAGCAGCACGCCTGCGATCATGGCGGCCCCGAGAATCAGGCGGCGCGGAAAATAGATCGTCTCAGCCATGTCTCGCTTGTAGGATGGGGAAGGGCGATCGCGCAAGCGGATCGCAGACGGGATCGACGATCGAGATGCAGGTTTCGGACGCGCAAGCCGCCGCGATCACGAGTTATGCCTACAAGGCGTCGCTGATCGGCTCGGCGCATCGCTTCGAGCTGACCGAGGAAGGGTTGTCCTGGCACATCGCCGGCCGCTCCGGCCTCTGGCGCTACGACGAGATCGGTGCGATCAGGCTGTCGTTCCGTCCGGTCTCGATGCAGCAGCATCGTTTTCGCGCCGACATCAGCCATATCAAGGGCGGCCGCATCGCGATCCTGTCGACGAGCTGGCAGACGGCGGCGCTGATGGCACCGCAGGACAATGGCTTTCGGGAGTTCATCGTCGAACTGCACGCGCGGATGGCCATGTCAGGCAGCCGGGCCGAGCTGACTGCCGGCCTCGGCGCCAAGACCTATACGGCAGTGCTGGCGTTCATGGCGATGCTGGCGGTGGCGATGGCCGCACTTCTCATCCGCGCGCTAGTGATCGGCGAATTCGCCGGCGTGCTGTTCATCCTCGGCTTTGCCGCGCTGTTCGCCTGGCAGGTCGGCGGCTTCGTCCGGCGCAACCGGCCGCGGCGTTATGGTTTCGAGCAACTGCCGCGGTCCTTGCTGCCGTAGCGCCTGCAATCGGCCGCAATCAAACGTGACTTCGCAGCCGCGCTTAGGTCCCGCATCCTGCTGCAATGAATCGCAGCACGCGCCTGCCGACGGCAGACGAGATCGCCGAGATCAATCGCACCCATCTGATCGACACCCCGCTCGTGCCGGCGGATCTGCTGTTCCTGTTCGGCACCCGCGAGGACGTTGCGCTACGCGTCGAGACCGCTGCCCGACTGTGGCGCGAAGGCTATTTCTCCTGGTCGATTGTCAGCGGCGGCGTGACCCCGGGCTCGGAGCAATCCGAATGTACGATCATCAAGGCGGCAATGGTCACCGCAGGCCTTCCCGCAGATCGGATCCTTGAGGAGCACCATGCGATGAATACCGGCGAGAACGTAATCCTTTCGCTGCCGGTCATCGACGCTGCACTCGGGCTTCCCAATATCCGCAGCGTGATCTGCCTCGGCAACACCTGGACTGCGCGCCGGTATCCGATGACGCTGCACCGGCACTGGCCCGAGGTGACGAAGCTGCTGCTCACCGTCGACAGCTTTGCGACGCCGCGTCCGCTCTGGCATACCGACGCCGAGTTTCGCCGGCGTGTCCTGCACGAATGGGACAAGATCGAGCCGTACAAGGCGATGGGCTTCATCGCGGAATGGCCGGAGGGCTGACCGCCAACGGGGCTATTCCGTCGAGTCGAAATCCTCCTCCTTGGTGCCGAGCAGCGACACGATGGTGCGGAGGCCGGAATCGAGCTGCTCGAACGAGGGCGGGGCGAGCGCGAGCCGCACGGCGTTCGGAGCATGGCCATGCGCGACTGCAAATGTCGAGGACGGCGTCAGTGCAATGCCGCGCCTCGCGGCCGCAGTAACGAAGGTCTGGGAGCGCCAGTGCGGCGGCAATGTCAGCCAGAGATGATAGGAGCGCGCGTCGGCTGCGATCTGGTAGCCGGCGAGCAGCCGCGCCGCGGTCTGCTGGCGGCGGGCGGCGTCGATGCGCTTCAACCGCGTCAGCTCGGCAACGGTGCCGTCGGCCATCAATCGCTGTCCGGCGGCGAGCGCGTGGCCGGAGGCGATCCAGCCGCCGGTGCGGACCGCGCTCATCACGCTTTCGCGCAAACGAGGCGGCGCGACGAGAATGCCGAGCGCAAGGCCTGGCGCGACCTTCTTGGAGAGGCTGTCGAGCACGATGCAGCGGTCCGGTCCCAGCGCTGCCAACGGCGTGTCGTCGGCGAGGAAGCCGTAGACGGTGTCCTCGATGATGGTGAGATCGAGCTTCTCGGCGACGCGCATGATGTCGGTGCGCCGCGTCGCATTCATGGTGACGCCGAGCGGATTCTGGATGATCGGCTGGAGATACAGCGCCGACAGATGTGCTTCGCGATGCGCCTTCTGGATCGCGTCGGGCCGCGCGCCATGTTCGTCCATCGGGATCGGCACCAGCGTGATGCCGAGTCGCGCGGCGATGCTCTTGATGTATGGGTAGGTGAGGGCCTCGACGCCGCAGCGGCCGCCGGTCGGAACGAGCGCCGCGAGCGCGGCTGCGAGCGATTGCTTGCCGTTCGCGGTGAACACGATCTGCTCGGCCTGCGGCGCAAAGTCCTTGCGTGCGAGATAGGCGGCGGCGGCATTGCGCGCGCTCTTGGTGCCGGTGCTCGTCGAGCTACGCAGTACGGCTTCGAGCGCATCGACGCGCTCGAGCCCGGCAAGGCTCTTGGCGATCATCGCCCATTGCTGCGGCAGCAGGGGATAATTGACCTCGAAATCGATGCGCGCGTCGCGCGGCTCGCTGATGGTTTCGACTTGGCGCTTGATATCACCGGAGATGAAAGTGCCGCGGCCGACTTCGCCGATGACGAGCCCGCGGCGCAATAGCTCGGTATAAACACGGCTGGCGGTCGAGACCGCAATGCCCCGGTCATAGGCGAAATTGCGCTGCGGCGGCAGCCGGTCGCCGGGTCTTAACGTGCCCTTAGCGATATCTGCGGCAATGGCATCGGCAAGCTTCACGTATTCGAACTTTGACATTATTGCACCGAGAGCAATGTTTTACTTGCTCCGAGCAATGTACTGGAGCATTTAAGTTCCATCAAGGTCCGCGATTGAGCCGAGGTGAGCGAGAGCAATCCGACGGCAGATGAGGTGCAGGCGCTCCCAGCGTTTGCGCCAACGGCAGCTGCTTCGCCGCGCGGGACACAAGGCCGGAGAAGAAACATGACCACGATGTCGCAAACTGCCGGGCGGAGTTTACGCCCATCCTCGTCGAGCGGATTTTTTGCCAGGCTTGCTGGCGCCGCCTATGCTCTGTTCGATCGCCTGCAGCGCCGCACCGCCGTCAAGACGCTGAACGAGCTCGACGACCGCGCCTTGCGCGACATCGGGATCACCCGAAGCCAGATCGAGGACGCCGTCTACGGGCAGTTCAAGGCCGAGCTGAGGCGGTATGTGTGAGGCGATACGTCGCCGGCTGAAGACCTGGATGCCCGGGTCAAGCCCGGGCATGACGATGGTGTGATAGGCGTTCGCCGTTTCCACATCGTCATTGCCAGCGCGCTCACCATCACAGCGGGACGAGAGTTCGAACCTCCGCGCGAACTAGGCCAATGCGGGTTTGGCCCACGCGCTACCGCAAGCTCGATCGTCGTCAGAACGGTCAGGCCTGCGGCGAGGCCGCGTCGGAGCGGTGCGCTGCCGCCGATGCCGGATATCCAAGCGCTGCATCCGGGCTGTGACGCTGTCCGCGAGGGACTTGATGCGGGCTGCCGCCTGTTTGACGACGAACAGGATTGTCGTGACGCGGCTGAGCACGCCCATCAGGATCAGCACCGAGAAGATGTCGATATAGGCGAGGAAATCGCCAACCAGCATCAGCTCCGGCGGAATCGGAATCCTGTGGTAGTAAGCGAGCACGATGATTACGACGGGGATGAGGGCGATGATCTTCCGCACGGTCAGCCTGTCGAGCATCGCGGCGAATTGGACGACCAGCACCTCCCACAGCGCATCACCGATTGCGAGCGGGACCTCGTAAGTCCACCTGCGCCACCATTGCTTCACGACATGTTTCCGAGTTCAGTGTCGCACCACCAGCACAGAACATTTCGCGTAACGCACCACATGCCCGGCATTTGACCCGAGGAAGTAGGTGCGCATTGCCGGCCGGTGCGAGGTCATGACGATCAGGTCGGCCTTCATCTGCGTGGCTTCCTCGAGGATCTCGTGATAGATGCCGCCCTGCCGTACCACGCTGGAGATGTGGGCGGCGTCGATGCCGGATTCGCGCGCGACGATGGCGAGCGCCTCTTCGGAGGTCTGGCGCTGCTGTTCGTCGAAATCGGCCGGCACGTATTCGGCCAGCATCACCGGCGTCATCGGCAGCACGTTGAGCAGCCGGATCGATCCGCCCCAGTTCTGTGACAACGTTGCCGCGGTTTCGATCGCCGGCTTCGCCAGATCGGTGTCGGCGAGGTCGATGGGCACCAGGATGGACTTGAACATCTGCGCCTCCAAATCTTCCAGTCAGCACGTTTTGCCAGTACGTCGCGCGATCATCCCAGTCTAAGCAGCTTGGGGCTGACGAACAGCACCAGCTTGCCGCGGCGGTAGGCCACGTCACCCCAATCCTTGACGTCAAAGTCGAGGATCGCAAGTCCCGCGGTGGGCAGATTGTCGACGAGCGCCTTGGCGCTGGCGGGATCGCCGCTGCCCATCAGCATCAGGGCAGCCTCGTGCATGCCGGGATTGTGGCCGACCAGCAGCAAAGGCGCAGGGTTGGCCGGGATCGTTGCAGTGCGAATGGTTTCGAGAATCTGGGCGGGATCGGCGCCATAGAGGTCCGGCAGAATCTCGACCTGAGGCGTTGCGGCGCGGTCCTTCATGGCCTGCCAGGCGATGTCCCAGGTCTGGCGGGCACGGACGGCGTGCGACACCAGCACGGCCCTGGGCACGGGTGGATGGCTGGCGATCCAGTCGCCCATCTCGGCGGCATCCCGCTGGCCGCGTTCGTCGAGCCGGCGGTCCTGGTCGCGGCCGCTCGGCGCGTCGGTCTCGGTCTTGGCGTGACGCAGCAACATCAAACGGCGCATGGCATTCTCGAATCGTTCCACGTCCTGAATAATCTACAGGCTGGCGTTGAGGACAAGGTGACAAGCGCCCCGAATCCGGGTTTGTCGGGAGAGAAAACCGCTGCACGGTTTTCCGGATCATGCTCTAAGAAAACGACATGAGCGAGACTTTCACAAGCGTGTCCCAGGAAGAAGCCGGCTTTCGCGAACGTACCCGGCTGTCGTTCGATCTCGATGCCGACATTTGCGTGATCGGGGCAGGGCTCGCCGGGCTTTCCATTGCGCTGGAGGCGGCCCGGTTAGGGGCGAGCGTCGCGGTGCTCGAGGGCCGCCATGTCGGTTGGAACGCCTCGGGCAACCAGCTCGGCACGGTGATGCCGGGTTTCGCGCTGGCCCTTACCGATTTGATCGAGCGCATCGGCTTCGAGGACGCCGGCGAATTGTGGTCGCTTTCGAACGAGGGCGCCGAGTTCGTCCGTGCCAACGCCACTGAAGAGAACATGCCAGGCATCGGCCTAACGGATGGCGTGCTGGAAGTTTCCAACGTCGATGCCGGCGACCGGCTGATCAGCCGGCTCCAGATGTTGAACGAGGATTTCGACACCGAAGCCGAGGGCTGGCAAGTCGATCGCGTGCGCGAGACGCTCAAGACCGATCGTTATTTCCATGGCGTCTATTACCCCAAGGCGTTCCAGGTCGACGGCCGCAAATATGTGCATGGCCTCGCCGCGCTGGCGCGGCGGGCCGGTGCGCGCATCTTCGAGGATACGCCTGTTGTCAGCATCGATCATTCCGGCATCCGCAAGCGCATCGTCACGCCGTCGGCGCGGCTGCGCGCGGGCCACATCGTGCTTGCCGGCAACATTCATCTCGGTGCGCCGTTGCGGCGCCTGTCGGAGACGCTGCTGCCGGTCTGGCGTTACGCCGGGATCACCGCGCCACTCGGCGAGCGCCTGCATGAGATCATCGGCTTCAAGGGATCGGTGATGGATTCCGACGGCGTCGATCATTTCCGCATCGTCGAAGGCGATCGACTGATGTGGGAGAGCCCGGAGACCACCTGGGCGGCGCCTCCGCAGCGTTTTGCGGGCGGTGTCAAGCGTCGCATCCGGTCGATCTTCCCGCAGCTCGGCAATGTCGAGATCAGCGAGATGTTCGGCGGCGTCACCGGCCAGACCGTGCATGGCATGCCGCAGATCGGCCAGCTGCGCAAAGGCCTGTGGGTGGCAAGCGGCTTCGGCCGCCAGGGAATGAACACGTCCGCCTTGGCTGGGCAGCTGATTGCGCGCAGCATCCTGTGGGGCGACGAACGCTGGAAGCTGTTCTCGCCGTTCGAACTGGTTTGGGCTGGCGGACTAACTGGCCGGGTCGCGGGTCAGTTGGTGGGTATGTGGGGCAGGGCGAGTTCCGCTGCCGCGGGGTCGCTTGCCCGCTACCGCGAACGGGCGCGGGTGAAGGACAGGGAACGCGAGGCGCGGCTGGCCGAGGCAAACCGGGCCGCCGGCACCGGTCCGCGCCATCAGCCCTCAGGGGTTCGGCCGCGGACCGCCCCGCCGGCTGCGCCGGAGGCGGTGGAACCGGTCGCCCAAGAGACGATTCAGGAGACCGCCCAAGAGACCGACCAAGAGCAAGGCGTCGCGCAATAAGGGCGCGAAAAATCCTGCCTGAAAGTGTAACGTTCCCCGTTAGAGCCCGTATCTCAGGGCGTGGTCCCCGCGCACGGAGAATGAGATGTTTGACCGCCGAATCCTGCTAACCACCGTCGCCGGCCTGTTTGGCCTTTCGGCCTTCCGCTGGCTGAGGGCAGCGCCGGCAGCAGCCGGCGAGAAGGCCGCGCAAAAATTCGAGATCGAGAAGACCGACGCCGAGTGGCGCGCCCAACTGACGCCGCAGCAATACGAGATCCTGCGCAAGGAGGGCACTGAGCGGCCGGGCTCCAGCCCGCTGCTGAACGAGCATCGCAAAGGCGTCTTCGCCTGTGCCGGCTGCGACCTCCCGCTGTTTACCTCGGAGACCAAGTTCGAGAGCGGCACGGGCTGGCCGAGCTTCTACCAGCCGATCGAGGGCAATGTCGGCAAGACCGAGGACCGCACCTTCGGCATGGTGCGCACCGAGGTGCACTGCCGGCGCTGCGGCGGCCATCTCGGCCACGTCTTCGACGACGGCCCGAAGCCGACCGGATTGCGCTACTGCATCGACGGTTTCGGGCTGGTGTTCCATCCGGCGACACCGTCGGCGACGTAGGGCGTCGATTGATGAGATTCCCCGGCAATTGTTGCCGGTCCGGCAATTATGCCCCGGTCATCTGATCGGGGCATCTTCATTTAAGTCATTGATTTTCTGACGATACCCGCTTTGGCATAGGCCTTGCGACTGTCTCCCCGATTGCGGCCATAAGTCGATCCGCCGCCGCGACCGGATTTGGAGACAAAGTTATGGGTATCTTCGATGCAATGAATACCTCGGTGGGTGGTCTGCAGGCGCAGTCCTTCGCGCTTCAGAACATTTCCGGCAACATCGCCAACTCATCGACCACCGGGTACAAGGGCATCGGCACCAGCTTCGTCGATCTCATTCCCGACGCCTCGGTCCCGAGCAAGCAGGTCGCGGGCGGCGTGACGGCAAATGCGAAGGCCACCATCACCACGCAGGGCACAATCTCGTCCTCCAGCGTCGCCACCAACATGGCGATCACCGGTGATGGCTTCTTCTCGATCCAGAAAGCCACCAGCATCGTCGACAACTTGCCGCAGTTCAGCGGCGTCACCTATTACACACGGCGCGGCGACTTCCAGCTCAACGCCAACGGCAACCTCGTCAACGGCGCCGGCTACTATCTGATGGGTGTCACGGTCGACCCGAAGACCGGAAACCCGACCGGCAACGTGGCGTCCGTCCTGAAATTCCAGAACAACTTCATCCCGGCCCAGGCGACAACCTCGATTCAGTACGCCGCGAATCTTCCTTCTCAGCCGAACACGGCGGCGAGCTCGACTGCGGCGAGCAAGACGCTGCTGGCGGCGGGCGGCCTGAATCCGTCCGATTTCGCCGCCAATCCGTTGCCGGTCGGTACCCCGCCCCCGCCTTATGTGAACGCAACGATCTCCGGCGGCGCCGCTACCGGCAATCTGCGTTCGCCCTACACGTCGACGACGGTAACTGGTTCGGTGGCGCTTCTGAACAGCGCTTCGGCGGCGGCGAATAGTGCCACGTCCCTCGACCCCAGTGCATCCCCGCATCTCGCCGCCTCGCTGGCCGGCCAGACGCTGTCGATCAACAATGGCAGTGGCGTTTATACGATCACCTTCGACAACACCATTTCGGGCATCACCACGACTGCCACCAGCACCACGATCGGTCTCAAAAGCCCCACCACGAATACGGTGAACGATATCCTGAATGCGATTGCAACGGCCGGCGGGGCCGGAAACGGCGTCACCGCGGCGGTCAACACGAGCGGCAACATCCAGATTACCGGCGGCGTGAACGTCGATCTTACGATCAGCGGTACCGCGGCCACTACGCTTGGCCTCAGCAACGTGACGCGCGGGGGCAACGTGCTGTCCACGCCTCCGATCACCGGCAACACGCTGCTCAGTGGCGCCGCGACGGCCGGCGGCGCGGAAGTTCTTTCAACGGGCTTCACCGCGGGCCCCCCGACGGCCGATACGATCACGGTGAACGGTCAGCTACTGACTTTCGTCTCTACGGCCCCGCCCATCGCCAACCCGAACCAGATCAGCACCAGTGACACCATCTCGACCTTGCTTCAGAAGATCGACTATCTCAGCGGCGCTTCGGGCTCATCGATCAGTAACGGCGTGATCACGCTGAATACCGGTATCGCCAGCCCCGCCCTGCAGATATCCAGCAGCAACACCGCTGCCCTGGCCGCGCTCGGCTTCACGTCCGCCATCAACAAGCCCCGCGGTGGTGGCGGCACCGCCGGTACCGGCACCGTGATCGGCAACGATATCGCCACGTTTACCAAGGAATCGATCAGCGGCGGCGCGGTCACCGCCTACAACGCCGCAGGCACGCCGGTGAACCTGCAGCTCCGATGGGCCAAGACCGACAGTGCCTCGCTGGGCACCGGTCATACCGATAGCTGGAACCTGTTCTACCAGACCGATCCCGCCGCCACCGGCACGACAGTCGGCTGGGTCAACACCGGACAGACGTTCACCTTCGCCGCCGACGGCTCGCTGACCTCGCCGAGCGGCTCGGGCGTCACCATCAACAATGTCAGCGTCAGTGGCCAGCAGCTCGGCTCTGTCGCCTTCAACATCTCCTCGGGCGGGTTGACGCAATATGCCAGCACCAGCGGCGCGGTGACCATCAACACCATCACCCAGAACGGCTATGCTGCCGGCCAGCTCCGCTCGGTTGCGGTCAACAACAGCGGCCTCGTGGTCGGCACCTTCTCCAACGGCCAGAACCTCGACCTCGCCCAGGTGACGTTGTCGCACTTCAACGGCACCAACTATCTGAAGGCAATGGACGGCGGCGCTTATTCAGCGACCGACCAGTCGGGGCCGGCGATCGACGGCGCCTCAGGCAGCATCAGCGGCTCGTCCCTGGAAGGTTCGAACACCGACATCGCCGACGAATTCACCAAGCTGATCGTGACCCAGCAGGCCTATTCGGCCAACACCAAGGTGATCACGACGGCGAATTCGATGGTCCAGGATCTCCTCAACGTGTTGCGCTGATCGGCGCGTAACGTAACCAAAGGCGGCAAGTAAGATGGGTTTGAGTTCAGCCCTTGCCAGTGCGATGAGCGGTCTGCGGGCCAACCAGGCCGCGCTCTCGATCGTCTCGTCCAACGTCGCAAACTCGCAGACGCCGGGTTATGTCGCCCAGACGCCGAACCAGATCGAAGTCACCACAGGTGACTTCGGCTCGACGGCGAAAACGACAGGCGTCAGCCGCGAAATCGACGGCTATGTGCAGAACCAGCTGCGCACCGAGACCGGCGGCAGCGGCTATGCCGACCAGATGGCCAACATCCTGAAGCAGCTTCAGAGTGTCTATGGCACGCCCGGCAACAGCGGCACGCTTGAAAACGCGCTGAATACCTTCACCTCTTCGCTGCAGGCGCTCTCGACCAGCGCAGGCTCGTCCTCGGCGCAGCGGGTTGCGCTCGGTGCCGCCCAGGCGCTGGCGACGCAGCTCAACGTCACCACCAAGGGCATCCAGTCGCTGCGCTCCAACGTCGAGCAGGATCTCAGCACCTCCTCGCAAGCCGCCAATGCGGCGCTGAACCAGATCGCAGACATCAACACCAAGCTCCAGGGCCTGTCGCCGACCGATCCGTCCGCGGCAACCCTGATGGACCAGCGCGACCAGGCCATCAACAGCCTGTCGAAATATGTTGACGTTCGCGTCACCACCGACGGATCGAACCAGGCCAACATCTATACGACGACGGGTGTCCAGCTGGTCGGTGCGGGATTGGCCTCGCAATTCTCCTTCGCGTCTTCCGGCGCGCTGTCGGCGACCTCGCTCTACAATATCGATCCGGCCAAGTCCGGCGTCGGAGCGCTCACCCTCAAGCTGCCGAACGGCTCGTCCATCGACGTCGTCGGCAACAACGTGGTCTCCTCCGGCCAGATCGCGGCCGACCTGAAGCTGCGCGACGAGACCCTGGTGCAGGCGCAGAACCAGGTCGACCAGCTCGCCGCGACGATGTCGAGCGCGCTGTCGGACAAGACCACGGCGGGTACCACCGTCTCCGGTCCGCCTGCCGGCTTCGACATCGATCTTTCCGGCGCGCAGCCGGGCAATAGCGTCAACATCACCTATACCGATTCCACCAATACCCAGCGCCAGATCACGCTGGTGAACGTGACCGATCCGGCGGCGCTGCCGCTGCAGAACGCCACCAATGCCAATCCGATGCAGATCGGGGTCAATTTCGCCAATGGCATGGGGGCGATCGCCTCCGCGCTCAACACCGCGCTGTCAGGCTCGCACCTGACGTTCTCCGCAGCTCCCTCGCCGGCGACCGCGACGACGCTCCGGGTTACCGATGACAACAGCGGCCTCGCCAAGGTCAATTCGGCGTCGAGCAGCAAGACGGTGTCCTCGCTGACCTCGGGCGGTCCGCAGCTTCCGCTGTTCACCGATGGCGGGCAGGCGCTCTATACCGGCGCGATCACGAGCTCGGGCTCGCAGATGACGGGCCTTGCCGGGCGCATCGCCGTGAACATGCAGCTCACCGCCGACCCGACCAGGCTGTCGATCTACAACACCTCGCCGGTCACGCCCACCGGCGACACCACGCGCTCGGACTATCTCTACTCGCAGTTGACGAATACGGTTTTCTCCTATTCGCCGCAGACCGGTCTCGGCTCGGCGAGCCAGCCGTTCACCGGCAGCGTCTCGAATTACCTGCAGCAATTCCTCAGCGTGCAGGCCAACGCCTCGACCCAGGCGACCGCGCTCCAGCAAGGCCAGAGCGTCGTGGTTTCGACGCTCCAGGCCAAGTTCAACTCGACCTCCAGCGTCAATCTGGACTCGGAGATGTCGAACCTGATCCAGCTCCAGAATGCCTATGCCGCCAACGCCCATGTGATGTCGGTGGTGCAGAGCATGATGAACACGTTGATCCAGGCTCAAGGGTAATCAGTAGGGCTCTGAAACATGTCGATCAGCAGCATCAATTACGGCTCGTCGATCCTCGGCGCACAGATCCGTAACATCAATCAGCAGCTCACCGACCTGTCGACGCAGCTCTCGACCGGCAAGCTGTCGCAGAATTATTCCGGCATGGGCACCAACGAGGGCTTTGCGATCGCCTCGCGCGCGCAGCTCTCGAACATCGCCGCCTATACCGACACGATCACCAACGTCAACGTCAACATCAACCTCGCCAACACCGCGCTGCAGTCACTGACCACGATCCGCAATACCGTGCAGACGGGCTCGGCCAGCACCGCGCAGGATCTCAATGTCAACGGCCAGACGGTGGCGCAGAACACGGCCGCCGCGCAGTTCGGCTCGATGGTTGGCGTCCTCAACACGCAGTCGGGCAACCGCTATCTGTTCTCCGGGACCGCCTACAACACGCAATCTGTCGCCGATGCCGGCGACATCATCAACGGCACCACGACGCAAGCGGGCCTGAAGACGGTGATGGCGGAGCGCCAGGCCGCCGACCTCGGCGCTAACGGCATGGGCCGGCTTGTGCTGGCGTCGCCGCAGCCGACGCCGAGCTCGGTGAAGGTGTCCGAAGACGTTGCGGGGTCGCCGTTCGGGCTCAAGCTCAAGGCGGTGTCTTCGACGCTATCAGGCGCGACCGTCACCGGCCCGAGCGGCTCGCCGGTGTCGTTCTCGGTCGATCTCAATGGCGTCAACCCAAACAACGGCGACAAGCTCAGCGTCCAGTTCACGCTGCCTGACGGTTCGACCGAGCAGATCGACTTGACCGCGTCCACGGCTGTCCCGACGCCGGCCGGCAGTTTCGCCATCGACCCCGGCAAGCCCAATGCGGTGCCACCGGTTGCTCCCGACCCGAACATTACGGCATCTAATCTCAACACAGCGCTGAACATCGCAATCAAGAAGCTGGCTGGCACCTCGCTGGTGGCGGCATCCGCCGTTGCGGCAGGCGACAATTTCTTCAATACGGCGGGGTCGGCTATCGCGAATGTGGCGGCCGCCGGCAATTTTCGCTCGGCCTATACCTCGACGACCGGGACGGGCTCGGTCGCATTGCAGGACAGCGCATTGGCGGCTGCCTCGACGAGCACGTCGCTCGATTCTTCGGCGACACCCCATCTCAACGGAGCTATTCTCAACGCGCTCGCCAACGCTCCGACCGGTACCACCCTGACCATCACCGGCGCGAGCGGCGCCCACACCATCACCTTCGACCCTAACGTCACCACGGTCACGACGGCCGGCGGCAATACCACGATCGGACTGGCTTCGGGCAGCGCCGCGAAGATGTCTGATATCTTGAATGCGATCGCGACGGCCGCCGGCATCCCCTCCGCCAACGTGACCCTGAGCGCCAGCGGCAATATCCAGATCGCGACCGGCACCGGCACAGATGTGGCGGTCGCCGGCGGCGCGGCCACGGCGCTCGGTCTCAGCAGCGTGACGCGTGGCGGCAACGTACCGTCGACGCCCCCGATCACCGGTTCAACCGTGCTGAGCGGCACGGCGACAGCGGGCGGCCCGGAAGTCCTCACGGCGGCGTTCCAGGCGGGGTCGGCTCCCGATACCATCACGGTGAACGGTCAGACGCTGACTTTTGTCGCCTCGGGCGCCACCGGCCCGAACCAGATCAACGTTACCGACAACATTACAACTCTGCTGAGCAAGATCGATCAGCTCACCGGCACCTCGAAGCCGTCGACCATCCAATGCGGCGTGATCACGATCAATACGGACGATCCCGGCAGCCTCAACATCACGAGCTCGAACAGCGCGGCGTTCACGGCGCTCGGCTTCACGTCCTCCCCGGTTACGGCAGCAAAGCCTCCGCTGCGGGTCGGCTCTTCGCCTCTCGGCTCGGCGACGACGCTGGTGAATGGCTCGGCCACCACAGTGAAATGGTACACCGGCAATGACGGGCCGGGCTCGGCGCGTTCGACCGCGGTGGCGCGGGTGGATGACTCCGTCACCGTGCAATACGGCGCGCAGGCCGACGAGACTGCGATCCGCAAGCAACTGCAGGCGATCGCCGTGTTTGGGACGTTCTCGACATCGCCGACCGGGCAATATGCGGGCGGTCAGGTCTCGGCCCTGGCGCTGCGGACCACGCAGGCGCTGACGCCGCAGCCGGGGCAGCAGAAGATCGAGGACATCCAGACCGACCTTGCGATGGCCCAGAACACGATGAAGGACGCGACCACGCGCCAGACCCAGGCCAAGGCTCAGCTCCAGACCATCGTGGACCAGGCGGAGTCGGCCTCGCCCGACCAGGTCGCGAGCGAAATCCTGTCGCTCCAGAACGCGCTGCAGGCGTCCTACCAGACGACCGCCAAACTCGCGGAGCTCTCGCTGGTCAAGTTCCTGTAACGGCGCATTAAGGCGCCGTTAACCATGCCTCTTTACCTCTTGGAGGGGTTTGAGCGGGGGGCGGAGCCGTCAATGTCGGACAACATGCAATTGGTGGTCGCGACGCCCTGCTTCGGCGGGCAGGTGTCGAGCATTTATGCGAGCTCGATCTTTGCGCTCCAGCGCGCCGTGCACGGCATGTCCAATCTCGGCCTCAAGGTGCTGTTGCGCGACGGCGATGCGCTGATCACTCGCGCGCGAGCCAATCTGGTCGCGATGTTCCTGGACGACCCCGACGCGACGCATTTCCTGTTCATCGACGCCGATATCGGTTTCAAGCCGGAGCAGGTGTTCCGGCTGATCGAATGCGGCGCCGATGTCGTCGCCGGCTGCTATCCGATCAAGCGGGTCAATTGGGACAAGGCGAAGCGGGCAATCCAGTCTGGCCGCACCGATGTGCCGGCCGCCTCGCTCGACTACGTGCTCGAGATCGAGGACCCCGATCGCATCGTGGTGGTCAACGGCTTCACCCGTGTGCGCTATGCCGGCACCGGTTTCCTGATGATCCGGCGCCAGGCGCTGGAGGCGATGTGCCGTCATCCTGATTATGCCAACCTGCAGTTCTTCCGTGAGCATTCGCATGACTCGCTCGTCACGAGCCAGAACAGGTTCGCCTTGTTCGAATGCATGATCGATCCGGCGACCGGGACTTATCTTTCGGAGGACTTCGCCTTCTGCAAGCGCTGGACCGATATCGGCGGTGAGATCTGGGCCGATATCCAGAGCCCGCTCGATCATGTCGGTCCGTCGGTCTTCCACGGCGACATTGCCTCGCAGTTCGCAGCCGCGCCTGCCGCTGCGGCGGTGGACGCGGCGTGAGCCTGCCCGGGATGAGCATCGGCGCATCCCGCCTGTCAGACATCGAGCGCGCATCCGAGGGCGGCTCGCGCCATCGCCTCCGCGATCTCTTCACGCCACTGGATACGTTGCTTGTCTCCGGCGGAGACGGGCGGCTGGCGCTCGACCCGAAGACGCGCGTCAACGCCCATGGCTGCGCGCCGTCGCCGGAACCCCATATCTGGAATTTCGGCTCGTCGACCGCATCGACGATCTCGCAAGAGGCCTATGACCGTGCGGCGCTGGCGCGCGAGGAGCTGGTGCACAAATCGCTGTTCGACGAGGTCGAGATCGCCTTCGATCGGCGCTGCGAGGACCTGCGTGACGAGCTGCGCGGTCACTTCCAGCTGCCGCCCCGCGTCGACATCGTGTTCTCGCCATCGGGCACGGATTCCCAGCTCCATGCCTTGTTCCTCGCGCGCGCGGTACTCGGCGCGCCGCCGGTGACGATCGTGGTCGGCGCCGACCAGACTGGCAGCGGCACCGTTCATACCGCGCGCGGGCACCATTTCGGTGCGATGACGGCGAGCGGCGTTGCCGTCCGCAAGGACGCTGCGATCGCGGGTCTTGCCGGCGACAGCATCGCGGTGCCGCTGCTCGACGCTGCTGGCCTTATGATGCGAACCGACGCGGATGCCGCGGTCATGCGCGCCATCGAGGACAGCCTCGCGCAAGGCCGGCGGGTTCTGTTGCACATCATGGATTCGTCAAAGCTCGGCTGGCGCGCGCCGAGTGCCGCCTGTCTCGATGAGATCGCGCGGCGCTGGCCGCGCAAGGTTCAGGTCGTCGTCGATGCCTGCCAGGCGCGGCTCGGTCGCCGGCGGCTGGGATCCTATCTCGATCGCGGTTACATGGTGCTGGTGACCGGTTCGAAATTCTTCGGCGGGCCTGCCTTCAGCGGTGCGCTGCTGGTGCCGAAAGGCATGTGGCGCGTGCTTGACAGGATCGAAGGGATCGCGCCCGGCTTCTTTCACTATGCCGGCCGTTGCGATTGGCCGACGGCATGGACGGCGCTGCGCTCGCGCTTCGAGCGTCAGCCGAATTTCGGCCAGTGGCTGCGCTGGGAAGCCGCGCTGGCCGACATCGGCAGCTACTACGCCGTGCCCGGCGCGTTCCGCGCCAAGGCAATGGCTGAGCTTGCGGCAGGCATCGACAGCATGATTGCGTTGTCGCCGTCGCTGCGGGCCGTACCTGCAGCAGTCGGCACTGCTGATGCTGACGATGAAGAATTTGTGCAGCGTTCGATCTTTCCGTTTACGCTGCTGCGTAACAACAAGCCGGTGTCCGTCGCCGACACCAGTGCCGTGCATCGCGCGCTTGCGCGCGACATGAGCGGTGATATCGTCGGCAGCGACGCCGACCGCGAGGTTGCCGCGCAGCGCTGTCTCGTCGGGCAGCCGGTGCGGCTGGAGCAAGCGGACGCCGCTCCGCAAGCCGCGTTGCGGCTCTGCGTCGGCGCGCGGCTCGTCACCGAAGCCTGGTCGATCGACGGCGCGCAAGCGCAAGCTAATGTGCAGCACACCCTCGATCGCATCGCCCATGTCCTGGTGAAGATCGAGCTGCTGCTTGACCGTACCGCCGCCGTGCCGGCGTAATCCGTATTCGAGGTGTAGATGTTGCATCCGCTTGCCGCGCCCAATTATGCCGACCGTATCGGCTTCGCGCATCTGACCCGACAGGCCTTCGAGGGCGTCGATCTACATCCGTTACGCGACCAGCTCCTGGCGCGGATCGCGGAGGGGACGGCGGAGGCAGGCGAGGGGCTGGATCTGTCGCTGATTGCCCAGTTGATGGGCGAGAGGGAAGCCGGCCTCGTGATCCAATCCGAGGTGCTGTCGTTTCATCAGCTGTTTCGCACGCCTGCCGCTGTGCCGAAGCCGGGGTTGCGCGTGCTTGCACTTGCAGCCGACATCGACATGGGCGGCAACACGCCGATCGAGTTTCTGCTCGAAGGCTCCGACACCGAGCTGCTGACGCTCTACGTGACCAAGGACAAAGGCCTGCCGGAAATATTGCCCGAGCACGACGTTGCCATCGTGGTCGCATCCGATTCCGAGGAATGCCGCGAAGCGCTGGCGCTGATCGAAAAGGCCGCGCCGCACTGGCCGCGACCACTGCTCAATCGCCCCGCGCTGATCGGCAATCTCGACCGCGACAAGCTGTTCCGGCTGCTGGCCGATATCCCGGGTCTCGACATTCCCGTGACGGCTCACGCAACGCGCGCGCAATTGACTGATCTCGTGGAAGGCCGGATCGCTTGCGCGGACATCACGGGCGAATTGCACTTTCCGATGATCGCGCGGCCGCGCGGCACGCATGCCGGCGTCGGGCTTGCGAAGCTCGACGATGCGACCGCCCTCGCGGCCTATCTCGCCGAGCGGCAGGAGCAGGACTTCTTCGTTGCGCGTTTCGTCAACTATGCGGGCCCCGACGGGCTGTTTCGCAAGATCCGACTCGCCATGGTCGACGGCAAGCCCTATGCCTGTCACATGGCGATCGCCGATCGCTGGGACATCTGGTATCTCAACGCCTATATGGCATTCAGCGAAGAGAAGCGCGCTGAAGAAGCCATCTTCATGCAAGACTTCGACCACGCCTTCGCGGAGCGCCACAGGCGCGCGCTCGACGAAATGAGCCGGCGGGTCGGGCTCGATTATTTCATCGTCGATTGCGCCGAGAATCAGAACGGCGAGCTGCTGGTGTTCGAGGCCGACAACACCGCCGTCGTGCACAACATGGATTCGCCTGTCGTGTTTCCATACAAGCCGCCGCAGATGCGCAAGATCTTTGCTGCATTCACCGCGATGCTGTCGCGGCACGCCAAGGGCACCGCAAAGGACGTGGAGAGTGCGGCATGAACGAGATCATCCGCAATCCGCAAGCCGGCGTTTCGAATGGATCGCTCGATCCGGAGGACTGGAGCGAGTTTCGGGCGCTTGCTCATCGCATGCTGGACGATGCCATCGACGGCATTGCCAATGTCCGCGCGCGCCCGGTCTGGCAGCCGATCCCCGACGAGGTTCGCGCGGCTATCAGAACCGATGTGCCGCGCGAGGCGACCGATCTCGCCGAGGTCTATCGTGAATTTTCCGAACATGTCGCGCCTTACGCGACCGGCAACGTTCATCCCGGCTTCATGGGCTGGGTGCATGGCGGCGGCACGGCGGTCGGCGTGATCGCGGAGATGCTCGCGGCCGGCCTCAACGCCAATCTCGGCGGTCGCGATCACATGCCCATCGCGGTCGAGCGCCAGATCGTCGAGTGGATGCGCGTCCTGTTCGACTTTCCGAAAGGAGCAAGCGGCATCTTCGTCACCGGCACGTCGATGGCGAATCTGATGGCGGTGCTGGTGGCACGTACGAGCGCGCTCGGCGCGCTGGCGCGGCAGCACGGTCTCGGCAACGGCGGCGCGCTGCTCACGGCCTACGCATCGAAGGCCGCGCATGGCTGCATCTCCCGCGCGATGGATATCGCCGGCTTCGGAACCGATGCGCTGCGCAAGATCGATGTCGATGTCGACCATCGCATCGACGTCACCGCGCTGCGCGCACAGATTGCTGTCGATCGCACGGCCGGGTTCAGGCCGTTCCTGGTCACGGCGTCTGCAGGGACCGTCGACATCGGCGCGATCGACGACCTCAGGGCGATCGCGCAGCTGTGCCGGGAGGAGGGAATCTGGTTTCACGTCGACGGCGCCTTCGGGGCGCTCGCGATCTTCTCGCCGGAGCTTGCGCCGCTGCTCGACGGCATCGCGCTTGCGGATTCGATCGCACTTGATTTCCACAAATGGGGCCAGGTGCCTTATGACGCCGGCTTCCTGCTGGTGCGCGACGGCGAACGTCACAGGCAGGCCTTCGCGCAGCCGGCGGCTTATTTGAGCCGTGAGGCGAGGGGGCTTGCGGCCGGCACCGTGTGGCCGTGCGATCTCGGTCCTGATCTGTCGCGCGGCTTCCGCGCGCTGAAGACGTGGTTCACGCTGAAGACGTTCGGCATCGACCGGCTGGGTGCGGTGATCGCCCGGAGCTGCGCGCTGGCAAAATACCTGGAGGCGCGCGTGCTCGCCGAGCCGAGGCTCGAGCTGCTCGCGCCTGTCAATCTCAACATCGTCTGCTTCCGTTACCGCGCTGGCGATGCGGTCAATCGCGAGATCGTCGCCGATATCCAGGAGTCCGGCATCGCCGCGCCGTCGGGCACGACGCTGGACGGCAAGTTCGCGATACGCGCCGCGATCGTCAATCATCGCACCGCCGAGACGGACATCGACGCACTGGTGTCGGCCGTGATCGAGTTCGGTACGAAGCGCACCGGCGGATTGATCGAGGTCGAAGCGCCGCCGCTTGCGACGCAGTAGCCACGACCGGCTGAAACGACAACGGCCCCGAAAGATGATCCGGGGCCGTTGTCGTTCTCGTTAGTCTTGAGATCAGGCGGCCGTGCTGACGTCGGTCTTGCCTGCTTCGGTTTTGGGATGCGTGGCCTCGAACTGCTCACGCAGCTTGTCCTCGTAGGCGATCAGTTTGCGGGCATCCTTCAGGGCGCGGTAGAGGTCGCCGCTCATGATGTTGTTGTTGATGCCCTCGATGATGGACCAGGCGCTCGGCACGGCGGTGACGATGTCGCGCACCAGGTTGAAATAGGTGCCGTGCTGGCTCTGAGGGTCCGGCGAGATGTACATGAGCTGGACCGCCAGATAGACCAGCTTGGCCGGCGTGTTGGCCGTCTCCGGCGTCAGGATATCGCGCTCGCGCAGGATCGGCACGTTCTCGCCGTCGATCAGAAGGCGGGCGCGCTGGTCGGTGTTGGTGATGACGCAATTGCCGACGATGATGCGTTCATGCGGTTTGAGCTCGACCTTGAGCGCCATGCCTGTTCTCCATTAACCCGCTTGTAACGAGCGGCGCGCGCTTCCCGGAATAATGGCTGCCCGCCCTGATTTGGGTCCAATCCTTGCTGAATGTGGTTAACGGGTCGTAAAGATTTCCGTGGGAGCCGAAAAGAAGAATGCTTTCAGTATCTTGCTGCTCAGCGATGGAGCTGGGCATAACTTTGCCAAACGCCGTTTTGGGTTCGAAGCGGACAAACCGGGGGTTTCATTTCACGGATTGTTAGAGGCTCGGAGGCACCGTCCGCCCGTCGTTTGATCAATATCGGTCAAACAGGACGCGTAGCTACCAGAAAGGTAACAGTATGTCCGGTATCGTCCTCTCCGCATCGGTTCGCCAGAACCTGCTCTCTCTCCAGTCCACCGCCGACCTCCTCGCCACCACCCAGTCGCGTCTGTCGACCGGCAAGAAGGTGAACTCGGCGCTGGACAACCCCACCAACTTCTTCACCGCCCAGTCGCTCGACAATCGCGCCAGCGACATCAACAACCTGCTCGATGGCATCGCCAACGGCGTGCAGGTGCTGCAGGCCGCCAACACCGGCATCACCTCGCTGTCGAAGCTGCTGGACAGCGCCAAGTCGATCGCCAACCAGGCGCTGCAGACCACGGTCGGCTATTCGACCAAGTCGAACGTCTCGACCACGATCGCCGGTGCGACCTCGTCCGACCTGCGCGGCACCACGACCTATTCGAGCGCGACCGCGTTGACCAACGTGCTGTTCGACGGCACGGCCGGTGGTGCTCACGCTGCATCGAGCACGACCACGCTCGGCAGCGCGGCCGTCGCGACCGTCACCGGCACGGCGATCAACGCGGCCACCACCGCGGCCAAGCTCTTGAACGGCGCAGGTGCGGGCGACGCCAACGCCGGTGTCGTTGCAGGCGATACGTTCACCGTTGACGGCAAGACGATCACCTTTGCTTCGGGTGACGCTCCGACCACGGCACCTACGGGATACACCCAGGTCACTGCGATCGCCAACACGACCACCGGTAACGTCTTCACCGACGCCAATGGCAACTCGCTCGTCTATCTCGGCTCGACGACGAAAGCCTCGATCGGTGACGTGCTGACCGCAGTTGACATCGCCAGCGGCGCGCAAAGGAACGTCTCGGGTACCCTGACGTCCAACGGCGGCCAGACGCCCTCGACCGTCAACGGCAGTGGCGCGTTGGTTCTCAACAGCTCGACGGGCGCTGATCTGAGCATCACCGGCAAGGCGGACACCCTGAAGGCTTTGGGGCTGACCACCGCGACCGGTACGGGCAACACGACCATTACCGCGTCCCGTCTCACGACGTCAGCAAGCCTCGGGACGTTCGTGCAGGACGGCTCGACCTTGAATGTCGACGGCAAGATCATCACGTTCAAGAACGGCGGCACGCCGGGTGCGGCGGAAGTCGCGAGCGGCTCTGGCGTCAGCGGCAATCTCGTCACTGACGGCAACGGCAACTCGACGATCTACCTGAACCAGGCAACGATCGCCGACGTGCTGAAGGCGGTCGACCTTGCCACCGGTGTGCGGACCACATCCAACTCCGGCGGTACGGCGACCGTCAACACTGCGAGCGGCCAGACCGCCTCCTCGATCGTCGCCGGCGCGCTGCACATCTCGACCGGTGCGACACAGGATCTCTCGATCACGGGGGCAGGCAATGCATTGTCTGCGCTTGGACTGACCGGTTCGACGGGCACCGGCACGGCCTTCACCGCGAGCCGCGCTGCGGCCCCTGGTAGCATCTCCGGCAAGACCTTGACCTTCTCCTCCTTCAACGGCGGCACGGCGGTCAATGTTACCTTCGGCGATGGCACCGGCGGCACGGTCAAGACGCTGGATCAGCTCAACACGCAACTTCAGGCCAACAATCTCGCCGCCACGATCGACGCCAACGGCCTGCTCACGGTCTCCGCCACCAACGACTATGCGTCCTCGACGATCGGCTCGGCCGTTGCTGGCGGCGCGATCGGCGGCACGATTACCACGGCGCTGACATGGACCAATCCGACCACGCCAACCGTCGACCCGGTTGCCCAGGCCACTCGCTCGAACCTGGTCTCCCAATACAACAACATCATGTCGCAGATCGACACGACCTCGGTGGACTCGTCCTTCAACGGCGTGAACCTCTTGAACGGCGACCAGCTCAAGCTGGTGTTCGACGAGACCGGCAAGTCGAGCCTGAACATCACCGGCGTCACCTTCAACTCGAAGGGTCTGGGTTTGGCCGGGCTGGTGCAGGGCACCGACTTCATCGACAACTCCGCGACCAACAGGGTGCTGGCCAAGCTGAACTCAGCCTCGAGCACCTTGCGATCGGAGGCTTCGACCCTCGGTTCGAACCTCTCGGTTGTGCAGGTTCGTCAGGACTTCAACAAGAACCTGATCAACGTGCTGCAGACCGGCTCGTCCAACCTGACGCTGGCCGATACCAACGAGGAAGCGGCCAACAGCCAGGCGCTGTCGACCCGGCAGTCGATCGCGGTCTCCGCGCTGTCGCTGGCCAACCAGTCGCAGCAGAGTGTGCTCCAGCTGCTCCGATAAGTATCTGAATTAAAGCAACAAAAGAGAGCGGCGGGGCCTCGGCCCCGCCGCTTTTTGTTGCGCCGTTTCGGCCCATGGTTGCGTAACCCGGCATTAACCCTATCCCTTAAGTCGCCGTTAACCATACTTTAAAGGAGAGCCCCTAAGACTCCACCAAAGCCCGCTTTCCAGATCGGCGAGCCCGATTCGTATCCGGTTCAAGAGGAAGACCGCCAATGTCCAACATCGTTCTCTCGGCGTCCGTTCGTCAGAACCTGTTGTCGCTGCAATCAACGGCCGACCTGCTGGCTACGACGCAGCAGCGCCTTGCGACCGGCAAGAAGGTCAACACGGCGCTGGACAATCCGACCAACTTCTTCACGGCGCAGGGGCTCGACAACCGCGCCAGCGATATCAGCAACCTGCTCGATGGCATCAATAACGGCGTGCAGGTGTTGCAGGCGGCGAATACCGGCATCACCTCGCTGTCGAAACTGATCGACAGTGCGAAGTCGATCGCCAACCAAGCGCTGCAGACCACGGTCGGCTATTCCACCAAGTCGAACATCTCGACCACCATTCCCGGTGCGACGCCAGCGGACCTGCGCGGCACGACCTCTTATGCGAACGCCGTCGCCAACAGCAACGTGGTTTACTCGGGCGCGGCCGGCGGCGCGACGGCTGCAATCGGCACCAACACCCTCGGTGCGACGGCCGGCACTGTGGCTTCGTCGGCCGTCGTCAATGACAACAGTGCGACGCCCATCACCAACACGACTCTGCTCTATGGTGCTGCCGGCGCTCTGACCACCCAGGCCGCGTCGTCGTTCAAGGACGGCGACACGTTCACCGTCAACGGGCACACCGTCACGATCCGAGTTGCGGCGCTTCCGACGGCCGCCCAGCTGTCCGCCGGCCAGAGCATCGTCGGCAACGATGTCACCGATGGTAGCGGCAATACGACCGTCTATCTCGGCACGGGTGCGAACTCCACCGCAACCGTTCAGGATCTCACGACCGCCTTCGATCTTGCGAGTGGCGCCCGGTATGTCGCCTCGATCAACGCCTCGACCCTAGTCGCCACGCTCGGCGGCACGGCCAGCAACACGGCTGCAGGTATCACGACCCTGACGAGTTCGACCGGTGCCGACCTGACACTCACCGGCAAGGCCGACAGTCTCGCGGCGCTCAAGCTCACCGGGGCGACGGGCGGCGGCCCGACCACGATCACCGCGACACGTCAGACGACTGGCAGCAGCCTCAGCACCCTGATCACCGACGGCTCGACCCTGAACGTCGACGGCCACATCATCACGTTCAAGAATGGCAATGCCGCCGCGCTCGGCGCCGTGCCGACCGGCTCGGGCGTCTTCAACACCAACCTGATCACCGACGGATCGGGCAACTCCACGATCTACCTTCAAGGCGGCACCCTGCAGGACGTGCTGACCGCGATCGACCTCGCGACCGGCACCAAGACGGCCTCGATTTCTGGTGGCGTCGCCGCCATTGCCACGCCCGGGGTTGCCTCCACGATCGCGTCGAACGGCACCCTGAAGCTGAGCACCGGCACCAACGCGGATCTGTCGATCACCGGCACCGGCAACGCGCTTTCCGCTCTTGGCCTCACCGGCGCGACAGGGACGGCCACTGCGTTCACGGCCTCCCGGACCTCCGGCGTCGGAGGCATCAGCGGCAAGACGCTGACCTTCACCTCCTTCAACGGCGGCAAGCCGGTGAACGTCACCTTCGGCGACGGCACCAACGGCACGGTCAAGACGCTCGACCAACTCAACGCGCAGCTCCAGGCCAACCATTTGACGGCGACGGTCGACGCCAATGGTCTGCTCACGATCTCCACGGTCAACGAGTACGCCTCTTCGACGCTCGGCTCTACGCTCGCCGGCGGCGCGGTTGGCGGCACGATCACGAGTGTGGCCTCCTTCACGACTGCACAGCCGCCGATTCAGGATCCAGTCGCGCAGACCGCGCGCTCCAATCTGGTCGGCCAGCTCAACAACATCCTGGCGCAGATCGACACCACCTCTCAGGACTCCTCGTTCAACGGCGTCAACCTACTCAATGGCGATACGCTGAAGCTCATCTTCAACGAAACCGGCTCTTCGACGCTCAACATCAACGGCGTGGTCTTCAACTCGGCCGGCCTCGGTCTCAGCAATCTGGTCCCTGGCGTCGACTTCATCGACAATGGCGCCACCAACAAGGTGCTCACCCAGCTGAACTCGGCCTCGAGCACGCTGCGTTCGGAAGCGTCGGCGCTCGGCTCGAATCTCTCGATCGTGCAGGTGCGGCAGGACTTCTCGAAGAACCTGATCAACGTGCTGCAGACCGGCTCGTCGAATCTGACGCTCGCCGACACCAACGAGGAAGCGGCCAACAGCCAGGCGCTGTCGACCCGCCAGTCCATCGCGGTCTCCGCGCTGTCGCTCGCCAACCAGTCGCAGCAGAGCGTGCTGCAGCTGCTCCGCTAAGCGCTAGGCTGACCATTGCAATTCCGCGAAGAACGGCGAAGCAGAGACCTCGCCGCTCTTTTGATCGAGATCGCTAAGACTCGATTAGCTGAAACCAGCGCACCATTAATGCAGTCGTTTACAGCGCACGCACACGCGTCTAGTTTTGAGTCTGCGGTAGAATCCCCGCCCCGTAATTGTCCGGAGTCCCTCTACCCTCTCACATAAGCAAAATCTTAAGCGGTGCTGCCTAGAGTTGGGAAAGAAATCCTTAAGCCCATGCACGGGCGAGGTAACCTCCAGGGTGATCAATGTCGAGTTCTGCTGCTTCGGCCTACGCGCGTGTAGCCACGAATACTGCATCTCCCCGCGATGTTGAGGCGCAGACGCTACTGAAGGCCGCCAACAAGCTGCAGGACGCCATCAACAGCGCCGATCCCCTCAGCGAGCAGACCATGCAGGCGCTGATGTTCAACCGCAAGCTCTGGACCATCTTCCTCAGCGAAGCCATGCGCGACAACAATCCGCAACCGCTCGACGTCAGGCAGAAGATCGCCAATATCAGCGTGTTCGTGCTGAGCCAGACCGCAGCGCTGCAGATGAGCCCGCAGTTCGATCACTTCCGTCCGCTGATCGAGATTAATCGCAACATCGCCGCCGGCCTGTCCGGCCGGCCGTAACGGAGCCTCGCCATGGCCGACGTCATGAGCATCCTGTCGAGCTCGTACAAGGCGGCTGGCAACGTCTCCGTGCCGAGCAAGACCAAATATGTTCCTGTCGACCCGACGCTCTACCAGGGAACCTGGAGCGGCTCCTATCCGGATGGCAAGAAGTTCTCGCTCAGCATCTCGCAGGTCGACGGATTTCGGGCGCAAATCCGCTACCAAAGCGGCGGCACGTCGCAGTACCAGCAGGTACTGATCAAGGACAGCTCGTTTCGCTTCGGCAACACAAAGTTCACGCTGACGAATGTGGGCAAGGCGCAGATCAAAAACGTCGTCACGGATCCTGCGACAGGCTCGACCTATCTCGATACGGCCCAGGCCACTCTCGAGAAGTGATGGTCAGGCGCTGAGGTCCGTGTTGAGCGGACGGGTGGGCTCCGACTTCAAATCAAGTGCGTGGAAATAGGCGCGCCGGCGCAGCATCGCCTCGTCGGGGAACTGGTCGACCACCGCCTCGGTCTTGTCGTTGACGACCTGGAAGACCATGGACGCCGCCGCCTGGTCGAATATGACCTGGCGCGAGATGTTCTCGTTGCTCTGCAAATCATTGCGCGCGGGTGCGCTGGTATCGCTCGCGGCGACGGTCTGACTCATCGGCAAATCGGTTTGCACGGCATCGTTCGCCGCCGAATTGGACGTCGTCACGAACTGCGTGGCGGCCGGGATCCCCACCGGCCTGATGCTGAAATCTGTACTCATGGCAGCCTCCTGGTTGCCTTACGTGAGTCAAATCCCAACCCCTCTCAATACGCAACCATGGAACACCAGGATTGAACACCCGGTTATGAAACGTAGCTAACCGCGCGATGCCTTTGTCGCGCGGTTTTTCGTAAAATTTGCAGCAGTTTTTTTGGCGCTCAGAGCGAGCGGCTGACCGCAAGCGGTGTGATGTGGCGCGGGCCCGGAGTCGCACTGCGGCCGGCCGCCGTATAGGTATTCGGCACGTTGCGCTTCTGGATCTCGGCATTGACGCCGCGCACGACGCTCTCGGAAACCGCATGTGCGGTCGCGAGCACGGTGAGGTTGACCTGCAGCATGGCGCGGAAGGCATCGTGGTGGCGATGCAGTGTCGAGAGCAGCTCGGGCGCGGATTTCGCAAGCTTGTCCTGGTTCGCCTTCAACTGACCGACGGCGCCGACGTAGCGCCGCGACAGTTCCTGCTTCTGGCTTTCCATCAACATCGCCTCCCGGACCTTGCCGGCACGGACCAGCTCGGTCTCCCGCTCGATCAGGCCGAGCAGGGCGCTCATCGCGTCCATCAGGTCCTCTGCGAGCTTGCGCGCCTCGGCGCTGCCGGGCGTGTTGATCGCTCGCCGCGCGGGCATCGGCTGACGTGACGCATTGAAGTGGTTCATCTCGTTTGACCTTATGCCGTACGAAGAGTGGTTTTGGCCTGCTGCATGATCAGGGTACGGTAGACGTCACGGGCGATGCCGACGCCGCCGGCGCTGGCGAAGTTCTTGGAATACTGCTCGGTCAGCATCGAACGCCACACGCCGGTGCCCGGTGTGTCGCCGAACGGGCCTTCGCCCTTCAGGCCCGAGGTCATCTGCGCGAACATGCTGTTGAGGAACATGCCCTCGAAGTCGGTAGCGGTCTTCTGCGCCTTGGCCTGCTGCTGCGGCGAGACCTTCTGAAGCGCGGCGGCGAGCTCGAAATCGGGCCGGCCGTTGCGGCTTTCCACGGAGAAAGCCGGGTTCGAGGAGAGAGCCGCGGTGGCGAGGCGCGCGGAGTTGAGCATGCCGGTCTGCATCACATCACCTCGATGTCGGCTTCGATCGCACCGGCGGCCTTGATCGCCTGGAGGATACTGATGAGGTCGCGCGGGCCGATGCCGAGGCCGTTGAGGCCGTCGACGAGCTGCTGGAGCGAGACGCCGTCCTTGACCAGGGCCAGCTTCTTGCCGTCTTCGGTGACGCCGACGCTGGAGCGTGGGGTGACCACGGTGCGGCCGCGCGACAGCGGGTTGGGCTGACTCACCTGCGGGGTCTCGGAGATCGTGACCGTGAGGTTGCCCTGTGCGACCGCAACGGTCGCAACACGGACATCGCGGCCCATCACGATGATGCCCGAGCGTTCGTCGATGACGATCTTGGCGGCAAGGTCCGGATCGACCTGAAGCTGCTCGACCTCGGTCAGGAACGCGACCACGTTGCCCTTGAACTCCGGCGGGATCGAAAGTTGCACGGTCGAGGGATCGATCGGCTCGGCGCTCTTGACGCCAAGATAATCGTTGATGGCCGCCGCAATGCGCTTGGCTGTGGTGAAGTCGGCGTTGCGCAATGCGAGCCGTACGTTCGGCAGGCGGTTCAGCGCGAACTCGATCTCGCGCTCGATGATGGCGCCGTTGGCGATGCGGCCCACGGTCGGAACGCCACGCACGATTTTCGCCGCTTCGCCCTCGGCCTGGAAGCCCGAGATCGCCAGCGAGCCCTGCGCCACGGCGTAGACGTTGCCGTCGGCGCCGAGCAGCGGGGTGACGAGCAGGGTGCCGCCGCGCAAATCCTTGGCATCGCCGAGAGCTGAGACGGTGACGTCCATACGCGTGCCTTGAGTCGCGAAGGCCGGCAGATTGCCTGTGACCATCACGGCGGCGACGTTGCCGGTGCGGATGGTGGCGCCGCGGATGTTGACGCCCATGCGTTCGAGCATCGCTTGCAGCGACTGCTTGGTGAAAGGGATGTTGTTGAGGGTGTCGCCGGTGCCGCTGAGGCCGACGACGAGGCCATAGCCAATGAGCTGGTTCTGACGCACGCCTTCGATATTGGCGAGATCCTTGATACGTGAAGTCGCGCTCGCGGGCGCGACCGAGAGCGCCAGCGCTGACAGCACGGCGCAGGCCACCGCAACGGCCCCGCTCAGAATCCTCACCCAACGAACGCCTGGCATTCTCTGCTCCCCAAGCTCCTCAAAGAGCCTCCGCACACGTCGGACCGTCTGCGACACTCCCATGACGAGCTGGTCCGACGCTTTCCTTGCGAGCGCTGTGCCAACGTGGGGCGGCGGGGGTAGGCGATTGAATAGCTTGAATAAATCTCTTTCGATCAGTGCTAACCGGCGTTCGCCTTGAGGAGCGAAACTGCCGCCTCCCGGCAGATTTTGCCGGGCCGTTTACGCCCCGTTAACCATAAAGCGGCGAAAGTGGCGCATCGATCACCCGGATTGCTTCGATGCGCATCTACGGACCGAATGGCACCACGCTTGGGACGCCGGCCAGCCAGGCGAGGCGTACGAGCTCCGGCACCTTCGTGCTGCCGGACACCTCGTCCGCGCAGGAGACGCGCAGCGCTGCCGCACCGAAGGCCACCGCCAACATCGACGGGCTGCTCGCTCTGCAAGGGATCGAGGAGGATCCTATCGAGCGCCGCAAGCGCTCGGTCGCCCGTGGCAAGACCGCGCTCGACGTGCTCGACGATCTCAAGATGGGCCTCTTGTCCGGCAATCTCGATGCATCGACGGTGATGCGGCTGCGCGATGCGGCGGCGAACCTGAAATCGTCCTCAGGCGATCCCGGTTTGGATTCCGTGTTGTCCGAGATCGAACTGCGCGTCGAGGTCGAGCTGGCGAAGGCCGGGCGGGGCTGATCGTCACGTTAGCCGTCATCCCTGTAGGTGCGCGCCCTGCGAAGCAGGGCAAGCCTCGAAGGGGGAGGGCCCGGCTGTATCCGCGAGACACCTGGACACGACGCCATCTCGGCCGTCCATCCTTCGAGGCTCCCGGCGCGATGCTTTGCATCGCGCCACTCGCACCTCAGGATGACGGATCTGCTAGTGGCGGCGCGCGCTAGGCAGCCTCTTCCTTCTGTTGCGCGTCGTAGCGGCGCTGGGCGGCGAGCACGTCTTTCAGATTCTCCTCGGCCCAATCGCGTAGCGGATCGACTGCGGCGGCAAGCGTCAGGCCGAGCTGCGTGATCGAATATTCGACCGTCACCGGAACGGTGGCGATGGCGCGGCGCCTGAGCAGGCCGTCGCGTTCGAGCGACTTGAGAACCTGACTCAGCATCTTTTGCGAGATGCCCTCAATCGTGCGGCGCAACTGATTGAAGCGCATCGGCTCTTCGCGCAGCAGCAACAGGATCAGCACGGCCCATTTGTCGCCGACACGATCGAGGATCTGACGCGTCGGGCACTCGGCTGCATAGACATTCGGTTTCATCTCAGTCCCCTCGTGCTCGCTTGCGCTCACCGGTTACTTCTATGTAAGCAGGTAAGCACAAAGTGCTCTCTTAACACCAGCATTCTTTGCGATATCTAGTCACCATTGGTTACTATAGAAGCGAAGGAGCTTTCCATGAAAATCGCAGTTGCCGGTGCCTCGGGCAGAGCCGGTTCGGAGATCACCAAGGAACTGTCACGCCGCGGCCACGCGGTGACCGCCATTGCCCGGAACCCCGAGAAGATTGCCGCACTGCCGAACGTGACCCCGACTAAGGGGGATGTGCTCGATCAGGCTGGTCTGGCCAAAATCTGGGCGGGGCATGACGTTGCGGTGAGTTCCGTGCACTTCCTGGCCAGTGACCCGCACAAGCTGATCGGTGCCGCGAAGGATTCCAAGATCGGGCGCTATCTGGTCGTCGGCGGCGCCGGCAGCCTTGAGGTCGCCCCCGGCGTCAAGCTGGTTACAACTCCCGGTTTTCCGGCCCAATACAAGGCCGAAGCGGAGGCGGGCTCTGCGTTCCTCGACCTGTTGCGGCAGGAAAAGGAGCTGAACTGGACGTTCCTCTCGCCCTCGGCACTGTTCGTGGAGGACGCGCGCACGGGCAAGTTCCGGCTCGGCGCCGACCAGCTTCTCGCAGATGCGAACGGCAAGAGCTGGATCAGCTTTGCTGATTACGCCATTGCACTCGCCGACGAGATCGAGAAGCCGGCCCACTTAAGGCAGCGATTCACGGTCGGCTACTAGGCTTTTGGCCGCCTCCAAGCCCTCCAGGATAAACCTTCCTGTGCAAGGGCTTGGGGGCGCTAACCGCACCATTAAGGAAATATTGTCTGTCACAGGAGGCCACTATATAAGGCCCGGCTCAACGGACCCCGTTCCGTTCGCGAGTCGTTGCTTAAGAAGATAGGCCGCCCTTGGAAAAGTTGAAAAACTACCGACCGACCGAAAAAGAGCCTTTCATGAACGACCGGCAGAAGGAGTACTTCCGTATGAAGCTCCTTGCCTGGAAGGATGAGATCCTCAAAGAGTCCAAGCTCACCCTGCAAGCTTTGCA
>Ga0102590_1001111_pt1 | contig 44150 bp, 37 predicted proteins | sample AraplaMF_Col_mMF_FD_76859 | JGI IMG/M metagenome (GOLD analysis project Ga0102590, IMG submission 76859) | Arabidopsis root microbial communities from the University of North Carolina, USA - plate scrape MF_Col_mMF | ecosystem: Host-associated > Plants > Roots > Endosphere | place: USA... | reverse complement strand
CATCGCGGTCCGGTCACCATCGTTCCCTTCGGCGAACTGGGCGCGGTGCAAAACCTCAGCCGCGACTGGGTCATCGACATCATTACGCTCACCCTGAACTATGACAGCGATCTTGAGGAGGTCCGCAAGACCATCAAGCGCATCGGCGTTGAGCTTCTGGAGGACGCCGAACTCGGGCCCAACATCATCGAGCCCTTGAAAATGCAAGGGATTGAGCAGATGGCGGACTACGGTGTGCAGATTCGGCTGAAGTTCATGACGAAACCCGGCGAACAGTTCGGCGTTCGCCGAAAGGCTCTCGCCATGCTCAAGAAGACATTCGCGGAAAAGGGCATCCAATTTGCAACGCCGACCGTTCATGTTTCCGGCGGTCCCGCCGATGCCGCGGCTTCTGCTGCCGCAACGGAGCTGCAAAGACCATCGAAAGTCATCTCGACACTTGAGGAATAGCAACGGCGGGCGGACAGGCGAGCTTTCCGTCGAATGCCGTCAAGGCAACTCTCTGACCCGGACGTTGCGGCCAAGCGCGTCGTCCGAGACACGGGTTTCGAAAGAGTTTGTCGGCTGGGATCAGTTGTTCCATGTGGGCACGTTCGCCGGTGAACTCGTCGATGTGCTGGATCGTCAAGACGCAAATTCGAGCAGGCCGATTTTAAAAGAGTGGACCTGTGAGATGGATGACGAAGGTATGCCATTGTAATCAAATGGCATCTTTCTGTTCCATAATCTATCTTATGCGATCGCTTGATGTAGGGAGGGTGGGTTTAAGTTTGAACTGCGACTTGCGAATGATGCCAACGGGTTAACAATCGCAAGGAAAGTGCAATGAGACACACCTACTCCCATATCGACCTGAATGAACGCCGCAAGATCGCTCGCTGGCGGATGGGCGGCATCAGCGTCGAGATCATCGCTGAAAAACTTGGACGGCATCGCTCAACGATCTTTCGTGAGCTCAAGCGCAACATGTTCGTCGACAAGTTGATACCGGATCTCAACGGCTATTACTGCGTGACCGCCCATGACATGGCTTGTGAGCGTCGTGCCAAGTTGCGAAAGCTGGCTGAATGCTGCCCTCCTGAAACGGATTATTTCAACGGGGCAAGGTCACGATACTCATTGCCCCATCCACTGACCTAGTCCTGATTGGCAACCACCGGCAAACTGCTTTCGTTCGAAAGACGGGTATCGGTCTGCCGGGCGGCAGAGACAAGGCGGCGCTTTGCGCGGATCGCGTGCCATTGTTGGTCGATCAGAACGCCGATGAGGATCACGCCACCCATGACAGCGAAATTCAACGACGAAGGGATACCAAGTAGATTCACGAGATTCTGCAACTCCTGGAGCAGGACCGTCCCCAGCACGACGCCGACGATTGATCCCTCGCCGCCGCGGAGCGAAAAGCCGCCGAGTACGGCAGCGGCAATCGCGTAGAGTTCGTAGAACTGACCATGGCTCGCCGGCGAGATCGAGCGTGTGTACATGGCGAAATAAATCGCCGAAAGCGCCGTTAGCAGCCCGCAGATGACATAGGCCGACATGACCATGCGGCCGGTACGGATACCAGAATAGCGGGCCGCCTCCTCGTTCTTCCCGATTGCGTAAAGATAACGCCCGAAGACAGAGCGATGCAGCATGACCCACATGACCACGGCAATGATGACGAGTGCGATGAAAGTGTTGGGAACGCCGTAAAACCGCCCAGCGGTGAGGAACTCGAGGTCTGGGAAATTCTGGCCGAAAGCAAAGCCTGCCGTTCCGTCGGCCGTATAGAAGCGCGCTGCCCCACGATAAATCAGGAGGCCGCAGAGGGTGACGACGAAGGGCTGCAGGTTGAGCCGGGTGATCAGCCAGCCGTGGACGGCGCCTATGACCGCGCCAAGCACGAGAATGAGCGGCAGCGCCAGCATCCAGGACATATCCTGGACCGCGATGAAATCGACGAACAGCACGCCGAGAAGCGCGACGAGCGAGCCCACGGAAAGCTCGATACCGCCGGTAATGATGACAAAGGCTTGGCCAATCGACAGGATGCCGAACAGGCCGATCAGGTTGGCGGTGTTGGCCAGGTTGATCGGTAGCAGGAAGCGCGGATTGATGATGGCGACGACGATGCCGACGACGACGATCAAAAGCAGCAGTCCGAGATCTTTTTTGATCATTCGAGATCCATCCCCGATACTTATTTATATTGGCCGCAGCCGCTATTTTACCCGTTTGCCGACAGCAAGCAAAAGGACGCTTTCCTGGCTGATTTCGTCCTCTTCCAATATGCCGGCGATCTGGCCCTCGTGCATGACGGCGATGCGGTCAGAAACGCCGATCACCTCTTCCATGTCGCTGGAGATCATCAGGATCGCCACTCCGGCATCGGCAAGCGCTCGCATCAGGCCGTAGATCTCGTTCTTCGCGCCGATATCGATGCCGCGCGTCGGCTCGTCGAAGATCATCACCCTCGGGCTCATCGACAACCATTTGGCAAGCACTACCTTCTGCTGGTTGCCACCGGACAGAGTGCCGGTTCGCGTCGACACGGAGGGTGCCTTGATACCCAGGCGAACGCGCTGCTTTTCGGCCGCCGCCCTCTCCTGCTCGGCAGAAAGCATGAAGCGGCTGGAGAGCTTGGGGAGATCGGCAAGGGTTATGTTCTGGGCGATCGGGAAATCAAGAAGAATGCCGTTGCGCTTGCGATCCTCCGGCACCAGGAAAATGCCGCGAGCGACGGCGTCCCGGGCAGACCCGATCGCAATTTGCCGCCCGTCCTGAAGAATGGCTCCGCCGTAGTTCCGGTCGATGCCGAAGAGTACTTTTGCAAGCTCGGTGCGGCCCGACCCAACGAGCCCTGCAAGCCCCATGATTTCTCCATAGCGGATTTCCAGATCAACGGGACGCCCGGGATAGGCCTCGGTGCGCACGCCGCTTGCCTTCAGCGCAACTGAGCCGGGCGAGCGCTGCGGTTTTGCGGTCCGGGCCGCAAGCACCCGGCCGATCATCAGCTTGACCATCTGGTCGTGGCCGATGTCTTTCTTGGCGAGCGTGCCGACGAGCGTGCCGTCGCGCAGGACTACGACGCGGTCTGCGACGCGTTCAACCTCGTGGAGGCGATGCGAAATGAAAATTACACTGATGCCGTCCGCTTTCAGCGATTTGATAATGCTCAGGAGCCGCTCGGTTTCGGCCAGCGGCAGGCTGGACGTGGGCTCGTCGAAGATGACGAGCCTGGCGTTGATCGACAGCGCCTTGGCGATTTCCACCATCTGCTGCTCGGCAAGCGAAAGCGCTGCCACGGGTGTGTCGGCGGAAAAATGAGCCCCTACCCGCTTCAAGAGCGGCTTCACCATGTCTCGCAGTCGATCGCGATCGACGAGCCTGAAAGGTCCGGCCTTCAGCGGTTCGCGGCCCAGGAAGATATTGGCGGCAACGTCGAGATTCTCAAAGAGATTGAGTTCCTGGTGCACAAAGGCGATGCCGGATGCGATGCTCGATTCCACAGTAAGGAAACGAAGCTCCACGCCGTCGAGCAGGATCGTGCCTCGGTCGGGGGCGATCACGCCGCCGAGAATCTTCATCAGCGTCGATTTTCCAGCCCCGTTCTCGCCGACGAGGCCGATGACCTCTCCCGGCATGATGTCGATCGACAGGCCCTCAAGCGCAACGACGCCTGGATAGGTCTTGCCAACGCCGGAAAGCGACAGGAATGGCGTTGCAAGCGCGTCCGGTGACGGGATGTCGGAGCTGTGGTTCATCGCCTGTCCATGGCTGCCAATGGCTGTGTCGGCATGAGACGTCTTTCGCGGCAGCGGCAAGTGCCACCGCCGCGAAGGAGGATTATTTTCCAGACATAGCCTTCAGGCTGGCGGCATATTTGTCGACGTCATCCTTGCCGATGATCACCGTCGGGATGATGATCAAGCCGTTGCTGGGAACGCCTGATTTGTCGCCCTTGAGGTAGGCCGCCATCAGCTTCATGCCCTGATAGGCCCACTCGAATGGCTGCTGCACGACCGTCGCTGCGATCGTGCCTTCCTTGACACCGCCGAGCGTGATCGGATCGTCATCGAAGCCGACGACGGTGATCTGGCCGAGTTTGCCGGCGTCGCGCAGCGCCTCATAGATGCGCGGCGTATTGTAGGAGTAGAAGCCGACCATGCAGGTGACGTCGGGGCTGGCCACCAGCGCGTCCTCGACGTTCTTCTTTGCGCGCGTCTGGTCGATATCGTCTCCGCGTACATCTGTCAGCTCGATCTTCGTGCCCTTCAAGCCGTCCTTCATGCCCTGGATGCGTTCTTTGGCATTGTCGGCGCCGAGCAGGCCGACGAAGCCGATGCACTTGCCGCCGTCCGGCATCGCCTTCTTGGCGATTTCGGCGGCCTGCAAGCCGGCGTCGATATTGGACGAGCCGATATAGGCGACGCGGTTGGTCTGCGGCGCGTCACTATCGGTCGTGAAGAGAGCAGTCTGCGAGCCGATCTTGTTCAAGCCGTCCGTCTGGGTCTTGGGATCGACCGCAGAGACCATGACCCCCTTGACGCCGGCACTGACCAAGTCTTCCATAAGCCGTTGCTGAACGGCGACAGATGCCTGTTCAGGGTACTTCAGCTCCATCTGGTAGTCAGGCATCTCGCCCTGCGCCTTCTTCACGCCCGCCTCTGCGGCTTTCCAGAAGTCGGATGCGCCGTTGACGACGAATGCAAGTGTCGGTTTGTCGGCAGCATGCGATACGGCAATCGGCGCCGCGCTCAGCATCAACCCGGCGAAGAACAAGGCTGCGTTGCGTTTCAGCTGTTTCATAATACACCTCCCGAGGGGCCGCGGTTGCACGGGCCCGTTTCCGATTTACGGCCGGCCGGATGCGCGCCCCCTCCTAGGGCCGTCGCCAAGCGACGAGTGGCATAGGTTCCGATCGCTCCCTGACGGTATACAAGAAATTTAATTAGTAAATAGTATTATCAATGCAGATCAAAACATTTCATCACGCAGTGGCCAGGATGGCTATTTTGTACTGGCAATGGCCAATAACTGATAGTGTTGCAACAATTCATGCAATTGCCAGCGCTTTCAGATAGATGCTAATATTAATTAGCCGAAACGACGATCAATCCACCCGACCCTATTATCCCGAGAGAGACAGTTTCCACGAATGCGAAAACCCAAGACCCAAAATAAGCCTGCGCGCGTGACGATGATGGACATCGCCGCGGCGGCTGGCTGCTCGCAGGCGGCCGTCTCCTTCGTCCTCAACGACACGCCCGGCACCCGTATCTCACAGCAGACGCGCGACCGCGTATGGGAGGCGGCGCGCGCGCTCGGCTACATGGAGAAGACCTATACGACGAAGGCCTCCTATTCGGGACTGGACAACGTCATCGGTTTCGCCGTCGATCAGCTCGCCACCAGCCCGGAAGCGATCGTGGCGATCGAAGGCGCGCGGCAAGCCTCCTGGAACGCCGGCAATGTCCTTTTGGTAACCCAGACGCTCAGTGATCCCGTCATGGAGCCGAAAGCAATCGAGGCGTTGACGAGCGGAGGCATATCGGCGCTCATATATATGACAATCTATACCCGCCAGGTGGAGCTTCCTTCCTATGTCCGCAAGCTTAACATCCCGACGGTCCTGCTGAACTGTTATACGGCCGACCATGCCTTTCCCGCCGTGGTGCCGAGCGAGATCGCGGGAGGGCAGAGCTCCACCCGACATCTGATCATGCATGGACACCATCGTATCGCGACGATCACCGGCGAAATCTGGATGCAGGCGGCACAAGACCGGCTGACGGGGTATCGCCGCGCGCTGGCGACCGCCGATATACCCTTCGATCCGGAATTGGTCATTGAAGGCGACTGGTCGGCCAGTGCCGGCTATGCCGCCACGATGAAACTGCTTGCTTTGAAAGAGCCGCCCACCGCGATCTTCTGCCAGAACGACCGCACCGCCATCGGGTGCTACGAAGCGCTCAAGGATGCAGGGCTTCGCATTCCCCAGGACATGTCGGTGGTGGGTTATGACGACGAAGAAATTTCACGACATCTCGTACCCCCGCTGACGACTTCGGTCCTTCCACATCTTGCCATGGGGCAATGGGCGATCGAACATCTCAACCCGGAAAGTACGCCCGGCAAGCGCTATCCGATTGCGAAGCTCGAATGCTCGCTGGTTAATCGTCACTCCGTAGCCGCGCCGCGGGCCGAGGCGCGGCAAATCCTCGATGGCGCCCATACCTCGCCATAGAACTTGGGTTCGCGCCGGCCACTCATCCGGTGGCAGGAGCCCCATAGCCGCCGCCGGTCGGGGTGACGATGGTAATCGCCTCGCCTTCATCAAGCCGCGTCTGCGCACAGCCTGGCAGCACCTCGATTTTCTGGTCGAGCCGGCGCACGAGGTTTCTGCCGGTTTCGCCCGCTTCGCCGCCGGCGAGGCCGAACGGCCTGACGGTGCGGTGCCCGGAGAGGATCGCGCAATCCATCGAGCGCCGGAAACGGATCGTGCGGCTGGTGCCGTCGCCGCCGTTCCAGTGTCCTTTGCCCCCTGAACCTTCGCGTATGTGAAAATCCTCGAGCACGACGGGAAAGCGCAGTTCGAGGATTTCCGGATCCGTCAGGCGCGAATTCGTCATATGGGACTGAACGCCGGCAACGCCTGAAAACCCCTCGCCTGCCGGAGCGCCCGAACATAGCGTTTCGTAATATTGGTGCGTCTCATTTCCGAAGGTCAGATTGTTCATCGTCCCTTGCGACGACGACAGCTTGCCGAGCGCCCCAAAGAGACAATTGGTGACGGCCTGGCTCACCTCGACGTTTCCGGCCACGACCGCTGCCGGACGGCGGGGTGCAAGCATCGACCCTTCCGGGACGATGATTTTGATCGGCCGCAGGCAGCCGGCATTCATCGGGATATGGTCTTCCACCAGGACACGGAAGACATAGAGGACCGCCGCGCGGGTGATCGGTTCCGGGGCATTGAAATTGTCCGGCTGCTGTTGCGATGTGCCGGTAAAGTCGACCGTCGCTTCGCATTTCGTGCGGTCGATGCTGATGCGGACTTTAATCTCGCATCCCTGATCCATCGGATAGGTGAATTCGGCATCGCCAAGGCGAGCGATCAAGCGGCGGACACTTTCTGCCGCATTGTCCTGCACATGGGCCATATAGGCTTCGACGACGTCGAGGCCGAACTGATCGACCATCTTTCCGAGTTCGTCGGCGCCCTTCCGGTTGGCGGCGATCTGCGCCTTGATATCCCCGATGTTCTGGCCGAGATTGCGCACCGGGTGGAGTGCTCCCGTCAGCAGTTCGGCAAGTTCAGCCTCCCGAAAACGGCCCCGGTCCAGGAGCTTGAAATTGTCGATATAGACGCCCTCTTCATCGATGGTGCGGGCGTTCGGCGTCATCGATCCCGGCGCGATGCCGCCAATGTCGGCATGATGGCCGCGGGATGCCACCCAAAACAAGATTTCATTGCCCTCGGCGTCGAAAATCGGGGTGCAGACCGTTATGTCAGGCAAATGTGTGCCACCGTTATAGGGTGCGTTGATGGCGAAGACATCGCCGGCATGGATGACCGGATTGCCGGTGATGATCGCCTCCACCGAGCGATCCATCGATCCCAGATGCACCGGGACATGCGGGGCATTGGCGACGAGCGCGCCATGACGATCGAAGATCGCGCAGGAGAAATCGAGCCGCTCCTTGATGTTGACGGACGATGCCGTGTTTTGCAGCGTGAAGCCCATCTGCTCGGCGATCGACATGAAGAGGTTGTTGAATATTTCGAGCATGACCGGATCAGCCGCCGTGCCGAGCGCCAGTGACCGCGATCTGGCGATTTTGCGTTCGAGGACAATATGATCCTTGGCTGTCAGCGTGCCTGTCCAGCCGTCTTCGATCACGATGGTCTGGTTAGGCTCGATCAGCAGGGCAGGACCTTCGACGACATTTCCGGAGGAAAGTTGCTCGCGGCGATAGACCGGCGCCGCGTGCCACCGCCCCTCAGAAAAGAAGCGCGTGCGGGTGGCGGGATCGAGACGGACATTGCTGGTGACTGCGTCTGCCTCCGGTGCCACGCTCCGGCCTCCCCCGACCGCCTCGATGGCGAGCGTCTCGACGATCATCGGTTTGTCATGATCGACAAAACCGAAGCGGGACTTGTGCGCGACTTCGAAGCTCTGTTTCAGCGCATCGACGTCAAAATGGCTTGGCGCGATGCCGGCTTCTGTCGCGGTGATCCGGGCAGCGGTGGTTTCCAATGCGGTGTCGGCACCGGCATAACGGATATGCAGCCGCAGATGAACAGTGATCTCGGAGGCATCGATGCCCTGTTCGCGGACCTCGCGGAACGCCTCTTCTGACAAGGGCTGCGCTGCCGTGACGATTGCCGGGATGCTCTCGGTATGAAGAGGCAGATCGAGCGAGGCCTGGCGCATGGCGTGGATGTCAGCAAGCCCCATGCCATAAGCGGACAGCAGGCCTGAGAATGGATGGACGAGGACTTTCGTCATCCCGAGTGCATCCGCCACCAGGCACGCATGCTGGCCGCTCGCCCCGCCGAAGGCGTTCAAGGCATAGGTGCTGACATCGTATCCCCGTGCGATCGAGATCTTCTTCACGGCTTCCGCCATATTGGCGACGGCAATCTTCAGGAAGCCGTCGGCCACCTCCTCGCCGCTGCGCCCATCGCCGATCTCCTCGGCGAGTGCGTCGAAGGCGGTCTTGACCGCAGCATAGTCGAGAGGCTGATCCTGGCTTTCACCGAAGATCGCCGGAAACATGTCGGGTATCAGCTTGCCGACCATGATATTAGCATCGGTGACGGCAAGTGGCCCATCCCTGCGGTAACCCTTGGGGCCTGGATGGGCGCCGGCAGATTCCGGGCCGACGCGGAAACGCGCGCCGTCATAGCGCAGGAGCGATCCGCCGCCGGCTGCGACTGTGTGGATCTGCATCATCGGTGCGCGCATGCGAACGCCGGCGACCTGGGTTTCGAATGTCCGTTCATATTCTCCGTCGAAATGGGCGACATCCGTGGAGGTGCCGCCCATGTCGAAGCCGATCACTTTTGCAAAACCGGCTTCCGCGCCGGTCTGCGCAAGGGCGACCACACCGCCCGCAGGTCCGGATAAAATGGCGTCCTTGCCCTGGAACAGGCTGGCGGCAGTCAATCCGCCCGACGAGGTCATGAAGGTCAACCGGGCCCCGGTCCGTTCGATATCGAGTTCTTCCGTTACCTGCGCCACATAGCGGCGCAGGATCGGCGAAAGATAGGCATCGACGACCGTCGTGTCGCCGCGACCGACGAACTTCACCAGCGGCGAAACTTCGTGGCTGACGGAAACCTGCGGAAAGCCCATCTGGCGGGCGATGGCAGCGATCGCCTGCTCATGGCTTGGATAGCGGTAAGCATGCATCAGCACGATGGCAATGGATTTGAAGCCACGTGCGGCGATCTTTTCGACGGCCTTGCGGACCTCCGCTTCGTTCAATTCCTTCTCGACTTCGCCATCGGCCAGAACGCGCTCGTCGATCTCGGCGACGATACCGTAGAGCAGTTCCGGTTTGACGACGTGCTTGGCGAAAATATCGGGCCGGGCCTGGTAGCCGATCTCCAACGCGTCGCGGAAGCCGCGCGTTGTGATGAGGGCAGTTGGCTCGCCCTTGCGCTCCAGGAGGGCATTGGTCGCAACGGTGGTTCCCATGCGCACCTCGCCGATGGCGCCGGCCGGTATCGGTTCACTCGCATCAAGGCCCATCAACGCCCTTATGCCGGCGACGGCCGCATCCCGGTAGGCGCTGGGATTTTCGGACAGCATTTTGCGGGCATGCAGGCGGCCTTCGGTGTCGCGTCCGATGACATCGGTGAACGTGCCGCCGCGATCGATCCAGAAATCCCAGTGTGATTCACTCATGACTTGACCATCCGCGCGGAAAGCACGGTCCTTGTTTCATCGATTTGGGAAAGAGGCGGATTGCAGCGCCTGCCGCAATCCGGCAAGGCGTCAGTCGGCTGCCAGTTCCTTGCCCTTGGTCTCGGGCAGGATGAAAGCGGCGACGATGACCAGCAGGTAGGCGACGACGGCGAATATGGCGACTGCCTTGCCGAGCGGCATGGTAGCCGTCGCGATGCCCACCAGCGTCGGGTTGAGGGCGGCGACGCCGCGGCCGAAATTATAGGTGAAGCCCTGCCCTGCCGCACGCGTGCGGGTCGGGAAATTCTCGGTCAGAAAGGCGCCCATTCCCGCGAAGATGCCGGAAGCGAAGAAGCCCAGGGGGAAGCCGAGAAATAGCATCAGCGTGTTGTTGATCGGCAGGTAGGTATAGATCACGACAGTGACGATCGCACCGATCGCAAACAGCATGAACTTCTTGCGGCGGCCGATGATGTCGGACAAATAGGCGCCGGTGACATAGCCGAAGAACGAGCCGATGATGATGACGGCGAGGTAGCCGCCGCTACCGATGATGCTCAAGTGCCTTTCCGTTTTGAGGAAGCTCGGCAGCCAGGTGGCGATTGCATAATAGCCGCCTTGCGCACCGGTGGTCATTAACGACAGCAGCATGGTCCGGCCGAGCATCGAGGGTGCGAAGATTTCGGTGATGCGCACGACCTCGCCGGAGGCTTTCAGCTTCTTCTGCGAGGCGGTGTAGACCTCGGGCTCCTGAATGAACCGCCGCACGATAATGGCGAGAATGGCCGGTGCCAGCCCAGCCCAGAAGAGCCCGCGCCAGGCCTCTTCCTGCGGCATCAGGCTGAACAGGACGGTGGACAGCAAAACGGCCGCACCCCAGCCGACAGACCAGGCACTCTGCACCATGCCGACCGCTTTCCCACGGTGCTTGGCTGCAATCACCTCGGCCATCAGTACCGCGCCGGCCGACCATTCGCCACCAAAACCAAGCCCCATCAGCGCACGGCATACGAGAAGCTGTTCGAAATTTTGGGCAAAGCCGCTGAGGAAGGTGAATACGGCGAACCAGATCACCGTGATCTGCAAGGTGCGTACCCGTCCGAAGCGGTCGGCGAGAATGCCGGCAAACCAGCCGCCGAGTGCGGAGGCAAGAAGCGTCACCGTGGCGATGATCCCGACATCGGTGTTGGAAATTGCAAGCGTGGCAATGATCGCCGGTATTGCGAGGCTGTAGATCTGGACATCGAACGCATCCAGCGCGTATCCGGAAAAGCACGCCCAGAATGTGCGTTTCCCCGGCTGCGTCAGTTCACCATACCAGCTTCGCGGCTCGGCACGCGTTGAGACGGCGTAATTGCCTGTCATGTCATTCCCCTTTTCGTTGTTGAGTTTGCCATGGCCCCGCGATTTTCCCAGTTCTTATTGGCGGGGCGTGATTGTCCAATCCTGTTCTAAATTAGATAGTTGGAGCATGGTGTTATCCGAAAACCGCTCATGTTTTTCGGCATCGCGCCCTAGAAAGCGATGAGGGCCGCGTTCGGCTTGTCCGTGACCAACATGCAGCCGGGCGCATGCGTGATTGCGAATTTCGGGCGGGCGGCCTCAATGACGGCTTGCGGCGTCACCCCACATGCCCAGAAGACCGGCATTTCGTCGGGCATGATGCGGGTCGGATCGCCGTAGTCCGGTTGGTCGAGGTTCTCGATGCCGATGGACGCGGGCAAGCCGATGTGAATGGGTGCGCCATGCACTGCGGGCATTCTCGAGGTGATCTGAACCGCCCGGATGGCGTCGGCTGGGGCGAGCGGCCGCATGGAGACGACCATCGGGCCGGAAAACGGTCCCGCCGGGACACATTCGATATTCGTCCGGTACATGGCGACATTGTGCCCTTCGGCGACGTGGCGAAGCCCTATGCCATTTGCGATCAGCGCCTCTTCGAACGAGAACGAACAGCCGATAGCGAAAACCACGAGGTCGTCGCTCCAGAGATCGCTGATGTCGGTCGGCTCGGCGGCCAGTTCGCCACCTTCCCAGACGCGGTATCTCGGCACATCCGTCCGGATGTCGAGATCGACGCCCAGGTCCGGAATGCGCGGCGAGCCTTTTTCGGATATGCCGACAAGCGGACATGCCTTCGGGTTGCGCACGCAAAAGCGCAGGAAATCATCCGCCAGCGCGCTCGGCAGGATGGCGAGATTGGCTTGGACGTAGCCGGGGGCGGTGCCGCTTGTTTCCTTCGTCCAGCTGCCATTCCTGGAGGCGGCCCGCATGGCGAGTGGATTGGAGAAAGCCTGCTCCTGACGGGTCGATACTATGTTCATGGAGACACCTCGTTTTCTTCGGATACAAGCATCGGCAAAAACGTGATAATTTCAAATTGTCATTTTTCATGAATATCGATAAATTCCATTTATCGGAGGAGTTGTGCATGGTGGATTTCAAGGCGCTGGAAACGGTGTTGTGGATTGCGCAGCTTGAGAGCTTCCGAGCCGCCGCCGAAAAGCTGAACACGACCCAGCCGGCCATTTCCGTTCGTGTAGCGCAGTTGGAGGAGGAACTCGGGACCCAGCTATTCGATCGGTCTAGCCGGACTTTGTCGGTCACGCCCGCCGGACGACAGGTGCTGACCTATGCCGACCGGCTGCTTCGGCTCCGGGCCGAAATGCTCCACGCAGTCGCCGACCGAACTCATCTCAGCGGTACATTCAAGCTGGGTGTGGCAGAGACGATCGTCCACACGTGGCTTCCGAACTTCCTCGAACAGGTGAGCAACACCTACCCCAAGCTTGCGCTGGAGATCGAGGTCGATATTTCGACCAATCTGCGCGAGCGGTTGATCCAGCAGAAAATCGATCTGGCGTTTCTGGTCGGGCCATTGAGCGCTCCTGCCGTCATTCAACGCCAATTGTGCCGGTTTCCGGTGAGTTTTGTCGCCAGTCCGAAGGTCAAGGCCGATCTCAAGGACGGTTCGCTAGAGGAAATCGCGCGTTGGCCCATCCTCACCTTCGCGCGCAACACCCAGCCCTATGTGCAGGTAACCGAACTGTTTTCCGATCCCGCCCTGCCGACGCCCAGAATCTACGCGAGTTCGTCGCTCGCCACGCTGATCCGCATGGCATTGGACAGTTTGGGCATTGCTGTTATTCCGCCCGCCATCGTCGCGCTCGAACTCGCGGCCGGAAGACTGGTGGCCCTCGATATCTCCCCCAAACTGCCTGATCTTCAATTCGTCGCCGGCTGGCTCGGAACGCCTGACCGGCGCACGTTGGAGGAAGTGGTCGAAATCGCTTCGCGGGCGATAGAACGAGCAGAGTTTGCCTTTGGTCGATAGATTGCGAGCGGTTCGCCCCTGCCCTTGCGTCGCCACTGACCGAACCACTGATCTCAAAAATTCTCAACCACAGATAAAATCTGCGCAGAGACGTCGTTGACGACGTGTAGATTTGGAGCTAGCTCTATCGGCCATGAAAATCGCAATGGTTCTCGTAGTGGTGATATCGCGCATGGGCAGGACGGTCTGATCGTCCGGCAATAGCCACCCATGCGCCGAAAACAGGTCCCTGACGGGGCCTTTTTTATGCCCCGTCGCACCTATCACTTCACTCACGACGGAACCCAGATATGACCGGCGAGAAAGCCAACATTTCCCCCAATACCCCTTCAGATCGTCTCCTGAACGGCGGCGAGATCGTTCTGCAGGCGCTGCGCGACAACGGTGTCGAACACATTTTCGGTTACCCCGGCGCCGCGGTGCTGCCGATTTATGACGAAATCTTCCAACAAGAGGACATCAAACATTTCCTAGTGCGCCATGAGCAAGGCGCCGGACACGCAGCCGAAGGCTATGCCCGCTCGACGGGACGAGTTGGCGTCATGCTGGTGACATCGGGACCAGGCGTTACAAATGCGGTCACGGCGCTGCAGGATGCCCTTATGGATTCCATTCCGATCGTCTGCCTCTCCGGTCAGGTGCCGACAAGTCTGATCGGCACGGACGCTTTTCAGGAATGCGATACGGTCGGCATTACCCGCCCCTGCACAAAGCACAATTTCCTGGTCCAACACATCGACGATCTGGCCAAAACGATCCATCTGGCTTTCCGGATCGCGGCGGCCGGTCGACCCGGCCCAGCTCTCGTCGACATGCCGAAGGACGTGCTCTTCGCCAGCGGCACCTACGTCTCACCTGACAAGGTATCTCCCCTGCCGAGCTACCAGCCCGCAATGCAAGGCGATCAGAACGCGATCCGGGCGGCTGTCGCATTGATGGCCGAAGCCCGGCGCCCCATCATCTATACCGGCCGCGGCGTCATCAACTCGGGGCCGGAGGCGTCGCGATTGTTGCGTGAGCTCGTCGACCTCACCGGCTTTCCCATAACGTCCACCATCATGGGGCTTGGAGCCTATCCCGCCACCGGGAGGAACTGGCTACGCGTCGCCGGACAGGGCGGCTCGCATGAAGCCAATATGGCAATCGGCGATTGCGACCTGATGATCGCCATCGGCGCGCGGTTTGACGACCTTGCGATCTCGCGCATCCATGAGTTTTCGCCTCACTCGAAGAAAATCCAGATCGATATCGATGCCTCGTCGATCAACAAACGCATTCCCGTCGATATCGGCATTCAAGGCGATGCCGCGCATGTGCTGGCGGACATGATCCATGCCTGGCGGTCACTTTCCTCTGTCCCCGACCAGAAGCGGTTGCGGGAGTGGTGGACACAGATCGACCATTGGCGAGCCCGCCATTCGTTTTCCTACGAGCGGCTGGACCATACAATCATGCCGCAACACGCCCTGGAGCGTCTGCATGCGCTGACAAAGCCACACGACCCCATCATCGCCACGGAGATCGGTCAGCAGATGTGGGTGGCGCAGCTCTTCGGTTTCGACAAACCCAATCGCTGGATTACGTCAGGGGGATTGGGGACCATGGGCTTCGGTCTTCCTGCCGCGCTGGGGGCGCAGCTCGCAAATCCCGGCCGCCTTGTCATCGACATTGCGGGCGACGCGTCGGTGCAAACGACGATGAAAGAGCTGTCGACGGCGATACAGCATCAAGCGCCGATCAAGATCTTCATCTTGAGCGACGAGCATCCGGGCATGGCGCGAGAATGGGGTCAAGTGCCGGATGGCAATGGTCGATCGCGCGCTTATTCGGCCTCGCTGCCCGATTTCACCAAGCTCGCCGAAGCCTATGGTGCCATCGGCCTTCGTTGCGAGAGCCCTCGCGAACTCGATGCCAGGATTGAGGAGATGATCAACGTGGACCGGCCGGTGCTCTTTGACTGCCGGGTTGCAAGGCTCGCCGACGCCCATCCGCAGTGACGGCGGATGATCGACACCCCAAAAGCAAGCCGTGCGATCCAGCAGCCGCCGCACGGTAAGTCCATTCGTTCGTGAACGCTCATGACGCCAAGATCGCCGTTCTCGAGCTGCCGAAGCTGTCCCCAGATCCGCCGCTTGTTTAGTGCTTGCGGGCCTGGGGCAGCAGGTTCATGCTTGTCCCCTGTCTGAGGCCTGCTGGTTGCGGCTGAAATAGCCGTACATCGGGGTTTCGTGAGATGCGTCCGATGGAGTGCAGCGGCTGCGGGTTCGATATTCAGAGCGGTTTTGCTTTCTGTCCGCGATGCGGCGCAAAGCAACCACTCTCCTGTGCTGCCTGCGGCCATCCTTGTCAGCCCGATTTTGCCTTCTGCCCCCGATGTGGTGCGTCGATACCAGGCACAGCGCAGCCCGCATCGAAGCCGAAGATCGAGGCGGTCCTGTCTAAATCGGAGGGTGACGCCGACCGGCGGCCGGTGACCGTGCTCTTTGCCGATCTCTGCGGCTTCACGACGCTGAGCGAGCAGATCGACCCTGAAGTCATGCGGGTGCTGCAGAACGAATTGTTCGAAGAGATGACCCAGGCAGTCGAAGCCTATGGCGGCTTCGTCGACAAGTTCGTCGGCGATGCGCTGCTGGCGCTGTTCGGCGCGCCGGTCGCTCATGAGGATGATCCCGTCCGGGCGCTCGGTGCCGCACTTGATATGATCGGTCGGGCGACGCAGGTCGGCGAGCGCTGGCATGCACGCGCCGGTGTGCCGCTGCGTCTGCATATCGGCATCAATAGCGGCCCTGTCGTCACCGGTGGCTTCGGTGCGGTCAGTACAAAATCCTATTCCGTGACCGGCGACACGGTGAACACCGCCCAACGCCTGCAGTCCATGGCCGGCGAAAACGATATCCTCGTCGGGCCGCTGACCTATCGCCTCACCCGCCACGCCTTTGCCTTCGAGAGTCTCGGCGCGCAGGCGTTGCGCGGCAAAAGCGGAAACGTCCTTGTCCATCGGCTGACCGGGCTGTCGGAAGCGCCGCATACGGCGCGCGGGCTCGAGAGTCTCGGCCTTCAGGCACCGATGATCGGACGGGATACGGAAATGTCGCGGTTGCTGACATGCCTCGACCTTGCCTGCGGCGGCGCGGCGCAGCTTGTCCGGCTGATCGGCGAAGCGGGCATCGGCAAGTCGCGGCTGGTCAAAGAGTTCGTCGCAATTGCCGGCAGTGCTGCCCGTTTCCAGGGCCTCGCCATCCGCAAAGCGACCTGCTCTCCGCTCGGCGAACAATCCTATGGCACGCTCGGCGCGGTGGTGCGCAGCGCCTACGGCATCGGCGAGCGGGATGATCTCGACAGGGCGCGGCAATTGCTGGCAACGGGGTTCCGCGCGCTCGATCTGACCCAGGATGAGGTCGAGGGACTTTTGCCGCTGTTTCTACATGTCCTCGGCCTCGGCGATCCCGATGGCGCGTTGCGGTACATCGAGCCGGAGCAGTTGCGGCGGCAGATCTTCTATGCCGTCCGCACGGTCTTCGAGCGGCGGCTGGCGCAAGGTCCCCTGCTGCTTGTCATCGAGGATCTGCACTGGGCGGACGCCACCTCTCTGGAAGTGCTTCGCTTCATGATGGACCGGCTGGAGCGCAGCCGGTTGATGCTACTTGCGGTCTACCGGCCGACATCGCAGACCGACCCACTGGACTCCAATCGTGTCAGCGTCACCGTGCAGCGTCTTGCCCCACTCTTTGTGGCCGACGGGCAGAAGCTGCTTGCTGCGTTTTTTGGCGTGGATCATGGCAAGTTGCCGGCCACGATGCGCAAGCGCATCCTCGACCGCGCCGGCGGCAATCCGCTTTTCATCGAAGAAATCCTTCGGGCGTTGATCGACATGGGCACGTTGCACAATGACGGCCAGCGCTGGCATGTCGCAGCGGAAGACACGGATGTCGATATCCCGGTGAACCTGCAAGCCCTGTTGCTTGCCCGCGTCGATCGTCTGCCACAGGAGATCAGACGGCTGGCGCAAGAGGCGGCAGTGGTCGGCCCGAAGTTCGATACCGCCCTGCTCCGCACCGTCGCCACAGAGCCGGCCGCCATCGATGCTGCATTGGATCATCTCTGCGATGCCAATATCATCGAAGAATTGCGCGGGCCCGATGCGGGGCAATCGCCGGGCTATCGCTTCAGCCAGACGCTGATGCACGACGTCATCTATCACAATCTCCTGCTGCAACGGCGCATGGAACTTCATCGACGGATCGGCCAGGTTCTGGAACGTCAATATGGCGCAGCACCCGACCGGCCCGAGCACCTGGCGCAGCTCGGCCATCACTTCAGCCTGACCACAGAAAGGGCCAAGGGGGCCAGCTATCTGATGGCGGCGGGCGATCTGGCGCGCAAAACCTACGCCAATGACGATGCGATGCGCCTCTATCGTCAGGCCCTTGCCGCCCTCGCAAACGAGGTGGAGGTTACACCAGAGCAACTCGCGCTGCTGGAGCGTCTCGCCGATCTCTGCGGTCCCGCCGGTCTCCGCGACGCTGCCTTGAACCACTATCAGCGAGCGCTTGCGATCCACCGCAACAACAACCCTATCGCCGCAGCGCGGATATTGCGCAAGGTCGGCCGTTTGCATCTCGATGCAGGACGCCGCGATCAAGCGGAGACACATTTGGCCGAAGCCGAAGCAATAATCGCAACAATCGATGCGCCGGTCGAACGTGCACATGTCCTGCAGGAGCGCGGCCATCTGGCCTTCCGCATGGGGGATCAGGCCGCTGCCGCCGAGTGGGCGACGCTGGCACTGCAATCCCTGCAAACGCTGCCAATCGACGGGACAACCGAGGCCGGACGGGAGACGGCACGAGCGATGGCGGAGGCGCTGAACACTAAGGGTGCGGCCTTTGCGCGGCTCGGACGTCGCCGCGAGGCCGTGCAGGAAGTGGAGCGCAGCCTCTCGGTCGCCGAAAAGGCCGATCTGCAAAGTGCTGCATGTCGCGCCTATTCCAATCTCGGCGTTCTCTACACGATTGTCGATCCGGCCAACGCCATCAAGATCTGCCGGCGCGGACTGGAGCTTGCGACCCGTATCGGCGATCTCGGCTTCCAGGCGCGGCTTCTCGCCAACCTCGCAGTTGCCTGCTGCACCTTCACCGATCGCTGCGCTGCCGAGGGTGTACCGGCTGCGGAAAAGGCCGTCGAAATCGACCGGGCACTCGATCAGCGCGACCATCTCTCCGTACCGCTGATCGTGCTGGGCCAAATTCATCAGTGCCACGGGCAGCCGAAGCTAGCTCGTAAGTATTACGAGGAAGCCCTTGAGGTTGCGAAGGAAATTGATGAACCGCAACTGCTCTTTCCGTGCTATGATGGCTTGGCGACACTCAGCCTTGAGCATGACGACATGGACGAGGCGGAACGGTATTTCACCCTGGCACAGGATGTGTGCATCCGCCACAACCTCGATCCTGGCACGCTCGTCGTCCTGCCGTTTCTCGACTGACTTGCCCTCGTTTCAGTGATCGCCGGAGATCGATTAGGCAAATCGATTCAACAATATAAAGGGAGGAACGAAACATGCATGAGAACCACGCCGGAAGCCCGCTAAAGCCGGGAGATCGCGCGCCGAACGTGGTGCTGGACGCAATCACCCGCCAGGGCAAGGTCGCCATCGACGATTTTCGCGGCCAGAAACCGGTGCTCGTCGGCTTGTTCCGCGGACTGCATTGCCCGTTCTGTCGCCGGCAGATTGCCGCCATGGCCGAACTCACCGATGCCTTGCAGGAGAAAGGCATCGACAGCCTGACCGTTGTCAACACGCCGATCGACCGCGCTCGCCTCTATTTCCGCTACCATCCGCTTCCCAATCTGCTGGCGGCCTCGGATCCGGAACGGGTATCGCACAAGGCCTTCGGCCTGCCGAACCTTGAGTTTACCGAAGACGAGAATGACTGGCCGCACAAAATCAGCATGAGTGCGGTGACGTCGATGCGCATCGACATGCCGGACGAGCTTCCAGCGCCCATGGACCTGATGGCGGCGGTGGACTACCTCGACAAGGCGGACGGCTATGAATTCACCGAGGACGACAAGCAGATGATCGCCACCGGCCACGGCCAACTTGTCGGCGAATTCCTGCTCGATCGGGATGGAATCGTGCGCTGGTGTTTCACGGAAGTGGAGGAGGATGGTCGCCATATGTTCGGCGGTCCCGCCCCTCGGGAAGTGATGTCGGCAGCGTCGAATATGGCTGTTTGAAGCGAATGATCTGGGACGGCGCGGCGTGCCCGCGCCCATTCCACTTATCTTGAGGAACAAAACTCGCATGTTGATGTTGTCCTTGCGATGGCATGGACATGGGAGGTACTCATGCGGAAATCACTTCAGTTCATACTCATCGGCTCGGCGGCCTTAATCGGGTTGACGATCTCGCCGACGATCGCGGCGGCGCAAGATTTGGAGTTGCGTGTCGGCCCCGGTGGCCTCGGCGTTTACGAACGTGATCGCGACCCTGATCGATATGACCGATATGACCGGCGCGGACCACGGGGCTGCGATCCTGATGACGCTCTCGACATCGCACGCAGCGAAGGGTTTCGCAGGGCACAGATCGTACGCATGTCTTCCCGCACTATCGTTGTGCAAGGGATGACGCGCCGTGGACCGGAACGAATGACCTTTGCAAACAGGCGAGGTTGCCCGGAAATCTGACCGCTGCGTGAGCAATGAGGTGGACGGCCGGGCCTTCGAGGCCGCAAACGAATGCGGACGGCGCGGCCTTGTTTCCAAACCGGCGCGGAACCTTTGAGCACTCAGGACATTGCGTCCTTGCGGCGCGCCGCGCTGCAGGAGCACCATAGGAGGATTCATCATGATGAGCGGTCAATTGAAGGCGCTTCTCGCCGTCCTTGCCGTTGCCGGCTACCAAAACAGAGACAAGATCGGGGAGCTCCTGCGGGGCATCCAGAACCCTCAGCAGGCGGGCGCAGGAAACCAGCAGCCCGGCGGACTTGGGGGCCTTCTTGGCGGACTGGGCGGCTCGGGTGGTCTCGGCGGCCTTCTCGGTGGGCTGACATCAGGCGGTATCGTCAGCGGTGGTCTCGGCGACCTGCTGAAGACGTTTCAGCAGAATGGTCAGGGTGACAAGGTGGAGTCGTGGATACAGCCCGGTCCGAATGCCGACATCGATGACGGCCAGCTCGCGGAAGCACTGGGTCCGGACGTTCTCAACGAGATCGCTGCCAATACCGGCCTTTCGCATCAAGAGATTCTTGGGCGACTGAAGCGCGATCTTCCCAAAGCTGTCGACGACCTGACCCCGAACGGAAAACTGCCCACCGCCGAAGAGGACTTTTTGTCTTCCGCGAGCCAATCAACTGCGCGGCCCGGCACCGTCTAGATCGAGCCGTCTTCGAGGCACGCCGGCGTCACCCCGGAAGCCCCGCCTTGCGGTAGCCGTCAACGAAATGCTCAAGCGTCCGAGCGTCGCGGAAGGGTTCCGTCGCCGCCCAGTGGCGGGTTGAAAAATGCGGGTTGGCGACGAGGAACAGTTCGGCCTCGGCGCGAGCCTCGTCGAGCCGGCCCAGTTGGGCAAGACTTGCCGCCAGGAAACGGCGTGAGCTTGTCCGATAGGTCTCGTCCCTGCGCAGCGTCTCGACGGCGGCTTCGTACTGGCCGGCGGCATATTGCGCCTGGCCGAGCGCCAGATAATACCAGCTTGCCGGAAATGGGTTCAGCCGGAAGGCCTTGGCGATATGCTCAAGGCCCTCTCCGACCCGCCCGGCCAAGACCGCAATGTCGGATAGTGCCGCAAAGGTGTCGGCCTCGTTCGGGTCAAGCTCGATGGCCTTCGCGAATTCCGCATCCGCCTCGGCAAAGCTGCGCTCATAGGCAAGCAAGTATGCCAGGATCCAGCGGCAGCCGGCATCATTGGGATCGATCATTACCGCTTTGCGCGCCAGCTCCAATGCAAGGCTACGGGTGGGGTGCGTTGGTCCGCCGGAATGCACCTCTCCCATCCAGTGGTTCATGGCAAGCCAGCGATAGGCCTCGGCATAGTTGGGATCGAGGGAAATCGCGCGCGTCAGCATCAGATGCGCTTCCCGCGCCGCCTGCGGCGTATCATCCATAAGCCTGCGCGCCCGCACGCAGAGATCGTAAGCCTCGAGATTTGTGGGCCGATTGCGCGATGGCGGTGCGCGCAGCCGCCCGAGCAGCGCTTCGACGATCTTGCCAGTCACCTCGTCCTGAACGGCAAAGATATCTTCGAGGCTGCGATCGAAGCGTTCCGCCCATAGATGATCGCCACTTGCCGCATCGACCAGTTGGGCGTTGACGCGCACGTGCCCTGCTACGCGTCTTGCGCTTCCCTCCAGCAGGTAGCGCACGCCGAGCTCCTCGGCGATCTCGCCTACGTCCCTCGCCTTTCCCTTATAGGCGAAGGCTGAGTTGCGGGCGATGACGAACAGGCCCGGCATCCTGGACAGGTCGGTGATCAGGTCTTCGGTCAGCCCGTCCGCGAAGGATTCCTGTTCGGGATCGTTGCTGATATTCACGAAGGGCAGCACTGCTATCGACGGTTTGTCAGGCAGCGGCAAAGCTTTTCGCTTCACGCCGCCAAGTTGATTGATGGCGCCTATGAAGCGGTAGCCGACGCGCGGCACCGTGGAGATCCATTCGCCGCCGTCACCGGTCGGACCGAGCAACTTGCGCAGCTGCGCGATCTGAACGGTGAGGTTGCCTTCCTCGACCGCCCTGCCCGGCCACGCCGCATCCATCAACTCCGCCTTCCCCAAGATTTCGCCGGGCCGCCCGACGAGTGCGGCAAGCAGCTTTACCCCGCGGTGGCCAACGGCAACGGGATCATCGTTCCGAAGGAGCGTCCCCGCAGTCGGATCAAGCACGAATGGTCCAAAGGCATAACGCGATCCCTGCATGAGGCGCATCCTAGAGTCTTTAAAGCTTGGATGGAACTGTTCGTCCGCTTAGGCCGCGTGGCATCGAGGACGCGAGCAGTGTAAATCATGTTCCAATGGCTGATGGCGGTGACGACCAAATGATGACGGCCTGAAAATAGAGCGTCGAGGTGACTCCCATGGTTTTCTGGATAGCGGGTGCGGTTGGATTTGCGATCGCTTATCTCCTCGGCTCCACACCCTCGGGCTATCTAGCGGGCAAACTGCTCAAGGGCATCGATATCCGGGAGCGTGGCTCCAAATCCACCGGAGCAACGAACGTATTGCGAACGCTCGGCAAATGGCCTGCATTGGTGGTGCTTCTGGTCGATGTCCTGAAAGGTGTGGGAGCAGTCGTCTTTGCCCGCTGGTTTTACCCTTGGTTCTCGACAGTCTCATCGGGCACGCCACCGACAGCGTTTGATCCGCAAATCTTAGAGCCTTGGGCTGTTTGCCTGGCGGGACTTGCCGTGTTGTTAGGGCATGGCCGTTCGGTCTGGCTCAACTTTACCGGAGGCAAGTCGGTTGCCACGGGGCTCGGCGTGTTGCTGGCGATGTCATGGCCCGTAGGTTTAGGTGCTGCGATGGTTTTTGGCGTTGCGCTAGCGGCCTTCCGAATTGTTTCCCTGAGTTCGATGCTGGCGGCGTTGACGGCCATCGCTCTCATCTGCGGCTTGGAACAACCGCTGCCCTATCGGCTGCTGGTGATCGCAGGCGGAATTTACGTGATCGCCCGCCATCGCGCCAACATTCGGCGGCTACTGGCCGGGACGGAGCCTCGTCTGGGCGAGGTCGCCTAGAAGCGAAAACGCACAGCACCATGCACTGCTTGTTCGCTCGCAGAGGAAGCAGTGTCTCAATCTTGCCGAACGATGGCGCCGACCGCATTGACAAGGAGGCGCGCGGCGGTCAGGGCCGACAGGCCGTCAATGTCGGCAGGAGGATAGAGCTCGACAAGGTCGAATCCTGCGATTCTGGCCCGCCTGCCGAGGCCCGCGAACAGGTCGATCACCTCAGTGTAGGTGAGGCCGCCGGGCGTACGCGCCGCCACACCCGGCATGATGCTGGGATCGAGGCTGTCGCAGTCCAAGGTGACGACGACCCGCGCTCCTTTCGGAATATGCCGGAGAGCGGCTTCGGCCCCCTCGGCATGAATCTCTCGGGCAGTTACGAAGCGGCTGCCGTAAGCCCGCGCCGCTTCGATGTCGGCGAGGCGTGCGCTGCCGACGCTGCGGAGGCCGACCTGGACCATGCCGACGACATGCGGCATCTCGCTCGCCCGACGCATCGGGCTCGAATAGCCGTGGCGCTCGCCATACACCTCGTCGCGCCAGTCGATATGGGCGTCGATCTGCAGGACCCAGACCGGCCCGTGATCCGCAAAGCCGGCGAGGAAGGGAATGGTCACGGAACAATCGCCGCCGACTAGGATCGGCACGGCGGGCATTGACAGGACATTACGCGTCTTCGCTTCGATCCGGGCTCGGTTGCCGGCATTGTCATGCAGGGTGGTTGGGATGTCGCCGGCGTCGATGCAGGAGACCGGCCTGCCACCAAACAGCGGGCCGCCGAGATCGAAATCCCAGTGTTCGACGAGCCCGGCATCTTCCTGGCTCGCAACGCGGATGGCATCAGCGGCCAGGGCGTAGCCGCTACTGTCCTTGCCGGGATAGGTGCTGCCGTGAGCGGCTGCGAAGATCACCACGCGGGGCAAACGCCCATCGGGGAGGCGATCGGGAAGGCCGAGAAAGGAAAGTGAGGCGGTCATTTCCTGTAGTCCTGATGATGTCCGGCTGAAATTGCGGTGGTGAGGGCTTGCGGTCGGGGCAAAATGCGATGCTGACCTGTTTAGTCCCTTTGGACGTTTTTGAGAACTTTTTGGGAAAGCTTAAGTACGGCACTCCCGGCCTCCTGCAGAATTCATCCTCTTTGACGTTGAGGCTTTCTCGGCCCTTCAAACCATACGGTCTGACGAGGACATCTGCATGACTGCTGAAAGCATCACATCAGCGCGCACGGATCGGATCCCATGGGCCGCCATGGCGGGCATCATTGCTACCGTCACGGTATTCGCCGTGGCACAGGGGCTGACCTATCCGCTGCTCAGCTTCATCCTGGAGCGGCAGGGAACGACATCGGGCCTGATCGGCCTGTCGGCGGCAATGACGCCGTTGGGTTTTATCCTATCCGCGCCCTTCATTCCGGCGCTGTCGCAGTGCCTGGGCGGGGCGCGGCTGGCGATCCTGTGTTCGATCCTGGCTGCCCTCACCCTGATTACGATTGCCTGGATGCAGGACATCTGGGCCTGGATGCCGCTGCGCTTCCTGCTCGGCTTCTTCGCCAATCCGCTTTACGTGATCAGCGAAACCTGGCTGATCTCGATCACGCCGGCGCCACGCCGGGGCCGGATCATGGGCCTCTATTCATCGATCGTTTCGGGTGGCTTCGCCATCGGCCCGCTCTCCCTCGGCCTCACTGGCACCGAGGGATGGCCGCCCTTCATGATCGGCATTACGGCCTTTCTTCTTTGCGGCCTGATCGTGCTTGCCGTCGCCGCTCGCCTGCCCGAGATGCCTAACGAAGGCGAGGCAACCTCGGTCGGAGGCATCTTCGTACTGGCGCCGCTGCTGCTGTTTGCGGTTTTCACGGCCGCCGCCTTCGAGCAGATTCTGCTTTCCCTGTTTGCGGTCTATGGCGCAGCACTCGGCAGCGCCGAGGGACGCATCGCGTCGCTCATCACCTGTTTCATCGCAGGCAATGCCGCGCTGCAGATTTTGCTCGGGCGGGTCGCCGAACGGTTCGGCTCGACGCGGATGATGTTATTTTGCGTCCTGGCTTGCTTGGCCGGCTGCCTGCTGCTGCCGTCGGTCTTCACCACGTGGCTTATCTGGCCGCTGGTTTTCGTCTGGGGCGGGGTCTCGTTCGGGATCTACACCCTGTCGCTGATCCAGCTTGGCGAGCGTTTCACCGGTCAAGCCCTGATCGCCGGTAACGCGGCCTTCGCCTTGGTATGGGGCATCGGCGGCATCGTCGGCTCGCCCGCGACAGGACTGGCGATGCAACTGATCGGACATCAGGGTCTGCCACTGTCCCTTGGCCTGCTCAGCTGCGTACTGGCGGTGTTTCTGATGGCCAGGAAACGGCGGGGCTGATTGAGGCTCTTGCTCGTGCCGCCCTGCCCTGGCCTCGTCTGCCGACCACTTTCGAAGGAGAATTGCCATTCAATCTATAACATGTTATATAACATCCGATACAAATAGGGAGTCGGTATGGTCGAGGATGTGGTCCGGACGCTGGGATTTCTGTGCATGGGCAGCCGGCTGCGGCGCATCGGAGAAAGGCTGCAGGCGGATACGCAGCAGGTCATCGACGAGGCCGGTCTCAGCATCCAGGCGGGCCAGTATCCGTTCCTTGCAGCGATCGACCGGGCCGGAGCGCTGACGGTCGGAGAGCTTGCGCAGGCGGTGGGCATCACCCAGCCCGGCGCAACGCGGACGACCGGCCAGCTTCTCGAGCTCGGTTACGTCGACATGCAGCCGGCGCCGGACGATCAGCGTCGCAGGCTGGTCTCGCTGACCGACAAGGGACAGGAGCTCGTCGATCATTCAAAGAAGGTGATCTGGCCGCGCATCGCCGCCGCCGTTGCGGATCTCTGCGGCGATCTCGACGGACCGATCCTCGAACAGCTGGCCGCCATCGAGGACGGGCTTGCGGTGGCGCCGCTTGCGCGCCGCAGCCCTGTCAAGGAGGAAGGATGATGAAACATATTCTCGACCGGCCGATCTGGAGCGCACTGGAGACCGCGCATGCCGACCTTGCCGAAGGCAATGAGAAGGCACGGCGATACCCGCCGTCAATCGTCCCCTTCGCGGCGTCCGCCGACGATGCGCCGGAAAGCCTCGACGCCCTGGAGGAACTGCCGGCGCCGGAGGAGAGCATGATCCTCGTCGAAGCCGGGCCGATCGCCATTCCACCGAGCCTGGCTATCGTCACAGAGGCATCGGTGGTCCAGATGGTGGCCGAGCGGCCCCATGAGAGGATTTCAGATCCCCGCATCGAGCTCCTGACGGAGACCGATGCCGCCGACATGCTGGCGCTGGCGACACTGACCAAACCCGGGCCGTTCACCCTGCGAGCCCAGAGCCTCGGCAGCTTCTGGGGGATCAGAAGCGAGGGCCGCCTGGTGGCGATGGCCGGGCAGCGGATGCGGCAGACTGGCTTTACCGAGCTTAGCGGACTTTGCACCCATCCCGATTTCCAGGGGCGCGGCCTCGGCACCCTGCTCTTCCGTTTCGTCGCCGGCGAAATCGCGTCCACCGGCGACACGGCCTATCTGCATGCCTATGCGGCGAATACCTCGGCCATTTCCCTCTACGAAACGCAGGGCTTCGCTCTTCGCTTGGAAATGAACATGCGCGTGGTCAAACGCCGTTCGTGAGCGGTGCTCACCCTATCGTACCACCGCCGGCAGCACTTCGAATTTCCAGAATTTGTCCGGGCTGAAATAGGCCGCGGCAAACGCGCGGATATCCCCAGCGGTCACCTTGCCGTAGCCGCTGAGACTATCGCGTATCCGGTCTAAGCGGCGCGAATCCGTCTGGGCGTGGTGCAGATATGCGATCCAATATTCGTTGCTCTGCTGCTGATGCTTCAATGTCTCGATGATGGGTTCCCGGGCGCGCGCGAGCTCGTCTTCGGAGACGTCATGCGACCGCAGATCATTGGCGGTCTCGTCGACAAGGGCGTAAAAGCGCGCGACCTTTTCCGGGCCTGTCTCGACATAGAAATATGCGTAGCCGTAGCCCGGGATTTCCCTTGACAGGTCAACGTCGCCCTGCACGGCATAGCTTGAGCCTTCTGCAATGCGAAACTGGTCGATCAGCCTGTTTTGGACAATCTGGGTGGCAATATTGGCGGTGAAGGACCGCGGCAGATCGGAGAGCAAATCGCCGATGGAAGCCCCTACGGCGGCGGCGGCATTATCTGCCCTACCGCTATGGGTCTGCAAAACGGGCTTCTCGGTCGTCGCCGGAAAACGCACGTCGTCGCGATCGTTGCTCGACACCGCCTCCGGGCGCGGCGGCAATGCGCCAAAGGTTTCAGCCGTCAGGCGGATTGCGTCGTCCACTGTTGCGTCGCCGACGATGGTGATGTCGATCGGGCCATTGGAAACCATAGGCCGGAACAGTGTCTCGAATTCGTCTGGCTTGGCGGCGGACAACTGCGCGCGGTCGGGGAAGGTCCAGCGCGGGTCGCCGGAATGCACGAGACCTGCGAAATCGCGGCTGAAAACGCCGCCGGGCGACGCGTCATACTGATCGAGGCCGCTCAAATAGGCCTGCTGCACACGCTTGAACGCCTCGGGGCGATAGGCGGGATCGGAGGTGTATGCGCTCATCAGCTGCAGCTGCGTCGCAAGATCTTCAGTCCGTGTACGACCGTCGAACCTGAAGGAACTGTCGCCGACCGAGAAGTCGACGCCGACAATGTTGGCCGTCAGCGCTTTCTGTATATCCTGGTAATCCATGGCCTTTACGCCAGACAGCACGACAGCCGGAGATGCCCAGATCGCGGCGGAGCGGTCGTGCGGCAGGTCCAACCGACCGCGGCCGATATCTTCGCGCACCAGCACTTCGTTGGCACGCAGCTTGGTTGGCTTGACTGTAAGCCGTACGCCGTTGGAAAAGCGCACCATGGTCACGCCGAGATCTTCAACCGCACGACGTTCGACCACAGCGCCCGGTTCGCCGAAATGGGTGTAGGGCCAGGCAACGTCAGTTGTACCGGATGGTGCCGAGACGGCAATGGCCTTTGAAGCGTCATAGACCTGCCGAACCGTGTCGGCTCCGCCCTCAGGTGGTTGGTCCGCCTGCAGCACGACCTGCGGACCGTTGCCGGAGAAAGCAAGCTGCAAGGCCCGATTGACCTCATCCGCCGTGACGCCGTTCGTCATCGTCTCGAACATCGAGAGGTCTTCGGCGGGTGAGGTGAAGACTTGATCGTCATCGACGCTGCGAGCCAGCATGGAAGCAATGTCGGTGGTCATCCGCGTCGCGGCTCCGGCCGCAGCAGCTTGCAGGGCGGAGCGATATTCGCGGATTTCGCGATCGATCTCTGCCTGCGCAACGCCGAACTCCTGGATCCGGCGCTGTTCCTGGTCAATGGCCGCGAGCGCCGCCTGCCATTTGTCCGGCTCCGAATTCGCCGCGATCAGGACGACATGGGCGGAATCGAGGAGATCCTGGGAGCCGACATCCGCACTGATGAAAGGGGCATCCGCCTTGCTGGCGATGGCGCTCACCCGACGTTTGAGCACCAGGAAACCGAGATCCTCAATAAGCCCAGCGCGGCGCTTGGCGAAGGTGTCAGGCGCGGCGTCATGGGGACGCGTCCAGGCGATCTGTATGCTGGTCATGCCGCCGGGAACGACGATGACCTCGGCGCTTTCGCGTTTCGTCACAAGCGCGCCAAGATCCGCTTTTGTCGGCGCCGGACCCACGGCCTTCCAGTCGCCGAAGCGCTGCCGGATTTCGACTTCCATGGCGGCGGGGTCGATATCGCCCACCACTATCAGCGTTGCCCGATCGGGTCGGTAATTGGCCCGGTAAAAATCCCGGACGAGCTCCACGGGCGCATTGCTGATGATGTCGGCTTTACCGATCGGTGCGCGCATGGTCGCGCGCTGGCCGGCGAGCAGCGAATTCATGATTCCGAGTGATGCGCGATACTGCGGCGTGTCGCGCAACCGCTCCTCCGACAGGATGACGCCGCGTTCGCGATCAAAGGCGCTGGCATCGAGGGTCAGCTCGCTCGCGGTGTCGCGCATCAGCATCAGACCCGTCGAAATTGTGTCTGCATCGACCTCGGGCAGATCGAGCGCATAGACGGTCTCGTCATACGAGGTATGGGCGTTGGTGTCCGGTCCAAAGGCCAAGCCCTTGCGCTGCAAGATACGGACCATCTCCCCTTCGGCGACATGTGTCGAACCCTTGAAGGCCATGTGCTCGAGAACATGCGCCAGGCCCTGCTGGTTGTCGTTTTCGTCGAGCGAACCGGAGCCAATGCGAAAGCGGATAGCTGCCTGTCCGGGCGGCGTGACATTGCGCATGATCGCAAACCGCATACCGTTGGCGAGCGTGCCAAAATGCACGTCGGACTCGGCTTGGATGTCGCTTTGCGTTTGCGGCCAAGGCACGGACGGGGTGTCCGCATAGGCTGGCAACGCGAAGTTTGCGACAAACGAGGCCGTCGCTAAAAACCGCCACGCCGTGGAGCATTCCATTTTTTTGTGAGACATTCTTGTCCAGATGATGAGAATGAAGTGGGTAGATGGCGTCAACCTGACTATTCCACAGGTTGCATTCCCCAGCAACTTCCATGTGTGTGAATAAATGAGAAGTCGATAATTCTGCCTAGAACAGGATGACTTTAGGCCCGGTCGGCCTAAAATCTGAATCCTGTTCTCAATTAAAGAGTTAGAGCATGATGTCGTCCGAAAACCGCTCACACTTTTCGGCATCATGCTCTGGGTGTCAGATCATTGTCATCGAACTGAGCCTCCTCCTCGTCATCCTCATGACCGAGAAGCAATGAGTTCAACCCGATGAAGCGCCAGCCGGCCGCATCCTCCAGCCGGCGGTCGTCGCCGGCAAGGCTGCGCCGGCGGGAGAGCCTCTCGGCATTGACGGGCTGGTCCGATCCCTTGAGGTGGCCGCATCGTGATTGCCGGGGACGATCAGCATCGGGATCGACAGCTGGCGCATCAGATCCATCGAAAAGGTGATGTCTGCGTCTTTGTCGGCGCCGTCGACGGTGAGATCGCCGGTATGGACGATCAGGTCAGCGCCGGTCTCTTCGATCCAGGTCAGAAGCGGCGCCCAGTTGCCGTTGAAATGCGGCTTGTCTGGGCTGAAGTGGGTGTCGGTGATCTGAATGATTTTCATGGGCGCGCCTCCGAGACGTCGGCAGCGCGTCACCCGCGCCCCCTTCTCGTGCCCTCTCTAGAAGGCTCCCATGTCAATCACACACCTGATGTTTTCAGCTGTTTCTCAGTTTTGACATCAATCTGTCATGTAAGAAGAAGGCTGCCCGCGGGAACCGGGGCAGCCTTCGCCTGCATTTGGAATTGAGATCGCGGCGAAATCAATGCCGTGGCGCGTTGGCGGGAATGGACGACACCGTTGCTGAGACCGGGTCGCTTGCAGGAAAGCTGTCCTCGAGGCCCTCGTTGAGCTCCTCCTCCAGCGTTTGCCTGTCGCCGGCCGAACGCGCACTCGGCTGGCCGATCAAACCCTTGCTGCCCTCGTCGAAATTGCCGTTGCTCAAGGCATCGTAACGGTTGATGCTGCCATCTGCTTCACGGTCGGCAAAAGAGGTCAGCTGAACCATCATGACCTTGGCGTGATCGACCGCCGTCGTATCGTCGAGCTCGCCGTGAGAATTATCAATCTTGACGGAAATCGATTCTCCTCCCTCGCCTAAAAATTCAACGGTGAAAATGTCGCCGGCCTGTGTCACTCGCGTATCGATCAACTGCATGGAAACCTCCTCTGTTCATGCCTCTCAACGGCAAGCAAGCTCCGGAGTTCCATTTCAAAGCAAGCGATCGGCTCTCGGGACAATGGGCCAGCTCGGAACAAAAAGCGGCTATTCGAGTTCACACGCAGTTCAACAGGTCGCATCCATGCCGAAATTGCCGCTGTCGCCTTCCGAGAAACGCTCGTTCTCGAATATTCCTGCAGACGAGAAACTCGCTTTGATATCGAGCTATTCGGAGGCGCTACGTAAGCTCGCCAGATCGACCGAAGCGGTCGGACGAGCCGACATGCTACCCAAGCTGATCCAGGTGGCGGACGGGCTGGACAGTATGGCAACCACGATTGCCGAGACGGAGGCCGGAGCCGAGGTGATGGCGCGCGCAGCGCGGCTGATCCGCGCGACCGAAGGGATGCTGGCATCGATGTCCTCGTCATCAATCGTCCACTAGCGTCACTTGCGAGAATGACGGGATCGATGCGGCGATACCTTGGCCCTTAAGCTTTATGGTTAATTTATTAATAATTCGGGGTTTATAAACGGAACCAGACGGCCTTTCCGAGTGTTGATGGTGCGCCGTGGAGGAACCCAATGATCCTGAAAATTCTTGCCCCCAAGCTCGATGCCGATTGCCATGACACCGGCACCTGGCCCGACGGGATCTTCGCCGAAAACCGCATCGATCTGTCCGCTCGCGGCGACGGCGGTCGTCGATCGCCGCATGAGCGCGATTACGGCAATGACAGGAAAGTCGAAAATCTGCCGCTCGGCTTCGTCTGACCGTTCCGGGCGTTGCGCGTCACAGCCTGCGAAAGACCAGAACGCCTGATGCCGGCAGCACGGCATCGAGCACTCCTGCTGTGGCTCTAATTCTTCCGCCGCCGTTGCCGACGTTCCAGCCGCCATATTTGTGAGCATCGGTATTGAAGATCTCCTCCCAGAGATCATCCCCCAGGCGTTCGCTGTGCAGCCGGTAGCCGTGTTCGAAGGGAGCGTCGTTCAGCGACCCCACGACAAGGAAATCCTCGCCGTCGTCCCATCGATGAAAGGCAATCACCCGATTTTCGTCGTGAACCAGGGGAATGGCGATATTGCGCGAGCGAATGGCGTCCTGGTGGATGCTGAGCGCGATCAGATCGCGATAACAGCTGATCATCCCTGCCCCGTCACCATCCGCTTCGCCGAGAATATTCTCCCGGTTCTCGAGGAAGTCATTGTAGCGATAGGGCTTCTGGGCGCCGATTTCCTCGCCCATGAAAAACATCGGCGTCCCAGGTGACAGCAGCGTCATCGCCGCTGCGAACCTCGATCTCGCCTCCGCCCATGCCCGGGTCTCGCCGACAACAGGCGCGAAATTGACCGCAATAACCGCCGTTCGTGCCGATCCTTCACGATTGCCGCAATCGTCATGCGACTGGTTGTAGACCACCTTGGATCGCGCGCTCGTCTGCAATGCGCCGGCAAAAGACGACATGGTCAAAGCCCGCTTGTCTCCAAAACCGGCATTCTTCAACAGCTGCGCCTGTGCGCCGCCGTGATATTCGACGAGGTTGTGATGAAAATCGCCGTACCAGGTGGCATCGAAGCCGAGCCCGTCGCCGGTCAGGCTTGGCTCCGTCATCGCCGACCAGTCCGAATAATCCTCGGCCGTCAGGAAAAGCTGCGGCTTGATCAGCCGCATCGTGCGGGTCCACTGCTTCAGGAATTTGGCTCCGAAGGCACCGGCCCGATCGGCGCGCTGGCCATCGGCATGCAGGACCGGATATTGGTGGATCGAACTCGTCTGATCGAGCCGGAAACCGTCGATATGGCAGACGGAGACGAGGAATGCAGCGCTCGAGATGAAAAGCTGTCGGACGGCTTCCTCATCGAAGCGAGGCGCCCACCCCGTGGAGATGTTGTCGATATAGCCGCCTCTGGGATCGGCGTAGTCGCCGGGATTTCCCTCATACCAATAGTAGATATTGCGGGTGTGATCGTTGGAATCATAGGCCCATTGCGCCCGCTCGCCATCCGGATCGAAATGGTTGTAACAGACATCGAGGATGACGGCGATGCCGCGCTGGTGGCAGACCTTGACGAACATCTTCAGCCGGTCGGTGCCGCCGGCCCCCTGGTCGGCGGCAAAGAAATGCGACGTGCCGTAGCCCCAGTTGGCCCGGGTTTCGAATTCCGCAATCGGCAGCAATTCCACGGCGTTGACGCCGAGCGCCGAGAGATGCTCGACGAAGGCGATGGCATCATCAAGCGAGCCGGGCGCGGCCTTGCCGAAACCGAGGGCGCCGACGTGCAGTTCATAGATCACCAGATCCTCGAGCCGATCGGGAAGCTTTCGGCCAGCAATGAATTCGTCAGCCCAGAAGGCCTCGGCTGCAAGCTCCTGCCCGGACGGGAGCACCACCCGCTTCGGGTCGCAGACGACCGAACAGCTTTGCGGTCCGTCCAATGCCGCCGGCGATCCGTGATAGGTTGCTCCATCGGGATCGAAGTCTCCGGCGCCAATCTGCATGAGGGACCAGATATCGGTGCGGTAGGCGAGCGATCCATCATCCTTGGTAACGCGGTACATGTACGGCGTGCCGACCATGCTGTCGAAATCTAAAAGGCCATCATCGTCGCCGGTTTCGGCGATCCAGAATCCGTCGACGGTTCTTCGCATTTTGATGGTTGCGACCGCTCCGGTGCCGTCATCGGCGATATAGCCGATGGCCGGATCGGCCAGGACCAGCAAGACATCCCGGGCGTTCGGCGCCCAGACCGAAAAGCGGATGCCATCGGCAGCGTCGCGCTTTTCAACCCGGTTCGCTCCCAGGCGGCCGATCCATGTCAGATAATAGGTCTGCGGCCCGATCCCCTGCTGGAGATCGAACGAGCGTTCGCGACGCGACGAGGCCTCGTCGTCCAATTCGCCGGCGATCGCCCACAGGCTTGAAGCGCCGGGTCGACCCAGTTCGATCCCCCATCGAAAATGCGTGCCGATCTCGTCATCGGGAAAGGGAACCCTGATGACAAAGACATCATAGCCATCCTCGTCACGAGAGCGCTGCATAGGAACAGACGTCCAATCATTCGAGGGGTGACCTTGCTCGTCCCAACTTCCGCGGAGACGGACATTGTCGAACGCCAATAATGGCAAGCCGCTGCGAAACCGGAATTGAACATTGACGGTCATCGCATCCTCCAAAACCATGTCGGATTTCGCCAGACTCTGCATATGAGCCGCCCCACTCGCGCATGATCAGCCGGCCGAACGAAAAAATGCAAGCGCAGATTACATAATAAATACAATCCGAATTGAGCCACATTCGCAACAATATATCATGGATAACGAGTCATCGCCGCACGACCCTCCTCGTGTATTAAATCGAATTGGCGCCAACGAATGGGGATTCATTCCCATTGCCACTTCCCTCGTAAACCGGGAGAAAAGCTTATGGCTGAAGCCGTTAGAATAAACGATATTGTTCGTTCCTTTGGAATTGATACGCATATCGACTACACCGACGGAAAATATTCCAATGTCGGAGAAGTTGTTAAGGCTCTCGATTATCTTGGCCTTGATACGGTTCGCGATCACGCCCCCAACTCCGCTTCCGATCCCAACGGCCAAACGCATCTCGGCGATGCTGCAGAGGCAGGCGTGCAATTCGTCTTCAGCGCCCAGCGGGAAGTCGACCCCGCCACCGTGGCCCAGCGGCTGCATGATTTCGTGCAGGCCCATCCCGGGTCGGTCGTCGGCATCGAAGGCCCGAACGAAGTCAACAACTGGCCAGTCAGCTATCACGGCCTGAGCGGGCAGGCAGCAGCGGTCGCCTATCAGAAGGACCTCTCAGCCGCCGTCAATGCCGATCCCTTGTTGAAAAATATCCCGGTGCTCGGCTTTACCGGATATACCGTCGCTTCCGCCTCGGACTACACGACGATCCATACCTATGCGAAGGATGGCGACCAGCCGTACTCGTGGCTTTCCCGAGAAGCCGGCGTTCAGCGCGCTGCCGATCCGGGCAAGCCCCTGGCAATCACCGAAACCGGTTACCACACCTCGCTGACTGCCGACACCAATGGCGGCTGGGAGGGCGTCAGTGAAGCGACGCAGGCAAAGCTCCTGCTCAACACGCTGATGGACGGCGCCGCACTCGGATCGAAAAATACATTCATCTACGAGCTGCTGGACGCCTATTCCGATCCTCAGGGCACCAATCAGGAAAAGCATTTCGGCCTTTTTCATCTCGACTATTCGGCCAAGCCGGCTGCGACGGCGATCCATAATCTAACGGAAATCCTTGCGGACGACGGCGCTCAGAGGGCAAGTTTCAGCGCGGGGACCCTCAATTATTCGATCGACGGCATGCCGTCCTCGGCCCGCAGCCTGCTGACGGAGAAATCGGACGGAAGCTACCAGATCATCATCTGGAACGAGCCCGATATCTGGAACCAGTCCACCGACACGGCCATCCAGGCCGCGACGACAGGCGTCAAGGTCAATCTCGGCGCATCCTTCGGCTCCGTGAAGGTCTTCGACCCTCTGACCGGAACGACGGCGATCAAAAGCCTCAGCAACGTCTCGTCCCTGACGCTTGACGTCGTCGACCATCCCCTCATCATCGACATCGGAGGCGGCAGTGCCAGCACGCCGCCGGCAACCAACCATATCTATGGCGGCACCGGCAACGACATATTCACCGTGAGCAACCCCGCGCAAATCGTCGACGAAAGCCGGGGTGGCGGGACGGATACCGTCATGTCGTCGATCAGCTTCAGCCTCAAGGATACGACGCACACGATCGGAAACGTCGAGAACCTGACGCTGACCGGCACGGCCAATCTGAACGGCACGGGAAATGGCCTGGCAAACACTCTCGTCGGTAATTCCGGCAACAATATTCTCGACGGAAGCACCGGCGCGGACCATATGTCGGGGCGCGCCGGCAACGATACCTATGTGGTCGACAATGCCGGCGATTTTGCCGATGAGACAGGCGGGGCCGGCAAGGACACCGTCAAGGCTTCGACCTCGTTCAACCTGGCCGACCAGAAGCACACAGCCGGAACGATCGAAAATCTCGCCTTGACCGGCACGGCCAATCTCAGCGCGACAGGCAACAACACGGCCAACGTTTTGACCGGCAACGATGGAAGCAACACGATCAATGGCGGCAAAGGCGCCGACCAGCTGACCGGCGGCCTCGGCAATGACAAGCTGTTCGGGAAAGCCGGTGCAGACACGCTCACCGGTGGCGGAGGAGGCGATACCTTCGTCTTCGATGTGAAGCCTGACAATGTCAGCGTCGACAAGATCCGGGATTTTTCTTCCGCGGCGGGCGACAAGCTGATGCTCGATCATTCGATTTTCGCCGCGCTCAGCTTATCCGGATTTTCGGATGAGAATTTCGTGCTGGGAACGAAAGCGCTGGAGGCTGATGACAAGCTGATCTACGATCAGGCGAGCGGCATTCTATCCTTTGACGCAGATGGAAGCGCAGCAGGCACGGCCATCCACGTCGCGGATCTCGATAATTCCGCAGCACTTCACTTCAAAGACATCTTGCTTGTCTGACCCGGTCGGCCCATCGCCTTTCAGGCGGCGGGCCTACAGCGTCACGGGCAGTCGCGCCTCCTCCTCTTGCCGGAGCCGAAATCCCGGCCACATTCTCCGTTGACGCCACTCGTGCAGCTCAGGAGAAGCCTTTGCCCTGGATCGCCTATATCGCCCATTTCATCGCCGCGGCATTTCTGACCAACGGCGTCCCACATTTCGTCAACGGCGTCAGTGGCAGGCCGTTCCGCATCCCATTCGTGCAAGGGGCAAAGCTTGGCTCGCCGACGGCCAATGTCGTCTGGGGCTGGGCGAATTTCCTCGTCGCCTTCCTGCTCTTTGCCAATGTCGGGCCGCTCTATATCGGCACGCCGGGCGATACGATCTTCGTGGCGGTCGGCATGCTCGTCACCGGAATTCTGCTCGCCCGCATTTTCGGGGGCGACGCCAGATAGTAACTTGCATGATGATAGTCACTGCTATAATGACAGCAGCCATGCGGCGAACAAGCTTCAGCGATTTCAAATGCCCGGCGGCGCGCGCGCTCGACAGCGTCGGCGACTGGTGGAGCATGCTGATCCTGCGCGACGCCTTCCAGGGCCTTTCGCGCTTCGACGAATTCCAGAAAAGCCTTGGCGTGGCGCCGAACATCCTGACGCGGCGGCTCAAACATCTGACGGAAAAGGGGCTGTTCGAACGGCGGCTCTACCATCAGCGCCCTGCCCGCTACGAATATCTGCTGACGGAAAAAGGCCGTGACTTCTTTCCTGTTCTGATGACGCTGTTTTCCTGGGGAAGCCGGCACATCCCCGCAGAGGACCTCGCCTTTCTCTTGGGCGATGCCGCTTCCGGCAGAGAGCGCGAGACGATGCTGGTCGATGCGCGGACCGGCGAACAAATGACACCCGAAAACACCAGCCTGCTTGCAGGCCCCGCCGCCGATGATGAAGTGCACGAGCGGATCGCCCGCATGCGCGCCTGGTATCTCGGCATCGACGCCTGATGCATCATTTCATCCTCAAAATCGGAAGCGATTTGCGGATGAAATGATGCATTAATTCAAAAAGTTACAGCGTCCTTTGCGCGTCTGAAAGACGCGTGGCGCTGTCGGAGGAAAATACAATGGATCGCATCGTTGTCACCGGCATGGGACTTGTCTCGCCACTCGGGACCGGCGTCGAGCCCGCCTGGAAGCGCCTTCTCGACGGCGGATCCGGGCTGAGGGTGCTGGCGGAGGATATCGTCGGCGAACTCTCGGCCAAGGTGGGTGGTATCGTTCCTAGCATCGCTGAAGATGCAGACGCTGGTTTCGATCCCGACCGTTACATCACGCCGAAGGACCAGAAGAAGATGGACCGCTTCATCCACTTCGCCATGGCGGCGACGGAAGAAGCGGTAAAGCAGGCAGGCTGGATGCCGACCGACGAAGGCGAGCGCGAACGCACGGCAACGATCATCGCGTCGGGCGTCGGCGGCTTTCCGGCGATCGCCGAAGCGGTGCGGATCGGCGAAACGCGCGGCGTGCGGCGGCTGTCGCCCTTTACGGTGCCGTCCTTCCTCGTCAACCTTGCCGCCGGCCAGGTCAGCATCCGCTACGGCTTCAAGGGGCCGCTCGGCGCTCCGGTGACGGCGTGTGCGGCCAGCGTCCAGGCGATCGGCGATGCGGCGCGGCTGATCCGCTCCGGCGACGCGGATGTGGCGATCTGCGGCGGTGCCGAGGCCTGCATCGACAAGGTGAGCCTCGGTGGCTTTGCCGCTGCGCGTGCGCTTTCTACCGGTTTCAACGAGACGCCGAAGCTGGCGTCACGCCCCTTCGACACGGCGCGCGACGGTTTCGTCATGGGCGAAGGCGCCGGCATCCTGGTCATCGAGACGCTGGAGCATGCGCTTGCCCGCGGCGCGACGCCACTCGCCGAACTCGTCGGCTACGGCACGGCGGCGGATGCCTATCACATGACCTCGGGCCCCGAAGACGGCAACGGCGCCCGCCGCGCGATGGAGGCAGCACTCAAGCAGGCGAAGATCCCGGCTTCGGAGGTCAGGCATCTGAACGCACATGCGACCTCGACACCGGTCGGTGACAGGGGCGAGATCGCGGCGATCGGCACAGTGTTCGGCCGCAATGGCGGCATTGCCGTCAGCGCGACGAAATCGGCGACCGGCCACCTGCTTGGCGCCGCCGGCGGGCTGGAAGCGATCTTCACCATCCTTGCGCTGCGCGACCAGATCGCGCCGCCGACCCGCAACCTGGAACATGCGGATCCGGCCGCCGACGGCATCGATATCGTCGGCAAGACAGCGCGGCCGCTGGCGATGGACTACGCGATAACCAACGGTTTCGGCTTCGGCGGGGTGAATGCCAGCGCCCTCTTCCGGCGCTGGTCGTAAAGTCCGCTTTTCTTGCGCCAGAAATCGCCTACACTTCTGCCCGTCGGGGGATCGTTTCCCTGACGGAGCCGGAGATCAATCCATGCGCGCCTTCTTCGCAGTTGTCATCCTGTGTGCCGCATCCGCCCTCTCCCCCGTATCGGCCCGCGCCGAAGATCCGATCGACACGACGCGGACGATGATCGAGGAACAGATCAAGGCCTTCCTCAAGGACGATGCCGAGACCGCCTATTCCTTCGCCGCCCCCGGCATCAAGGCGATGTATCCCGACAAGAACCTGTTCTTCGCCATGGTGAAGAAGAGCTACGAGCCGGTCTATCATCCCGGCAACTACGCCTTCGGGCGCAGCCGCTCGATCGACGACGGCGCGCTGATCTATCACGAGGTGCTGATCTCAGGCCGCGACGGCAAGGACTGGACGGCAATTTACCAGATCATGCGCCAGCCGGACGGCAGCTACAGGATCAACGGCGTGCAGATCGTGCCGGATGCGGACAGCAAGGGTATCTGACGCGCCGCGGCGCGGACTCGTCGCGCTAATAATTTCGAAATCCTCCCAGAGTAAGAAACTGCTGATGGGGGATTGTTAGGTTGAACACTAGCAGGCAGTTTTTCACAGCTCTTGAGGCCTTGCGAGGAATTGCGGCTGTTATGGTCATCTTCCGGCATACGGAAGGTGCGCTTGGCCCGCTTCCCGCAAGTGTCAGTTACCTAGCCGTCGACCTGTTCTTTCTGCTGAGCGGCGTCGTCCTGGCAAATTCATATGAGAAGCGGCTGGCAACGGGACAGATTTCGCCTGCCGGATTTCTGCTGCAGCGTGTCATTCGGCTTTATCCGCTTTATCTTCTTACGCTTCCGATTGGCCTTTTCAGCTATGCGCTTCAAAACGGCTTGGACTGCTCCACGCTGGCAGAACTTCTGCTGAAGGCGATCCTGTTCATCCCAAGCACAAATCTGGAAAGTCTCTTTCCTTTCAACGGGCCCAGTTGGTCGCTCTTCTTCGAACTCTGGGCCGGGGCGCTGTTCTCCGTACTTCTGGTACGACTGTCACTCAGAAGCTTGCTCACCATCGCCCTGGGGGCTGCGGGCATAACCTTTTACGGGGCATTGGTCGAAGGCAACCTCGATATCGGTTACCAGCCGACCTACTTCATATTTGGCTTTTCAAGAGTGCTGTTCTCGTTCTCGTTCGGGATCTGCCTCTACAGGCAATATGACATCCAGAAACCGAATACGGCCAACAACGGGAATATTATCGGCCTTCTTCTGTGTGGATGCCTGATCTTCATCACGGGCATATCGGCCAGCACGTTCTTCGGTTTCCCCTATTTTGACTTCTTGATATGTTTGGTGGTCTTTCCGGCCATTGTCTGGCTTGCGATGCGCACGAGACAGACCGGAATGGTCGAGCTGGCATTCTGTTGGTTGGGAAGGCTTTCCTATCCGATTTATATCCTACATGCGCCCATCTTCAGTCTGCTGCATTCACTGCGGCAAAAGGGCTTTGACCTTCCGGCCTCTCCGGCAGTTGGTATGGTCGTCGTAATAGCGATTTTCATTGTGGCAGGCATCGTCGCCATTTACGTCGACGAGCCTGTGCGCAAAAAGCTCAAGATGATGGTTGCGCCAAATCCGGCGTCTGCGGTCTCGGCGGTCAGCAACGCGGGAGCGAATTAGCCTACAGCGGTTCGAGGTCGCCCCTCGCCCATTCCTCTGCCGTTTCCGCCAGGAAATCGGCGAAGCGGCCTTTCGGCGATCAATTTGCGGATGACCTGCATCAGTTCCTTACAGTACCGCTTGCGATTGGCAGCCTGCAGTTTTTTTCGTGCGATCTGCTTCACGAGAATTCCAGAAAAACGATGTACGGGATGATTGCGGCGCGCATGGACAGATGGCAGGCGATGAGAGTGTTCGTGAAAGTCGCGGAAACAGAGAGCTTCGCCGCGGCCGGGCGGCAAATGCATATGAGTCCTCCAGCCGTGACGCACATCGTTTCCTCGTTGGAAGCGGTTATCGAACGCGCCTCCTGACCCGCACGACCCGATCGGTGAAGCTGACGGAAGCCGGGCTAGATATTTCGGGATTGTCAGCGGCTGCTTGCTGATCTCGCCGAAGCAGACGCGGCTGCTGCGGGGGCTTACGGCAAGCCGACCGGCACATGTTCGTTTTGCCCGTCATGACCGAATATCTCGATCTTTACCCCGAAGTCACCGCGCGGGGTCTCTTTGTTGACCGCGTAGTGAACATCGTCGACGAGGGTATCGATGTCGCTGTCCGTATCGGACATCTAAGCGAGTCCGGTTTCACCGCGACGCATGTCGGCCAAATAAAGCGAGTCATTTGCGGATCGCCTGCTTATTTTGAGAAGTACGGCGTGCCGGCAGCGCCCAATGATCCCGCGCGCCATCAGATCGTCGCGTCCACCAGTGCATGGACATCGCTGGAATGGCGCTTTGCAGGAGAAAGAAAGGCTACCGTGCGCGTTAACCCCCGTCTCTTTTGCAACACCAACGAGGCTGCGGTTGCGGCGGCAGTCCGAAGCTGGGGTTTGACGCGCGTTCTCTCCTACCAGATTGCGCCTCAGCTCGAATCGGGGGAGTTGCAGACTGTCTTGTCCCACTACGGCGACGAGGCTCTACCCATTCCATCCCGATGGACGGAATGCCTCAACAAAGGTCAAAAGCTTTTTGATTTTGCTGTCGGAAAATTGCGAGCCAATCCGCATTTCAGCTAGCGCAGCTCCAGTCTGCTTCAGCTTCCACAGCTTGAACCTTTCGAGCAGCCTAAACCGGTTGGAGATCACCCCTCGCCCATTCCTCCTGTGTTTCCGCCATGAAATCGGCGAAGCGGCTTTCGGCGATCGCTTTGCGGATGCCCTGCATCAGTTCCTGGTAATAAGCGAGATTGTGCCAGGAGAGCAGCATGCCGCCGAGCGCTTCGTTGGAGCGGACGAGATGGTGCAGATAGGCACGCGAATAGTCGCGTGAGGCCGGGCAGTTCGACTGTTCGTCGAGCGGGCGCATATCTTCGGCATGGCGGGCATTGCGGATATTGACCTTGCCACGGCGGGTGAAGGCCAGGCCATGGCGGCCGGAGCGGGTCGGCATGACGCAGTCGAACATGTCGATGCCACGCGCAACCGATTTCAGGATATCGTCAGGCGTACCGACGCCCATGAGGTAACGCGGCTTTTCGCTGGGGAGTACCGGCAGTGTCGTCTCCAGCATCTGCAGCATGACGTCCTGCGGCTCGCCGACGGCAAGGCCGCCGATCGCATAGCCCTTGAGGTCGAGCTTGCTCAACGCCTCGGCCGAGCGGATGCGCAGTGCGGGAATGTCGCCGCCCTGGACGATGCCGAACATCGCCTTGCCGGGCTGCTCGCCGAAGGCGACCCTGCAGCGTTCGGCCCAGCGCAGCGACATTTCCATGGCGCGCTCGATCTCTTTCGGCTCGGCCGGCAGCGCCACGCATTCATCGAGCTGCATCTGGATATCGGAACCGAGCAACCCCTGAATTTCTATGGAGCGCTCTGGCGACATGTGATGCAGGCTGCCGTCGACATGCGACTTGAAGGTGACGCCCTGTTCGTCGAGCTTGCGCAGGCCCGACAGCGACATGACCTGGAAACCGCCAGAGTCCGTCAGGATCGGATGTTCCCAGCGAATGAGCTTATGCAGGCCGCCAAGGCGGGCGACGCGCTCGGCCGTCGGGCGCAGCATCAGGTGATAGGTATTGCCGAGAATGATGTCGGCGCCGATCTCGCGCACCTGGTCGAGATACATGGCCTTAACAGTGCCGACAGTGCCGACCGGCATGAAGGCCGGCGTGCGGATCTCGCCGCGCGGCATAGAGATTTGGCCAAGGCGGGCGCCGGCATCGGTTTTCTTCAGGGTGAATTGGAAGGTCTCGGTCATCTAGTCTTTCCGGAAGAGAAGGCTGGCATCGCCATAGGAATAGAAGCGGTAGCCTGTCTGGATGGCGTGGTCATAGGCGGCGCGCATGGTATCGAGGCCTGAAAAGGCTGAGACCAGCATGAAGAGCGTCGAGCGCGGCAGGTGGAAATTGGTCATCAGCATGTCGACGGCCTTGAAGCGGTAACCCGGCGTGATGAAGATGCCCGTGGCGCCACTCCAGGCGCGAATTTCGCCGCTCTCTTCCGCTGCACTTTCGATGAGACGCAGCGAGGTCGTGCCGACGCAGACGATGCGCCCGCCGTTCGCCTTGACGGCGTTCAGCCGTGCAGCCGTCGCAGCGCTGACGGTACCGCTTTCCAGATGCATCCGGTGATCGGCGGTATCATCAGCCTTGACGGGCAGGAAGGTGCCGGCGCCGACATGCAGCGTGACGAAATGGCGTTCGATGCCGGCCCTATCAAGCGCCTCGAACAGGCCAGGCGTGAAGTGCAGGCCGGCGGTGGGTGCAGCAACGGCGCCCTCCTCGCGGGCATAGATCGTCTGATAGTCCGCACGGTCACGCTCGTCCTCGGGGCGCTTGGCGGCGATATAAGGCGGCAGCGGGATATGGCCGACGGCGGCGATCGCCTCGTCAAGCGCCGGGCCGGAGAGATCGAACAGCAGCGTCACTTCGCCAGCCTCGCCCTTCTCCTCGACGGTGGCATCGAGCGAGCCGAGAAAGCAGCTTTCGCCGGAATGGCCGAAGGAGATGCGGTCGTCCTGTTTAATGCGCTTGCCCGGCCTGGCGAAGGCCTTCCAGCGGTTGGGGCCGATGCGCATGTGCAGCGTGGCAGACACCTGCTGGCCACCGGCGCCGTCGCGATGGCGGATACCCTCGAGCTGGGCGGGAATGACCTTGGTGTCGTTGAAGACCAGCGCGTCGCCAGCCTGCAGGAAGGACGTGAGATCGCCGACGCGATGATCCGACAGGTGGCTTTCCGCATTCGGATCGACGACGAGCAGGCGCGCGCTGTCGCGCGGCTCGGCGGGCCGTAACGCAATGCGTTCATCCGGCAGATCGAAGTCGAAAAGGTCTACGCGCATAAGGGCACTTTCAGGCAAAGCGAAACCCGCCCCCGCGCGGTTAACACGCAAGGGCGGGTTTCAGCAGAAATCACAATCAGACGTCGGCGGCAACCCGCATGGAGACGATCGAATCCGGATCGGAAACCGGCTCGCCGCGCTTGATCTTGTCGACGTTGTCCATGCCTTCGATGACCTGACCCCAGACAGAATACTGCTTGTTCAGCCAGGGCGCGTCAGTGAAGCAGATGAAGAACTGCGAATTGGCCGAGTTCGGGTTCTGCGAACGGGCCATCGAGCAGGTGCCGCGCGTATGCGTGGTCGCGGAGAATTCGGCCTTCAGATCCGGCTTCGACGAGCCGCCCATGCCGGCGCGGCCGGGATTGAAGGTTTCCGAGCCCTTCTTGCCGAATTCGACGTCGCCCGTCTGGGCCATGAAATCCTGGATGACGCGGTGGAAGACGACGCCGTCATAGGCCTTCTCGCGGGCGAGTTCCTTGATGCGGGCGACATGCTCCGGGGCGACCTGCGGCAAAAGCTGAATGA
>Ga0102590_1001110_pt1 | contig 44205 bp, 25 predicted proteins | sample AraplaMF_Col_mMF_FD_76859 | JGI IMG/M metagenome (GOLD analysis project Ga0102590, IMG submission 76859) | Arabidopsis root microbial communities from the University of North Carolina, USA - plate scrape MF_Col_mMF | ecosystem: Host-associated > Plants > Roots > Endosphere | place: USA... | reverse complement strand
AACAGCTTCCAGTAGTACCAGGCCCTGAAAAATTTTGCTTCTGCTACATATCTTTTTATCTCTGTATCAGTAGCACCTGCTCCTTTTTCGATAATATTGTTTGCAGACCGGATGTAACCGTAGCTGGTGTTCCACTGACCGGATGTTTCTGCAGGCTGCAGATTGCCATTGCTCACGGAATTAGGAACGTTAAAAGCGATATCTGATTCTGTATCTTCTTCACCAAAACCGTCCAGGCCATTGTACAGGTTGTTTGCAGCCAGCTTGAAATCATTGCCTGTTTTCCAGAAAGTGGCGTCCGTAATACTGTCCTGCGATACCAGGTCAAGGTCTTTCTTACAGCTGCAAAAGGTGACAGCGCAGAGGAAGAAGCATAGTATGCTATATTGTGACAATTCAAATTTCATAAAGCGCTTCGATTAAAATTTTACATTTAAACCCAGTGAGTACACCTTGTTGAAAGGATAGGTGCCTTCATTACGATAACCATCTTCCGGGTCGAAATTCCCGCCCAGGGTGCCTTTGGAAAAGGTAAACAGATCCTGTCCACTGAAGTAGATACGGGCATACTTGATCCTGACCCTTTTTACAAAGCCTTCCGGTATGGTATAACCGAATGTGATCACCTTAAACCGCAGGTAGGCCACATTCTGCAAAGTGAGTGCGGAAGCGCGGTAGTTATAGTTCTTCACATCGTCATAGCCCAGGTTGCCGGGCAGGTACCTGGGATATTTTGCATCCGGCCTTTCCGGCGACCAGGTTTTACCATAATAGTATTGCAGCGTTGGCCAGAAGAATGTGTTGGGCTGGCTGATGGGGCCTTCATAAATCACGTCCCGCTTACCCACGCCCTGCAGGAAAACCTGCAGGTCAAAATTCCTGTAGCCGGCAGTAAAATTGGCGGAATAGGTATACCTGGGCGTGAGGTTTCCTAAATAGATCATATCGCCTGACAATCCCTTGGTTTTATCGCCGAAGGCAGTGAGCTTGCCGTCGCCGTCCACGTCCTTATACATGACATCGCCAATGGCTATACGGGAGGGAACGCCCTGGAGCTTTTTATAATTGTCCAGCTGTTCCTGGGTTTTGATAATACCCTCGTACACATAACCGAAATAAGAATAGATGGGATAACCTTGTCTGAACTTGTTCAGTCCTTCTCCATAGCTATCGGTATTCTTCAGCTCCACCAGCTTATTCCTGCTATCGCTCAGCTGCAGCGTTACACTATACCTGAAATCCTTCACCTGGTCTTTCCAGGTCAGCATCATTTCGAAGCCTTTAGTGTCAAGCTTACCCTGGTTGGTAGAAGGCGGCGTAGCGCCAAATACTGCAGGCACGGCCACATTTACGAGCATGTCGTTATTGATCTTGTTGTAATAATCAAAGGAGAAGGAGAGCCTGGATTGCAGTGCAGCAAGATCAACACCAATATTACGGGTTTCAATGGTTTCCCAGGTCCTGGTGGAAGACGCGGGGTTGGCGTTTGCGCCCGGCAGACCAGCATTGGGAGACCCTATGGGATAATTACCGCTAACGTTGATGAGCGGGATATAATCATACAATCCTAATTCTCCAATTTCCTGGTTTCCCATCTTGCCGTAAGATAATCTCAGCTTCAGCAGGTCAAATACATGCATCCTTTTAATGAAGCTTTCCTCTGAAAAATTGTAGGCCAGCGCTGCGGAAGGAAATACTGCGCTCCACCGTTTCTCCGGTGAGAATTTGGAGCTTCCGTCTGCACGCGCGGTAAAGTCTACGATCAATTTCTCTTTGAAGGAATAGCTCAGGCGGCCGAAATACGAGCCCAGGGCCTTGTTATTCAGGTATCCTTTAAAGTTTGCATAGGCTGCCTTGGTTCTGTCTGCCAGGTTTAAAGTAAAAATATCGTTGCTGATAAAGTTGTACCCGTTTGTGGACTGTCCCTCACTACGGGTTTGTTCCAGGGAGGCGCCGCCGGTAAAGTTAATGCTGTGGTCCTGCCCGAATTTTCTATTGTAATCCAGGTAAGCCTGGTATAGCTTATTCAATACTTTATCATTGCTGTAATTAGCAGAGTTGGGTATATTACGTATGTCCTGCACCCCTCCTTCCCAGTTATGGCGGGTAATGGTACGGTTAGTAATGCTGCCGTTCCCATAATCCAGCCTTACCGCTGCCTGCCCGATGAGCTTAAGGCCAGGGATGATGGTGTAATCCATTTTAATGTTGGCGCCGAACCTGGACAGGTTGCTTAACTGCGTACCGCCTTCTTCCAGGTACTGGGCAGGGCCTTCATATCCCTGGTACCCGTAGAACTGTCCTACCTTATTATAAACAGGTTGATAGGGAAACTGTCTTGTAACATTTGTCAAAGCGCTTCCAAGCAAAGTGGGGGTCACCACTGCCCTATTGTCGAAGTAGGAACGCGTCTCCACCGTAAAGCGCTCACTAAGCCGGAAATCGTAATTGAGGCGAAGATTGTATCCGTTAGCGTTATTCTCTCCAAAGCGCACAACGCCATTATCGCGATTATAACCGGCAGACAGGAGGTAGCTGTTATTCTCTCCGCCGCCAGAAACGCTGATATTGTGCATTTGCTGCGTAGCATCTTTGTAGATCACCTTATTCCAGTCTGTATACCCGTAGAACCCGGGATAATTTGTAACACCATAGTTCCAGCCGCTGGGATCCGGCGGTGCATTGGCTGCGATCTTATCAAACACTTCCTGCGAAAAACCGTTTAAGCCTGCATTGCGCAATCCTTCATCCATGAATTTTGCATATTCCATGGTGTTCTGCATTTTCCTCAGATAGACCGGCTTTTTGTAGCCGATATTGGCAGTATATGTGACAGCAGGCGGGCCTTTTTTACCGCGCTTGGTGCTTACAATGATCACACCGTTAGCTGCCCTGGCGCCATATATGGCTGCAGCGGCATCTTTCAGCACCGTTACTTCTGCAATATCATTGGTATTAATGGTATTGATATCCCCGGGGATACCGTCAATCAGCACCAGCGGGTCGTTACCGTTCACTGATGAATATCCCCTGACCTGGAAGCCATAGGTAGTGTTGCCTGGCTGGCCGCTGGACTTTGTGATGGTGAGCCCTGGTATGGTTCCTTGCAATGCATCGTAGCTATTGTTCAATGGCCTGCTTTCAAACACATCTGACTTTACGGTAGAGATAGCACCGGTGATGGCGCCTTTTGCCCTGGTTCCGTAGCCTACCACCACCACCGCATCCAGCCTGGCATCCAGGCGGGCCAGTTTGATGTGCAGGGGGGCTTGTCCGCTTACAGCAAACTTTTGCGACTGGTAACCCACATAAGAAATCACCAATACGGTGTTAGGCCCCGGCACATCCAGGGAGAAAGCGCCTTTTTCATCGGCATTGGCGCCGAGGGACGTTCCTTCAATGACAACAGAAGCGCCTATCAGCGGTTCAGCTGTCACTGAATCCTCCACAGTGCCGCTGATCCGCTGCTTTTGTTCTTCGGGGCCTGCGATGTTATTCCCCGGTTGCGGGACAGGCTTTGCCATGATCAGCACCGTTTTGTTGGAAACCGAGTAGCTGACTGGCTGTCCGCTGAAGCACCTGTCCAGCACTTCCCGCAGGTCTGCGTTCTCCATCTTTATGGTGACCGGCCTTACATGTTTGATGATGTCGTTATTATACAGAAAATCATAGTCTGTCTGCTTCCTGAGCTGGGCGATCACTTCGGTCAGTTGGGCGTTATGCACGTTAATGGAGACCTTCTGCGCAAAGGTTTCCGCCTTTAACTGGATAACGGCTACGACTATTAAAACGGCAGTGAGCTTCATTGTCAAATAGAGATTGGGCCAGGCATGCAAATGCCTGCTGAACGGTAATTCAGTAAATTTTTTATACATTTGGTTGTCAGGTTTTACGTTAATGTTTTGATACAGCGTTAATAGGGATGCCTGGCTATCACCAGGGACGCTTCCGATGTTCCTGGTTTTTTTTTTTGGCGATCCAACGTGGAGATGTGTCAGTGCTATTTTTTCAATGTTCTTGTTTTTTAAGTGATTATTAAATAGTTCATTGCTGCAGCTGTGTTGTTACGACCACTTTCCCGGGAAAGAGCTGAAAATGGACGTGGCCTATCCGTTCCAGGTTAGTGAGGATCTCCGGCATATAGGATGTGCGCGAAAAAGTGCCTCCAAATCTTTCATCGCCCAGGGCGCCTTTATACTCGATGTCTACATCGTACCATCTGCTTATGATCTTCATGATGCTCCTGATGTCCTGGTTGTCAAACAGGAAATAACCGTTCTTCCATGATATCGCGTCTTCCGCATGTACAGGCCTGATGTCCACCGGCCCGCCGGCATTGATCATCCTGGCCTGCTGTCCTGGTTTCAGCACGCCGCTGTTACCGGTTGTGGTATTGGTCACTCTTACAAGTCCGGCCAGCAGTGTTGTGCTGATATCGGGATCGTCCGGATAAGCTTTCACATTAAAATGCGTGCCTAATACGGCGATCTCCTGCATGCCGGTATGCACTTTAAATGGCTGCTCCTCCCGGTGGGCAACTTCAAAATAAACTTCACCGCTCACCGTCACGCTCCGCTCCTTCCCGTTGAATGCAACCGGGTAAGTGATGGAAGAAGCGGCATTCAGCCAGACCTCCGTACCGTCTGACAAGGTGAGATGGTATTGCCCGCCCCGCGGGGTGGATAAAGTGTTCAGCACGGGTAGCACACCGTTCTGCTGTTTTGCGCGATCATATACGAGCTCACCATCCGTCGCTTTATTGATAGCTACGGACGCATCTTCCGCCAGTTTCCCGTTCTGCGCTTCCTTTAATACGATCTGCCGGCCATTGGAGAGGGTAAGCGTAGCGCGGTTGCTACCCGGCTTAAATTCAGCGGCCTGGTTTTGCGGGGCAGGTGTTGCTGTACCGCCCGGCCCCTTTGCCTGCCTGGTAATGAGCAAGTACAGGGTGGAAGCCAGGAACAGGAACACCGCGGCAGCAGCGGCCAGTTGTTTCCATCGGCGTCTGGGGCGGGGCGGGGCCTCTTCCAGGTGTAAGGAACGCCATACTTCCGCTTTGAGCGATTCCAGCTCTTCGCTGGAAATATCCGCCGGTTCCGGGCGCCATTGCAGGTACCAGGTTTCCAGTATGGCCAGCTCCTCCTCCGTGATGGTGCCGTGCTTATATTTTTCCAGTAGATCCTTTATTTCCGGTGCCTCCATAAAATCTTCCATCTTGTTATTGTATATAGACAGCTAAGGGAGGGCTTAGGGGGGTAAAAAAAATAAAATTATTTTCGGGGTCTAAGTATTATCATTACAGTGGGATAGTACCGCCAACAGTATAGCTAATTTTTTTTATCTTCCGCGGGATGAACTTAATCATGGCAGAATACGATTGCATGAACGATCTGGAATTGGTCGACCTGATCAGATCCGGCAATCAGCATGCTTTCGCCAAAATATACGACCGTTATTTTGGCGTACTTTATTTACATGCCTATCAGCGGTTAAGAGACAAGGATGAAGCCAAAGACCTTGTGCAGGAATTGTTCTCTCATCTCTGGAGCCAGCGGGAAAGCCTTACACCTGCTTCCAATTTTTCCAGCTACCTCTATACATCGGTAAGAAACAGGGTGCTGAATATCATTGCCCATAAATCTGTTGAAGGAAAGTTCCTGTCATCACTACCTGCTGTTGATATGGCGGCAGTAGCAGAGACGGATCATTTAGCACGGGAGCGGCAGCTCGCTATGATCATAGAAAAAGAGATCCAGTCATTGCCGCCCAAAATGCGCCAGGTATTTGAATTGAGCCGGAAGGCCAACCTGTCCTACAAAGAGATAGCTGCCCGTTTAGCGCTGAGTGAACAATCTGTAAGAAGCCATGTAAAGGGCGCTTTACGGGTGCTGCGGACGAGGTTGGGCCTGTGGCTGTATATGGGCCTGATCACCGGGGCGGTGATGATGTAAGAATCATATCCTTCCGGTTATCATCCCCCCGTACATCCAACAACTTCCTTCCCGGATCGATCTCCACAAAAGATGGCTGTTGATCTACCTTCAGATCGATAATATGTTCGCCGGCGGAAAACCTTGCGCTATGAAGCCGGATAAGCTGCGGTGTTCCCTTGCCGGATGGTTTACTGTAAACACCAATATCCACGATATCGTTCATGTCAGTTAGCTCCCGCTCCTGCCGCTTTTCATCATACTCCATTTTCCTGACCTTAATCTGCAAGTGAACACGATAGCCGCTACCACTGCTCTCCGGGACTATCTTTGCATCTATTACTTTGTTATCATAAAAAACAATCTTCTCCCAGGTATCGGTAAGATAATAACGCAACGAGTCCGGCGTGTGTGCCTTCAATACTGCATACAGATCGTTGGAGCCAGGATAAGGACCGCCATTCCGGAAAGCCCATTTTCCAAGAAATTCTGAGAGCGCTGCATTGAGGGTATCCTCTCCCAATGTTTCGGCTAAGCCATACAATGCGAGCGTTCCTTTCAGATTGGGGATATAATCCTGGTTGCCATACAACAAGGGCGTTTCTCCATTAAAATCTATTCGTCTTCTCCATCCATAGTCGCCGCGTATCCGGTCATATATAGCCCGGGTACCAGCTTTCCCATATCGCTTTTCCATTACACGCAAAGCCGAATAATTGGCAATTGCCTGACCAATGACCTTCGCTCCTTCCGTATTATTACCCGCAATCTCGTAATTCCACCACTGCCGGGCGAGCTGTGATGCTACGTTAAAATAAGGATAGTCTGGCGTCGCGTTTCCACGCAGATCTGCCACCCAGCCCATGTCGGGTTCAGCCAGACCGATCACCCCGGGAACGGATATCCCGGACGGACCATAGGCAGGTGTTTCTGCCAGCGATAAGGATGCAAATGGATAAGGACCAAAGGCCTTTGAGAAATAATGCAGACCATCCTTCAGGGCCATGTTGAAATGAGAAAGGTTCCGGTCATGCATTGGGTAATAACAAAGCCGGATGGGAACAAGCCGTCCGTTCTGCAGTTGTACGGTGTCGGTGCGCACCGCATACCTGGCCGACATCATTGCATAAGGCATATACACCATCGGACTGTCCTGTACATAATGAAAGTAATGCCGTCCGGCTTTGATCCATTCCGCCTTCAATACACCCGGCGCCAGGGCCCATTGCCCCTCCGGAACACTCATTAGAATGTCTGTGCTGACCAGGTCTGCGCTGAAACCGTTATAGGTTTCCATTCTTCCTGCCGGATCATCCTGCGGAATACGGATGTCTTTTTTCTGTGGCAGGCCATACTCCTTCCGGTCGTCCACCCTCTCCAGCTCGTCGCCCTGATCGTAGCCAAGATCCGGCAGATTGCCGTTCGTGAGAATCCCGTTATCCAGGAGCTGTGCCGCATACAAGCCGTTTTGGAAACCTTTGTAGGCCATTGTGCAGCGAAGCTCCAGCGTCATGGTATCGCCCGGATTCAGGCGGCGGGGCAGCTGGTACACCCGGTAGTCCGAAGGCTCGTTTGATGAGCGGAAGCTATTGAATTTTCCCGACCGAAAATAAAGCGGGCAGGTGTAAGACAGCTCCTTATCGTTGGCCAATATTTTATACTCCACGTTACCACCATCCAGCAGCAAACTATCAATAGGTACTTCCCCTTTGTTGGCGATAGTACAGAAGGCCCTGGTCTCCTGCTTTTTCTGATCGGGCCAGGCGGCTACTTCCATCTGGATCCGGGTAACTTTGGGAAGCGGCAAGGTTGCATATTTCTTCATCTTCATTTCTGCAATAGCGGATCTCTCCTTCTTTTCCCCGGGTGTAAGGTATTCATTCAGGCAGCTTACGTTATAATAGATGTAAGCCCCGGTAGTTAGAAAACCGATGCTCAATGCGATGATCCCGACGCGGGCCATACCGGCAAAGCGTTGTGCCGCCAGCTTCCATTTTTCGCGGAAAGCGGAGCGGGTACCACGGCTATACCATAAGGAGCCAATTACTACCAATATCGCGCCGGCCAAAGTCCAATACACGTTATACCATAACAGCGGTTTTACCATATGACCAATGCCATCCATGTCTGATGCCCAGACCCGGGGGACATAAGCATACAGCAACAGGTAATAGTCTGCATAACCAAAATTGGTGATACCAAAGAGCAGGGTGAAAATGGCAATCGCAATGCCATGACCCAGGTATTTATTATCAACTGCAATATGAATAGCATAACAAATCAGCACATACTCCAATATACGCGGGATGATCATCACCAGTTCTGAAGAAGCGTACAGTGGCAGGTTATAGGAAGTGTAACCATTTACCAGCTGGGTGATCAATCCTATCCACACAGGCGTCAGGGCCAGTCCGATTCCCAGCAAAATGAGACTGATCAGCTTTGCGCAATTGAATACCCAGGTGGGAGGCGGCAGGGTATCATTGATAAAGCTGTAGCGGGTCAACTTTTCCCGGTGCACCGTTTCCCCGGTATAAAAAGCGATGACCAGGAAAGTAAAAAATAAGAATGCTTCCATAAATGCATCCACGAAGTAGACGGTTCGTGGATAGTCCGGTACAGCATAACTACGCGGGCCATGAAAAAAGATAAAACCAAGAAATATGTAGCCGCCTGTTAGTATGATCCAGAAATAAGTATCCCTTACAATGTTGAGCACTTCTATCCTGGTAAGGTTCAGGATCATGTTGCCGTTATAAGCGCCGCCAAACTGCACTTGCAGGATGCCTGGCTTCCAGCGTTTAGTGCTGTCAATAAAATGCTCAGCGGAAATTTTCTTTGCGCCCGCCCCCCTGAAAAACCGCTCAAAGCTGAAACGCCAGTAAGTAAGCAGGACAATGACCAGGCCCAGTGACATCCAAAGAATCCTGTTCTGCAGCAGCAGACCATCAAACATCAGCACGGAGGAATTCAGCTGCGGCGGCGACCAATCACTCAACGCAAGCCGCAGCCCGTTCATCAAAAACGGATCGCTCAGATAAATCACGTTAAGATTATGGATATTACGCAAAAAGAAATTCCCGATGAGGTAACCGAGAAAAAGGAACATCGCTCCGCTATAGATCACCTTCACGGTACGAAAGACCGATACCAGGCCAAAGAAGAGCGCAGAAGTGAAGAAGAGGTTAGGGAGTATAATCGCGCGATAGGGCTGCCAATAATACATAAAACGATTAGGCCCGAAGCGCTCAGCCGGCTGTAAATGCAGCAGCGGTCCCAGTAAACTCCCCAACCAGGCGCCAAGCAGGACGGCTGCGCCGGTGATCGCTACAAATACAAAAGATCCCAGGAACCTTCCCCAGAAATAACCCGGCCTGGTGATGGGATAGGAAAGATAATATTCACTGACGCCATGCTCAATATCCCTGTAAAGCGTAATGCCCATAAAGAAGGCGCTCATCAACATCAGGAAGAAGGACATGATCGAGGAATACTGCATCAGTACAGAAGGAGCATTGATATGCACACCATCTCCCGCTGGCACATTTCCCTTGCAAAAGGTGAAAACAGAGAAAACAAGCACGAGGAAGAAATAGCAATAAAAGGCGGGGCGGCTAAGCCGGTATTTTATTTCGAATAAAAACAATTCGATGAACATAGGATCATATTTAAAGGGTGTTCACGTCCATTTTCGTGGCGATGTAGGTGAAATACACATCTTCCAGGCTGGGTTCAGCGGGGATAAAGCCGTTGCCAGGATCGTCATCGCAAGCGATCCTGATATGCAAATGCCCGGTTTTTAGCTGTGTACTGATGATCGGGTATTGCTGCCGGTACGATGCAATCTCATCCTGGCGGATCTTCCGGGAATAGATCTTCCCTTCCAGTGCGGCAACAGCGGCTTCCGGCTCGCCACTATAGAGTACTTCTCCATGGCAAATAATAGCGAAACGCGAGCAAAGCGTACTCACATCTTCTACGATGTGTGTGGAAAGAATGACGATGGTCTGCTCTCCCAACTGGCTCAGGAGGTTGTAAAAGCGGTTGCGTTCCGCGGGATCAAGTCCCGCTGTGGGTTCATCCACGATGATCAGTTGCGGATTGCCCACCAGCGCCTGTGCAATACCCCAGCGCTGTTTCATTCCGCCTGAATAGGTGCCCAGCCTGCGGTGACGTTCTTTATAAAGGTTCACCTTATCCAGCAAACCCAGTACAAGGTCTTTACGCTCAGCAGCTACCCCTACCCCTTTGAGCCGGGCCACATGATCCAGCATCTGCAAGGCGGATATGCGGGGATAAACACCAAATTCCTGGGGCAGATAGCCCAGTCGCTTTCTAAGCCCGGATTTATCGGTGAGCACATTGATATCGTCCAGGCTGATGCTTCCGGAGTCTGGCTCCTGTAAGGTGGCGATGGTCCGCATCAGCGAGGATTTACCTGCGCCATTTGGCCCCAGCAGACCAAACATTCCATTCTCCAACGTAAGGGAAACGTTGTGAATAGCGCGCACGCCATTAGAATAGGTCTTGGATAACCTATCAATAGTAAGCTTCATGAAATAAGATTTGATTAGTGGATCTCTATTGTTGTTTTTACGAGGTTCGTTCCTGTTAAAGATACACGGCTGTCAGCACTGGCATTGACATGTGGCTGATCGATCCTTGCTTTTCTGTCGATCAATTCTGATGCACTATCCAGGCGGGCAGACAGCTTGCGCATCACTGCCGTTTTATTAAGCAACATCACGGTGTTTACGCAGCGGATGTTTACCGAATCAAAAAACTCATCAGGCAGTTCATATCGTTTGACATTCCCAATGTCCTGCCCATCCTGTTCTGCGAACCACACGGTTGCATTCACGGCATCCAGTGAAAAAGATTTTCCGGAAACAGGCGCCGGTCCACCTTTTATAAGCATTTGTCCGTTGACTATTTTGATACTGCGGAGCGACGACGAATAAAGATTGATCTGCCCGATACTTTGCCGGTAAAACCAATCTGCATAGGGGCGATGCAATGGCTGCCTGAATGATCCCTGCACATATAAGGTGTCAGCCTCCTGCCGGAGCACCGGCTTTATTCCACCCCGTACCTCTAAAGCATTGGTCAATACGCTCCCTTCGTCCATCCGCGCCCCGAATTCTTCCTTTGGTATTTCTATAAAATCTGTATCAGCCGGGATGATATTTACCCAAACAGTTCCGTTCAGCACTACATTTTTAATGCCTGATAAATTGAAGCGCAGCAGCTGGGTGGCCTGCACCTGTTTGAGCGTAACTACATTTCCAAGCAGCAGCTGACGATACAGGAACAAATTGGCCGCCCCCGTGATCAGCACTGCCGAGCATATGGCGATCCATATCAACCTGGTACTTTTTTTCATATGCGCCTATTTCTGTAGTTCCTTTTTGAACTGTTTTTTGAACTGCTCATACCGGGGCTTCAGCTCTGCCAGGTCGATCTGCAATAAGTAAAGGCTACGGAAAAGCTGGGGCAGGTCCATTTCCATAAACCGCGTTTTGCGATAACGGGTAGCCTGTTCTATTGCATCATCTGCTGCAAAAATACCTACGCCCCTTTTATTGACGATCACACCCTCCTGCTGCAGCACATCGTATGTACGCAATACTGTATTGGGGTTAACACCCAGCTGCACTGCCAGCTCCCTGATCGCAGGCACACGCTCTCCGGCCGGCCAGGCGCCCAGCAGGATCTTCTCGCACACAAATTCTGCGATCTGCAAATAGATAGGTTGAGATTCTTTAAACTGCATGCTATTAAATTTCTTTTTCCGTGAGACGATAATAAGCGATAGTCCAGACCAGGAGGGGTATCCCATATTGCGCGAGGGCAGCCAAAGCATTTGTCAGCCATCGGGATAAATAGACAAAATGCGCCGGATGATCTGCATCATCATACTGCACCCAGGAAAAATGCAGTATACGCCAGCCATGCGGAAGAAACAGGTTTACTATCCGCTCATGAAAGACCACAATGACAAACATACCGCACAGCACAACCAGGATCGACTTAATGACAACAAAACGGGAAAAATACAGGGGGCCCAGGAAAAACACTCCCTGAACGGAGAAAAAGCCCAGCAAAAACAGATGATTGCTTCTTTCAAAATAGGGCCCCTGTTCCCCGGTAAAAACGTTATAAACAATAGTGGGCGCTACCCTGACCATTGCATTTGGCATATTACGGGGATGCTGTTCAAGGATCCGGTTGCTCAGCTGCACCATAGGAATGTCGATCAGGTAAAACACTACCGTATATGTAACAAAGAAAACCAGCACCCCATAAAAGAGCACACAAAGCAACTTTTCCAGCTGAGAGGCAGGCAGGGCCAGGAATGAAATACCTTCCCGCTTTAAGCACAGGTCTGAAAAAAGGGATCCTGCATACAGGCAACCGGCCACATACAATCCAAAAAAGTAGCTCGAGAATTGCGTCGAGATGTCTATCAGTGACCAGCTGTCCACCGTGAGCAGGAATGAAAACCAGGCCAGTAAGATGCCCGCGAGGGCCAGGACAAACAGTATATAACGTTTGCCATTCTCCGCCCAATGCCTTCCCAGCAGCATCTGCCATCGTTCAAAATGAAAAACTTCTGATGAATAGGCGTTCATTTGAAATAAGCATTTATGACTTTCTCGTCTGTATTAACTGCTTTATAGAGCATTTCCAGGTTGGTGCGGCTTTCTTCCTGTAAATAGTTGGGAAGAATCAGCGCGTTCCCGCTCAAAGAAAATTCGCGATAAATGGCCATGGCTTCTTCGTTCTCATCCCGTGACAGTTTGAACAGCAGTTTTTCGGCAATGGTATCGACGCCCTGGTCAAAGATGATCCGGCCGTTGTCCATGACCATTACGCGATCGATGAGCTGCTCAAGATCGTTTACCTGGTGCGTGGAAATAAGAAAACATTTGCGGTCGTCGATAGCGCCTGCTATCACTTTCCTGAACTGATTCTTGCTGACGATGTCCAGACCATTGGTGGGCTCGTCCATGAGCAGTAGCTCCGCGTTCGTTGCGAGCGCAAAGCTGATGAGCACTTTCTTCTGTTGTCCATAGCTCATGTCTGTAAGGCGGGAAACGATCGGCACTTCAAATTCACGGCAATAATGCTCGAATGCGTTGCGGTCAAAACCACCATAGAACGGGGCCGTATATTTCAGCCATTGATCCAGTCCGATGGCAGGTAACTGTATATCTTCCGGCACCAGGAATACTTTCTGAAGAAAAGAGGGTTGCCGTTTGCGCGGCTCATAACCCAGTACATTGATCTTTCCGCTGTGTGGGAAAAGAAACCCGGCAATATTACGGAGCAATGTGGATTTCCCGGTTCCGTTCCGGCCCAGTAAACCATATATAGACCCCGGCGACAATGTCATATCGAGACCGGATAAGGCAGGCTGCCGGCGATAGGCGAAGTGTAGGTTTTGGATGGTGACCATGTAGTGTACTAGTGAAATAGGACACTAAGGTTGTAAATAATTTTGAGATGGACAAATATTATTTTTGAGGGGGCATCTAAATTTTTAATGGGGGCAAATGACCAAACTGCTATAAAAGCGGTTTGGTCATTTCGGCGTTTGCCCCCGATGCTGAAGTGGATGTAAGATACAGATCGTACCAGTCCTGGTAATCAAGGTCTATCGTGAAAGTATTAACGATGTTTCGTATCCGCTTTTCATTGGTGGTGCCGATCAATGGTAAGGCCCCTAATTTCACCAGCCAGGCTACCGCAATAGACTCAATATCTGCATCATACTTCCGGCCGATCTCCTCCAGCTTGGCCCGTACCCTAACAGCCTGTTCATCGTTACCATGGGCAATCCTGCCTGCCGCCAGCGGGGCAGTTACCAACGGACGCATATACCGCTGCTTGATATAATCTATCTGTCCATTATCAAATGCAGACGTATTCAGCAGGTTCAGCTCGATATGATTCGTAACAATAGGTATTCCTAAATAGGAGGCCAGGAGCTGATGCTGAAATACGGAGAAATTCACCACTCCCACATGCTTTATCTTTCCCCGCTCCTTCAATTTTCTCAATGTATACGCGGTTACCTCTATATCTGCCAAAGGATCAAAATGGTTAAGGAGAAATATATCTATATAGTCCGTCCTTAATCGCTGCAGGGAATTGTCCACGCTCTTTACAATATGATCTGCGGAAGTGTTGCAGTGTTTCACGCGAATATCCGGAACTGAAGGATGTGGAACAAGCAAACCACATTTTGTAAAAAGCACCACATCTTCCCGTTTGAAGGATCGCTTGCTCAGCAGTCTTCCGAAAAGCTCTTCACATTGATAGCCTCCGTATATATCCGCATGATCAAATGTGTTGATACCCAATTCCAAACACAAATTGATCGTAGACTCCATTATCTTCTCTCCGTTGGTAGCTTCATCATTCCACCTGTAAAAACCATAAATGGCCGGGGACACTTTAGGACCGCCGTCGCCGATGTAAATCTTCTGCATATTTGATTTTAATTAAACGCTGCTTTTTTATGCTGTTCCCGCCGATCACCTGAATCAATTCATTCAAAGTAAAACATTTTTATTAGTCTACAAAATAAGCAGACTTATATTTTTTGACGTTGTAGCAATAATCTGCCCTGGCCCTTATTTCAGGGCCTCGCGGACAAAACACCCCATATTGTGGTTTAAGGTCAACCTTCAACAAGAGAAATGTAAAAGTTACCTTTGAAGGGTATCAAGTAAACAGCGCTATATGGCAAGGGTATTTATAACCGGATCAGCAGACGGGCTTGGGCTGCTGGCGGCAAAATCTTTAGTTGATCTTGGCCACCAGGTGGTGCTTCACGGACGCAATGAAGCCAGGGGAAAACAGGCCCTGGAGAAAGTACCGGGTGCCGAAGACGTTTTGACGGCGGACCTTTCCAGCATGGATGACACCAGGGCATTGGCCGAAAAAGTAAACGCCTCAGGGCCGTTCGACGCGGTCATCCACAATGCGGGCGTTTACCAGGCGCCCAGGAATAGTATGACGATAGATGGATTGCCGCTATTGTTTGCGGTGAACAGCCTGGCGCCCTATATCCTGACCTGCCTGATACATCGACCGAAACGGCTGATCTACCTCAGTTCCGGCATGCATCTTCAGGGTAATCCGGAATTAGACAATAAATATATGTCCTATGCTGATACCAAGCTGCATGACGTAATCCTGTCCATGGCTGTAGCACGGCGCTGGCAAGATGTATATGCCAATGCTGTTAACCCCGGCTGGGTACCGACAAAAATGGGAGGTGCGGGCGCCCCTGACAGCCTGGAAAAGGGCTTTGAAACGCAGGTATGGCTGGCTGTGAGCAATGATCCCGAAGCAAGGGTGAGTGGAGAATATTTCCATCATAAAAGAAAAGCGCGTTATCTGCCCGAAGCTAAACATGCTGCTGTGCAGGAAAAGTTGCTTGCCGTCTGCGAAAAGATCTCCGGGATAGCTTTCGGAGCCTAGGAGAAAGCGGACACGGCGTTTTTCCGGCGTATGCTTTGGCGCGGGCTTTGTATTACCTCTAGCATTATTCACCCAAAAAAAATGTACTATGGTAACAACGGATAATACGATCGAGGTACTAAATGACCTGATTGAGATCAATAATGACAGGATCGCAGGCTACGAGAAATCACTGGAAGAATTAAAGGAGAACGATGCACATTTGAAAAGCTACTTCTTAAAGTATATAGATCAGAGCAGGCAATTGAAGCTCGCACTTGGAACTGAGGTGCAGGTACTTGGCGGTACAATGGAGTCGGGCACGACTGCAAGCGGTAAGATCTATCGCGCCTGGATGGACGTTAAATCTGCATTTACCGGCCGTAGCGAAAAGACAGTATTAAACAGTGCTGAGTATGGCGAAGATGCAGCACAGAAAGCTTATACATCTGCCCTGGAAGAAGATCTGCCTCATCATATCAACGCCCTTATAGCAAAGCAACAACAGGAGCTTAAACAAGCACATGATGAAGTAAAAGCACTAAGGGACCAGCGAACTGCATAATACTGCCAGGTGGAGCGCCTGTTCTGCTGTCTTACATCACTGTTAAGTGAAGTGGCGGCGGTGTTCTGTTGTCTTACAACACTTTTAGGTCAAATGGCTGGGCTGTTTGGTTGTCCGCGCAGGATTTTCTCCATCTTCCTCCCCTTCGCCAACTCATCCACTAACTTATCCAGGTATCGGGCCTTCTGCGTCAAAGGATTTTCGATCTCCTCTACGCGATAACCACAGATCATTCCGGTGATAAGATGTGCATTGGGGTTCAGCGAAGCGCGTTGAAAGAAGGTCTCAAAAGTCACTTTTTCATTTATCAGTTCCTGCAGCTTTTTGTTATCGAAACCTGTTAACCAGGCTATCACCTGGTCTAATTCCTTTTTTGTTCTGCCCTTCTTTTCCACTTTTGCGATATACAAAGGATAGACCGAGGCAAAGGTCATTTTTGCGATCCGCTGATTGTGTGTGTCGGAGGTCTGCATACCGTTTTCAGTTTTCTTTTTTATGGTAATATTAACAAAAGGTTGGCTATCTTCATAGTATGAAACGTGCAATCTTTTTTGCAGCAATTTTAATATCGGCTATGGCAACAAAGGCACAGGTCCATCCTGAGCAGGCCGATACCAACCACCTTCAAAAAAAGTGGTTTGTCACAAAATATGCCGGTATTTCGACTGGTTTTGTTGCATTTAAAGGAGGAAGCGCTAACTACCTGTCGGCGCCTTTAGAACTGATGATCAACCGGCAATTGACCAATAACCTCGTTGCTTTCGGAGGCGTTTCAGCTACACCGTATCTCTTACAATACAACGGTGCATTTTATCAGCCTTCGGCTGGCAAGAACTATAGTTCAATGCGGATTAATAATTCCGGTATTTATCCTGCGGCAAAAGTAGGCCTGATGTATATCAGCAATGACAGATCATTTTCTATTTCCGGCAGCGTTAGTGTAAGCAGAAGCAGCTATTATGGCTACTCCCCTATTTATGCGCCGGTGAATCCCCATCTGCAGTAAAACGATTGATTTATAAGCACTATAAAAGACAAACCCGCTTCTCGGAGCGGGTTTGTCTTTTTATTAGCTGCGCCATTTATTTCGCGCGATAGGCGATGTTGTCATCAATGGCAAATGAGATCAGGCGGCCGCTCCCTCCTCTTGGTAATGTATCGCGTTTCACAAGCGTGATCCGGCTCTCATCAGAACAAACAAATTTGAGCGCATACGTGATCAGCGACATCGAAAAGTTCCGGCCGGGACAGCTTCGTTTCCCCATGCCAAAGGGCAGATATTTAAAACCTTTTGCCGCATCCGGCTCCAGGAAACGCTCCGGGTAGAACTTCTTCGGATCCTTCCAGATATCGTTGTTGCGATGCAAATGAAACACCGGGATCATGAACTCATGTGCGAAATTACCAGACAAGTGCGAGTCTTTTTCCGCCGCAGCCTGCTCATATCCGAACTGGCGGAAGGGCGGATACAGCCGTAAGACCTCCATTACAAAATACCGGGTGAAAGCCGGATCATCATGGATCTTCTTCCGGTAGTAAGGCCGTGCCGCAAGACAGAGCAGCGCCGATCCCAGCGCAGACGCCAGGCTAAAAGACGATACAAGAATGCTGGTGATCTCCCCTCTGAACTGCGCCCGTGTGATCTTTCCCGATTGCCTGAGCTCTTTCAGCGTGGCAAACCAGGAGCCTGGCTTGGGAATGGTGTAGTCGTACACCATCTGGTCCAGCTTATTCGCCACCCGCTTCATGTACAGCGTTTTCTTGAAAAACAGGCTATCCACAACATAACGAAGCGGACGCAGGAAAGGCACATGCAGCCGGAAGGAATACATCAGTCCCTCCAATACCATCGGCCGCGATCCATGCGGAAACTTTGTGCGCATGATGTAATCCTCCAGGGGCTTCAACACCGTCACCTGCAGCATGTTATCCAGCATGATGCGATACAGTTCAGGGATCAGGCGATCAGAGATGGGAAAGCTTTGTTCACCCTCGCCCGGAACGGGAGAAGGGAATAAACGTTCCATAAGCGTTCTGGCTATCTGCGGAATGGCCTCATCCGTTGGCATGTGCGGACGGGCGATCCGCTTCAGCCACATCGCATGATCATCATCGCTCACCACGATGGAATTCCGGCTCAGGTGAAACTGGGTTAGCATCGACATCACGAAGCGTGAGCGTGTAAATGGCGTCTTTGCATACGCCGCAATCCTGTCCGGATCGGAAGAGTATTCCAGCCGGTTCTTTAACCAGGGCAGGGAGTAGACTCTGCCACTACCCTGCCACCGGAATGGATGTAGCTTATTTAGCCAGCCCATGTTATAAGTTGATTTTTTCGTTCACACGTCTCTTCAACAGCCACAACCTCGCCGAATGATAAGTGAGGCCCACCCTGAAGGCGATCTTCAGGATCAGGAAACGGAGTGCATACGGAAGCCTGATCTTTGCAAAGGCGCCGAGACCATAGGAGTACACCTCGTTCACCATTTCAACATCCCTGAAAGCGGTGGCCTTGCGGTGCACCAGCTCAGCGGTTGCGAACTTATACAGTTCTTTTGCAAGATCGAATTCTCCCATCTTGATCAGGGCCGTGATCTGGCGGAGATACTGCGCCCAGAACTGGTGCCATTCAGCATCCGTAGAACGCGCTACGATCATGGGCGCCACCTTATAATACAGCTGAACAGCAGAACGTTCTTTGCCGCTCGTCATCTGCGTATCACGTATGTACCTGGCCAGCATCAGCGGTTCACTGTTGTCAGCCATTCCCAGGCTTTTCACCACTGCTGTGGTCAGGAAGCAACTGCTGTCATCATTGTTATCGTCGTTGTTATCATCGTTATTATCATCATTGTTGTTGTCGTCATTATTATCGTCGTTGTTATCATCATTATTGTCATCATTGTTATCGTCATCGCCGCCGGGATTATCGTCCTCGTTGAACTCATTGGCCTCGTCCTCATCGACAGGCTCATTGTTGGGGTTCTCGTCAAGATTCTCACCTTGTTGCCGCCAGTTCTGGATCGCCTCACTCAGGTAATTATAACCTGCTTTAGCGAGTGCTTTGATCACTTCGAAGGCCACCATGGCTGCCACACCAATTCCAATGGAGATCCCGACCTGTTCCCAGCTTTCGCCACTCTGCTGCGGCTTAGACGGAGGCGGAGGCGGGGTCACACCAAAGTTGCCGTAGACGTTCGGGCTGGAGGGCTTTGTGGAGCCGGTAGTATAGTAGTACCCGAAGAAATTCTGTCCCTTAAATGTGTTACCACTGTATATCGGGAAATACGTCCACTGTATATTGATGACAAGGGTCTGATTTCCGATCGTGCACTGGAAGTAACTGTAGAAAGGATTGAAGGTAGCCGCCACAGTTGATCCCTGGAAGGTGATCTTCGATCCGTCAGAAGAGATAGTCAAAGTGGCCTTCGTAGAGGTATTGAGTGTGCAGCTATAATCCCCAGCCCATAAGCTGGAAGGATCTACAGTAGCGGGCTTCAAAGCTGCCGCTGCGGAATACACGCTTCTGCGGCCGCTGGATGTAATAGCCGGACCGCTGTTCGTCGGAGTCAGTGATACTGCAACATCGAAATCCGTGGTTTGTGTGCCATTATAGCTTACAACGCAGGATTTGAAGGTCAGAGAACCGTTATAAGGGAATGCGGCAGAAGACATCACAAGAAACGCTCCGGTAGTACCATTGAAGGCGGTGGATGCGGTGATGTCAACCAGCGCACCCGTGGAGGCGGTAGCCACCTGCAGCTGATAGGCGCCGTTGTTGCTGAATAACTTTATTAAGAGGCTCGGGTTGCTCAGGGAATCGAAGGTCTGATAGGTACCATACAAAATGGAAGGCGAGGTGCCAAAGGGTGGGTATGTTACCGTTGAACTGGCGCCTGCACCGGGGCTGCTTACCTGGGTATAATTTCCTCCTGATACATTAGTAATGGCGCTGTCTACCTGCGCTGTAGTAACGCCGGTGTAGCCCGCATTGTTGATGTAGGTCTGCACGGCTGCATCTGCCTGAGCCGCCGTGCCGCCATTGGCGAGCGCACCGTAGTAGGTCTGGAACAGTTCTGCTGTGGTGCCATTCTCCAGCAGGCTATTCAGGAAAGCGTTGACATTCACCTGGCCGGCACTATCGGCCAGTGAAACAGCCGAAACCCGGCCGGAGGATCCGGACAACACGGCGCGTTGCTCTCCTTTGCTAAGCCCATAGGACTGGGCCAATTGCTGGGGATCACGCTGCAGATGCTTCAATACGTTCGTGTCCGTTGCAAGATCCTGCATCAGCTTCAGTAAGGCCGGACTTGAGCGGCGTAGGATGTAACCTTCAGGAATCTGATGCTGAGGCAGCTCTTCGGCTATTTTCTTTGTTTTGTTGGTGTTGGCTGTTTCCCAGGAAGTAGGATCCATGGCTACTATAGCGCCGGCCTTGCCATAGCCTGAAGCCTCCACACGTTCCTTGTCGGCGCCCAGAAGGGCTTTCGGGGGAATATAAAGGGTAGATACCCCGGTCACGTATTGGCGCTGGATCCCTTCTTTCAACAGATCAGAGAGCTTAAGATGGACCTTAGATGATGGAATGCCGGGGAAGTTGGACCCGCGGAACAAGGTACAGGGGTTGTCTCCTCCATAATCCTCCAGAAGTGTTTGCACCAACAGGTTGAAGTTTTTACGTGCATAGCCTTTAAAATCAAACTTGTTGTCGGCGAAGGCGCCGATCTGCAGCATGATCACCTGGCTGTCTGTGTTTATTTTACGTTTCCTGATGTAGTAGTCGGTAGCATCCAGGATCTGGCAACCGTTGCGGGAAGGATCCACCTCCAGATCTGAAAATATGTAATCCATGGTGGTAATGCCGGGATACATCAGGCCTTCATGGCCCTCCTGGCGGCATTGATAAAGCACACGGCGAACTGCTTTCACGAATACGCCGGGATGGCCGTAGTACACACCACACACCGACTCTCCTTTGCGGACTGCGGCGAGCATTACTTCGGCCATTTGTAAATAGGTTTTGTTCCTTTCTTTGTCAATACCGTAGTACTGATAAAGATCGTGACAGTGTTTGTTCAGGGACCGGATATAGGCAGCTGTTACGCCATCCGCCGCATGATAGAAAACGCGGTCTGCAGATTTGATCTCCGCAATTGACTCCAGCGTCATATGCGAGATTGCTTTAAGGCCTGTTCCAACAAAGGCGATACGTCCTTTAGGTTCAGTGGTTTTTTCTGAGGGAATCATTTCATTTGTCATAATGAGGGATCTTTTAATTAGGGGTAAAATGTATGTGGTGCTTAAATGAATTGCGTTGTGTGCATGCCATTATAAGGCAGAAAAGAAAAGACTATTCCGCTAATAAATAAATGCTTAAAATTTAATGATCGACGGTTCTAAATATTCTATTAATAGGGATTTTATTTTTGTTGAATTGCAGGTCTGGTCATTTTGAGTGATTTAAAAGTAATACTTTTTCAATTCACCTGCAAAATTTTCGGTCAACAACGGGAAACAGTATATCAATTACCCTTTTTTCTCTCCGCAGGCCAAAAAAAGGCCGCCCCAAATTTCTTTTGAGACGGCCTCTTTCTATATCAGTTGTTACACTTGTGTCTATTGTTTTACGATCTTCGTCGTATACACGTCCTGCTCCCCATTCTTAATCCTCACTATATAAACACCTGCAGGCAATGCGGAAATATCAAGCTGAGAGTTATCCATACTTACCTGGCGATGCAATACCACCTTGCCATTTACATCAAACATCCGTATATCTGATTTGCCGGTAAAACCAGCAAGGTTGACGTTCACAATATTAGTGGCAGGGTTCGGGAATACACCCACTTTTTGTGATTTGTAAGTAATAGGATCAACAGGATCCGTTCCGCGGGTAGCGGTACCTAACTGTACGCGCAATGTGTAACAGGTAGTAGCGCTGTTAGCCCCATTGTAACCATACACCTGTGCATAGTAGGTACCCGGATTTACAGTTCTGCTGATACTTTCATTGCTGGTGCCGCCGGCTTGTGAAATAGCTACCTGTCCACCTGAGCTGTTCAGCAGTTTCAGGTCATAGTCGCCGGGCAGGGTGCGCAATGTAATCGTAATAGTACCCCTGGTAGTGATCACAAATTTATAATGATCCACATCACCACTTGGGCTGATCAGGCCAGTAACATCGGTATTGAACGGAATGGTTGCAGCGCCGCCGGTTGTTCCGTTTGTTGCATTATCCAGTGTATTCTGACAACCAGATACGGTCAATGTGGTGAATTGTGCAGCAGTATATGCGCTGCTGCCACCAGCGCAATTTGTTCTTACTCTCCAGTCGTATAATGTAGCTGATGTTAATCCACTCAGATTAACAGAGGTGGCAGTGGTGGCGGTGGCGGCATTGATCCAGGTAGAAGATGACGCAGCTTTATAATCTACATCATATGATACGGCGCCGCTTACGGCGGTCCAGCTAACCGTAGCGCCGGTAGTGGTTACACCTGAACTTGTTAAACCAGCAGGCGCAGTACAAGTACCTCCCGTGGTAGTAAACTGTGCGGCAGAATAAGCGCTGCTACCACTGGCGCAATTCGTTCTTACCCTGTAGTCATAAGCAGTTCCTGCGGTAAGGCCTGTTAAGCCTACGGAAGTAGCTGTTGTTGCGGTTGCAGCGTTGATCCAGGTGGAAGAGGATGTAGCTTTATAATCCACATCATATGATACGGCGCCGCTTACGGCGGTCCATCCTACTGTAGCGGAGGTATTCGTAACAGCAGAAGCAATTAAGCCAGCCGGAGCAGCACAACCTGAACCGGATGTGATCGTGAAATTGGTATTGGAAATATCAAAGAAAATATTTCCTACGGCTTCCACTTTTATCCTGGCTGTTGTAGTGGGCGTATTGGGAACCGTTACCACTTCGCTGCCATCATTGGCCGTGCTGGCCACCAATGTGCTGAAGGTAGAGCCTCCATCTGTAGAGATAGATATTTTTACATTGGCGCAACTAACCGGAGATGCCGTTGTACTGGCTACATTCCAGGTTACCGTTTGAGATGAGTTACCGGCCCATGATACATTCGTATTGGGAGCGGTCACTGAAAAGGGTCCTGATGTATTGGAGACAGTTACCGTCATATCCGCAAAATTGGTCTGCCCGATGGATACAGGTGCGGTAGAACTATATGGAGCATTGTCCCTTACGGTTAACCGGAAGTTCAAAGTTCTTGAAACGGAACTCAATGCTTCCGTATTAGCACCGGCATCACCACCTGTCAAGGGACCAGACACTAAACCACCTGCAAGGATGGTTGACATTTTGGGGAAGTATCTTGTTGGCGAAGTGGTAGGGGAAAATGAGATCCAGTTAGGGCCCGATGCTTTGGTTGCGCTGGCCACACTGGAAGATCCTGTTTGTGATGAAGAAGCATTGTCATTTTGCTCCCAGCAATAGGTGAGCACATCACCGGCATTGGCGTCGGTAGCAGAACCGGTCAATGCAAAGGGAGTGCTAATGGGAATAGTAAAATTATTGCCCGCATTGACAACAGGCGTTGCATTATTAGCGGATATACTGGTTGTTATCGGACAAGTCTTGCTGGTCAGATTAGCCTGGATCTGTGCGATAGAAGCGGCATGATAGATATCAATAGAATGCGGAGCCAGGTCCTGGCTGGTAATACCGGCGTAACCCATAATGGTGATACCGGAACCGGGTTCCACGTTCACGCCGGTGCCTTCATTGCTCATGGAGAAAGTGTGGTTAGCGCCCAGCTGGTGCCCTACCTCATGCACTACATAGTCAATGTCGAAATTATCTCCCTGCGGAATATTATCAGCAGGAGACGTAAAGCCGCTTCCTTTTGAAGTATTGACACAAATACAACCTATACAACCGGCGTTACCGCCACCGCCGGATGCGCCGAAGAGGTGGCCGATATCATAATTCGCTGCACCGATCACGGAGGTCAATGTATTCTGCAACTCGCTGTTCCAGGCTCCGCCTGCACCTGAGCTGGCAGGAGAATACGGATCTGTTGAAGCATTGTAATAAAATACATTGGTAGTGGCGGCGATCAGGTTAAGATGGAGGGCCAGATCCTTTTCATAAACGCCATTGCAACGGGTCAGCGTAGCATTGACAGCGGCGAGCACCAATCCAACCTGTGAAGCGCTGGTGGCCCCAAAATAATTGGAGTATTCGGCCGTAACGGATTGCGCCAGCCGCATTGTTTTCATATCGCCGGTTGACCTGGCATTAACGTCAGGCACCTGCCTGGCTATATTCGCCGCCATTTGCTGCTCCGGGGTAGAGCATTTCCATGGTAAGGTCTTCGGTTGCTTTTTAAATACCGTATAAACGGTGTGGTCGGCAGAATAGGGCTCAATAAATTCGGTTTCCTTTCCTGTACGGAGCACCATTGTTTGTATTCCCTGCGGAGAAATACTCAACTTTAATGTGGCATATTTATCGGTAATACCTTTCCCTGAAAACGCCCGTATTTCCGGGAATTGCGCCTGCAGTGCGGGCTCGAAATTGGACGCTTCTGTGATCTGGAACTGTTCTATCTCTCCGTCTGCATTGGGCAAAGAGATAATTGTTGCATGTGCTGAGGCATTGTTAACAGTCCTGAACACTTCATTCCGCAAGGGAGTAAAATTCAGATCAAACAATTGAAACTCAGTTGGAAATGCAAGCCGGGCTACGGCTTTGTCGGGAGTAATCCTGGCATTATCGGTGTGGGGACGCCAGTAATTTTGTGCAAACGATAGGGTACTGCACAGCAATGCTGCTGCGAAAAGTAAAACTTTTTTCATTTGGTGTTTGGGTTTTCATGGTGAAGAAATGCTCTCTGTGATAAATGTAATTTAACCCACTGCGGCGGTAATTGCAGTGGGTTTTATTATAATAATGCTCTCCCGATACAACAGTTAACAGGCGTTAATTGTTCGGCAGTGGGTTAAAATCTGTATCTAGGGTGTACTGTTTGCTGTCAGCGGATCAGTACCGTTTTTGACACTACGTTGCTGGTAGCCTGATGGTCTATGCCCGGCTGTCCTCCTCCTATACTGACTATTGTCTTTCCTTTCGGCTGATATGCATTTCCTTTTTCGTTGATAAGTGAAAGATCTTCTGCCCCGAGCCTGAAACTAAGCTCCCTGGTTTCTCCCCGCCGCAAATAAATACGCTGAAAGCCTTTCAATGCGCTAAGCGGCGCCCCGGCAACATCGGGGTGGCTCACATAAAGCTGTACCACCTCATCGCCATCAAAATCTCCTGTGTTGGTAACGGAGGCCTTCACAACGAGGGGCGCTTGCCTGTCTATGCGCTCAGGGACACTCAGTTTGCTATAGTTAAACCGGCTATAGCTTAATCCGTAACCGAAGGGGTACAGCACCCTGCCTTTATAATAACGGTAAGTTCTTCCCTGCATTGAGTAATCGCTGAACGCTGGCAGATCATTATCGGACATATAGAAAGTGACGGGCAGCCGGCCGGATGGGTTATAGTCACCAAACAACACATCAGCAATGGCTGTTCCTGCTGCCTGGCCGCCATACCATGCATTGAGAATGGCCGGTATGTTTCTGTTCTCCCGGGGGCAGGCAATAGCGCTGCCGGTCATGATCACAAAGATGACAGGCTTGCCGGTATGCTGCAGCGCCTGTAAAAGTGCTGTCTGTACCTGCGGCAGCATAATCGTTGTCCTGTCTCCTCCATTAAATCCAGGTACCTGCACCGGCATTTCTTCTCCCTCCAGCTGAGGAGATATCCCTCCGGCAAAAATGATCGCATCAACCCCTTTTAACCGCTCCGCCAGCGCGGAAAAATCCGTTTTCACCCTATTACCGGCTTTGAGACTGATGGCGGCATTTCCTTCGTTTTGACAGAACTCTATAACGATCTTATATGTGCTATCCTTCTTAACAGGCAATTGGAACTGCCGTGCCCCCCACCGGTTCCGCAGCCAGGCGTCAAGGATCATCTTGTCATTTACATACAGCCGGTAACCATCATCTCCCCCTATTTCAAGATTCATTGTCTCTGTCTTCGCTGCCAATAAAAAGGTGGTATACCGTGCAGAATAATGGATGGTGCCCACCGCCGGCGCAGGTGTTTGTCCTTCTGCCCAATAATGATCGATCTCCTTTTCAATAATGGTCGATACCGGCTCGCCGGCGAGCTTTTCATTGTTAAAATACTCCGCCTGCACGCCCTGCTTTCCATTGAAGGAAAGCATTGGGGCCATGTCTATATATGCAAGGAGCGTATCGTCTGTGTAGTTGATCGCCTTTTCATAGAGGACCTCCGTCCCGGGCCCCAGTTTATGCTTTATACCTTCCAACAAGGTGACCACATGGGAAGGCGTCCCATTGTAATTGCCTAATACTGCTATCTTATTGTCAGCATTAGGCCCGATGACCGCTATCTTCCGCATGTTGCGGCTGAGGGGCAGCAAGCTGTTGTGGTTCTTCAGCAAGACGACCGATTCCCTCGCCATTTTCAACGCATGGGCCGAATGCTCCGGGGATTCCAGCACAGAATCGGTTATCTGAGCATACTTCACCTTTGAAACGGGGTCGAACATACCCAGCCGGTAGCGGACGGTGAACAACCTTCTCACAGCAACATCCAGCTGTTGTTCCGGCAGCAAGCCAGATCTTACGGCATTGATCAATGAATGGTATACTGAAGTGCCGCATTCAACATCGGTGCCATGAATGACGGCGTCAACCGCAGCCGAAGTGGTGTCGCTGTGCGTTTTGTGGTACTTGAAGAAATCATCTATCGCCCAGCAATCACTTGTTACATATCCCTTAAATTTCCACTGATGGCGCAGGATATCGTTCATCAACATATCATTTGCGCAACAAGGCTGGCCATCTACCGCATTGTAAGCGCACATCACCCCGGCCACACCGGCGTTAACCACCAATTCGCGGAATGCCGGCAGATAGGTATCCCAGAGGTCATGTGCTGAAGGTGTAAAATTATCCGCATGTCTGCTCGGCTCAGGACCGCTGTGAACGGCAAAATGTTTGGCGCAGGCGGCAGCCCTCAGGTAGTTGGGGTCATTACCCTGCAGCCCCCGGACAAACGCAGCGCCAAGCTTTGCTGTCAGATAGGGATCTTCTCCATAGGTTTCCTGCCCCCGGCCCCACCGGGGATCCCGGAATATATTGATATTGGGGGTCCAGTAGGTGAGCCCCATGTAGCGTTCATTATTTCTGCCGGAAGCAGTGGCCTTATTGTGTACGGCCCTGCCTTCGGTGGCCGAATAAGCGGCCATCAGGTAGAGTGCCGCAGTATCCCAGGTGGCCGCCATTGCGATCGCCTGCGGATACGAGGTTACATGATAGGGAGTACGGGCCACGCCATGCAGGGTCTCATTCCACCAATCATAAGCGGGTATGCCAAGACGTGCTATTGCCGGTGCAGCGTTCAGCATCTGTCCTACTTTCTCCTGCAATGTCAGCCGGCTAACCAGGTCGTTTACACGCTGCTCCAGGGGCAGCGCATGATCCCACATGGCAAATTGTTTATAATCCTGCGCTATTGAGGGTGTAACATAAAAGATCCATATGATCGCAAAGAGTTTCTTCATGGCATTAACGTGGAATTACACCTGTAAAGAAATGGAATTCCAGACAATAAAAAGTGTAAAAATCAACAGTGTTCGTTTTTGCAAAAGCCGCTATAATACATACTATTCTCTCCCCGTCTTTCCCGGTTTCCTGTTACTGCCTGATTGCAGACGATTGTCTTTATCCTCCTCCGCTGCCGGATGCCCTTCTTTCATCGCAGCCGGCTTTCTGCCGAAACGGAAGTTAAGCGTCAATTTCACTACCCTTGAGTCTGTACGGGAATCCAGGTAAGAGGAGGTCATCCCTTTATTAAGCATGGAAGCGCGGAACATGCTGGAATAGAAAACATCATTCACCGAAATGCCCATGTTCAACCTGTCTTGCATAAACTTTTTGCTGAGGCCAATGCTCACTTCCGCCATTGGTTTATAGCGGAAATTGCCAAACAGGCCCCCGCTCTCATACCAGCCGTTCAGCTCCAGCGTAAACCCGGATGGCAGCTTCACCGAATTATTGGTGGATGCGCCGAAGCTCACCGCCCCTTCCCGGTATTCCCGTCCTGCTATTGCCGCATTGAAGCTGGATGAATAAATATAAACGGATTGATAGTTTTCCCAGCGATCAATACCCGGAACAGGAAACGATAAGGACGCAAACCACTGATGTTGCCGTCCGGCATTGATGGTAGTATATTTTGCCAGCTGACTGTTATTTTCCTCCAGGAAGCTCTCGTACAAGGGATTACGGATAATACTGTAACCGGCGTTAAGGTCGATGAATGAGAAGAATTGCTGCCCGATTTCTATATTATCCGAATACTGTGGCTTCAGGTAAGGATTGCCTGTTTCCACCGTGTAAATATCCAGGTAACGCCTGGCAGGGTTCAGCCTATCATATTCGGGGCGGTCTATGCGGCGGTTGTATGACAGGGAGAGCTTATAATGCTCATGAAAATTATAAGCTATCTGCAGGTTGGGAAAGAGGGAAAAATATTGCTGTTTTACCAGCAGCGGCCCGCTGAGAGAATCCCCACGGACATTGGTGAATTCACCGCGGAAGCCACCGCGCAATTCCAATTTTTGTACATTCAGCTCAAGGCTGGCATAGGCGGCCTGTATCGCTTCCCGGTACCGGAAGCGGTTGTTGCGGGTAAGGTCAGGTTGCCACTCGCCTCTTAAAGGATATTCAGATTCCTGCCGGTTGTGTATCCGCGCCCAGCTACTTTTGATGCCCAGCTCGATTTTGCCTATTTTTTCGCCTAACAGGTGAATGTCCTCCGTATAGTCGGTACGGAAACTATAGCGGTCCACGGTTCCCGGGTAAGCATTGCGGTATTGCATAGGAGGCCGCATAGGCGTTTCGCCGGCTGAGATGGTCTGTACATCAAAATACTCCATACTCTTTTTTTGCTGATGGGTGGCTTGTAGCGAAGCGCTGAAGGTCCGCCGTTCGTCTATCTTCCGGCGGAACCTGAGCATGCTTTCCAGGTAAGTGAAATGGCTACGGATGTTATTCTGCTGGTGCAGCAGGGAGTCTTGCACGCCGTCATTATAGAACTTCGTGTACGTATTGCCGGTATATGGATTACTAAGACCGTTGTATGATAAGCTTAGTCCCAGCGTATTCTTCTCGTTCAGGTAACGGTCAGCCACCAGCTTGGCCAGATGGGAGACAGTCTGCCGGGGATTGAGCTCCAGCTGCTGAATACTGGCAGATGGACCGGTATGCTCCAGCGGGCGCCACAGGCTGTCGCGCTGCCAGGTTTTGTCTATATCCAGCGCATAGGTTGCATGAAGGTCCCATTTCCCGGTACCATAGTTTAACGTAATGCTATGGTCTGTTTTTACATAACGGCCGGCTCCAAGACCGGATGCAATTGAGCCGTTAAATCCCTTCTGCACCTTCTTTTTAAACACAAAGTTGATAGCTCCGCCGCCCCCGCTTGCATCCATACTGGCAGGTGGCGCCTTCATTACCTCAATGCTGGCGAGGGTGGCGCCCGGTGTAGATTCCAATAGCTGTTTCAGCTGGGTGTTACTCATTTCCACTGGTTCGCCATCTATCATGATAGTGACACCCGGCTTGCCCATTGTTTTGATCTCCCCGTCTTTACTGACAGTTACTCCAGGCATGCTTTTTAACAGGTCAAAGGCGGACTTGCCCTGGGACAATGCGCTGTTTTCCACGTTCATGGTGGTTTTACCGGCGCTCACTGTAATGGCCGGTTTGCGTCCCTCAATGGTCACCGCCTGCAGCTGGCGTTCGCTGTGCTTTAATATGATAACCAATGGCGCAGGAAAATTGTCTTTTATCAACAGGCGCTGATAAACGCTTGTATAAGTAACAAAGGATGCCTGCAAAAGGTAGTTGCCGTGTTTCACCTGCCGGAACATGAACCGCCCCACACTGTCAGCAACAACCGCCTGCGCCACCAGGGAGTCTGGCGCATGCCGCAGCAGCACAGTCGCGCCAGGCAACACTTCTCCCCGATCATCCCTTATCCTGCCTTCCAGGTTGGCTTGCGCCCGAACATTAATAGTCATTGCCATTAAAATGATGATAAAACTGTAACGGATCATAGCTTACATTTAAAACAGCCGTGAAATTAGCCTGGCCTTCAGCCATCAAATAGCTCAACCTGCGTAAGCCGGATAAATATGCTACCGAAGTGAATTTTGGGTTTGCTGAAGTGTAAACGCTTCAGCCGGCGAATGAGTAACTTCAGGAATAGATTGTTCGGGTTGGGTAAGACTTTTTAATCTGGAATGTAAGTAATGATAACTTTGCAGCATGGATAAAGACCTGATCGGATCAAAGAAACAACGCAGAAGGTTCAGAATTATCGTGGTGCCGCTGATCACCGTGACGCTGATCCTTTCCCTGTTTATTATCAACCCCTTCGAGGATTGGGGAATAATATACGAGGCCCGCACGGTAAGGCAAGCGCTGGCGGACCTGGTCTGGTACATGGCAATGGGTTGGGTGATCACCGAATGCAGCCTGCTGGTATCCCGTTTACTGGAACCCGTACTGCCCTGGGAGCGCTCTCCGGGCCGGCGTTTTTTGATGCAGCTGCTATTGCAGATAGCTGGTGTTATGGTGCTGGTAAGTCTCGTGATTTTCATTCCAATGCTGCTGGAAATCGATGACCCCACAATGACCAGCGATGATTGGCTGGGCCTGCAGCAGATCTTTTTTATCAGTATCGTACTTTCTCTCATCACTACGGCGATTTTTACCGGTAACTATCTTATCGCAAAATGGAGAGCCTCTGTATTGGAAGCGGCCGGGTTAAAACAAGCCAATCTGCAGGCGCAGCTGCAATCATTGAAGGCCCAGCTGGACCCGCATTTTATGTTCAACAATTTCAGCACGCTTTCCAACCTGATATCAGAGAACCAGCAAGACGCCCTGCTATTCCTCGACCACCTTTCAAACGTTTACCGGTACATGGCCAGCAACCTGTCCCTGAATATTATTTCTTTGAAGGAAGAGATGGCCTTTATAGATGCCTATATTTACCTGATCAAGATCCGCTTTGCAGAAAACCTGGAGATAAGGGTAAACATCCCGGAACAATATCATAACAAAGGTATTCCTCCAATCACCCTGCAGCTGCTTATTGAAAATGCAGCAAAACACAATGTAGCATCCCGCACAAACCCCTTACACATCGATATTACCGTTACTGATGACGGCCGCCTGATGATCAGCAATAACCTGCAGCGCGTGCGCTACGTTATTCCATCAGCCGGGATAGGGATACGGAATATTACTAACCGGTACAGGCTGCTTTCAGCTGAAATACCCGAGATCATTGAAACGGAGACCATGTTTATTATAAAAGTCCCTTTATTATCGATAAATCATGACTTAAATGAGAGTACTGATCATAGAAGATGAAATGCCCAATGCCAAGCGATTGCAGAAGATGCTGCTTCAGATAGATCCTGGCATTGAGATTTGCGCCACGCTGGAGAGCATCAGCGACAGCGTGCAATGGTTCCGCCAGCATCCGCACCCGGATATTGTCTTCATGGATGTAAGACTGGCAGACGGACTTTGCTTCGAAGTGTTTTCCCAAACAACGGTACATTGCCCGGTTATTTTCACTACCGCATATGATGAATATGCCTTGCGCGCATTTAAAGTGAACAGTGTTGATTATTTATTAAAGCCCGTTAACATCGGGGAATTGAGCCGCAGTCTCGAAAAGTTCCGGCAAATACACCGGCATCCGCCTGGCAACAACATGATGAACGACGTGATCACGATGCTGAAGCAGCAGCAAAAAAGTTATCGCACCCGTTTCCTGTTGCCATTCAAGGATACGTATAACACATTGCTGGTGCAAGATATTGCCTACTTCTATACAGAACTTAAGGTAACCTGGGCCATACAGTACAACAAGCAGGGGCATATAGTGCCCTATACGCTGGAGGAACTGGAAGACCAGCTGGACCCTGCTATATTTTTCCGGGCCAACCGTCAGTATCTCGTGAGCAGCAGCAGCATTGTGGCAATACACAATTACTTTAACGGCAAGCTGAAAGTAATGGTGCAGCCCGGAATAAAGGACGACCTGGTGATAAGCCGCGAAAGAGCGGCCGGGTTTAAGAAGTGGCTGGACCGGTAATGTACCTGGTCGGCTTTCATCCCTGAGCGATACATTGTCTATAAAATCAGTCTTTAAAAATCAAGCCTGCAAATTGCCTTAATGATCTTCTCCACGTTTGCCATTCATGGGCAGTACCCGGCGATTCGTAATATACATGCCTGATACCAGCTGTTGCTAAGGCTTCATGAAAACCCTTTACGCCCTGGTACATTCTTTCCGGCTCTGTAGTGCCAATACTCAGGTATACCAGTTTTACTTTTTGATTGAATGCAGCAGCATCTGACCAGACACCGCTGTACATTTGTTTGACATCCGTACCCTGTTGTAAAAAAGTAGCGCCACTGAAACCGCCTATATAGGAAAATTTGTCAAGATTAGTCATCGTGGTCTGGAAAGTCTGGAATCCTCCCATGGAAAGGCCGGCCATCGCCCGGTGTTCCCTGTCTGTAATCGTCCTGAAGGTGGTATCGATCATAGGAATTATTTCTTTGATCAACACTTCGGGAAAAACATTGTTAGACATTCCCCTGGGGCCAGGCCCAGCCGCGTTGTTGACTACAGGCCTTTCCGGATCCGTGGCATATCCCCTGTCCATCACCACAATCATGGGTACAGCTTTCTTCTCCGCGATCAGGTTATCCAGGATAAAATTCATTTTGCCCTGCCCGGGCCAACCTGTTTCATCCTCGCCAGCCCCGTGCTGAAGATACATTACCGGATACCGCTGGTCTATATTTTTATCGTAGCCCGGCGGGGTATAGATGAACGCCCTCCTCCAGGCTTTACTGATGGCTGAATAGTAACTAACTGAGCGGACCTGCCCATGCGGAACGTTCCTGGTGCTGTAGTAATCACCGTCGGGGTCAGGAATATCGATTCCGCTGGCCATTCGGCCCATCCCATAGAAGGTTTGGCTGTTGGGGTCAACGAGCGCTACCCCATCAATCAACAATGAATAATAGTGAAACCCAACCGGTATGGTATCGGTCGTCACCAACCAGTAGCCGCCCGTGTCTTTTCTCATGTCATATTTCCTGCCCAGATCGATCTGTACCCTTTGCGCTTCGGGTGCTTTAACGCGGAATATTACCTTGTTATCAGGCATTATCTGGGGGTATTTCAGGCCCGGGATATTGGTGGCAGCCGGCGTTCCTTCACCCGAATAAATATATTTCGGGAAACTGGCAGTATCCACCGGTTTAAAGATCAGCTGGGAAAACATGTATAAACCGTTCTTCCAGACTTTAAAATCATGTACGCCGGGCTCAATGTAATAAATATGCGGAACACCCTTTTCTGCCAGGTAATCGTGTGTACGTTTGCTGAAGCTTATCAGCCGGTCGCTTGCCCCGCAGGAGATCCACAGCAACTTAAGTTTGTTTTTGGCCAGTTCCGGATCGGGCACCAATTCTTTGGGCTCTTTGGTGTTAGGGGCAGAGGAAAAGCCTCCTACCCAGGCAAATTTATCCAGGTTTCCCAGTCCGAAATTGAGGGATTGCCCCCCTCCCATTGACAAGCCTGCAATTGCTCTGTGCTCCCTGTCAGTTAAAACAGGATAGTTTTTTTCAATGAAAGGTATCAGGTCGTTTAGCAGATCTTGCTCAAAGGTGGCGAAAGCCTGTACCTTGTCCGGCGCCATAATGTTACCGGTAGCCCGGTCGTCCTTCATTGCTCGGCCATTAGGCATTACCACTATCATGGGGGCAATTTTGCCATCCGCATACAGGTTATCCAGGATCACCTGCGGCGTCCCTCCTTTCAGCCATTCCTTTTCATCGCCGCCAATACCGTGAAGGAGATATAAAACGGGATACTTTTTCTTTTTGGAAAAGCCGGGGGGCGTATAGATCAATGCCTTTCTTTGTGTGCCCACTGTTTTTGATGCATAGCTGATCGTATCGAGCATGCCGTGCGGGATGCCGCTACGCAAAGTATCAAAACCAGCCGGCGCCTGTTTAACAATGTCCTGAGAAAAAGCGGAAAGGGCGAATAGCCAAAGGGAAGCGAAGACAAAAAGCAATTGTTTCATACCGGGAATTTTATAACGTTATTCTAGTCTACTTTTGGTTGTATGATATGGTATTTACCGCTTAAATGCATGAGGCTAAACAGGTATAACAATCCATCATAATAGGGATCGAAATAACCATCGTCATAGGGTTCCAGCTTCGCATTCCAAAGCGCACGCACAAAATCCAGGCTGTTATCCTTTCTGTTCGCCAGCGAAGCAGCGGCGGATGTCGCCACCAGGCCAAGCGAATGCCTCAGTTTTTTTACTTTCCCTGCCTGCAATATAAAATCAGGGTCGGACCCATCCAGGTTAAACTGATCTCCGAAGCTGTCAATACCTTTTGACCGCAGGAAATGCTGCAAGCGGCGGGCATAGTCCTCCTGCCATTTTTTATCTTTTCCAAACCATACATAGTCCATTGCTATATTCATAGGTACCCTCCAGGAGTCGTAGCGGAATCCCGGCGGCATCCAGGGCGTTGGATGAGGCACGCCGCTAAACTCCGTATAGTCGGAAGTCAGGCCGGTAACCGGGTGACAGGCCCTATGCAAAAAAACACGGGAAGTGTCTGCACAGTCCCTGTAAAACTGCTCGTGCCCATCTTTTGCGTACAATGCCCACACTTCGTAAAATGCCGGAAGATGATAGGATGGATCGGTCCAGTTATAATTACCACCTTCCGGCACGAAAGTGATCTGTTTATGTTCCGTATTGATCAGGTTATAGATATTGCCGCTGCCGTCTTTTTCCCATATGGCATCCAATATTCCCCGGGCCTCTTTATAGTAATCAATACCGGTATTATTTCCCCAGCGGTTTGCCGCAAACAGCAGGCTGGTGATATAATATAATTCGCCGTCGGAGGCAGAGCCCTCCGAATTGCGTTTCATGGTTTGCGGGTTGATGCTCCAGGCAAAATAACCTTTACGAGGCCCGTCCTGGTGCTGGAGATATTTCTTCGACCATCTCCAGATGCGGTCGAAAACGTCTTTCTTATCCAGCTGAACGGCTATCATCATACCGTATGAGAGGCCCTCCGTACGGGCATCGTGGTTTTTCAGATCGGAAACATAAGCCATCGAATCGCCTACTTCAAAATATATACGCCCGGGCCCTTCAAATATATCATGATAAGCTTTGTTGATCTTATCCTCTATGTCTGCCGTGCTGTACCCCGCTTCACGGAAGAGGTTCCTGGATTGCCCTGCGGCCCATCCATGCACATAACAGACAATTAAAGATAAGATCATCAGTTTTTTCATAACCATCATTGCTTTGTTATTCATAAAAAGACACCCGGTTTACGGCAATACCCCCAAAATATGGAAGAACAGCGCAAAAATCTTCCAAAATAGAACGCTGTTGATTTTTATAAGTTAAAGAAAATCCGCTTAGTAAACAGCTGTCAGTTTGACACCAACGTGGTAATACTGGATGCGGGCAGGTTGAAGGTCTGGTCCATATTAAATGGTTCCGGGCATTCCGGTCAGATTAGTTCCCATACCAGGGGTTCTGTGGAAAGGCCGGTCCTTCGGTCACCAGGTCTATCTGTTGCTGCGGTATGGGCCTCAGCATGTGTTCCGGCAGCACATTAGCCGCCGCTTCCTCATTGTATTGTTTAACCCTGGCTACCAGCGTTTTTGTCCGGGAAAGGTCGTACCACCTGTTACATTCGCCATATAACTCCCTGGTACGTTCTTCGAGAATAAAGTCCAGCGTTACCTGGGCAGCGGTAATGGTTTGTGCGGCTACTGCAGCAGCATACTGATCCGGGGTTTGCCCCGGTTTTAGCGCAGCTCTTATTCGCAGCACGTTCAACATGTCTGCCGCCTGCTGTAGTGATCCGCCTCCTTTCAGCGCTGCTTCCGCTGCGATCAGGTATAGCTCTGAAAAACGGAACAGTATATAGGGCCTGTCAGAATAATCGTTCATATCGGCCCTTGTTGAATCGTCCCATTTACGCAGGGAAGGATAAAGCAGGCTGGTATAAGGTATGGTTGCACCCGGCAGATAATCAGGTTCAAAAACAATTCCCTTGAAGGCGGCTCTTTCGGCCGGTGTTATCACCCTGTCTGCCATCCAGATGGCGGTGTCAATGCCATTGACGAGCGCACCCCGCGGTGTGGCGGCGCCGGCCGTACCTTTCACTGAACCTGGTACGCTGTTGGATAACCAGATCGTCTGAAAGGTGCCGTCATAACGTGCGTCTGTAGCCCTGTTAGCAAAAGCCACATTCAGCACATAGCGCATGTTAGGTCTTATTCTTTGCCAGGGACGGCCGTTCTGTACATCTCTTACACAAACGTAGGCCCCGCCGGTAGCCGGATAGTTGGCATTTACGGTTGGATAATTTGGCCGGAAAAAGAAGTTGGATTTATTCTCCTTCAGATTCGTGGCGCCTGTGCCTGTCTGGGAGTTTTCACCAAACTTCAGGTCTTTACTATGGTCGATGACCATGATGGTCTCGCGCCCGTATTCATTGCCTTCCAGGAAGCCCTGGGCAAAGGAGGGCCAGAGGTCAAGACCATAAACGCCTTTATTGTCAATAATGCTTTTAGCGGTATTAAAGGCATCTGTAAAATCGCTTCCTTTGGCGGCAGCAGACCATCCGCGCCATAAATAGGTCTTTGCCAGCAGATAAAGGGCGGTGGCTTTATAGGCAGGCTTGCCTAATCCCGCAGCCGGCTGGTTGGGCAGCACCGCAGCGGCATCCTGCAGGTCTTTTATTATTGCATCATATACTTCGGCGATGGGTACCCGGGTATCGGCGGCCTCCACGTTGGTATTGAAAGTAAGATGCAGCGGGACATCGCCAAATGTGGTTACCAGGTAGAAATAACAAAAAGCGCGAAGGAATTTAGCCTGTGCCAATAATTGCGCTTTTTTGCCCTCATCCATTTTGGCATCCTGTCCAAACTGGAGAATGCCGTTAGCGGTATTAATGTCAATGTACATGGCATTCCAAAAACCGCTATAGTCATTGGTATTACTCTTCATCAGCGATGAGTAGGTAAAGTTATGCTGCACATCAGCCGCACCGCCACGGATCATTTCGTCGGTCCCACCATTGAACAGCTGCGTAAAGATCTGTGTGCCCCAGTGACTACGCAGGGAGGAATATATGCCGCCAACTCCTCCTTCCAGCCCTTCGGGGGTTCTGAAATAAGCAGGGTCTATACTCGCCCTGGGCTGCTCTTCCAGTACTTTCTTACAAGCCGTCACGGTGGTCAGCAATGCCGCCATCAGCAGCCATGATATTTTTATATTCAGTTTCATTTTGAGCCGAGTTTCAGGATTAGAATTTAACGTTAACACCAAACATATACTGCCGCGTAGGGGGCACTCCCATACCCACGGTAATAGCCCGGGCTACTACAGGCGTTCCCCCTGCAGTAGAACCAACGGCGTTGCCATTGCCGTTCCCTTCCGGATCAATGCCAAGCCCGTCACGTACCAGGGGCGCCCAGATGATAAAGGGGTTCTGTGCGGCCAGGTAAACACGCAGTGAATTAAGGCCTATCTTATTGGTGATCTTCGAAGGGAAACTATATCCCAGGTTGATGGACCGTATCTTTATAAAAGAGCCGTCGCGGTAAGATAAGGTGGAGGTATACTGCAAAGCATCCCTGCTTGCATCAGGCTGCGGGAAATCATTGGTGGGATTATCCGGTGTCCAGTAATTCGCTTTATACTGGTTGACACGACTGTTCATAAAGAAGGGATAACCGGCCGCACCACCATCAGCAGTAAGATAGGTAACCACTACTGTTTGCCCGATACGCCCGAATGTCACAATATTCAGATCAAAGTTCTTATAGGCAAAACGGTTACTGAAACCAAATACAAAATCCGGCTGAAAATTGCCGATCACCTGGCGGTCTTCCGCGCCAATGGATCCGTTGCCGTTAACATCCTGTATTTTGATATCGCCTGGTGCAGCGCCATACTTGCCGGCATCCTCTTTTTCGCCCGTCTGCCAAATACCAATCTTTTTCACGTCGTAGATAACCGTCAGCGGTTGCCCCACATACCATCCATTGCCAATATCCTGGGTCAGTCCGGGTTGCAGGGCAACGATCTTTTCCCTTGCCATGGAAAAATTCAGGTCTGTATTCCAGGTAAAGCCATCACGGCTTTTTACATTCAGGCTGCTGAGCGTTATTTCCAGGCCATGGCCGGCGGTCTTGCCCTGGTTAACAAGTACGGAGTTAGCACCCCTGCTTCGCGGCAATTCTTTACTCAGGAGTATATCCCTGGTATTAACGTTATAATACTCGATGGCGCCGCTCAAACGGTTATTAAAAAGCCCGAAGTCAAGCCCTATGTTGTATCCCCTGGTAGATTCCCAGGTGAGGTCAGGGTTAGGCAGTGTATTGACCAGGTAGCCGGATACAAAATTCACATTGGGAGAGGTGCCTGGACCGTAGTTATAGAAATTGGAAGACAGGCTTCCTATGGTGGTATAAGGCGCAATGGTCTGATTGGAACTCACCCCCCATCCCACTCTCAGCTTAAGATTGTCTATCCAGTTGATATTGCGCATAAAACTTTCGTTGTTCAGGTTCCATCCTACAGACAGTGCCGGATAAGTAAACCATTGATTACCCGGCGCCAGTACGGAGGCCCCGTCGGTTCTCACCGTAGCCGTCAGCATATAGCGGTCGTCATAAGCATAAAACACGCGCCCCATATAAGACAGCAGGCCCCGGTTGCTGTAGCCGGAAGGATTCGCTGTCAGTGAATTCGCCAGCTGGAAATTATAGTCCTGGATATAGTCCGCTGGTACGCCTTGTCCGTTAAACTGCTGGCTTTGATTGAAGTTTTTTACCACTTCGTGTAAAGCGGTTGCCTGGATCTTATGTTTTTCTGCGAAAGTCTTTTCGTAGGTAAGGGTGTTGTCTACCGTATAGCTCCAGGTTTCATCGTTCGACTGGCTTAGTGTGGCGCCTGCAGTAGTAAGGTTTGTGTTAAAAACGGTACCAGGGCCGGTGTAGTTATTGTTCATGGTCTGGATCCAGTCGAGCGCCAGGCTGCTTCTGAATTTCAGGCCTTTAATGATCTCCAGCTCTCCATAAACGTTGGTCAATGTTCTGAAACGCCGGGTGCGGGCTTTGATCTTGTCGTTATTGCCGATAGACGTGAGCGGGCTTATCTGGTTAGCGTCATTGGACTGCTGGAGGGCCGGTTGAAAGTTAATACTGCCGTCAGCGTTATACGGCAGGTACAGCGGGCTTAACCTGGTGGCGACGCCAAAGGCGTTCGTGTTAACACGGTTGGCCCAGCTCATCGTATTGGTAGTTGTCAAACCCACCTTAATACGTTCATTCATCTTGTGATCTATGGCGATATGGAATGAGCCGCGATCAAAACGCTGATCCGGTATGATGCCTGTTTCGCGGAAAACACCGAATCCAAAACTGTACAGGGTTGTTTCATTACCACCGGCAACGCTGATATTATGGTCTGTCCGGATGCCCCTTGTCAGTAAAAGCCGTTGCCAGTCCGTATTAACGCCTTTGGCCAGGTTCTCCTGCTCAATGGGGGTAAGTGCATTGGGATGAGGATTGCCGGGATTGGGCTGGCCCTGTTTTGCGGCGTCCTTGAAAGCCGCATATTCCTGTCCGTTAAAAAGGTCATAGGTACCCATCGCCTCGGAGATTCCCACATAGCCGTCATAGCTGGTAACCGGTTTACCCGGCCGGCCTCTTTTTGTGGTAATGATAATCACCCCGCCGGATCCGCGCGACCCGTATATGGCAGTTGCGGATGCATCTTTGAGCACGTCAATATTTGCAATATCATTGGGATTGATATCGTTGATACTGCCGCCTGAAAGCGGTATGCCATCTACCACCAGTAAAGGCCCGTTTTGGGCATTATTTGAACCGGAGCTGGATGCAAGGGAGCGGTTGCCCCTGATCCTGATCTCTCCGCCTGTTCCGATACCGGAGCCATTATTTACAATGTCGATACCGGCTGCTCTCCCCTGCAGCTGGTTGTAAACGTTGGGCGCTCCTACTTCCCGTAAGGTTTCTCCCTTCACGGAAACCGTCGCTCCTGTCACGTCCTTCTTTTTTGCAGTGCCATATCCTATTACTACTACCTGCTCCAGGTCGCTGACTGCAGACTTTAGTGTCACGTTGACAGTTGTTTGCCGGTTGACGGCAATTTCCCGGGGCAGGAAGCCTACCGAAGAGATGACCAGTGTGCCGGTAGCGGGGGCACTGACTTTAAAGAAGCCGTCGCTATCACTGAGCACCCCTGTCCTGGTGCCTTTCAGCTGTACGCTGGCGCCAGGGATCCCTGATCCGTCGTCGCCGGTAATGCGGCCGTTAATAATGATGTTCTGCGCTCCTGCAAAAGATGTTGTCCCAAAAACAAGTAGAAAAGTCAGCATCGTCTTCCCTAATAGGAGTTTGAAGGAGGTTGACGCTTTTTGTAAGCTGTGCGTAACCATAAATTTCATAATCGTGGATTTGTACAGTAATTCAATACGAGGAATATGTCGTCACAGCGAATGTAAGATGACAGCTACAGGGGCTATGGTTGGTTTGTAAAAAAGAATAGCACAAATGTTTAAAATGGCAGATCCAGCCTGGCTTTAGCTGGCAGACGGCCTGTTACGGGCCTGGTATTCGGAGGGCAGCAGGTTAAATTTGGCCTTGAAGGCCCTGGTAAAATAGTTAGGGGTAGAAAAGCCGACGGCATACCCGATCTGGGCGATCTTCATGTCGCTGTTTTTCAACAGGTCAGCAGCTTTGTTCAGCTTTATAGAGCGGATAAACTCTACAGGGGTTTCGCCCGTCAACTGGACGATCTTATTATACAGGGACGCGCGGCTCATAAAAAGGTGCTTGCTTAGCTCCTCCACTGTCAATTGGTCATTGTTAATATTGGCCTCAATATATTGTATGACCTTCAGCAATAGCTGCTCGTCCTCAGATTCCACTTCCGCTACGGGCATCACCACCTTCAGCTGGCGTGTATAGGTATCTTTCAGGGTTTGGTTCAGCTGTACCAGGTTCCTGATCTTAATATTTAATATATCAAAATTGAAGGGTTTAGTGAGATAGTCACTGGCGCCGGTCTCCAAGCCTTTCAACTGGGAAGCGTCACCTGTCAGGGCAGTTAACAGGATAATAGGGATGTGGCTGGTCCGATTGTCTGACCTGATCTTCCGGCTCAGCTGAATGCCGTCCATATAAGGCATGCTGACATCACTTACAATTACGTGAGGATGAGTAGAAAGCGCCTTTTGCCATCCTTCTTTTCCATCTGAGGCTTCTACTATTTTGTAAAAGGGCTTTAAATTATCTTTCAGATAGTACCGGAAATCATCGTTGTCCTCTATCAGCAGTACGGTCAGCCTTTCTATAGACGGAACAATGGCTTGTGGCGGCGCTGCGGTGTCTGCCCCCGCCAGTTCGGGACCCGAAAATCCCTCATCGCCTGCGAACGGCGGCGCCATATTTTCATCCGGTTCCTGCAGCGGTGCTAAGGGCAGCCGGATAGTGAAGATGCTTCCCTTCCCAGGGATGCTTTCAACATCAACGGCGCCACCATGCATTTTCACGAACTCCAGGGTAATGGAAAGGCCTATACCGGTTCCCTGGTTGAGCACGGCGGGATTCGCATCTCCCTGGAAAAAGCGGGTAAAGATCTTCTCCTGCACTTCTTTTGTCATTCCAAGCCCCGTATCGGCCACCGATATTCTCAGGCCCTGCAGGGTATCCTGGTCAATACTGAGGGAGATCCTGCCGCCTTTAGGTGTGAATTTGAATGCGTTCGACAAAAGATTGAATAATATCCGTTCAATCTTATCCCTGTCAAAACTGGTATAAAAGCGATCCAGGGTGCTGGTAAAGGAAAAGCTGATCTGCCTGCGCTCGGAAATATCATTGAATGATTCTACCACTTCTTTTATAAAGGAAACAATGTCTCCCGCTGTAAGATCCAGTTTTAGCTCCCGCTCTTCAAGCTTACGGAAGTCGAGCAGCTGGTTAACCAGGTTTAATAGTCTGCGGGCATTTCGCTTCAGCAGGTTCAGTTGTCCCAGCTTTTCCGCTGATGCTTCCTGCCGGATCAGGTTTTCAATAGGGCCTACAATGAGCGACACCGGTGTACGGAATTCATGGCTTAAATTGGTGAGGTATTTGATCTTTACCTGTTCAAACTCACGCTGCCGCTCCGCTTCTCTCCGTTCCAATTCCATGGCCTGCCTTACCTGGAAACGTTCCTGCTCCAGCGCAAACCTGTTCTTCAATTTCCGGATGGCCCGATACCGTAGTCCCCATAAAATAAGGCCTGCCACCAGCACATAGAAAATGTAGGCGTAAACCGTCAGCCAGAAGGGAGGCCTTATATAAATATTAATCGTGGCTTCTCTCGTATTCCATGAACCATCGTCGCTGCTTGCCTTTACCCGGAATATATATTTGCCGGGCTGCAGGTTGGAAAACACAGCCGTCCGTGAAGTGCCTGCATTGTTCCAGCTTTTATCAAAACCTTCCAGCATATAGGCATACCTGCTTTCCTCCGGGGCGGTATAGTTCAGGGTAGCATAGCTGATCGAAAAATTCTGCCGGTAGCCCAGGCGGATCTCCTCCGCCACTGAAATATGTTTTTTGATCGCTGCTTTGTCGCCAGGCAGCACCGAGCTATTAGCGATTCTCAGGTCTGTGAGCACTATTCTAGGTACGTTCCTGTTGTAGTTCAGGGTCTTGGGATCGAAATAGTTAAATCCATCCAAACCGCCGAAAAACATTTCACCATTGCTTGTTCTCAATCCTGCTCCTAAGCTGAATGTGCTACGCTGCAGGCCGTTGTAAGAGAAATAGTTCTTGAATTTCCGGGCCTGGGGGTCAAAGCTGCTGATACCTTTATTGGTGCTAACCCACACTTTACCGGCATCATCTTCCAATATCTTATAGATTACTGCATTGGACACGCCCTGCTCTTCCGAATAACAGACGAATTTCTCTGTTGTGCTGTCGAACAGGCATAAGCCTCCTCCGGGGGTGCCTGCCCAGATCCTGCCGCTTTTGCCAATACAAATGGCCTGCACATCGCCTAACGGCAGACTGCTGTTTTCGCGGTTAAGCACGCGGATATTGTCAAGGGATGGATCATATACCACTATTCCAGCGCCCACTGTACCTATCCAGATATTACCGGATCGGTCTTCTTCTATCGCCCGGATGAAGCCCTTGGTAAGCACTTTACTGTTAGCAGGATAGTTGCGGTCCTTACTGAACTGCCGCAGTGCTCCCTTAACGGGATCGTAAACGGTCACGCCATTCCCGTTCGTGCCGATCCAGACATTCCCCTTGCTGTCTTTTTTAAGGCAAAAAATATCATTACCGGAAAGGCCTTCCGGACCCTCTCCTTTTGTATAGTGCTTTACGGTTCCTGATGGTATATGGAGCACGTATACGCCCTGCATGAAAGTCCCGATCCATAATTCCTGGCCAGCACGTTCCAATGCAAGCACGGCGGGCGGCTTTCCCATACCGTGAAATACGGGATGATCGAACAAACCGGTCTTCCTGTGATACAGGTTGATGCCACCGCCGTCTGTCCCCACGTAGATGTCTCCGTTTCCCGCTTCTGTAAAAGAAGTGACAACTGGCGCTGTCAGGCCTTTGGGATCAAAAGGATTGCTCTTCCGCAGATTGAAGAATGCGAGGTTCTTATCGTATTTGTTAACACCGCCCTGGTAGGTCCCGATCCAGTAGATCCCATTCTTATCTATAAAAATGCTCCGCACAGATTTACCGCGCAGACTATAGCTGTTCCTTGGATCATGCTCCACCCGGTGAGCTGTTTTTCTGCGGAGATCGAAGATATTCAGTCCGTCTTCGGTACCTACCCACAAGCTGCCCGGGTTTTCCGGTGTAATTGCTAAAACCCGGTTGCTGCTTAATGTTTGCTTGTCTGTTTCGCTATGCCGGTAGCTATGGAAGCACTTCCCATCAGGCGCCAATTGCGTTAAGCCGCCATCATCGCTGCCAATCCATATATTACCGTC
>Ga0102590_1001107_pt1 | contig 44343 bp, 45 predicted proteins | sample AraplaMF_Col_mMF_FD_76859 | JGI IMG/M metagenome (GOLD analysis project Ga0102590, IMG submission 76859) | Arabidopsis root microbial communities from the University of North Carolina, USA - plate scrape MF_Col_mMF | ecosystem: Host-associated > Plants > Roots > Endosphere | place: USA... | reverse complement strand
TCGAGCGCGCGGCGAAGCTGAACAAGGACCAGGGCTCCGGCTCGCTGACGGCGCTGCCGGTCATCGAAACCCAGGCCAACGACGTGTCGGCCTACATCCCGACCAACGTCATCTCGATCACCGACGGCCAGATCTTCCTGGAAACCGACCTGTTCTTCCAGGGCATCCGTCCCGCGGTGAACGTCGGTCTGTCGGTGTCGCGCGTCGGCTCCTCGGCGCAGACCAAGGCGATGAAGAAGGTCGCCGGCAAGATCAAGGGCGAGCTGGCGCAGTACCGCGAAATGGCGGCGTTCGCGCAGTTCGGCTCGGACCTCGACGCCTCGACCCAGCGCCTGCTCAACCGCGGCTCGCGCCTCACCGAGCTCCTCAAGCAGCCGCAGTTCTCGCCGCTGAAGATGGAAGAGCAGGTCTGCGTGATCTGGGCCGGCACCAACGGCTATCTCGATCCGCTGCCGCTCGGCAAGGTGCGCGCGTTCGAGGACGGTCTGCTGTCGCTGCTGCGCGGCAAGAACGCCGACATCCTCAACGGCATTCGCGACAGTCGCGATCTCTCCGACGATCTCGCGGCCAAGCTGAAGGCCGTGGTCGAAGGTTTCGCCAAGACGTTTTCTTGATGATTGCCGCCAGGGCCCGGCATTGACCGGGCCCGGCGAAATAGTGGCTTGCGGTCTGCCTGATGGGCGGACTGCCGGGGTGAACTGAGAATGGCTTCACTTAAAGACATGCGGGTCCGCATCGCCTCGACCAAGGCGACGCAGAAGATCACCAAGGCGATGCAGATGGTCGCGGCTTCCAAGCTGCGCCGTGCGCAGACCGCCGCCGAAGCGGCGCGGCCCTACGCCCAGAAGATGGATGCAGTGATTTCCAACATCGCGGCTGCCGCGGCAGGTTCGCCCGGCGCGCCGGCGCTGCTGGCCGGCACCGGCCGCGACCAGGTTCATCTGCTGCTGGTCTGCACCGGCGAGCGCGGCCTGTCGGGCGCGTTCAACTCGTCGATCGTGCGTCTCGCCCGCGAACGCGCGCTGTCGCTGATGAACCAGGGCAAGGAAGTCAAATTCTTCTGCGTCGGCCGCAAGGGCTACGAGCAGCTCCGCCGCACCTTCGAAAAGCAGATCGTCGAGCATCTCGACCTGCGCGGCGTGCGCCAGCTCGGCTTCGTCAACGCCGAGGACATCGCCAAGAAGGTGCTGGCCCGCTTCGACGCCGGCGAGTTCGACGTCTGCACGCTGTTCTATTCGCAGTTCAAGTCGGTGATCGCGCAAGTCCCGACCGCCCAGCAGATCATCCCGCTTGTGGTTGAAGGCGAAGGCGGCAACGGCACGTCGACATCGTATGAATACGAGCCGGAAGAGGACGAGATCCTCACCCGCCTCCTGCCGCGCAATCTCGCGGTGCAGATCTTCCGCGCGCTCTTGGAAAACAACGCCTCGTTCTACGGCGCGCAGATGAGCGCGATGGACAACGCGACGCGCAATGCGGGTGAAATGATCCGCAAGCAGACGCTGGTCTACAACCGCACGCGTCAGGCCCAGATCACCAAAGAACTCATCGAAATCATCTCCGGCGCAGAAGCAGTCTGACCGGGCAAGAAATTCGGATCGAAGGAGACAGTAAATGGCTACAGCAGCCAACCAGATCGGTCGCGTCACCCAGGTCATGGGCGCCGTCGTCGACGTGCAGTTCGAAGGCCACCTGCCGGCTATTCTCAATTCGCTGGAGACCAAGAACGGCAACAACCGTCTGGTGCTCGAAGTCGCGCAGCATCTCGGCGAGTCCACCGTCCGCACGATCGCGATGGACGCGACCGAGGGTCTGGTGCGTGGCCAGGAAGTGAAGGACACCGGCCAGCCGATCGCCGTGCCCGTCGGTGACGGCACGCTGGGCCGCATCATGAACGTGATCGGCGAGCCGATCGACGAAGCCGGTCCGATCAAGTCCGAGGGCACCCGCGCCATCCACCAGGAAGCGCCGTCCTACACCGACCAGTCCACCGAAGCCGAGATTCTCGTTACCGGCATCAAGGTCGTCGACCTGCTCGCGCCCTACGCCAAGGGCGGCAAGATCGGCCTGTTCGGCGGCGCCGGCGTCGGCAAGACCGTGCTGATTCAGGAGCTGATCAACAACGTCGCCAAGGCGCACGGTGGTTACTCGGTGTTCGCCGGCGTCGGCGAGCGCACCCGCGAGGGTAACGACCTCTATCACGAGTTCATCGAATCCAAGGTCAACGCCGATCCGCACAATCCGGACCCGAGCGTGAAGTCGAAATGCGCGCTGGTGTTCGGCCAGATGAACGAGCCGCCCGGCGCCCGCGCCCGCGTCGGCCTCACCGGTCTGACGGTCGCCGAGCACTTCCGCGACCAGGGCCAGGACGTGCTGTTCTTCGTCGACAACATCTTCCGCTTCACGCAGGCCGGCTCGGAAGTGTCGGCGCTGCTCGGCCGCATCCCCTCGGCGGTGGGCTATCAGCCGACGCTCGCCACCGACATGGGCGCGCTGCAGGAGCGCATCACCACCACCCAGAAGGGCTCGATCACCTCGGTGCAGGCCATTTACGTGCCGGCCGACGACTTGACCGACCCGGCGCCCGCCACCTCGTTCGCCCACTTGGACGCGACCACGGTGCTGAGCCGCGCGATCTCTGAGAAGGGCATCTATCCGGCGGTGGACCCGCTCGACTCGACCTCGCGCATGCTCTCGCCGCTCGTCGTCGGCGAGGAGCACTACCAGACCGCCCGCATGGTCCAGCAGGTGCTGCAGAAGTACAAGTCGCTGCAGGACATCATCGCCATTCTCGGCATGGACGAACTGTCCGAAGAGGACAAGCTGGCGGTGGCGCGCGCCCGCAAGATCGAGCGCTTCCTGTCGCAGCCGTTCCATGTCGCCGAAGTCTTCACCGGCTCGCCCGGCAAGTTCGTCGAGCTCGCGGATACCATCAAGGGCTTCCGCGGCCTCTGCGAAGGCAAGTACGATCACCTGCCGGAAGCGGCCTTCTACATGGTCGGCACCATCGAAGAAGCCGTCGAGAAGGGCAAGAAGCTGGCTGCTGAGGCGGCCTAAGGACGCGAATAGCGAATAGGGAGCAGCGAATAGAAGTATTCGCCTTCTCCATTCGCTACTCGCCATTCGCTACTCGCCACCTACCATTCGCAGGTTTCCCATGGCTACCTTCCACTTCGATCTCGTCTCTCCCGAAAAGCTCGCCTTCTCCGGCGAGGTCGATCAGGTCGACATCCCCGGTCTGGAAGGCGATTTCGGTGTGCTGGCTGGCCACGCGCCGGTCGTGGCCGCGATTCGTCCGGGCATCCTGACCATCACCGCCGGCGGCACCCATCAGAGGGTGATCGTGCTAGGCGGCCTTGCCGAAATGTCGGAGAGCGGCCTTACCGTGCTGGCCGATGTCGCGACCTCGTTGGAGGACGTCGATCGGGCGCAGTTCGCCGAGACGATTGCCGAGATGGAGGCGAAGCTCGCGGAGAAGGAAGGCGGCGAACTCGATCACGCCATCGAGCGGCTTGATCACTTCAAGAGCATCCAGATCGAGCTCAGCTCCACGGCTATGCACTAAGCCCCGGGGCACCGCTCCGGGGCTCAACGAGGCCCGTCTGCATCAGCGCTCGCCAAACCGTGGCGGGCGTTTGATTTTTGGGAGGATGGGCCACCCAGAGCGGTTGCGGGCTGCCTCCGAATGCCAAGGTTGCGCCGGGGAACTTCTGGCGGCATTCTGCCGCACCAGAACGTGGTTCGGGGCTGCTTTCGATGAAACGCAAGATCGCGGCGATTTTTGCGGCCGATATTGCCGGCTATTCCAGACTGGTTGCCGAGGACGAAGAGGAGACGCTGCGCCGGCTTGCGTCCTACCGCCTGGTCACCGACGATTTCATCGCCAAGGGCGGCGGCCGCATTTTCAATACCGCCGGCGACGCCGTCCTCGCCGAATTTCCGAGTGCGGTGGAAGCCGTCCGCTGCGCCATCGATATCCAGGAAAGCTTGCGCACCCGCAACATGGCCTATCCGCCGAGCCGGCAGATGGCCTTCCGCATCGGCATCACGATCGGCGATGTGGTGGAGCGCGACGGCGATCTCCTGGGGGACGGCGTCAACATCGCCGCGCGCCTCGAGGGCCTCGCCGAGGTCGGCGGCATCTGCATCTCGCGCGCGGTACACGAGCAGGTCGCCAACAAGCTCTCGGTGCAGTTCGCCGATATCGGCGCGCAGGAAGTGAAGAACATCCCGACGCCGGTGCACGCCTACATGGTGGCGATGCGCCGTGAGGATGGCACCTACGCAACGCCGCAGGTCAAGAAGCCGGCCAAGGCGCAAGGCCCGATACAGCCGAACTGGATGTGGCCGGTCGCGGTCACCGTCGTCAGCCTCGCCGCAATCGGAGTCGGCGGCTTTCTCTACTTCACCAAGATGGAGACGTCGGCGCCGTCGAAGGTGGCTGCCGCAAGCAGCGCGCCGAGCCCGGCGCCTTCGGCTGCGGCAGTGCCGCCGCCGGCTTCACCTGCCGCCGCGTCAACGCCGGCTCCCGCCGCAACGGCCGTTGCGGTAACACCTCCACCAGCATCGCCTTCGGCGCCAATGGCCGTTTCGTCAGGCAAATTCGCCGCCGCCAACATTCCGTTCATCGGTGACAAGGCGCGCGCCGCGCTCGCCTCGGACTATGCGCCGGCCGGTGACTTCAAGGCGTTCTCGCTCAACATTGGCGGGTTCAGTGCTTTCGTCACGGGGCAGCCGAGCGAGGAGGCGGCGAAATCGGCCGCCGTCGAGCAATGTCAGAAGCGCGCCGATGCCGCGCAATCGCCGCGCAAATGCGAACTCTATGCGGTCGGCGATACCATCGTTTATGCGCGGGGCCGGCCGCCACTGCCGGCGTTGCCCTGGATCAGGCATGATGCCGCAACCGAGCAACCCTTCGTCGCGAAGAACGTTCCGCTGACCCGCGAGGGCGGCAAGGCGCGGCTTGAGGCCGTCTATGAGCCGGCGCGGAAGAACAAGGCGCTCGCGCTCGGGCCCGGCGGCGCACTGTTCTTTCCGATTGCCCTTGATAGCGTCGAGGAAGCGGTGCGGCGTGCGCTGGAATCGTGCGGCGGGATCGCCGGCGTCCCCTGCATGATCGTCGCGCTCAACGACAATTTCGTCGTTCCAATTCCGACCTCGCACAAGGCAACCGGTTTCTTCAAGGCGTCAGGCAACACGATGATTGCCGCCGACGCCCGTGACGACGTCGCGCGCAAGCTCGCCGAGGCGCAGAGCGGCTGGAACGCCGTGGCGGTCGGCGCGGCCGGCCGGCCCGGGCTCGGTTTGAACGCGGCGGCCGAGCAGAGCGCGGTCAATGATGCGCTCGCCGATTGCGCCAGGCGCGACCGCAATTGCCAGATTATCGCGGTCGGTCCGTTCTCGGTCGCACCGAATTAGCGCATCGTGTGTGTCGGTCGCGCGTCAACGCTGCTGAATCGGTCGTTCGCCCCGCTCGCTGTTTGCTTCCGACGCCGGCCCAACCGCGACGATGACATTCTGTGGCGCCCCGGACCGCTCGACCGTCAGGCGGACCTGCTCGCCGATCCGGGCAAGACCAATGCGGTTGCGAAGTTGCGCGGCGGAATGGATCGGGCGGTCGTCCGCCCGCAGCACGATGTCGCCCTTGCGCAGGCCGGCCACTTCCGCCGGCGAGCCGGGGCTGACGTCGGCGATGCGGGCCCCCTCGCTGCGTCCGCCATCGGTGGAAGGATTGAGCTCGCGCAGGGAAATACCGATGCGGCCGCGTTCGACGCGTCCCTTCTCGATGATCTGCTCCATCACCCGTCGCGCCATATTGACGGGGATCGCAAAGCCGATACCGACATTGCCGCCGGCCGGCGAAATGATCGCAGAATTGATGCCGATCAGCTCTCCCCGGAGATTGACCAGCGCTCCGCCCGAGTTGCCGGGATTGATGGCTGCATCGGTCTGGATGAAGTCCTCATAGCCCTGCTTGCCAAGGCCAGTGCGGCCGAGCGCGCTGACCAGGCCGGACGTCACTGTCTGACCCAGCCCAAAGGGATTGCCGATGGCGAGGACGAAGTCGCCGACTTCGAGCGCGTCGCTGTCGCCGAACGCAATCGCCTTCAGCCCGCTCGGCGATTGAATTCGCAGTACGGCAATATCGGTGGCGGAATCGCGGCCGATGACCTTGGCCGAAAACGGCCGGCCATCCTTGGTCTTGATCTGAACCGAAGCAACCTGCTCGACGACGTGATTGTTGGTGAGGACATAACCCTTCTGCGCGTCGACGATGACGCCAGAGCCGGTGGCGTTGATTTCCTTCTCGAGCTGTTTTGGTACGTCGAAGAATTCTCGGAACAGCGGGTCGCGATAGAGCGGATTGTCCTGGCGGATCTTGCCATGTACGGCGATGTTGACCACGGCAGGCGTAACCTCGCGCACCAGCGGCGCCAATGTTGGCACGGCGCCGCCGGCCCGCAGGTTCGGAATTTGCGCGGCAGCAGGGCTCACAAGGACCAAGCCTGCCATCACGCTGGCAATTAGACGGTTCATGCGCGTCCTCACATGCGGATGATGAAGGTTGCTGATCAGGAACGCGCCGGTGGCGATGTGCCTCGCTGCAAGGCGAGACATGACGCAACCCAGAAAACGGTTGCGTGATTGATCAACGCAATGGTCAGGATAGCCGGGGTCAGCATGACGTCCGCTCCCGTGTCATAGCCCTCCAGCGCGGCCGCCACCGGCTGCTGATGTCGGCGCGCTGCCCGGGCTCGTCATCGCCATCCAGCTGGCGCAGAGCGGCCAGGATATCGGCAAGCCGGATGGGATGACCTACGCCGGGAATGTCCCGCAGGCCCGGGCAGGACTCGACCGCGAACATGTCGGAAGCCCATGAAGAGAGGATCACGCGTTTCTCGGCCTCGCAAAGCTGCAGGTCGCTCAATACTTCATTGGGGGAATCATAGTGTGCGGCGGGATGAAATAGCGCAAAGTCGGTGGTGCTCAGATCGGCCTTGCTCATCGAACTGTCTCCTTACTCTCCTTTCCTTGGGAGATGCGGGGTGATGGCGGCGGCGTGCTGCGCCGCCGCCAATGCGGTCATTGGTTGCTGATCGGAATGCGCTTGACTGCCGAACGGGCCTGTTCGGATTTCGGCAGCGTGATCGTCAGAACGCCGTCATGGAATTTGGCTTCGGCCTTGTCTTCCACGACGCCGTCGAGCGGGATCTGCCGCTCGAACGAACCGTAGTAGCGTTCAGTAAAATACCTGCCGCCATTCTCGGAGCGCTCGGACTTCTTCTCGCCGCGGAGTGTCAGAACGCCGTTGGCGATCTCGACCTGGACGTCCTTGTCGGTCAGCCCGGGAAGCTCGGCCGATACGGTCAGTGCCTTGTCGGTCTCATTGACCTCGATGCTCGGCCATCCAAAGCGGCCTTCCATAAGGGGGCTGGCGAAGCGGGCGGGCATCCCGAATCCGCGGAAGACGTCGTCGAACAGCCGGTTCATTTCCCTGTGCAAGGTGAAGAACGGATCGAAGCTGTCGCGTGAGGATGTAAGCTCCTGATTCTTGGACCAGGGGATCAGATCACGAATAGCCATGGTGTTCTCCTTTAGAGATATCTGCTTGTCGATGTTGCACAGGCTCGCGCGCGGTGATCCGCGCGCAAGCCCTCATTGCCGAAGGGCCGTTAGGCCGCCTTCTGCTCGATCTGGCGGGGCGCGCCGGTATTTCCGATCGGAATGCGCCGCGGCTTCATCGCCTCAGGAATTTCGCGCACGAGGTCGATGATCAGCAGCCCGTCCTTGAACGAAGCCTGTTTGACCTGCACATATTCGGCCAGGTTGAACACCCGACGGAACGGCCGCGCTGCGATGCCGTGATAGAGGTATTCACGTTGCCCGCTATCGGACTTCTTGCCCTCGACGATCAGCGTGTCCCGTTCCGCGGTCACGGCGATATCGTCGACGCTAAAACCGGCAGCGGCTAGCGAAATTCGGTAGGCGTCTTCGCCGCACCGTTCGATGTTGCAGGGCGGATAATTATCGTCGGCTGGCTGGCGCAAGCTGCTGTCGAGCAGGTCGGCCAAATGGTCGAAGCCGATCGTGGAACGCCACAAGGGCGAGAGGTCAAAGGTCCTCATAGCCAAGTCCTCCTAGGAGCAAGATGGATACGAAGGAGCGTCGGACACCGTCCGGCGCCCACTCAACTCGCCGGACCCGAGCTGGCATCCGGCACCGCGCTAGGCGGCAAAAATCGAATTAGAAAAAGGCCAAAAGGTTTCAAGGGGTGGCGTTAAAAAAAATTCGGTGCCGGCGGTGCCTCGCAGCGGCAGACTTAATCGAACGTAAACGGCCGGCCTGGGCTCGGATTGAAAGCGTCGGCTGAGCAGAGCGCGGTCAATGACGCGCTCGCCGATTGCGCCAAGCGCGACCGCAATTGCCAGATTATCGCCGTCGGTCCGTTCTCGGTCGGACCAAACCAGAGATCAATCGGGCGCGCCGGACGCCTGACGGCTTGCGGCGGTCAGGTCGCGATGTCGCCTGGACCAAGCCTTGAGCCTGCCCGCCTCTCGCTGCCTGGCAGATGCGGCTGGATTTATCGGCGCCGATCTCCGGCCTACGGAGAGCAGCATGAACAGCGCGCGGTATCCCTGATAGCGCGCAGCCGGGCGGCTGCGTTCTCGTCCGCTCATCAGCAGTATGCCGCTTCGGTCATGCACCAGCCATTCCCAGCTGCGGCGGCGTTTGACGATAGTCACTTCATTCATGTGGAGACCAACATCGGGCGGTGCCAACATTCGAAGGCCAGCACGTCAGCAGCAGCGACGCAGCGACCTGCCCTGTGGGATACCACCTAACAGGCGAATTTCGCAAATACTCGCGCGACCATTCTGTACACATCGCGCCGAAATGGTACGACGAGGTCGGCGACGCGATCGAGGCGCTCCCAGCGCCACGAATCAAATTCGGCCGGCTGGCCGTTGCGCGGCGTCAGCGGGTCGATGTCGTCGTCGCGGCCGGTGAAGCGTAACGCGAACCATTTTTGCCGCTGCCCGCGGAATTGCGCGAGGCGATGTGTGGCCGGTCCGTCGTAGGGCGGAAAGTCATATTTTATCCAATCGCTCTCGCCGAGATATTCGGCGCTGACCGCGCCGGTCTCCTCCCAGAGTTCGCGCATGACGGCATCGCGTGGATTCTCGTCGGCGTCGATGCCGCCCTGAGGCATCTGCCACTCGAGGCCGGGAAGAATGATTTCCGGTCCGTCGTCGCGGAAGCGCCGGCCGATCAGCACCTCGCCGGCAGCGTTGAACAGGGCGATGCCCACATTGGGCCGATAGGGTTTGTCAGGCATGGCGTTCTGATGAGTGCGCTCCAGCGTCATGAACGACGCGGGAGATTGAATGGCTAGCTGCCCGCGAGGCTGGCGAATTCCTTGACCACGCGCTCATAGACCGGCCGCTTGAACGGAACGATCAGGTTGGGAAGGTTCTTCATCGGCTCCCAGCGCCAGGTCACGAACTCGGCCTTGTGTCCGCCGCCGCCGGGGCTGGCGACATTGATCTCGGCGTCCTTGCCGGTGAAGCGCACCGCGTACCATTTCTGGCGTTGCCCGCGATAGCGGCCCTTCCAGGCGCGGCCGGCGACGGTGCGTGGAATGTCGTAGATCAGCCAATCCGGGACTTCGCCGAGCTTCTCGACCGAGCGGACGCTGGTCTCCTCGTACAGTTCGCGCTTGGCGGCATCCCATGTGTCCTCACCGGGATCGACCCCGCCCTGCGGCATCTGCCAGACATGGGTTTCATCGACATGCTCGATGCCCCCGGCGCGGCGGCCGATGAAGACCAGCCCGGCCGCGTTGATCAGCATCATGCCGACGCAGGTCCGGTAAGGCAGGTCTTCGTAGCGCGCCATGTCCGTTAGGGTTCCTTTGCCTTCATCCATCTGCAATCGGCCGGCCCGGCACGATCGGAAGGGGCCGGGCCGCCGCCATCAACTTGATCTCTAGCCTGATTTTGATTTCAGCATCGCCGTTGTCAATGGCACAAGCAGGATGCCGCGGCCCTCGAGCGTCTTGGTCCAGGCGGCCAGCCGCTCGATCGAAATCGGCAGCGCCGAGGCGACGCCCACGGCCAGCCCGCGCTCCTTGGCGAGCGTCTCGAGCTTGACCAGCATCCGGTCGATCTCGACCGAAGTCGGTACGGCATCGATGGTGAAATCGGCCTTGGCAAAGGGCATCGACTGGGCTGTGGCCTGCGCCAGCGCGATGCTGCGTGGCGAGGAGCCGTCGTCGAGGTAGCCGAGGCCACGCTTGGCGGCCTCGCGGATGACCGGCTGCATCACGCTGTCGGTCGCCGTGAAGCGCGCACCCATGAAATTGGCGATCCCGGCATAGCCCTGAAACCGGCTGAGGTGCCAGTACAGCCGGTCGATGTTCTGCTCCGCCGTCAGCGTCGTGAGCAGGGTCTGCGGCCCGGGATCGTTGTCGGGGTAATCGAACGGCTCCATCGGAACCTGCAGCAGGATCTCGTGGCGCTGCGCGCGGGCCCGCTCCGCCAGCTTGGTGGGATCTGCGCCGTAGGGGGTGAAGGCCAATGTCACCGCCGGCGGCAGCTTCATGATGGCATCCGTGGTCTTGGCGGCGCCGACACCGAGGCCGCCGACGACGATCGCGATCACCGGCATCTTCGCGGCCTTGGTACGGTCGGCGTCCGCCGCATAGACCGTGAAGGGTTTCAGACCATCGGCAACGGCCGGAATCATGCCGTAGCGCGACTTCTCCAGAAGCCGCGGATCGATCCCGGTCATGGTCATCGCCGGCTCGGCGCCGGCCTTGTCGCCGGCATCGCCGCCGATCACCACGTCCTGGCGCTTGCCGCTGGAGCCATCGATGATGGTGACGGTCTTGTTGTCGCCGGCCGGGGCGGCCTGCGGGGTGCCGGGCTTGGCCGCGTGCTCGGTCTGGCCGGAAGCGGCCGGCTGCTTGTCGTCCGCCGGCTTGCGCAGCGCAACGCGCGCCATCGGCTCCCCGCCCAGGGGATTGTCGGTAAACAGGGCGACGGTCAGGAAGGCGATCAGGACGAGGCCGAGCAGCACGGCCAGTGCCTGCATCGCGGTGAACGGCAGCCGAAACCGGCGCTTTTTGCGCTCCGTCTTCTGCCCGAGCGGTGCATTCAGTTCGTCGGCCGTTTCCGTCATGAATATTCCCGAATCACCCGGGCCGACGATACCACGATGGCCCGGATTCGAGCGCCTGCGTCGCCCCGCAAAAGCACCGTTCCAGGGGGGCGGCAGGAACCGGCAATGAAAAAGGGGCGGCCCGTGAGCCGCCCCTTTGTCGGGAAGTGGTCTGGAAGGTGCGAATCAGTTCGCCGCCTTGTTGGCCGGCTTTTCGACCGCGGCCTTGTCACCGGTGGCCGGGCCGCTCGCGGTCGACTTGATGCCGTGCAGCAGGTCGGCTGCCGTCTTCAGCGCCTTGTCGTCCTTGGCGTCCGGCGGGACATAGGACTGCGAGCCGGTCTTCTCGTCGCCATCGTTCTTCAGATGGCCGCGGAGCGAGGCCTCGCCCTTGGTGTCGGTGCGCGCCTTCAGCTCTTCCGGCACGTCCTGCAGCACCTCGATGTCGGGCACGATGCCCTTGGCCTGGATCGACTTGCCCGACGGCGTGTAATAGCGCGCGGTGGTGAGACGCAGCGCGCCGTTGCCGCTGCCGAGCGGGATGATGGTCTGCACCGAGCCCTTGCCGAACGAGCGCGTGCCGACCAGCGTCGCGCGCTTGTGGTCCTGCAGCGCGCCGGCGACGATTTCGGAGGCCGAAGCGGAGCCGCCATTGATCAGCACGATGACCGGCTTGCCCTTGGTGAGGTCGCCGGCATGGGCGGCGCGGCGCTGCGTTTCCTCGGCATTGCGGCCGCGGGTCGAGACGATCTCGCCGCGCTCGAGGAAGGTATCGGAAACGGTGACCGCTTCTTCCAGCAGGCCGCCGGGATTGTTTCTGAGGTCGATGATGTAGCCCTTGAGCTTGTCGCCGAGCTGGTTCGAGAGGTTGCCGATCTCGCGCTTCAGGCCTTCGGTGGTCTGCTCGTTGAAAGTGGTGACGCGGATATAGGCGATGTCGTCCTGTTCGACGCGGGCACGGACCGAGCGGACGCGGATGTTGTCGCGGACCAGCGTGACTTCGATCGGGTTGTCCTGGCCCTTGCGGATGATCTTGAGGCGGATCTTGGTGTTGACCGGCCCGCGCATCTTCTCGACCGCCTGGTTGAGGGTGAGACCCTGCACGGCTTCGTCGTCGAGCGTGGTGATGATGTCGTTGGCCATGATGCCGGCCTTCGACGCCGGCGTGTCGTCGATCGGCGACACGACCTTGATCAGGCCGTCTTCCATCGTGACTTCGATGCCGAGACCGCCGAACTCACCGCGGGTCTGCACCTGCATGTCGCGGAAGCTCTTGGCATCCATGTAGCTGGAGTGCGGGTCGAGGCCGGCCAGCATGCCGGAGATCGCGGATTCGACCAGCTTGGAGTCGTCCGGCTTCTCGACATAGTCGCTGCGCACGCGCTCGAACACGTCGCCGAACAGATTGAGCTGGCGGTAGGTATCGGACGTCGCGGCGCGCGCCACCGATCCCATCAGCACCGAGCGGGGCTGCGTAACGAAAAGCGTCAAAGCCGCTCCGGTGGCGGCGCTGAGAAGAATGAGAGAAGTCTTGCGCATCATCCGCGAACCTTTTCGCCTTCGTTAGCGGCCCACCATGGGCCTGAGTCGATTGGAGTGCCGTCCTTACGGAACTCGACATAGAGCACCGGCTGGCTCGCGGTCGTCGCGAGAATGGATGCGACCTGGGACGTCGTCCCCATGGTCGCGACCGGCTCTCCCGTAAGTACAAACTGGCCGATGTTTACCGAAATGCGCTCCATCCCGGCGATCAGGACATGATACCCGCCCCCGGCATTGAGGATCAAGAGTTGTCCGTAGCTGCGGAAGGGTCCGGCGTAAACAACCCAGCCGTCACACGGTGTTGTGACCTGAGCGCCGGCCCGAGTTGCCAAAGAAATGCCTTTTTCCACGCCGCCCGCGCCGTCGGAACCGCCAAAATCGCGAATCTTGCGGCCGTTAACCGGAAAGGCGAACAATCCCTTGGCGGAAGCGAAGGCAATCGCGGGGCTGAGCCGGGCAGGGTCCTTGAGGGCCCCGAGATTCGGCTTGCCGCCGGGGGCTGGCGGAGCGCCCTGCAGGCTGGCGGTCGCGGCCGCCTTGGCGGCGCTCTTCAAGTCCTGCTCCATTTTGCCGATCAGGCCCTGCAGGCTGTCGACCTGCTTGGACAGGTTGATGGCGCGCGCGCCCTCGCTCTCCATGTCTCTTTCGATCGCGCTCTGCTTGCGCTGCCGCTCGTCGACCAGCGCAGCGAGCCGGATCTGATCGTCCTTCAGCCTGTCGCGATCCCGCGCCAGCACATCGCGCTTGGTCGCGATGTCCTTGCGCAAGGCGACGAGCTGGCCGAGATCATTGGCCAGCTTTTCCGCACGGCCGCGCAATTCGGGGACGACAGCGCCGAGCAGCATGGCGGTGCGCAGCGATTGCAGCGCATCCTCGGGCCGCACCAGCAGCGCCGGCGGCGTGCGCCGTCCGGCACGCTGCAGCGCCGCCAGCACCTCGATGATTTCAGCGCGCCGTGAATCGAGCGAAGCCCGGATCTGCTGCTCGCGGGCGTCGAGCGGGCGAAGCTCCCCCTCGGTCTCGCCGATGCGCGTTTCGATGCTGCGCACCTGGGTCGCAATCTCGATCAGCTGCTGGTTGAGCTTGGAGCGGTCCTGCCCGATCGCAGTGATATCCGCCTTCAATTTCTTTTGTAGCTCGGCGGCCTTGCGCTGCTCCTCGCGCGTGGCCTCCAGCTCCTGCTCGCGCTGCTTGATCGCCTCGGGCGAAAGGGCGGTCGCCTGCTGCGCGGATGGTGCGGACTGCGCTACCGCCGGCGAGGCCACGCCAAGGCTTGCCACAACAAGACTTGCCGAAACAAGGCCTGCCGAAAGCAGCATCACGGGAAGCGCGGTGGCGGACATCATCGGCCCGCCGCGACCGGCGGTGCCAGGGTATGAATGAATGTCCCGCGTTGAATGCATCCGGCCTGTTCAGCAATCTCTGTATTCACGTCACCGTGCCTTAGGCGCGGTGATAGGGGTGGCCGGCCAAAATGGTCGCGGCGCGGTAAATCTGTTCAAGAAGCATGAAGCGGACCATTTGATGCGGCCAGGTCGCCGAGCCGAACGCAATGCGTAATTTAGCCTTGCGCTGCAAATCGGGCGAAAGTCCGTCCGCGCCTCCAATGGCGAAAATTGTATTGGCAATCCCCTCGTCCCGCCACTGGCCGAGCTGCCGGGCGAAGGCTGCGCTGTCGATGCTCTTGCCATGCTCGTCGAGCGCCACCAGCGCGGATTTCTCCGGTATCGCCGCCGCAATCGCCGCGGCTTCCTCCGAGATCCGCGTCGCGGTATCGCGGGCGCGGCTTTCGGGAATTTCATGGATCGCCAGCCCGCGAAAGCCGAGCTTGCGGCCGATGTCCTCGAACCGCTCGCGATAGCGTTCCGCCAATTCCTGTTCCGGGCCCTGCTTCAGCCGGCCGATCGAGACCACGACAAGGCGCATGAATGTTTTTCCGGCGTGCACTTCCCGGCACGCGCGCTCCTACCGCGCGAGCAAACAGACTACATGCGCCTCAGCCGATTCGCACCGGCCGGGGGGTCAGATCGCAGCCGCCGCCGGATTCTGCGTCCACAACCTTTCCAGATTGTAGAACTCGCGCACCTCGGGCCTGAATACGTGCAGGATCACATCGCCGGAATCGATCAGCACCCAGTCGCAATTGGGCAAGCCCTCGACATGGATGTTCTTGATGCCGTTTTCCTTCAGGGCTTTCGTGACGTTTTCCGCGATCGCGCCGACATGCCGGTTGGCCCGGCCTGACGTGACGATCATGTAGTCGGAAAATGCAGATTTGCCGCGAAGGTCGATGGTGACCGTTTCTTCCGCCTTCATATCGTCGAGGCGGGAGAGGATCATATTCAGCGTCTTGTCGGCGTCGGGTTGCGCCTTCAAGGCCGCAGCTTGTGTCGATGTTTTACGCGCGGTCTTGGCAGGCTTGCTGGGAACCTTGGGTAAAACAGACTTCGACTTGGACAATACAGATGTGGCCAGGGACCATTCCTTTCACTGTATCGCAAACGCCGAATCCCGGCGTCGCGGACCATATTAGGCATGTGGGGTTAATGGTTTCAATATTCCAGTAGCCCCGCCTGCCGGTTCGAGTTAACTGTCACCTCTTTGCCTTCCAGCTCCCATCCGCGTTCCTCAGTCCGGTAGACGACAGGGGCAGTTTCATGCCGGTGAGGAAAGCCCATGCGGGCGCCTGCCGATCGGCCAGCCGGGCCGCCTGATTTTCAGGCACACGGTAGCGGGCCAGGGCCTGGGCGGCCGGGGCGGCGAGGGCCCGAAAACTCTGCGGCGGACGGTCGATCACGGCGATCGGCACCTCGGATGCGATTCGCCGCCAATCCTTCCAGCGATGGAACTGCGCGAGATTGTCGGCGCCCATGATCCAGACGAAGCGCGCGCCGGAAACGCGGCGCCGCAGGTGAGTGATCGTGTCGACGGTATATCTGGTGCCGATGACAGCTTCGAGACAACTGATGTCGATGCGCGGATCGCCGGCGACCTCCCGCGCCGCCTGCGCGCGTTCGGCCAGGCCGTGCAATCGCCCGTTCTCCTTGAGCGGATTGCCCGGCGTCAGCAGCCACCACACGCGATCGAGCTTGAGGCGCTTGAGCGCAAACAGGCTGATGGCGCGATGCGCCGCGTGCGGCGGATTGAACGAGCCGCCGAGCAGGCCGATGCGCATGCCGTTGGTGTGGAACGGAATCGCCTGGGCGGCCGACTGCAATGTCATCGGCCGCATCACCGCATGCGCAGGCGGGTGTTCACGGCCGTGTCTGCCCGGTGCCGTGAACGCGATATTTGAAGCTCGTCAGCTGCTCGGCGCCGACCGGGCCGCGGGCGTGGAATTTGCCGGTGGCGATGCCGATCTCCGCGCCGAAGCCGAACTCGCCGCCATCGGCGAACTGCGTCGATGCGTTATGCAGCACGATCGCCGAATCGACTTCGCTGAGGAATTTCTCGGCCGCCCTGGCGTCCTCGGTCACGATCGCATCGGTGTGGCGCGAGCCGTGGGCCTGGATATGCGCGATCGCGGCGTCGACGCCGTCGACGACCCGTGCGGCGATGACGGCGTCGAGATATTCGGTGTCCCAGTCCTCGTCGCTCGCCGGCTTGACCCGCGCGTCGATCTTCTGCACGGCGTCGTCGCCGCGCACCTCGCAGCCGGATTCGATCAGCATCTCGACCAGCGGCTTCAGATTGGTCGTGGCCGCCGCACGATCGACCAGCAGCGTCTCGGCGGCGCCGCAGACGCCGGTGCGGCGCATCTTGGCGTTCAGCACGATCGACTTGGCCATGTCGAGCCTGGCGCTGCCGTCGACATAGACGTGGTTGACGCCTTCCAGATGCGCAAACACCGGCACGCGCGCTTCCGCCTCGACGCGCGCGACCAGGCTCTTGCCGCCGCGCGGCACGATCACGTCGATGCCGCCGTTCAATCCCGACAGCATCAGGCCGACAGCCGCGCGGTCGCGCGTCGGCACCAGCGTGATCGCGGCTTCGGGGAGGCCGGCCTCGCGCAGGCCCTGCGAAAGGCATTCATGGATCGCGCGGCAGGAACGAAAACTGTCGGAGCCGCCGCGCAGGATCACGGCATTGCCGGACTTCAGGCACAGCACGCCGGCATCGGCGGCGACATTGGGGCGGCTCTCGAAGATCACGCCGATGACGCCGAGCGGCACGCGCACGCGCTCGATGGTCATGCCGTTCGGGCGCTGCCAGCTTTCGGTGACGGTGCCGACCGGGTCGGCTATGCCGCGCACCGTGGCGACGCCGTCCGCCATGGAATCGATCCGCGACGGCGTCAGCGTCAGGCGGTCGATGAAGGCCGAGGTCGCGCCGCCCGCCTTCACCTCGGCGACATCCTCGGCATTGGCGGCGAGGATTTTTGCCGCGCCCGCGCGGATCGCCCGCTCGATCGCCTCCAGCGCCCGGTTCTTCTGCTCCGGCGGCGCCAGCGCCAGCACCCGCGCGGCGGCGCGCGCTTGAGCGGCGAGGTCGGTCATCAGAGCGGGCAGATCGGCGTTGCCGTCGATGGCCTTGAGGGGGGCGGTCATGGGAGGGCTCGGGTCCTGAGTTAAGGCCATGTCCTAGCACGGAAATCCCGCTTTTGCGAGGTCCGGCGCCGGCATGGCTGGCTGGCGGTATCGGTAAAGGGTAGCTCGGCCAATGGCCTAGCTGGCTACTTGGCCGGGACTGTCCCGGCCGGCCCGACCACCAGATCGTCGCGGTGGATCATCTCGGCCCGGCCTGAGATGCCCAGGATCGCCATCACGTCCGGCGACGAGCGGCCCTTGATCTTCTCGGCGTCCTCGGCGTCGTAGGCGATCAGGCCGCGGCCGATCTCGTGGGTGTCGGGGCCGCGCACCACGACCGCATCGCCGCGGGCGAACTGGCCGTCGATCCTGATGACGCCGGCCGGCAGCAGGCTCTTGCCGGCCCGCAGCGCCGCGACCGCGCCGGCATCGATGGTCAGCGTGCCCTTGGGCTCCAGCGAGCCGGCGATCCAGCGCTTGCGCGCGGTGACGGGATTGGCCGGCGTCAGGAACCAGGTGCAGCGGCCACCATCTGATATCGCCTGCAGCGGATGCTCGATCTTGCCGGACGCGATGAGCATATGCGTGCCCGAGGTCGTCGCGATCTTCGCCGCCTCGATCTTGGTGAACATGCCGCCGCGCGACAGTTCGGATTCGGCCGCGCCCGCCATGCCCTCGATCTCGGAGGTGACAGACTCGACGATCGGAATCAGCTTGGCGTTCGGATTGGCGCCGGGCGGCGCGTCATAGAGGCCGTCGATGTCGGACAGCAGGATCAGCAGATCGGCGCTCGCCATGGTGGCGACGCGCGCGGCGAGGCGGTCATTGTCGCCGTAGCGGATTTCGTTGGTGGCGACCGTGTCATTCTCGTTGATCACAGGCACCGCACGCCACTCCAAAAGCTTGGCGATGGTCGAGCGCGCGTTGAGATAACGTCTGCGCTCCTCGGTGTCCTGCAGCGTCACGAGAATCTGCCCGGCGCCGATGCCGTGGGCGCCCAGCACCTCCGACCAGATCCGCGCCAGCGCGATCTGGCCCACGGCGGCGGCGGCCTGGCTCTCTTCGAGTTTCAAGGGACCACGCGGCAATTTCAGCCGGCTGCGCCCGAGTGCAATCGAGCCCGACGAGACGACCAGAACGTCGCGGCCTTCGCCGTGCAGCTTGGCGATATCGGCGACCAGTGCCGATAGCCATTTGGCGCGGACCTCGCCGGCGTCAGAATCGACCAGGAGCGAGGAGCCGACCTTGACGACGATACGGCGGAAGTTTTTGAGCGCGGGGCGTTTCATGGATGCGGTCGGACAATGCGGATGGTCGGAAAGCAATACGCGCCAGTTTTCCGGTTTGGAAGTGGTGCGGCGGCTGAAAGGCTGGATTGCGATCAGCCCTGCGGCGGCGGCACCGGCGCCCACGGGTCCTCGCCGCCCTTTGCCTTCTGCGAAACCGGGGCTTCGCCGATCACCTCGACCAGTGCCTTGAGCGCTTCCTGCACGCCTTCGCCGGTGACGCCGGAGAGCAGCAGCGGCGTCTTCTTGGCGGCGCGCTTCAGGCGGTCCTTCTGCTTCTTCAGTTCGTCCGGCGCGACGGCGTCGATCTTGTTCAACGCCACGATCTCGATCTTGTCGGCCAGATGTCCCTCATAGGCCTCGAGCTCGGTCCTGACCGTCTTGTAGGCCTTGCCGGCGTGTTCGCAGGTCGCATCGATCAGGTGCAGCAGCACGCGGCAGCGCTCGACATGGCCGAGGAAGCGGTCGCCGAGGCCGGCGCCTTCATGCGCGCCCTCGATCAGCCCGGGAATGTCGGCGAGCACGAATTCGCGGCCCTGCGCGCTGACGACGCCGAGCTGCGGATGCAGCGTGGTGAACGGATAGTCCGCGATCTTCGGTTTCGCCGCGCTGACCACGGAGAGGAAGGTCGATTTGCCGGCATTGGGCAGGCCGACGAGGCCGGCATCCGCAATCAGTTTCAGCCGCAGCCAGATCCAGCGTTCCTCGCCTTCCTGGCCGGGATTGGCGTTGCGCGGCGCGCGGTTGGTCGAGGATTTGAAATGCGCGTTGCCGAAACCGCCATTGCCGCCTTCGGCAAGCACGAACTTCTCACCGAGCTCGGTGAAGTCGTGGATCAGCGTTTCGCGGTCCTCGTCGAAGATCTGCGTGCCGACCGGCACCTTGAGCACGATCGACTTGCCGTTGGCGCCATGGCGGTCCTTGCCCATGCCATTGCCGCCCTTCGGGGCCTTGAAGTGCTGCTGATAGCGGTAGTCGATCAGCGTGTTCAGCCCATCCACCACCTCGAGGACGACATCGCCGCCGCGGCCGCCATTGCCGCCGGAGGGCCCGCCGAACTCGATGAACTTCTCGCGGCGGAACGCCACGCAGCCGTTGCCGCCGTCGCCGGAGCGGATATAGACCTTTGCCTCGTCAAGGAATTTCATGATGGCCACTAGGTAGGGCAGGGGGCGCCCCACGGCAACCCTCAAGCGGTACCACATTGGCGAAAAGCCTTAATTTTCGGCCTTTTTTAGCTCTGCTGGCCATGTTCCACGCCGTCGGGTTGATTACCTCAGGCGTTCCCATTCAACGATGGCCTCATGGAAGATTTGCCCGCCGCGATAACCTTTGTCGATGGCGAGGATGCCGCGGCGCTGACTGGCGTAGAACAGCGGAATATCGAACCAGGACCGCTCCTTCAAAAGCTGCAGATTGCGGCTGCGGTCGCTTTCACGGTTTGACAGGCCGACCAGAAACGAGCCCTTGGCGATCTTGGTGGCTTGCGCCGCAAGCGGAGTGCCTTTCGCCCGCTCCGAATTCTTCAGCATCAGGCCCGGCACGGAGACAACCTCGCCGCCAGCTGCATCCTTCGGCTGCTCAAATGTCATGACCACGAAGTGACTTGCCGCCGACGATCCCTCGGCATTCTGGCTGATATCCATTGCCATTTTCATGCCGATATCCGGGATATCGACATCCGCATGCACGACCAGCCTGTCTCGCTGGCCGGCGGTCTTGACCCGTTCGAGGCTCCAGCACACCGAGCCGGCATGCCGCTCGCCGTAGGGCGTGGCGTGATGTTCGTTGATCAGTACCGCACTGCTCAACTGCTCGGCCTTGTCCGAGGTTGAGACCGTTTGATTGTCACAGCCGCCTGCTTCGGCCGAAGTCGTTGCCAACAGGGCCGGCGCTGCGCCGATGAAAATCAGAAACAGAAGCTGTCGGGCCAAGCGCGCCATGTTGCGGGAGTGCGAACGCGTCGCGCCACCAAAGCCCAAGCTGTTCGCGATCACGAGATGCTCCCGCCAAGATTGTTTCAAAACAAAAATACCCGCGGAACGGAATTCGGGCAAGTAGGGGGAGGAGCGTGCGTGCGCTATGGCGAGGCCGGCCGCCGCCGCACCAGAAACTTCTGCATGCCTTCCAGCACCAGTTCTTTGCGCTGATTGAACACCGTCGAGCGCAGCGTCACCACGCCGGTGGTGCGGCCCGGGATGAGCTCGATGACTTCGAGCGCCGGATAGATGGTGTCGCCGGCATAGACCGGTTTTAGAAATTTGCTCGACTGCTCGAGAAATCCGACCAGCGATTCCTCGACGAGATAGGGAAACAGCCCGGCGCCCGGCGCGGTGTGGACCAGGGTCTGGAAGCCGTGCGCGAGCAGATCGGGCATGCCGCGGGCGCGGCAATATTCGACATCGTAGTGGATTGGATGGGTGTCGCCGCTTGCGGTCTGGAACGCGGCGAATACCGCAGAGGTCTGGGTCCGGCTCGGGATCACGAAGCGTTCGCCAGGCGCGAAGTCTTCGAACCAGCGCTGTTCGCTCATCATGCGATGTGTAGCCGGGTCGAACTCGGTCATGTCGGCTTTCCTGCGGTTTCCTGGAGCGATACCGGTATCGCGCCGCAGCGGCTGCGGCAATCGATACGTCGCAATCGCCACTTACGGGCTTGTCCCGTGCATCCACATCTTTACAAGGGCAACGCAAAGACGTGGATGGCCGGAACATGCTGGCCATGACGAAGAGCAAGAAGCAGGAAACGTCATGAGCCTGTTCGGCAAGATCTCCAGCTATGACGAGCGTTCCGCGCGGCTGGCCGGTATCGGCTTGATGCTGCTGTCGATCTTCATGTTCTCGTTCGGCGACGCGCTCGGAAAGTTCATGGTCGCGACCTATTCGGTCGGGCAGCTGTTGTGGCTGCGCGCCTGCGCGGCGCTACTGGTGCTGTTGCCGGTGATCTGGAGGCAGCGCGCCGAGTTCAAGCGCCTCGAACGGCCCTGGCTGCAGCTGCTTCGCGTGACGCTGTCGACGCTGGAGGTCGCGGCCTTCTTCCTCGCTACCGTGTACCTGCCGCTCGCCGACGTCATCACCTACTATCTGGCCTCGCCGATCTTCGTCACGGCGCTCTCCGGCATCGTGCTCGGTGAGCGGGTCGGCTGGCGGCGCTGGACCGCGATCCTGATCGGCTTCTGCGGCGTGCTGATCGCGCTGCGCCCGTCGACGCAGACCGTGAGCTGGCCGGCAATGATCGCGCTCGGCGGCAGCCTGTCGTTTGCGTTCCTGATGCTGATCACGCGCTCGCTGCGGGAGACGCCGGATATCGTGCTGACGACTTCGCAGTTCGGCGGCACGTTCCTGCTCGGCGCGCTGATGTCGCCGGTCGGCTGGGTGACGCCGACCCTCGGCAGCCTCGGCCTGTTTGCGGTGGCCGGCGTGACGTCGGTCGTCGCGCTGCTATGCATCAACCGGTCGCTGAAACTGGCGCCGGCGAGCGTCGTCGTGCCCTATCAATATTCGATGATCGTCTGGGCGGTGATCTTCGGCTTCGTCGTGTTCGGCGACGTGCCGTCGGTTTCGACCCTGATCGGCGCCGCCATCATCATCGGCGCCGGCTTCTACATCTTCCTGCGCGAGCAGAAGCTCGGGCGTGAAGAGGCGGTGGTCAATCCGCCGGCGTGATTTTTCGTTACCCTCCCCTGGAGGGGGAGGGTCGACGCGAAGCGGCGGGGCGGGGTGACGGTCTCTCCGCATCCAACAGTGCCCGAGTGGAGAGATCACCCCACCCCGTCTCGCATTTCGCTTCGCTCAATGCGACCCGACCCTCCCCCTCCAGGGGAGGGTGCGAACTACCGCTATCGCCGCGTCGAACTTCCCCAGTTCTTCAGCGACGACCACACGCCGCGGGTCAGGCGGAAGCGGTCGACGGGGCTGGAGGATCCCAGCGCCTCGAAGCGGTGCAACTCGACGCCGCACCACTGGAAGCCGCATTTCTCCAGGATGTTCCGCGACGCCGGGTTGGCGACGCGGGCGCCCGAAAGGAGGTGCTCGGCATCGAACTCCTCGAAGAAGAAGTCGATCACCGCGCGCGCGGCCTCGGTGCCGAAACCCTGGCCCCAATGGTCGACGCCCAGCCAGTAGCCGAGCTCCGCCGCATCCGGCTCGCTACGGTCGATGCCGACCATGCCGACCGGCGAATAATTATGCTCGATCAGGAACACCGTCTCGCGGTTGTCGGTGGCCTTGGCGCGTACGAACTCGACCGCATGATCCTGCAGATAGGGATGCGGCAGGCGGCGGGTGTTTTCCGCGATACGGCGATCGTTGGCGAGATGCGCAATCGCTTTTACGTCCGCGAGCGTCGGCCGGCGCAGCGTCAGCCGTTCGGTCTCGAGGACGCAGCTACTGGTCCCACGCAAGGGCGGGGTCTGGATCGGGATGTCCTGCAACATGTCGGGCTCCTGATTGCGAAAATGCGCAAAATGAAAAAGGGGAGGCCGGTTTCCCGCCTCCCCTGGAGCCCATTTCGACTCCGCCGGTTCAACAGGACCCGGCGGACTCGAGAATTGTGTCCACCGTCTATTCGGCCGCCTCCGCCATCGGAACTACCGATACGAAAGTGCGGCCGTTGCCTTTTGCACGGAACTCGACATGACCCTCGACCTTGGCAAAGAGAGTATGGTCGGTGCCCATGCCGACATTAAGGCCGGGATGCCAGGTGGTGCCGCGCTGACGCGCGATGATGTTGCCGGGAATCACGTGTTCGCCGCCAAAGGCCTTGATGCCCAGGCGCTTGCCTTTTGAATCGCGACCGTTTCGCGATGAACCGCCTGCTTTTTTGTGAGCCATGGCCCGTCTCCGACTACGTAGATAATTTCTAGATCAATTCCTTGACGGAATCATTTCACTTTTTCTCACGCTTCAACTTTCCGTCGAAGCGCGTCACTTCTTTGCAGCGGCCTTCTTCGCGGGCGCCTTCTTCTTGGCCGGCGCCTCGTCGCCCTCGGCGGCCGAAGCGGCGACCTTTTCCTTCTTCGGCCGCGGGCCGATCGAAGGCTTCTTGCTGTCGGTCAGGATCTCGGTGATGCGAAGCACCGTGATCTCGTCGCGATAGCCGCGCTTGCGGCGCGAATTCTTGCGGCGACGCTTCTTGAACGCGATCACCTTCGGGCCGCGCTTGTGGTCCAGCACCTCGGCCGCCACGGAAGCACCTGCCACCGTCGGCGTGCCCAGCACCGGCGTGTCACCGCCGACCACCAGAACCTCGCCAAGCTGCACGATCGTGCCGACTTCGCCGGCGATCTTGCCTATCTCGAGCACATCATCCGGAACGACACGGTATTGCCGGCCGCCGGTTTTGATGACTGCGAACATCGTTTTTTTCCTTCGTGTTCAATCCCGGCCTCGGATATGTGCCCAACGGGCCTATCCGGGTCGGCTTTTTGGTCAGTCGTTATGGGTACGATTTTCGCGCGGCCGGGGAGCAACCCCTGGAGAATTCGCGCAAAAACAAGCGGCGCGAGAAATCCCGCGCCGGATGCGGGGACTTATAGCCGCAGAACGCCGTGAGTCAAGGTGAAATGGCCGGAAAAACGGCCAAAAATGAGGTATTTGGCCGCGAATGGCGAGTGGCGAATAGCGAATAGGGTAGGCCACCTGCCGACCGGGTACTGCTACTCCCCATTCGCTACTCGCTATTCGCCCCCTCCCTTTTGAAACCAATGGGTTCCCCGCTCGTTGTCGGCAAAACATCCGGCAGGGCTGGTAGCATGGCAGAAGACATCATCACGACCACGGGCATCGCCCGCCACGGGGCCACGCGCCTGCCCTCGGTTGAGGTCGACAGTTTCAACGTCGAGTTGAAGGATGACGAGGGCTTTCTCGGAGATCGCGCCAGCAAGGGGGCGTTTCGCAAGATCCTGGATGACCTGCGCAAGCCGCTGAAGAAGAACGGCGACGATCCCTTAGGGAAGAAGGGCAGCGGCGAGATCGCCAAGAGCGAGCTCGACGAGGCGCTTGATAGCGACGACATCGCCGCGGTCGCGCTGGTGCACAGCGCGATCGAGGAATTCGCGCAGGAGCTCGCCTATGTGACGCGTCGGTTTCTCAAGACCAAGGCGTGGGCCGACACCGAGCGCATCGTGGTGGGCGGCGGTTTCAGGCAGAGCCGCGTCGGCGAGCTGGCGATCGCGCGCACCGACATCCTCCTCAAGGCGGAGGAGTTCGAGATCGATCTGGTGCCGATCCGCTTTCACCCGGATGATGCCGGCCTGATCGGCGCGCTGCATCTGGCGCCGTCATGGATTTTCGAGGCCCATGACAGCATTCTTGCGGTCGATATCGGCGGCACCAACATCCGCTGCGGCGTCGTCGAAACGCGCTGGAAAAAGGCGCCCGATCTTTCCAAGGCCACGGTCTGGAAGTCCGAGCTGTGGCGGCATGCCGACGACGAGCCGACGCGCGAGGGCGCGGTGAAGCGGCTGGTCAAGATGCTGAAGGATTTGATTGCCGATGCGGAGACCGAAGGGCTGAAGCTCGCGCCCTTCATCGGCATCGCCTGTCCCGGCGTGATCGATGCGGACGGCTCGATCGAAAAGGGCGCGCAGAACCTGCCCGGCAACTGGGAAAGCTCCAAGTTCAACCTGCCGGCCAGCCTCGTCGAAGCGATCCCGCAGATCGGCGATCACGACACCGCCGTGCTGATGCACAATGACGGCGTGGTGCAGGGGTTATCGGAAGTTCCCTTCATGCAGGATGTCGAGCACTGGGGTGTCCTGACTATCGGCACGGGCCTCGGCAATGCGCGCTATACCAACCGCCGCAAGGAAAACGGCAAGGACGAGAAAAAGGCGAAGAAGAGCAAAGACTAGTTCCTGCATTAACGTTTTGCGCGGGTAGTAAGGTTGACTGGTTAGGTTAAAATCCACTTCGCGTTGCCGTTTCATCCTGCCTTGCTACCGTCGCCCGCGTCGCTCCGCTGGCCGGCGAAGCCGCACTTCCCCGGCCAGGATTTCAAAGCAGCGACACGGGACCGTCAGTTTTTTGTCGCGTCTGACGGTCCCACTCCCTTCTCCTTCAACGCTAAGCCCAGCCGATGCGCGTAAAGAACGCGGCAATCTCTGACGCGGCGCGATCGGGATCCTCGCGATGCGGAAAATGTCCGACATCCGGAAACATCGCGAGATCGAGATTTGCAAAGGTCTCGCCGAGCCGGTCGGTCCATTCATACGGAAACAGCGGATCATGCTCGGCCCAGCGAACGCAGGTCGGGACAGTGATCGGCGGCAGCGCCGGCGCTTCGCCTTTCATCATTCTGATTCGGCCGGCATGGGCTGCGCGGTAATGCGCGAAGCCGCCGGCAAGGTTTCCTGGTTTAAGGAAATTGTCGGTGAAGGCGTCGATCTGATCGTCAAAGGCGTGCTTGCGATGCGACCAAGTCTTCAGGAAATGCCCGATATAGAGCCGGCAGCTTTCTCTGTTCGCACCGATGAGGGCGGGCGCCATCTCCATCTGGTGAAAGGATTGATACCAGATGTTGTTGAGCCGCTCCGGGTCCGCCATTCGCGGGCCGATGCCGGGATAGACGAAATCGAAGAAGAACAGGGCGGCGATTCGCGCTGGCGCCAGCCGCGCCAGCGGCTGCATCAATGCGCCGCCGACATCGTGGCCGACGATGCCGGCCTGTTCCAGGCCAAGCGCATCCATCAACGCCAGCATGTCGGCAGCTTGCTGGTCGGGCCCGAACAGCCCCTCGGGCTTGTCGCTGTCGCCGAAGCCGCGCAGATCCGGAGCATAGAGCGTGAAGCGGTCGGCGAGCCGCGTCATCACCGGCTCCCAGGTCAGCCAGAATTCCGGCCAGCCATGCAGCAACAGCAGCGGCCGCCCGGCACCCATGCGGGCGACGTGGAATGCCGCGCCATTGGCCCGAACCGTCAAATGCTCCATTTTGGGCTCCTTTTTTGTTTCCCAAGGCCGGCACGGATTTCTTGGCTGGCGCGTCTTGTCTGGCCCGCCTTCCTCGCCTAGAACACGCCCCGACCACAGGGCCGATTCCGGCCCGCCTTGGCGCCTGGAGAGGTGGCAGAGTGGTTGAATGCACCGCACTCGAAATGCGGCATAGGTGCAAGCCTATCGGGGGTTCGAATCCCTCCCTCTCCGCCATATAAGCGATGTCCGATCCGGAGACTCGGGTAACGGAACGCACCCAAGAAACGCCCAAGACATGAGTGACGGCGTCGACGCAAGTTCTGACGTCCGCCAAATCATTGTCCGCCGAAGACTGCCGCCTCAGCAAGAGGTCGACGCATTCCTGGCGAAGGCGTGCGCAGCGTGGGATCTGAGGATCGGCGTTTGTGACGCGGGCCGATGCGGCTACCGCGACCAGAACGGATCATGCGTTAGCATCGCAGGTTAATGAATGGCTAATGCGCCACGCTTCTTTCCGGTCGCGCGCCTCTTACGGCGGGTCGAAGCCCGCTTTGTCGCCGCCCGTGGGCGGCAGCAGGATGATCGAGAGGAAGGCAATGCCGCTAACCAGGCAGCCAATCAGGAATATCGTCGTAATCTGCATCGGAGATTCCTTTTTTTGCATAGTGCCAGGGATGGGCACGGGCTGCATTGCGGCAGGTCAATCTCGCGACGCGCGAGGCGCTAAAATCTCGAATGTTGACCAGAATCAAAACCGAGGCCGCAACGCCTTGTATGAAGGCGGGACCCAGGAGGTCCCATGCGCTTCTTTTTCAATGTTCAGGACAGGCTCAGGATCGAAGACGAAGTGGGCCGGGAATTTCCGGTCGCGTCGGAAGCCGTCATCTTCGCAAAACGGCTGGCCGCAGACATCCGCTGCCTCGAGACCGCCGTCAGGCCGACGCTCGCAATCGAGGTGGTTGCCGAAAACGCCGAACCGATTCATCGAGAGCGGGTTTTTGCGTAAGCAAAAGCCGGTGGGGGACCTGCGGTTTAGCTCCGCCATCGAACGCTCCAGCTAGATGATCGAGGCTAGCGCATCCCGTAGCGCGAGGTCGCGCGGGTCTCCTGTCAGCGACGTTCCCATTCGGCTGGTGACGTAGGCGTAGCCGATGCCGGTTTTCGGGTCGGCAAAGCCCATGGCGCCGCCGGCGCCGGGGGCTCCGAACGAGAGATCGCTGCCGAACGTCAGCAAAGGACTGGGTTTCATGAAGCCCAGCGAAAACTGCACCTCGCTTCTGAAGCATTCATCGTAGAACCCGCGCGTCGGCGGAATGGCCGGCGCCGCGAGCGCCTTCAAGGTCTCGGCGCGCAATCCCAGTTCCTGTCCGTCGGCCGCGAACACGCCATACGCCCGCGCGATGGCGCGCGCGGTGCCGACGCCGCCCCCGGATGGCACTTCGAGATTGCGCGCGTAGACGTACTTCTCGTCCTCGCAGATCGCGGCGCCTGGATTGACGATGAGCGCGCGATGGATGCTCGAACGCGGGTTCAGGGAATCGAGCGTCAGGCGGATCGGAAAACCGAGGAGCCTCTCCAGGAGGCTTGGGCTTGTGAGTGTCGCGAGGCGGGAGTTCGGAATGGTCTCGGGCAGGCGGATGTAAGCCTCCAGCTCCAGCGGCGTGGCGATTTCGTCCTGAAAGAATTGCCCGAGGCTGCGATGCTGCGGATCGATCCGGCGCAGCAGCTCGCCTTCGTAGAAGCCGAGCGTCAGTGCGTGATAGGCCTGCCGTGTGCCCGGCTCCCAGGCCGGTTTCTGCCGAGCGAGGATGACAGCGAGCCGATCGAGGTCGGCGACCACGCTTCTGTCCACCGGCTCATCGAAGGCGAACAGGCCGGCCTGATGCGCCAGCAGTTGCCGGACGGTGATCGCCTCCTTGCCGGCTTGCGCAAATTCCGGCCAGTAGCTGCAGACACGCGCATCGTAATCGAGCCAGCCGCGGGAGTGGGCGAGCGCCAGCGTCATCGCCGCCAATCCCTTGGTCGCCGACCAGATCAGCACCATGGTGTCTTCCTGCCACGGCTCGCCGGTCGACTTGTTGCGTACGCCGCCCCAGAGGTCGACGACCTTTTCGCCGTGACGATAGACGCAGCAGGCGCCGCCCAGCTCGTGTCGAGAAGCGAAATTCCCGGAGAACGCATCCCGCACCGCCTCAAAGCCGCGGCTCACATATCCCTGTACATTTGGTTGGTCTGTTGCCGGCACGGACACGCCTTATCCCTCGATCGCTCGGCGCATTGTTACCGTTGATTTCGATGGGTGGCCTTGAGCGGGGTCAAATCGATCGCCCGCGCGACGCGAGCTGACCAGCTTCGCCGAGTCACGAAACTGCGCGGCCTGGACCAGGCCCGCCGTCGCCCGTCATGGTTCGATCAACCGGCGACCTCACAAACCTGCTTGCTCTCGCCCCGTTCGGTAATCTCGGCGATCTTGCCGTCGACGATGTGGATGCGGCGGTCGGCGCGGGCGGCGAGCGCGGGGTCGTGGGTCACCACGACCACGGTCTGGCCGTTGTCGGCGATATCGCGGAGAATCGAAAACACCTGCTCGGTCGATTTGGTATCGAGCGCGCCGGTCGGCTCGTCCGCCACGATGATCTCGGGGCGGTTGGCAAGCGCGCGGGCGATGGCGACGCGCTGGCGCTGGCCGCCGGAGAGCTGGTTGGGGCGCTTGTTGGCATGCTCGGCAAGCCCGAGCGAACCGAGCAAAGCGAGGCCGCGCTCGTGCATTTCCTTTTCGCCCATCTTGCCGGCGGCGCGCATCGGCAGCAGCACGTTGTCGAGCGAGGTGAACTCCGGCAGCAGGAAATGAAACTGGAACACGAAACCGCATTTGGTCAGGCGGACATCGGCCCGGTCCGATTCCGACAGCTTTGACGTCGGCTGGCCGCAGATCATGACCTCGCCCTCGGTCGGCGCATCGAGCAGGCCGAGCAGATAGAGCAGCGACGACTTGCCCGATCCCGACGGCCCGGTGATGGCGACGAATTCGCCCTTTTTCACCGCCAGATCGATGCCGTTGACGAGGGTGTGCGAGACGTCGCCCTCGATCCGGCGAACCAGCTCGACCGCCTGCAAAGCAATGTCCGTCATGATGCCCCCCTGATGATTTCGACCGGATGCACCCGTGTGGCCTTGCGCGCCGGGAAATAGGCGGCGCCAGCGCAGCAGGCGAGCGAAATGCCGCCGGCGATCACATAGTGCATTGCCGAGTAATAGATCTGCAGCGGAACGGTGGTGCCCGTCAGCGGATTGAAGATCGTGATCTTCGACCAGCCGTAGCAGAGCAGATAGCCGAGCAGCCATCCGAACAGTATGCCGACCACGCCGATGATGATGGCTTCGATGATGAAGATCCGCCGCACCGCATATTCGCGCATGCCGAGCGACTTCATGATCGCGATGTCCTGGCGCTTCTCGTATGTGATGGTCGAGATGATGTTGTAGGTGGCAAAGGACGACGTCAGCAGCATCGCGCCCATCACGGTGAGCACGATGAAGTCGCGCACCGTAAAGGTCGACAGCAGGTCGGCATTGGCTTCCTGCCAGGACACGGATTTGTAGCCGGTCTGGGCCTCGACCTGCGAGGCGACCTTTTGCGCCACCATCGGATCGCTCAGCCGCAGCCGCAGCTGATTGATGACGCCGCTCTGGCCCATCATGACCTGGGCAGGGCCGATCAGCGAATAGATCTGGCTTTCGTCGACGCGCTTCAGGCCCGAGCGGAACAGCCCGGCCACGGTCGAATTCAGCTGGGTGCCCTGGCCGCCGATCAAGAGCACGGTGCTGCCGGTCTTGACGCCGAGCTTTTCGGCGAGCGCCTCGCCGAGCAGGACGCCGTTCGGCGCCCGGGAGAGGTCGTCGAGCTTGCCATCGCGCATTTGCGAGGCGAGTTTCGAGACATGGATCTCGCGGCGGGGGTCGATGCCGGTCAGCGTAATGCCGATGCGCGCGCCGCCGTGATCGATGATCGCGGTGGTCCTCACCGAGGGCGCGACGTCTCCCGGGATCCAGGCGCGCAGCGAGCCCATCACCGATTCCGGATATTTGATGCCGGGACGCTTGCCGACATTGGCGATGTCGGACATCTGGACCGCGCCATATTCCTGCTCGGCAGGCTGCGTCGGCACCGAGCGGCGCTCGTCCTCGATGGTGATGTGCGGCATGGTGTCGACGAGCTGCCGCAGGAAGTCGATCTGCGAGCCCTGCATCAGGCCCGCCATCATGATGGTGAAGCCGACGCCCATGGAGACGCCCGCCATGCCGACCAGGGTCTGCCGCACCCTTGTGCTGACATGCGTCCATGCGATGTTGAACAGGAGCTTCACGGCGGTTACCGGCTGTTGCTGATGAGGTTGCGGCGCGCGTCGTTGACGACGGAGTCGATGTGGGCGGTTATCGCTGCCGAAATCACCGCGTCATCGGGATCCGAGGAGGCCGGCGTGGCGGCGGCCACCACGGCCGGCTCGGGCGTCGTTGCGACCGGCTGGTCGGCCGGCTCGCTTGCGGCCGATGGCTCCAGGGTCCGGGTCACGCTGCTGTCGATGCGAATCCTGGCGCCATCGGCAAGGTCGATCCGGGCGGGCGAAAGCACCGGGGTTCCCTTGGAGACATCGCCGATGATCTCGACGTTGCGGTTGCCGCGGATGCCGAGCTTCACCGGCACGCGCCTGACCCGGCCGTCGTCGACGATCTGAACGGCGTCGCCGGTGATCGCCTCGGCCGGCACCACGACCGCAGCCTGCTTCTCGCGGAAGATGATGTTGACCTCGACCGACATGCCGATCCGCAGCGGCGTATCCTGCGGCAGCCGCAGATAGACGCGGAAGGTCTTGCGGGTCGGGTCGCCCTTGGGCGTGATCTGGGAGACGTTGGCGCGCAGCGCCCTGCCGGGAAACGCCTCGCTGCGCAGAAACGCCTTCTGGCCGGACGCGATGCGGTTGATTTCTTCCTCGTTGATCTCGGCAACGACCTGCATCGGGGCGGGCGGTCCGACCGTGAACAGGACGTCGGTGGGACCGGCGATCTCGCCGACCTCGCCGTCGCGCCGCAGCACCATGCCGTCGAGCGGCGCCCGCAGCACCAGCGAGTCGAGCCGCACCTTCTGCGCCGCGATGCGCGATTTTGCGTCCTCGAGCTTGGTCCAGCGCTGCTCATATTCGGTGCGCGAGGCGTCGTTCTTGTCGCGGTCCTTTTCGGCGCGCGCCAAGTCGCGTTCGAGCTGGCCGCGGTTGATTTCCATCTGCTCCAGCGCGCTGCGCTCCTCGGCATCGTCCTGGCGGCCGAGAATCTGGCCGGACTTGACCACCTGTCCTTCGCATCGGCACAGCTCGACCAGCCGGCGGCGCTGCAACGGCACCACCTTGGCCCAGCGCTCGGGCTCGACGGTGCCGGTGCCGTAGACGGCTTCGGAAACCGGCGCGAGGTTCGCGATGCTGGTGGTCACCAGCGGCGGATAAAGAAGACGGGAGTAGCTGTAATAGCCGGCGCCTGCGGCTGCGATGGTCAGAACGCCGGTAGCGAGGAGATGCTGCAATTTCATGATGTGCCCCGTTGCTCAGAAGCCAAACCGCTTGCGCAGGCCTGATGGAACCTGGTCCATCAGATCGCGAACGTCGTCTCTCTTTACGCTCTTCGCCGATGGCGCCGATGCCGACGGCGCCGACGCGACCTTGGGAGAGGCCGGCAGTACCGTGACGCTGGATTGTGCCGGCTGCGCGACCACGGGCGCAGCTACGGGCGCGGGTGCTGCGGCTGGCGCAGCGGCGGGCGCCGGCTGTGCGACCACGGGGGCGGGCGGGGGCGGAGGCGCGGCCGGCGCGGGTTGATCCGGCGCGCTGTCTATCGCCCTTTCGATATTCGACGCCTTGGCCCCACTTGCGGGGCGGGAGGCGCGCCAGGCCCGTGCTGCGACCACGGCCTGGCCGATCTCGTCGCTCGTCATCTTCTTCATCAAGAGCGACATCAGCTGCCGCGCACCGTCGCGATACTCGTCGACCTTGCTCGCCGAGGCCACGATGTGGGCCCAGCGATAGGCCTTCACATTGTCCTTGGTGATGCCGCGCCCGCTGGCGTAGAGGCCGGCGACGATCAGCATGGCGTGGGGATGTCCCTGGTCGGCGGAGCGCATGAACCAGCGAAAGGCTTCGGCGTCGCTGCGCGGCCGGCCGACGCCCGCGGAATGCAGCGCGCCGAGATAGAACTGGGCATCATCGTCGCCCGCCTGCGCCGACTGTTCGTAACGATTGGCCATTTCCCGGTCGGAAGCCGGGCTGGCCACGGCGGCGCGGAAGTCGCTCAGTACGGCGAGGCAGGCGATCACGACAACGGCCTGCTTCATGGCCTGCGCCATCGCGCGCCGCGGCTGCGATGATCGGTTGGAGATCGAGGTGGTCGATCGGAAATTCGGGATGCGCCACATGGTCCACGCTTTCAGCTTTGTTCGGTGATGCCGGAAGGTGCGTCGAGCGGCGGATGGACAAATCTCCCTACAGCGCCTCTCGTGGACAGGACCTTAGCCCACCGCCGCGCCGGCAAATGTGCGGTCCATCACATATCCAGCTCGCGGCGGCCGAAACCCCTTGAGGCCAAAGCAGATGCGTTCAGGGCGCCTCGTCGACCGCGGCTTGATCTCAATTACTGCCGCGCCAGCGCCGGAAGGATGTCATAGCGGCCGATTTCATGAGAAAACTCGCCACGATTCGCCAGGAGAAGCAGACCGATCCTTCTCGCCGGAACCAGCCCCATATAGGCTGAAGTATTGTTCAGGCCGCCCGGTTTGTCGATAATGGCAACCTCGCCGAGGTCGACATTTTCCCAGGCCATCGCCTGCCCGAACTTCTGGTCGACGTGGAATGCCTCGGCTTGCGTCATTCGCAGCGCCTCGCGCAACTGCGGATCGGCGACGTTGCCGTCGATGCAGGCGGCCATGAAGGTGACGAGGTCGCGCGCCGTGGAGAACATCTGCCCGGTGCCCGGAAAATCGAAATAGCCCTGCTGGTTTCCGGGAGGGCCGATCGGCATGCCGTGCTCGGAGTAACCCTGGACGGCTTTTTGCAGAAACTCCGGCGGCATGATCGCGCGGTTATCCCGCCCGCGTTCCGGGATCAGCGTCGAATGCATGCCGAGCGGCGTCAGAATGCGGCTTTCGACAAGCTGTGCGATCGGAACGCCGTAGCGGCGTTCGAGCGCGAGCTGGAGCAGGATGTAGCCCGCATGGCTGTAGATGCGCTGCTTGCCGGGCGCTTCGCCGGCGTGCGGCGTCCAGGCGTTCAGCATGTCGATGAATTCGGCCAGGGAGTACGAGGCGTTTGGCCACGGCGGATGATCCGTCGGCAGCAAGAGACCGGATGTGTGGGTCGCGAGCTGGCCAATGGTGACCCGGCTGATATAGCCGCCGTGCAATTCGGTGACGTATTTGCTGACGGGGTCGTCCAGCCTCAACTCGCCGCGGAGCACGCCGAGCGCCACCAGCGTGGCCTCGAACAGCTTTCGCACCGAGGCGACATTGAACAGCGTATCCGGCGTGATGGGCCGCTTGTGCGCCTCGTCAGCGAAGCCGAAATTGAGGAACTGCACCCGGCCGGCGACGTAAGCGGCGGCTGCGACGCCGCCCGGATGGCCGGCGGTCAACGGCGCAAGGTGCTCCGTCACGATCTCTCTGACGTGCGCGTCCATCTCCGGATCCGCAAGAATGGCCTGCGTCGAGCTGAACAGAAACAAAAGCGAGAGGAATAGACCCGCGCTTGCGCGGTAGAGCCTCGATCTCATCGAACCCGCTGCCATTCGCACCTGTATGCGGGATCGCCGGACGCGGACCGGCGATCGGAATGCGCCTGTCGAAAGCCCGCGCGTGACAAGTTAGAAAACCGCAACGCAGTCGCCTAATCACTTCAACGGCGGAGCCGAGCACGATTGTTTGATGAGGCCTTTACACGCCTGTTCCGCCGAACGTGATCGGCTTGAGCTGGTGATATCCGGCCTGCGGCCCCACGTCTCTGACATGGGCCGTTTCGCGACAACCGCCACCCTGTATGGGCAATTCCGTCCACCCTATCCGCCAGCCTTCTTCCGGGCTGTCGTGAAAAGACTGAGCCTTGGCGAACGACACGCTCTGATCGATCTTGGCACCGGTCCGGGACTTATCGCACTCGGCTTTGCGCCATACGTCGGACGGGTCGTTGGTGTCGATCCGGAGCCGGCCATGCTCGAGGTCGCTAGACGGGCCGCCGCCGGCGCGGGATATGATCTCGCCCTGATAGAGAGCACGGCCGAGGCGCTGCCGCGTGCAGTTGGTTCGTTCGACGTCGTTACGATCGGTCGAGCCCTGCACTGGATGGATCGCGACGTGGTTGGCCCGCTGCTGGAGCGGTTGGTCGCGCCAGGCGGCGCGATCCTCGTCTGCTCGGCGCGTTCCGTGACCGACGGTCGCAACGGCTGGCTGGAGACATATAATGAAGCGCGGCGTTACTGGTCCGGAACGGCCGACGGCACGCAGTATCGCCCGGATCTCGCGGCCATTCTTGCCGATACACGATTTCGCCTGGCGGGGACGATCGCGGCGGAAGCCAGTCACGAACTGAGCGCGCAAGATCTGGCCCGGCGCGTACTCACGTTCTCGGGTTCTTCGCCCGCCGTACTCGGCGGCACGGTCGACGCGATGCTGCACGACGTCGAGCAGCGTATGCTGCCTTTCAGCCGGGCCGGATCGCTCGAGGAAGTCGTCATCGCGAGCGCGGATGTTGCGCGCGCGCCTTAGCGTGTCGAGGAATGCGCCCGAGCCGTTGCGGCCCGGGCCTGATTTCCTCGGCTTGAATCAGTAGGCGTCGCAGACATTGACCCGGCCGTAGGGGGTCCATTTCCAGCAGCTGTTGTAGACGAAGAACGGGCGATGATGATGATGGCCGAAGAAATGGCCATGGTGATGCCCAAAGCCGTGTCCGAAGCCATGCCCAAAACCATGGCCATGCCCGAAGCCGTGCCCAAAGCCGTGGCCATGGCCGTGGCCGTGGCCGCCGGCGAAAGCCTGGCCCGGGATCGTCAGGGAAGCCGCGGCAAGCGCGAGAGCGCCGACGGCGGCAGGGATGATCTTCTTGATGCTAATCATGGAGAGTCTCCTTGGTCTGCAGCGCGGGGATCGCTCTGCCTTGCTGCAACCCTAGAGACGACGATTGCGCTATGATGTGACGGACGTCACGCTGGTTGGCGCAAGCCGGAATCTCTTGTCCTGATGCGTTGATTGCGGGACGGGGCTACGCTTGCGCGCGATATCTGGGGTCATCACCATGCCTGTCGGCGAACTCTTCATCCTCGGCTTCTTCGGCAAGGTCGTTCCCGATTGGCTGAAGGTATTTGCCGCCCGCTACGGTCTCGGTGGCGTGATCCTGTTCGACTATTCCTGCCGGACGCTGCAATACGACAACAACATCGAGTCACCGGAACAGGTGCGGCGTCTCTGCGCGGAGATCGCGTCGCTGCCGTCCGCGCCGATGGTGTTCATCGACCAGGAGGGCGGGCTGGTGCGGCGGCTGAAGGAAGGCCGCGGCTTCGCGCCGCTACCGAGCGCAAAGGAGTTCAATCATCTCGCGCCGGATCGCAAGCGCGCGATCCTCGCCGCGAGTTTTGCCGAGATGCGACGGCTCGGCATTCACTATGATTTTGCGCCGGTCATCGATGTCGATGACAACCCCGACAATCCGAACATCGGCCGGATCAAGCGTTCCTATTCCGCGGATATCGCCGAGGTGGAAGCCAACGCGCGGCTGGTCGGCGAAGTGGCGCGGGCGCAGCGCCTCGGCCTTTGCCTGAAGCATTTCCCCGGCATCGGCGGTGCCGTCGTCGATTCGCATCAGGAGTTCATGGATATTTCCGATGTGCTGCGAGACGAACAGGAGGAGCTGTTCTATTCGCTCGCGCCAGGCATGTTCGGAGACGCGGTGCTGGTCAGCCACGCCATCGTCAGGCAATGGGACGAACGCCCGATGACGCTGTCTGCGGCGGGGCTCGGCCGTTTGCGCGGGCGCCTTCCGGATACGCTGCTGATCACCGACGACATGCAGATGCAGGGCCTGCAGAAGGCGCTCGGCACGAAGGAAGCCTGTCTGCAGTCGCTGAGGGCGGGCATCGACATGCTCTGCATCGGCAATAACCTGCTCGATCAGGAACAGGAAATGGCCGGAACGGTCGAAACCATCATGGAAAACCTGCGCGATGGAAACCTGTCCGGTTCGGCGGTCGAGCAATCCATCGCGCGGGTAGGCGAACGAAAGGCGCTGTTTGCGGCCTGACAGCCTACTGCTGTTGCGCCTTCTCGTGCGCGGCGACGCCGATCGCCTTGTAGTCATAGGTCGGATAGAACTCGGTACGATAGCTGCCCCAGGCGGAGTTCTCGAGGATACGGTTGACCTCGCGCAGCCGCGATGCTGGCAGGCGCAGCGTCACCACCTGTCCGATTCCCATCATCACGTACCAGCTTACGACTTCGACGCCATCCGGCGGAAACGCCTTGTAATAGCCCTGACGCTGAAGCTGCGCATTGAGCTCGCTGAGGGGACGCGACTGGTCGTGCTTCAGGAACACCGTCAGCATCACGGCATTGTCGGCCGTCGGCGGCGCGTTCTCCGTCGGCGCCGGTGCGGTTTGCGCGGCCGCGCCGGAGCCGAACGCCAGCATGCCGGCCAGCACCGCCATCGTCATCCATGACCCCTTTGCCTGCGACATCGCCGTCTCCTTTTTGGTTCGTTGCGGGATGGTTTTACGGCTCGATCATTGCGGTGCTGTTCGGCCCTGTAAATCGGAATCGGCGATGTGGCGTGACGTCGCGCGTGTTCGCGGGCCGGTTGTGAAGCCATTCACACGCGGGCGCCGGGGTCCGCGCTAATCCGCAACGCAGCGCGGCCGCCTCAACCGGCGAGGGTCGAACCGATGAAGACGCGGCGAATGGCCTTTTGGTGGTTCAGATTGGTCGTCTCGGGGCGCTTTCTCGAAAAGTTTCTCAGGCTGCGCCGCCCCTGATCGATTGCCGCAACGACCGCCAATCCTGATATCGCCTCATCGGCCGAACGGCGCCGGCGCGGACCTCGCGGGGCCTGTGCCGCGCGTCGGAGGTGGTGCTTGAAGGGGCCGAAAGCAGGCGCGGGCCGGTTGAGACCCATTAACAAAGTAAATGGAATTACCGTGAAAGTACGGGGGTAACGGGCTACAGTATTTACCTTTGGGGCCGGACTTTCGATCAAGAATGGCCGTTATCGGCTTGTTTCAACGAGTTTTCAGTCAATTTCCGCCGAATTTTGCGGCGAATTGCCCAACTTCTCCGTATTCTTACTGGGTGGGAAATTAACCATGAAAGAGGGTGCGGCCGATAAAATAGTTATATGTCAGGACAAGACCAAAAAGCCGCTGATTCGCACTTCACGAAGTGGATGGAAAGCATCACGCCTCTCGAAGAGAATCCGGAGATCGTCCAACTGTCGGTGGCGCGGTCGCGTGCCGCGGAAGAGGCGAGTGCTGCGATCGCGCGGCAGTTGAACGGCCCACTGACGGCGCTCCTGCTCTACATGAACGAGATCAAGCAGCACAGCCATCAGTTTGCGCAGGCGCCGGGCAGCCGGCTCTATCTGCAACAGGTGGTCGAGAACGCGCTTCAGCAGACCGAACGCGTCTGCGCGTTGGTAAAGCAGATGTCGGATCGCCATCTCGCGTCCAGTTCGGACGCGGTTTGCAGGCAGGGAGACGTCCAGGCCAGCCGCGCGACGGATGGGGTCCGCAGGATGGGGCCGACGCCCAATCCGGAGTCCGGGCAGAAACCGCTCACCAAGCGCGAGCGCGAGGTGCTCAGCCTGATCAGCGAGGGGTGCTCCAACAAGCAGGGCGCCTTGCGGATGAATATCAGCCCGAGGACCTTCGAGAGCCACCGTGCCGAGGCGATGCGCAAGCTTGGCGCGCGCAACACCGCGGATCTGGTCCGCAAGGCGCTGCTGCAGCCCGCCTGATTTCTTCCCGGGCAATACCAGCGATGCAAATGGCCGGGCGTGCGGCATTACGCCGTCGACGCGCCGGACGCCGAGAGAGCGAACGTGCCTCGCGTCCGCCGGCGCTGCGGTTCAGCAGAAATCTTCCATGTAGGAGCGCGAGCGCGGCAGCGGGCGCATCGAAAGCGCCGGCCTGGGCTCTTCCGGAATGATCGTGATGGTCCACGTGGCCGGAATGCTCGATTTGTTTTCTACGATCGATCGCACGTGACCGGTGACCGTCGATTCCGCAGAACGCACGGTTGCGGTCCTGCCATTGAACTGGGCGATGCGAAAACGCCGCACTTCTTTCTGATCGCTCGTTTCAAACGTGAACATGAGGGCACTCCCTTGGTCCACGCAACTATCGTCAGTCAACGTTATCCGGAAGTGAAAATCTCAAACCGTAGAAGTACGGCTGGGGCGCATCTGCAATGCGGAGCGAAACGTTTGGTCCGGGAGGAGAGCTCTCGCGAGGTTCGCCGCGCGCATGTCGCTGCACCGGGACCGACGAGCAGGAATGGATGCGCGCGACCTCGAGGGTGACGGCGCCTGCGATGCGCTGTTAGCCGACTGCGTCGGGAAACACCGCTTCCATCTTGGTCTTCAGCGTTGCGGCGTTGAACGGCTTGACGATGTAGTTGTTGACGCCGGCCTTCTTCGCGGCGATCACGTTTTCAGTCTTGGATTCGGCCGTGATCATGATGAAGGGCGTCTTGGAGAATTCCGGGCTGGCGCGGACTTCCTTGAGCAGGTCGTAGCCGGTCATCGGCTCCATGTTCCAGTCGGAAATCACGAGGCCGTATCGCTTGGTCTGCATCTTGGCGAGCGCGGCCGACCCGTCGCTGGCTTCGTCGACATTCTCGAAGCCAAGCTGCTTCAGGAGGTTGCGGATGATGCGGATCATGGTGCTGTAGTCATCGACCACCAGGATCGGCATCGACAGGTCAAAAGCCATGTTTATACTCCGCGCGAACTGCAAATGGCCGAACTCAGGTGATGCGCGCGAAAGAATCTCGCCAGCTTCTTCTCGAACCCGCACCCGTCAGCACCGCCGACACCTATCAGGGCTCGTTGAACAGCGCGTTAATTCGCGGTCGGCCGAATTTGCATTTGGCCGTAGTAATACGGTAGGGGGTGCGGGTGTCGCGCAATCCTCGCGCGCAACGACCGTGCAATGCTTATCACAGATCGGGCCTTCGCGTCGATTTGCGGTAAGCCATCAGGCGGCCGCGCAGTGGATGCGCGGATGCAGCAGCCGCGTGTACTGCGCCTTGACCGTCGCGTAGCACTCGCAGGATGTCTTGATCAGGCCGTCCACGTTGGTGATTTCGATGTGTCCGCGGCTGTAGTGGATGAAGTTTGCCTGTTGCAGCGTGTTGGCCACCAGCGAAACGCTGTTGCGGCGCGCACCGATCATCTGGGCCATCGCTTCCTGGGTCAGGACGACCTTGTCGCTGCCGGAAAGGTCGCGGGTATGCAGCAGGCATCGCGCCAGCCGGGACTCCACCGTGTGCGAGGCATTGCAGCCGGCCGTCTGCTGGATCTGCGCATAGACGGCGAGGCCATGCCGCACCAGCGCGGTGCGCAATGTCTTGCTCTGGTCCGCAGCATTGCGAAGCTGGTCGAGATCGATCGTCGAAGCCACGCCCGGCACCAGCACCACGGCGGTGTTGAGTGCGACCGCATCGCCGAGCGCGGAGAAAGCACCGAAGATACTGTCGCGGCCGATCATTGCGATCTGAACGTGCTCGCCGCGCGCCAGCTTGACGACCAGCGAGATGACGCCCTTGTGCGGGAAATAGGCGCGCTTGAGCGTTTCGTCGATTTCGAGCAGCACCATTTCCTGGCCGAGATCGGCGAGGCGCAGATGCGGACGAATCAATTCGAAGTCGTCCACGGACAGCGAGGACAAGAATCCATTCGGAGAACGAGGGGCTGAATCCAAAGCAGTCTCCTGCCTTACGGGCCAAGCCGATCTCTAGCGTGTGACGCCTGAAGCATGCAATCCGAAGTACAGGATGATCCTTGCACATTTTATTGGCAAGAAGAATTGGCAAAATGGCCGCACGCGTCCAATGCCCCTCGGGGGCTTCGCAAAACGGGCCGCGCTGCAAGCTCCGCCACGCCGATGGTTGGATTGGTCTGCCGCCCACGGCGTTCGCACGCTTGCCCACCCCGCGCGTTTGCTGATTGCCGATGCGGATGCCGTGATGGGCAAGATGAATCGGTTGCGCACGGCCCGGCGCCGGCAGGCTCGCGCGACGCTGTAGCCGATATTTCGAGATGCGCGCGCAGTGCAATTTCCCGTCGCTTCGACGGGCGCGAATTCGAGCGTTTCGCACCAATGACGGTGCACGCCGTCCCGTCGGTTTGGACTAAGTATAAATTCCTGGTCGCTTGGCGCGGGTTGTGGAACCCATTTTATACACTGTGGAGGGCAGACAGATTGCCTCATTTGCGGCGGAAATGAGGTAGTGCGCTGATTCGCAAGGCAAAACTGCCGCGCGATCAAAGGAAGGCTGTTCCCTGGAGGGAATGGCGGAGCCGGGTGCACGGGGCGTTCGACGCCGCGAGGGAGGGAGTTATGCGCCGCATCCTGGTGGTCGATGACGACCCGCATACCCGCGTTGCCATTGGCCTGTGGCTCAAGCAATGCGGTTTCCGGGTCTCGATCACGGATGGCGGGGCAAGCGGCCTTGCAGCACTGAATGATGCCACCTTCGACCTGATGATCGTCGACGTTTTTATGCCGAACATGCGAGGTTTCGAGGCGATCAGGGTATTTCACCACCACGCGCCGACCGTGCCGCTGATTGCGATCTCGGGGTACGCCTTCTCGGCTCCCGAGGCGGACGATCCCGCCTGCTTCAGGATGGCGCTCGGCCTTGGCGCGACGCGATGCCTGCGCAAGCCGTTCAGGCCGGCGACCCTGCTCGCGGTGATCGACGAGTGTCTGTCGGAGGCGGAACAGAAACGAAGACATGCTGCAACGCTGGCGGCCGTTGGGAGCGCGCCGCCGAATATTTCGAGAGAGAGGGCAAATACGGGCTGAACTGCCGGGAAAGCCATTGCTGCGTTCGCCATGTTTTCGTCGGTCCCGACGAGACGGTGGAAGTTGCCGGGCATTTCGCGCCAATCAGAAAATTCAGGCGGCCCCACGATGATTGTGACTGAGGAAGATTGGATTGAATGTACATTATCTGTTTCCGGGGGCTGACATGACACGCGTTCTTATCGTCGATGACGATCCCATGGTCTGCACGGCCATCGAGATCTATCTCGAACGCCACGGTTTTGAGGTAACGATAGCCGATGGCGGCGAAGCCGGACTCCGGGCACTGGAGGACTCCTGTTTCGACCTGATGCTCGTCGATATATTCATGCCGCATATGCGCGGCTTCGAATCGATCAGGATATTCCACGAGCGCGCGCCGGCCATTCCGCTGGTTGCGATGTCGGGATACGCCTTTGCCAACCTCGATTCGCCGGCGCCGGACTTCCTGCGCATGGCGCTCGAGCTCGGTGCGGCGCGCTGCCTGCGCAAGCCGTTTACGCCGGGGGCGCTGCTTGCGGTCGTTAACGAATGTCTTGCCGAGGCCCGCTCCCGTTTCACCGGCGCGGTCCAGTCGAACTAGCTGCATGCGATGTTGCCTGCCGCCATCGCCCAGCGGTCGATGGGTCGGCCGGCGCGAGAGGCAGTCATCAGTATCGGCCGGTTATTCGGCATCCGTCGCGTCGTTGCGGCGGCGCTGTCGCCGTGAATCGTGGGTAACGGTCTATTTACCATAAATTGGATTTACAGGGTTTTTCGGCGTCTTTCGTATTTTTACGAGGCTGCGCGTTAACCAGCGGGTAGCGGTGGAGGACCAGTGTGGCAGCATCGCCCAAAGAAGTTTGTGGCGTTGCGTCAATCGTGTCATCCAGAAGGATATGAGTTATGTCAGGCATTGTTCTCTCGTCGTCGGTTCGCCAGAACCTCCTCTCGCTGCAGTCGACCGCGGATCTGCTCGCCACCACGCAGAACCGCCTTGCCACCGGCAAGAAGGTCAACACGGCCCTCGATAACCCCACCAACTTCTTCACCGCGCAGTCGCTCGATTCGCGCGCCGGTGACATCAACAATCTTCTCGACGGCATCGGCAACGGCGTGCAGGTGCTGCAGGCCGCCAACACCGGCATCACCTCGCTGCAGAAGCTGGTCGATACCGCGAAGTCGATCGCCAACCAGGCGCTGCAGAGCGCGGTCGGCTACTCGACCAAGTCGAACGTCTCCGCGACCATCACCGGCGCCACCGCAGCCGATTTGCGCGGCACCAACAGCTACAGCACTGCAACCGCGAGCAGCAACGTGCTGTACACGGGCGCTGCGGGCGGCACGACGGCGGCGACATCCGCTGCTCTGATCGGCGGCGTCGGCGGCTCGACCTCGTTCGGTGCGCTGCAGAACAACAACACCACGCCGGTCGCCATCACCTCCGCGACGGTGCTCGCCAATACCTCCGGCGCGGCCTCGAACGCCTTGGCTGCGACCGTGTCCGCGACCGGCCTGGGCGGCAAGAGCATCACCGTCAACGGCAAGACGATCACGTTCGATGTGACGGCTGCGGCCGCTCCCGCTGCTGCCTCTCTCCCCGCCGGTTCGGGCGTGCTCGGCAACATCGTAAACGATGGCAACGGCAATTCGACCATCTATCTCGGCAACGCCGCGACCACCACCGTGACCGTCGGCGACGTCCTGAATGCGATCGACCTCGCCACCGGCGTCAAGACCACCACCAACACCAACGGCGTCGCGGCGGCATACTCGACGGCTGCCAACACCCAGGCCTCCAGCGTCACCGCGTCGGGTGAACTGGCGATCTCCTCGACCGGCGGCGGCACCACGACGATCTCCGGCGCCAACGACATCCTGAAGTTCTTCGGTCTGACCAGTGCGACCGGCTCCAGCACCGGCACCGTCACCGTGGGCAGCGCGGCCAGCTCCGCCACCACTGCGAACCTGGTGCAGGATGGCTCGACGCTGAACGTCAACGGCAGGACGATCACCTTCACCTCGGCGAAGGCTCCTGCATCCTCGGCGGTGCCGGCTGGATCGGGCGTCAGCGGCAACATCGTGACCGATGGCGGCGGCAACTCGACGGTCTACCTGCAGGGTGCATCGATCGCCGACGTGCTCAGCGCCATCGACCTGGCGACCGGCGTCAAGACGACGGTCAACACCAACGGCAGCGCGGTGTTGTCGACGGCCCAGGGCGCGACGGCTTCTTCGATCGCGGCCAACGGCCAGTTGCAGATCTCGACCGGCACTTCCGCGGACCTCAACATCACCGGAACCGGCAATGCGCTCGCTGCGCTCGGTCTCGGCGGCAACCAGGGCACGGCCACGAGCTTCACGGCCACCCGTACCGCCCTGCCGGGCGGCGTCGCAGGCAAGACCTTGACCTTCACCTCCTTCAACGGCGGCGCTGCGGTCAACGTCACCTTCGGCGACGGCGCCAACGGCACGGTCAAGACGCTGGATCAGCTCAACGCCGCGCTGCTGGCCAACAACCTCAGCGCAACGCTGGACTCGACCGGCAAGCTGACGATCGCCGCCACCAACGACTACGCCTCGACGACCCTCGGTTCGACGACGGCGGGCGGCACGATCGGCGGCACGCTGACCACTGCGATCTCCTTCACCACGGCTTCGGCCCCGGTGGCGGATGCCGCGGCGCAGACGGTTCGCGGCAATCTGGTCAACCAGTTCAACGGCATCCTGGCCCAGATCACCACCACCGCGCAGGACGCGTCGTTCAACGGCGTCAACCTGCTCGGCGGCGATCAGCTCAAGCTGACGTTCAACGAAACCGGCAAGTCGACGCTGAAC
>Ga0102590_1001105_pt1 | contig 44362 bp, 41 predicted proteins | sample AraplaMF_Col_mMF_FD_76859 | JGI IMG/M metagenome (GOLD analysis project Ga0102590, IMG submission 76859) | Arabidopsis root microbial communities from the University of North Carolina, USA - plate scrape MF_Col_mMF | ecosystem: Host-associated > Plants > Roots > Endosphere | place: USA... | reverse complement strand
AGGCCTTGATCATGGCCAGAACCTGCCCAGGCTTCTGCTTCAGCACCTCCTCGCGAACGACGAGAACGTCGGAGACTAGGCCCGGATCCTTGCCGGCTTCAAAAAGCAGCTTGATATTCTTGTCCTGGGCCAGCGCCGTTGAAATGTAGGGCTCGTAGGTGACCGCGACGGGAACACGGCCTGCAATCAGTGCCGTTCCAGCATCAGCTGCCGGCATCGGCACGCGGACGATATCGTCGATCGTCATACCGTTGCTGGCAAGCGCGTAGTTCAGCAGGATGTCGCTTGTCGTGCCTTCCTCGAAGGCGATGTTCTTACCCTTGAGGTCAGCGACGCTCTTGATGTCGCTTCCGGCCAGGATCGCGTCCGCCTTCAGGCTGAAATCAAGAAGCGAGACGATCTTCACCGGCAGGCCGGCGGCAACCATGGCCATGGCCGTGTGCGTGGCGATATTGGCAGCGTCGAGCTGACCGCTGGCAAGTGCCGCGTTGATGTCCTTGTCTTCGCTGAAGTTGACAAGCTCGACATCCTCAAGGCCTGCTTTCTTGAACAAGTCCTTGCTGGCGGCGACGTGCCATTGACCGTAACCGAGCCAGGGCTCGATGCCGATCTTGAAGGTACCCGGCTCCGGTTTGGACGGGATTTGATCCTGGGCGTTAGCCTGCGCACTGGCAAGAATGCCGACGATCCCGAGCGCGATCGCTGCGCGGGAAAACTGCTTGCTGATGGATTTGTAGTTCATTGGGAACCCCTCTTTTGATGATTTTAACGGATCACAAAGCTTGCATCTTCTTAGGCTTGACGCCCGACCATCAAGCTCTTGGTGGCGGACATTGCGTACTTGTCTCCTTTCGCCGGCGTTAGCGGTTACTGTTTGAGTATGAGGTGCGAGCCACGTTCCTTTAAGTCGGCGATGGAGCTCACGCCCATCAAAGCCAAGGTAATCGAGATCTCCCGGCGTAATGTCTCGATCGCACGGTCGACGCCGGCCTTGCCTTTAGCTGCGAGACCGTAGGTATAGGCCCGACCCAACATGACACCATCGGCGCCAATTCCAAGTGCCTTGACAATATCGCTTCCCCTTCGCACGCCCCCGTCGAGCATCAGCGTGAAATCCGGTCCGACCGCGGCCCGGATGTCGGGAAGCGCTGCAATCGTGCTCATGGCGCCATCGAGTTGGCGACCGCCATGGTTCGAGATCACAATGCCGTCGACGCCGATCGCCTGCGCCTTTTTGGCATCCTCAGGTGAAAGGATGCCCTTAATAATCAGTTTGCCTTTCCACCGGTCGCGCAATGCCTCGATGTCCTTCCATGCGAGCCTTTTGTCGATGCGCCTGGAAAGATTGGCGGCCTGTTCGAGCGCTCCCCTCCCGAAGTCTGTGCGATGCTCGACCGCCCGAACGGAGGGCATGCCGCCGCGACCGATATCGAACAACCAGCCAGGCTTCCGGCATAGACTGGCGAACAGTCGAGGTGTGACACGCGTAAGAGATCGGAAGCCGTTGCGCACATCACGTTCGCGGATGGCGGTGATGGTCGTATCGACGGTCACGTACAGCGCCTCGACACCGGCCTCTTCCGCAGCGCTTAGAAACTCCTCGCAAAGCGCGCGGTCGTCGAGCACGTAAAGCTGAAAATGCAGCACACCGTCTGTCGCCTGCCGGAGGTCTGCCAGCGACGCGATCGAGAAGGTCGAAAGGCAGAAGGGGATGCCGGCAGCGTGAGCGGCACAGGCTGCCTTTTGTTCTCCGTTTCTCGTGTAAAGGCCAAGAAAGCCGACCGGTCCCAGCATGAATGGAAGAGGATGTCGTCGCCCGAGGTATTCGGTCGCCAGATCAGGCTCGGCATAGTTGCCGAGAACGTTCTGACGTAGTTGCAAAAGCGAGAAATCGTCCCTGTTTCGACGATAGGTTTCCTCCGCAAAGGAGCCGCCGTCGATGTAATCAAAGAAGAGCTTCGGCAATCGCTTGCGAGCGGCCAGCCGGAGGTCATCGATATTGACGATCGTCACGATCTACCCCTCCGGATCTATCGTTGCGAGGAAGCGGGTTATCAGGTCCTCGCCCTCATCAGGATCCGAGCCGACCATCATGGCCACAGAAAGCCCGATCAGGGAGGATGTCGGATTGTGGCTTGTCGCACCTGCACGCAGGTTCATGACAAGCGTCGGGCATAGGAAAAGCCCGAGCCGGACAACTTTTCGCCAGTCTTGAGGAAGCATATCGCGCTGTTTGAGGGCGGCAAGCAATGGCTTCCACATTGCTTCGGCCTTCGTTTCCAAAAGCGCCTTGCGAACCGGGGTCAGCTTCCAATCGAAATCCGCAAAGAGACGGCCGTTCTCGTAGTTGGCTGTGGCCTTGAATTTCTGTTCGGCAAGAGCCGGATCGTAGAGCCAGTAGGGATGGGCGAGGATATTGTGGAAGGTCGTCTTCACCTCCGCCAGAAGCGTCGGGATGTGCTCGCCGGCAAAGGCTGGGTCAAAGAAGGACAGGTTCGCGCGCCCTTCGCGCCGTTCGAACCAGACATTGGCGTTATGAGCGTCGCCGTGTGCCGTCACCCCGCCACTATCGGCCAGACGGACAGGGTTCAGTCTTTCATGCGCGGCGTCGAAAAGGTGGCCGAGAGTTTCGCGATACTCGATGCCATTGATGACAAAGCGGGCTTTCGAGAGCGAATCCCAGGAAAGCGTGACGCCTGGAAAGTCAAATGTCTTGCCGACATAAAAACTCTCCAGCCGTCCGCCAGGGTAGGTCCCTGTCGGGGCTGTCACCAGCCGATCGCGGAACAGGCGATGAACCGGCTCCTTCATGACCTCATCTGGAGTGACAGGATGCAACGTCCTCAGATAGACCGATAGGACGGTCTCATTGAGCCGGCGCTCCGCATCCACGGCCTGGCGTGCCATTTGCTCATCATGAAGCCCGTCGAGCGTACGTAGAGCATCGGAAAAGCGCGGATCGGTCCTGCGCCTGTAGACGAGGATCTGTTCGCCTGGAAGGGTCGACATCATCAGCGGCTGATCTACCGGCAGGCCGGCCTTGGCAAGAATATCGGCACGATAGTACTCACCGCTCATCTCCTCCTCGTTTTCCTCCTGATGGAATTTGAAGAAGTAGGGCTTTCCGTCGGCCTCGAAGAAGCCATTCAGTGAATTGAGGCTGTATTGGTCGTGGTTGACCGCCAGATCGCGTGCGTCGACCCCAAACAGATCTCGCAACAGGTCGGCAAGAAGAGCTTCGGCACTGCCGTCGCCCCACTTGGCTTTTTCCCGTATGGCTGCCGTCCGACTGTTGGGCTGCCCCATGCTCTCTCACTCCTGCAATGACGCGAAGGTTTTCATTTTTTGGGCGGCAAGTATCTGCTGCCAAGCGAGTAGCGGCTGCCGACATAGGTGAAGGTATTGACCGTTGCGATCGCCTGCCCCGTCCACGTTTTTCGGTTGAGGACCAGGCAGCTATCGCGCTCACGAATGTGCAGGAGGCGTGCATGTCTCTCCGTCGCCGGGATGGCGCTGATGAGATGCTCGACTTCGGTTAGGGGTGTGCTGTGCTGAAGGTAATCGTAGGTGCCGATGGACGTAAAATCCTGATCGAGAAAGTTCTTTACCAGCTCTGTATTGACGTAGCGCTCCTCCAGCTGAACAGGGACGCCATTCTCGTAGTGAACGACCATCGAGTGATCGACGGGGCAAAGCTTTCTGAACTCGAACGCGTCCAATAGCATTTGATCCGGCCGCTCGATCCGCTCGAGCAGGATCACCTCCGCGCGGTGTTGGCTTCCACGCGCCTTGATCTCGCTGATGATGTTGCTGATCTCGATGAGTGTCGACTGTGCTTTGGGAGGCGAGACGAACGTCCCGACCCCCTGGACCCTGCGCAGATAGCCTTCGGCGGTCAGTTCACGAAGCGCGCGATGGACCGTCATGCGAGAAACGCCGAGCGAAGACGTCAACTCGTGCTCGGACGGAAGCTTCTCGTTCTGTGGCCAGTTGCCATTCCCGATATTGTCGAGGACGAAGTCCTTGACCTTTTCGTAGAGCGGCAGCGCGGTGTTTGAAAGGCCGGGCAATTTCTATCTCCGTCTCACGCCGAGGCGTGTGCTCAATCAGTCGGCTATTCGAATGATCGTCTTTATTTTGGTTGAGCGACCATCGATCAGTCGGTGGTACGCATCAGGAATTCCGTCGAGTGAGTTCAGGACCTCGCTAAATTGTAGAAGTGCAGGCTGAAGCTTTGGCAACAGCGCGATGGCATCGGCGAGTTCGTCTTCAAAGGCATGGCAGCCAATCAGAGAAATCTCACGCTCGACGAGGATATTGGGATCCAGATCCAGTTTCCCATGACTAATACCCACAAGAGCGAAGACGCCGCCCCCGTCCAGAAGTTCGATGCCTTGCGCGATGGCTTTTGTACTTCCCGTTGCATCCACCGCGTAACGCAGTCGCGCGTCGCCGAGTGCAGTCCTTGCTTGCGACTTATCCAGTGCGACCACCGATCCTCCGCAAATTGCGGCCACCATCTCGGCACGGCTGCCATTCAAATCCGCAAACAACAACTTTCCATCGTGGAGATGTGAAAGCAGCAAACCGCAGAGACCGCCTATCGTCCCGCAGCCGACTAGGAGAATCGCCTCGCCTTGGGGTGGGTTAAGCCGTCGTATCGCATGAAGGGCGACAGCCAAAGGTTCGGCCATGGCCGCCACTGCAGGATCAAGTGACGGCTCGTGTTTGAAAACCAGACGAGCGGGTAGTTGGGCCTGCTCCGCAAATCCTCCGTCGCATACCTCGCCGACGAAACCGAGATGTTCGCAGATATTGGTGCGGCCTGATCTGCATGCTTCGCATTGGCCACAGTAAAAGCGGGAGTCAGCTGCGACGAGGTCACCGATCGCGAGACCTTCGACACCCTCACCAAGCGCGGAAACGCGCCCGCAAAACTCGTGTCCAGCGGTGGATGGGCGCCTGCTGATCCATTGACCGGTTCGGTAGTTGTGAACGTCCGAGCCGCAGATGCCCGCGGCGCGAACGTCGATCGTCACGTAGCCCGCGGGCGGCGACAGAGGTTTGTCGACTTCCTCGACCCTGAGATCAAACGCGTCGTAAAGCCGAACCGCCTTCATCCTGTCAGCCTCGCTTTGGCAGATAGTTGTCGCGGACCGCCGAGACTGCGTGCGCGTGGGATGAGAAGCCTTCATATTCCGCCAGCTTGTGGGCACGCTTCGCAAACTCGGGATAGGCCGACGCTGTCACGTAGCCGATCGAGCTGCGCTTCACAAAATCGGTCACCGACAGCGGGCCGAACGTGCGCGCCCAGCGGCTCGTCGGCAGCACGGCATTTGGACCGAGGCAGAAATTGGCGATGCTGACAGGCGTATGCGGACCCATGAGGATTTCTGCAGCCTCGGTGATCTTTCCGAGATGGGCGAAGGGATCCTGCGAGAGGATTTCGAGATGCTCCGGCGCGTAGGCGTTGACGAAATCGTAGCTTTCCTCGATCGAGGAGGTGAGGATGATCCCACCGCATTTGCCTGAAAGGACAGCGCTCGAAAACTGAACCCGCTGTTCGGTCATACGTGCCCAATGCTCCGGCAGCGCGGCGAGGGCCTCCTCGGCCACGCGGCGGCTATGGGTCACGAGATAGGCGGAAGAGTCGGGACCATGCTCGGCCTCGATCAGCAGATCGAGCGCGGCAAGGCCGCCATGGACAGTGTCGTCCGCGAAAATGATCGCTTCCGAAGGGCCAGCGGGCAGGCCTGTGTCGATGATACCTGACAGGCTCCGCTTGGCTGCGACCACCCAAGGGCTTCCCGGTCCAACGATCTTCAGTGCCGGCTTGATCGTTTCCGTCCCGTAGGCAACAGCTGCGACTGCCTGAGCGCCTCCTACCTTGTAGACAGTTTCCACACCGGCCAGACGCGCTGCCACCAGGGTTGCGGCGTCCACGCTACCGTCCGGGGCAGGCGGAGTGACGATCGCCAGATTGGGAACACCTGCCACGACGGCCGGGACGGAGGTCATCATCGTGACCGACGGAAACGAACCTTTGCCGCGTGGAACGTAAAGCGCGGCGGACTTGATCGGGGTGAAGCGGTCGCCGGCAAAGGCGCCTGGCTTGATCTCCTTCAGCCACATGGCTTCAGGCTTCTGCTCTTCATGAAAATGGCGAATATTCTCAATGCCGAAGGTGATGGCCTCGATCACATCCTCGCTAACGAGCTTGAAAGCCGCATCGAATTCCGCCTCCGTTGCTTTGATCGTTGCTTCTGTAATATTTGCCTTGTCGAGGTCGCGGCCGAAGCGGGCAACGGCGCGGTCACCCTCGGTGCGCACGGCCTCAAGGATTGGTGCCACCTTCTCGATGAAGCCCGAGATGTCTGTTTCGGACCGTCGCAAGAGTGCGGCCTGCTCATCCGGTCCAAGATTGGAATATTCATGAAAGGTGACGTCGGTCATTGCTCATACCCTTATTGGCGCACAGAGGCGCTGACAGCCGCTGTCGTCCGCGCCCTGCCGGCGCGACGATATATCGTCCCTACAGGTCATGCGGAAACGCACCGCAAGTCGGTGGCAACCGGGCAATACCCTGCAAGCTGTTCGTGCGAGGATGCCGGATATGATTATCCGGCAAATTCCCAGGAAGTCGAAGACTTCGTTCCCGTTTTTATTGTCTAGAGTTGTCTATACATCTATAGACAATATGATCATTCCCGTGCTGTCAAGCGTCAATTTCCGTTTCTATATCGATGCCAGAAAGCCGCCGTCGACAGGAATGCATTGGCCAGTAATGTAGGCCGATGCGCCACTTGCAAGGAAGACGACGGCGCCGCCGATGTCGGAACCATCACCGAACCGCTTCTGTGGGATCTTGTCGAGCATTTTCGCAGACCAGCCCTTGTCCTGATAAAACCCTTCGGTCATCGCTGTTCGGAAATAGCCCGGAGCCACCGCATTTACGCGGATCCCTAGCGGCGCCCATTCCGCCGAAAGCGCGCGCGTCATACCCAGCAGTCCCGACTTCGAGGAGCCGTAGGGCACAGCGGTCGGGATGCCGACGTAGGACGTGAGGGAGCAGAGATTGATTATGCTTCCACCGTTGGCTCGGCGCGACATCTGGCGTGCTGCGGCCTGCGACCAGAAGAACGCGCCCTTGAGGTTGGTGCCGATGATCTTGTCCCATATCTGTTCATCGACCTCGAGCGAGGGAGAAGTCTGTTCGTAGCCGGCATTGTTGACAAGGATGTCGACAGCGCCAGTGATGTTTTCGAACTTGCTTAGCGTCTCGTCGATGGACGAGATGTCTGTCACATCCTGGGCGCTCGTGATGCAGGTCCTGTTAAGGGCCTCAATCTTCTCTTTGGTTTCGCTCAGCGAATTTTGATCGCGTGCCGTAACGCAGACATCGGCACCCGCTTCGGCAAGCGCCAGCGCAATCCATTGGCCCAGGCCGCGGCTCGCACCGGTTACAACTGCCACTCTTCCTGCCAGATCGAACATCTTATTGGCCATGATGATCCCCTTGCTTTTGCAGGATAGAACCACCGTTCAAGAACGGTGTCTATACATGTATTGACAAAGAGGCATTCCCATTCGTGCCAGAAAGACGCATGCCCCGCCTAGTAAGCGTAGGCGGCATCCTAACCCTACAATGTTGTCAGGTCGCTTTTTGATCCGCCAGTCGCTCCCTGCGCATGTAGGCCCAGTCAATAAGTTCGGCCATCGCGGGTCCCAGGGCTTTGCCCATCTCGGTCAGTTCGTATTCCACCTTCGGCGGCACCTGAGGATACACGGTACGGGTCACGATTCCGTCCTTTTCCAGTTCCTTCAGTTGCTGGATGAGCATCTTCTGGTTCACGCCTGCGCAGCGCCGTTCGAGTTCGGAAAAGCGAAGAGCCTCTTTCGCTCCGAACAGTTGGCAGATGATCACGATCTTCCACTTGCCTTCCAGCACACGCAGGGCGTCCGTAGTCGCTTCCGCCCATTTGAGATGCTGTTGCGGGTCTCCGCACTTCCAGTCACGATCCGCTGCCATACTTACCTTTTGGTGGGTAACCCACTTATCAGTCAGTTCTTGTTGATACTGCAGTATCTACTATCTTGTGGTGCAGAACAACAGGAGCATCAGCATGAAAATCGGCATAATTGGCATTGGCAACATCGGCGGCACCATAGCTCGCAAACTCGCGTCTGCGGGGCATGAGGTCAGGGTGGCCAACTCCAAAGGCGCGGTCGCTGTGCGGCCCTTTGCTGAGGAGATCGGAGCTACGGCGACCGACACGAACGGAGCTATCTCCGGAGCGGATTTGGTCATCATGTCCATCCCGCTTCCCGCTATCGAAAGGCTGCCGAAAAACCTCTTCAAAGACGTCCCCGCGAGCGTGCCGGTCGTTGATACAGCAACTACTATCCGGGGCTGCGCGATCCGCAGATTGCCGACCTTGATGCAGGCGAGGCCGAAAGCGTGTGGGTCTCCAAACAAATCGGCCGTCCCGTCATCAAGGCGTTCAACAACATCCTTGCGCATTCTCTGGCGGAACTGGGTCAACCTGAAGGGACGGACGGTCGGCTGGCCGTAGCGGTCGCCGGAGATGATGACGCAGCGAAGCAGCTTGTTATGGGGGTCGTGAACGAGGTCGGATTCGACCCGGTTGATGGCGGTACGCTTGAAGAGTCCTGGCGCCAGCAACCCTCGACGCCTGGCTATTGCTGCGATTACGATGCAGTCGCCATGCGCAGGGCACTCAATGCGGCGGTAAAGGGTGAAGCACCCAAGAAACGTGAACAGCTCACGAGCAAAATGGCAACTCTCGGCCCGAGCCCCACCCATGATGATGTCGTGGCGATGAATCGCTCCCTCAACCCACTAACCTGAGGTGGCACCATGTCAAAAGTCGTGTCAGAAAACCCGTAGGAGGATTATATCCGCCGGGTCCGCCAAGATGATGGTTACGTTTTGCAATGGAGCGTCGAGTATCTCCACGGAAGAAGGCAATCGATCCGCCTTTGCTCATGGCCTTTAGCGATGGCGGTGAGGGTGCTGGTTAAATACGCAAGCGGATCGACGTCATTTAAGTTGCTCGTCTCGATGAGCGAGGCGATGGTCGCCCAGTTGTCCGCTCCCACGTCAAGCCCGGCAAAAGTGCGTTCTTGTGGTTGAGGGCAATCGGCCGAATGGTCCTGTCGACGCTGTTGTTGTCGATCTCGATGCGACCGTCCAGACCCTTCCCGATATTTGGCGTCCGGACCAGGTCACCGAACCCAGCGATAGTCTTTAGGTGATGCCATCACCGCGCGCAATGCGCCTGACTTCGCCAGCGGCTGCGTCGAGGATGCCTTGCGACAAATTCTCATCCTGCAAGATGCGCGACAGCGTGACGGCGCCCACCATCAGAGACAGTATCGCCATCGCCTTGCCGCTGGGATTTGAGCTCTTGGCGTCGTCCATCAGCTCATCCAGCACCTCAAAGTGAGCGCGGATACCATCCTCAAATGGACGCCTGACCTCTTCACTCTGCCGCGCCGCGTCCGATCCCAACGCCACTAGAGGGCAACCGTCACCCTTTTCTCCAAGATGTCCGGGTGAGAGGTAGAACTCCATGACTGCTTCGAGGGGATCGGAACTTGTCGCAGCCGCCGTCGACCATCTGCGTGTAGCGCTTTCCAGCGCGCGCCTGGACGCCTGGGCTGCAAGATCGTCCTTGGACGAGAACTGCTTATAGAACCCACCTTGTGTAAGGCCCGCCCCCTTCATCAGATCTTTGAGGCCAATACCGTCGAAGCCGTGCTCTCGAAACAGACGGCTTGCGACGTTGATCACCGTTTCCCGGTTCTCCTCGGCCTGTGCCCGGCTCACTCTCATACTGATCTCCGATTAGATTTCATTTGACATCTATAGCGCAATTAGATTTAGATCGCAATCTAAATCATCCGGATCGCTGGTCAAGAAGAGAACTTAAGATGAAACGCAAACATGTCCTGACTCTCGTGGGCCTCGCGGCAGCGGCGGGTGCCGGTGCCTATTTCGTGGTTTTCGGAACCCCTAAGTCGGAGGCAGAGGCTGCGGACCCAAGGACTGCCTCGCCACTGGTCAGGGTGGCAGAGGCGACAAGGACTGAAACAGCGGCGCGATCTTTTACCGGCACGGTTGCTTCGCGAGTACAGAGCAATCTGGGCTTTCGGGTTCCGGGCAAGATCGTTCAGCGGATGGTCGATGTGGGCCAGCAGGTCAAGCAAGGCCAGGCTCTGATGCGCATCGATGAAACCGATCTTCAGCTTGCTCTGACGGCGAAGCGCAATACGGTTACCGCAGCGCGTGCTGTCCTGATCCAAGCACAAGCAGACGAGAAACGGTATGCGGCACTGGTCAAAAATGGATTGGCCGCCACCCCGCAGCGTTATGAACAAGCGAAAGCGTCCCTCGATACGGCCTCGGCACAGCTTGCCGCGGCTGAAGCGGACGCCGAGGTTGCGGAAAACGCCGCCTCCTATAGCGTTCTTCTTGCAGACTCGGATGGAACGGTCGTCGATACGCTCGGAGACCCGGGACAGGTGGTGTCAGCGGGACAAACGGTGGTTCAACTGGCGCAGGCGGGGCCGCGTGAAGCCGTTGTCTGGCTACCGGAAACCCTGCGGCCGGAGACAGGATCCGAAGCGGAAGCCAGTGTCTATGGAGGCGAGGGTCTAAGTGGAAAAGCCCTTTTGCGACAGATTTCCGATTCTGCCGACCCGCAAACCCGGACCTACGAGGCGCGGTATGTTCTCGAAGGCGCCGCTGCCTCTGCCCCGCTTGGTTCGACGGTAACGATCAAAATATTCGACGCGAACCGGCGATCGGAGGTCGCCGTACCAGTCGGTGCCATCCTGGACGACGGCAGCAGGACAGGTGTGTGGGTTGTCAACGGGGCCACATCGACCGTGAACTTCAAGCCCGTCGAGATCAAGCGGATCGGCGAGGAAACGGCATTTGTCACCGGAATAGGGATTGGTCAGCAGGTTGTCGCTCTGGGCGCGCATCTGCTGGAAAATGGCGCGACCGTCAGGACGGCTGCGCAGCAAGAGGTGACAAAGTAATGAGCTTCAATCTTTCCGCCATCGCGGTTCGCGAACGCGCCGTTACATTATTCTTTATTGTCCTGTTGGCCGCCGCCGGGGTCTATGCTTTTGTCAAATTGGGCCGCGCCGAGGATCCCTCCTTTACCATCAAGACCCTGACGGTAACCTCAGTTTGGCCTGGCGCCACCGCGCGCGAAATGCAGGATCTTGTCGCCGAGCCCCTCGAGAAGCGTATCCAGGAACTCACCTGGTATGACCGCGTCGAAACAACGACGCGGCCGGGCTACGCATTCCTTACAGTCACACTCAAGGATAATACTCCGGCGTCCGCAGTTGAAGAGGAGTTCTACCAAGCGCGCAAGAAGCTCGGCGACGAGGCTCGAAATCTTCCGCCCGGCGTCATGGGTCCCTTTGTCAATGATGAATATTCCGACGTGAGCTTCGGCCTTTACGCATTGAAGGCGAAGGGGATGCCGATGCGGGACCTCGTTCGGCAGGCGGAGGTCATCCGCCAGGATCTTCTGCATGTTCCGGGCGTCAAGAAAATCAACATCCTCGGGGAGCGCCCCGAACAGATATTCGTCGAATTTTCCTTTGCCAAGCTCGCGACACTTGGAATATCGGCGCAGGATGTTGCCGCAGCCTTGCAGAGACAGAACACGGTGACGCCCGCAGGCTCGATCGATACGCGCGGGCCACAGGTCTTCATCCGTTTCGACGGAGCCTATAATAGCGTACAGGCCATTGCCGACACGCCGATCGTAGCAGGTGGACGAACGCTGAAACTCTCCGATCTGGCGGATGTACGGCGTGGCTATGAGGATCCGGCCACTTACGTCATCCGTCACAATGGCGAACCGGTTTTGATGTTGGGCGCTGTAATGCAGCAGGGCTGGAATGGCCTTGAGCTCGGCAAGGCGCTTGAAGAGCGGTCCAGCCAGATCGCGCAGACATTGCCGTTGGGCATGACGCTCACCAAAGTCAGCGATCAGGCCGTCAACATCGACGAGGCGGTCGGTGAATTCATGCTGAAGTTCGCCATGGCGCTTGGCGTCGTGCTGTTCGTGAGCCTTGTCGCACTCGGCTGGCGCGTCGGCATTGTCGTGGCGCTCGCCGTGCCGCTGACGCTCGCCGTCGTCTTCCTCATCATGCTGGAAACCGGCCGGTTCTTCGACCGCATCACACTCGGCGCGCTCATTCTTGCGCTGGGCCTTCTCGTGGATGACGCCATCATCGCCATTGAGGTTATGGTGGTGAAGATGGAGGAGGGCATGGATCGCATTAAGGCGGCCGCTTATGCCTGGAGCCACACGGCGGCACCGATGCTGTCCGGCACACTCGTCACAATCATCGGACTGATGCCCGTTGGTTTCGCCAAGTCGACTGCAGGTGAATATGCCGGCAACATCTTCTGGGTCGTGGGATTTGCCCTGATCGTTTCCTGGATCGTCGCCGTGACTTTTACGCCCTACCTCGGCGTGAAGATGCTGCCTGACATCAAACCGGTGGAAGGTGGACACCACGCCATCTACGATACGCCGAACTATCGCCGCTTGCGCTCATTCATCGCGTTTGCGGTTCGCCATAAGTTCATGACCTGCGCCGTGGTCGGCGTGACGATGGCTGTCTCGGTCGTCGGGATGGGAGGGGTAAAACAACAGTTTTTCCCGACATCAGACCGGCCTGAGGTTCTCGTCGAAGTTCGCATGCCTGAAGGTACGAGCATTCAAACCACGACGGCCGCGGTGGAGAAGGTCGAAGACTGGCTGCAGGCCCAGCCGGAAACAAAAATCGTCACCAGCTATGTAGGGCAGGGCGCTCCCCGCTTCTTCTTTGCCATGGCGCCCGAGTTGCCCGACCCCGCCTTCGCCAAGGTTGTCGTGCTGACGCCCGATGCGCATGCACGAGAAGAACTGAAACATCGCCTTCGCGCCGCAATCTCTGACGGCCTTGTTCCAGAGGCATCCGTACGCGTCACGCAGCTCGTATTCGGTCCCTATACGCCGTTCCCAGTCGAGTTTCGGATCATGGGACCGGATCAGGAGGAACTCTATAAGATTTCCGAGCAAGCTCTGGCAATTATGAAAACTGTGCCCGATGTCCGTCAGGCCAATCGCGATTGGGGCAATCGAACGCCTGTGTTGCGCTTTGTCCCTGATCAGGAGCGGCTCAATCTGATCGGTCTTTCACCGTCCGAGGCAGCCCAGCAGATGCAGTTGCTGCTGAGCGGCATCCCTGTCACGCAGGTGCGCGACAATATCCGCAACGTACCCGTCGTCGCACGCAGTGCTGGCGAGAACCGCCTCGATCCATCACGCCTTGCCGACTTTTCGCTGATGAGCCGGAATGGTCGCCAGGTTCCCCTCGATCAGATCGGGCATTCCGAAATCCGGTTCGAGGAACCGATCCTGAAACGGCGCGATCGGACACCGGTCATTACGATCAGGTCCGATATCAACGAGGCGACGCAGCCGCCGGAGGTCTCCCAGCAGGTGATGAAGGCCCTTCAGCCGCTTATCTCATCGCTTCCAGTGGGATATCGCATTGAGATGGGCGGCAACATCGAAGAATCGCTCAAGGCCAATGTCGCACTTGTTCAAGTCTTCCCGTTGATGATCGCGGCCATGTTGATTGTCATCATCCTCCAGGTACGCAGCCTTTCGACGATGACGATGGTCATGTTGACCGCGCCTCTTGGACTTGCAGGCGTGGTCCCAGCGCTGCTTCTGTTCAATCAACCCTTTGGATTCAACGCCATTCTCGGTTTGATAGGACTGGCCGGCATCCTCATGCGCAACACGCTGATCCTGACGGAGCAGATCAAGGAAAACCAGGCTGCAGGTCTCGACGACTATCACGCTGTCATTGAAGCAACCGTCCAGCGGACTCGTCCTGTCATCTTGACCGCGCTCGCAGCCGTCCTGGCCTTCATCCCTTTGACCCATTCGGTGTTTTGGGGGTCGATGGCCTATACGCTGATTGGCGGAACGGCTGCGGGCACCGTGATGATACTGCTCTTCCTTCCAGCCCTTTACGCGGTGTGGTTCCGTATCAAGCCTGCAAAAGAAGAGAGCCACGAGGAAGCCATTGAGCGTCTCGAACCGCCGATAGCACTGGCTGCGGAGTAGGAATCTTGTGTCCAACCCGACGAGCCCTCCGCACCCGTACAGAAACTCACACCGATCTCTGGCGGGAGCGAATCCTCGATGTGGCGGAAGAACACTTTCGGCGCATCGGGTACAAAAAGACATCGGTAGCCGACATAGCATCCCACCTCGGGATGAGTAGCGCCAATATATATCGCTTTTTTCCTTCAAGGGCGGCGATCAACACGGCGATTTGTGGTCGCATCATCGGACAAACAATGCGGTCTGCAGCTTCGATTGCACAGATGGAGGGGCCGGCTTACGAGAAGCTGGTAGAACTTTTCAATCAGCTTCACAGGGAACGGAAAAACACCTTCCTGCACGAGAAGCCGGTTCATGATCTGGTTGTCGCCGCAACGGCACAGAACTGGGCGATCATCGGTGCGCATAATAAGCATCTCGTGGCGATCATCGAGGCGATTGTAAATGATGGGATCGACACAGGCGCGTTTCGTGTTGATGCGGCGAAGGCCGCCCGATCTCTGATGAACGCCCTCATGCCCTTCTACCACCCTGTTCTCATAGAGCAGGGGGTCCGAGACGGCGTAGATACCGAAGAAGGGCTGCGTGATCAGATCCACTTTATTCTGAAAGCAATCGATGCGTGAAGCGCTCGAATATCTCCATTCGCCATCAACCCCGAGGGAAACAAACATCGGGGGTCAGGTCCAGTTAATTGACAGGAAAACGAATGCAACACAGTGCTGACACGGGAACGCAAATCTCCGTCGTGGAAAAAATTGATGGCGCTCCCGGAAAACGTGCCCTGATCACCGGTGCGTCAAGTGGCCTTGGCCTCGAATTTGCTGAACTGCTCGCGGCGCAAAAAGTCAATCTCGTACTCGTGGCCCGGCGCAGGGAGCCAATGGAGAAGCTCGCTGCCGAACTTCGGCGGAAGCATGATGTCGATATCGTTGTCGAGCCAATCGATCTTGCCGCTCCAGGCGCTGCCGCCCGTTTGAAAAGCAGCCTGGATGAGAAGTCGCTACAGATCGACATCCTGGTGAACAATGCCGGATACGGGTTGCACGGCGATTTTCTCGAAACACCGATCGAGCGCACCACCGATATGATCCAGCTCAACATCACGGCGCTCACCGAGCTGAGCTATGTTTTCGGACGTGACATGGCCGCCCGGGGATCGGGCCAGATCCTTCTCGTCGCAAGTCTCCTTGCGCTTCAGCCGGTTCCCAGCTTTGCTGCTTACGCTGCGACGAAGTCTTATGTACTGGCGTTTGGAGAAGCCCTGCATGAAGAGCTCCGTCGGCAAGGCGTGGTCGTCACCAGCCTTTGCCCAGGGCACACCGAAACGGGTTTCGATACAACTGCCGGGGCTCCGGTCTCACCCATACTGCGCCTTTTGACAATGAAGCCCCGTCCAGTCGCCGAAAGCGGCCTTCGAGCACTCTCTCAGGGGAAAGCGTCCGTGATCGCCGGGTTCATGAATAACGTCGTTGCCTTTTCAAATCGCTTGACGCCACGTTCGATGCAGCGAGCCACCATGAAAAGAATTCTTGGGCCATAGAAAGATCATTGGCGCCGCCCCATACCGATATCCGGGCAGGCCGGTTTCCAATCCCCAGCGTGCAATGCTTCATCGACATGGCATCTACCGCCGCAGCGGTCCCTTCAGTCGATTAATGCATCCTGAATACCCTGGCGATCATCAATGGGTATCGACACAATAAGAGTATTGCTGTCGGTGCCAGTGACCGTGCTGTAGAGTTGAAGGGCAGTTCCGTAAATGACCCTTATACCGCCGCGACAACGATAAAGTCGTTGCAAACTTCTCAAGCGTTGTGAAGGCGGTCAGTGGCATCAACTTCAGGATCGCTCGAACCATTCCGGCGGGTCGCGACAGGGCGAGCCGGTACGCACCAAAGCACTGCTTCCACAAACATGCGGTTGTCGCGGCCGGACGAACGGCGTGTGCGGCAGCTTTGAATCTGAATTGCTCAGGGCAGACCGTCTTGCAAATAACCTGCGACGTGAGTTGGAACTAGCCAGATCACATCTCGTTCAAAAAATGTTGCACTGCAATATGATGTGGAGCTCTTTTTTTCGGAGTTCCTTTCCCTTTATCTACGCTTGCGAAAAGATCGCTTCTGCAACCCGCCGGATGAGCGACAACCTCCCAACCCGATGTCCGGCTAGAAAGAGGATCCGAATATGGGTGATCTCCTGAAAGGTATCTCCAATTTTCGCGGCGCCGTGTTTCCTGGTCACTCGGCGCTTTACCGCAAGCTGGCTCGCGAAGGCCAGCAACCACATGCCTTGATGATATCTTGTGCTGACAGCCGCGTAATGCCGGAAACGATAACGCAATCCGGTCCCGGCGATCTCTTCGTTTGCCGCAATGCAGGCAATATTGTTCCGCCCTTTTCGACCCTCAATGGTGGCGTCTCGTCGGCTATCGAATACGCTATCCTCGCGTTAGGTGTCAGCGACATTGTCGTTTGTGGTCACTCCGATTGCGGGGCGATGAAAGGGCTGTGCCGGCCGGAAATGCTGGAACCGATGCCGAATGTCGCAGCCTGGCTGCGGCACAGTCACGCCGCCTTTTCGATTGTTTGCCAAGCCTATCCCGACGACCTTTCCGAAGCCGAACGTGTGCGTGCGGTGGGCATGGAAAACGTCGTCGTTCAGCTCGACCACTTAAAGACGCATCCGTCCGTGGCTGCAAAGCTCGCGACCAACGAGATCACCCTGCATGGCTGGTTCTTCGACATCGAGACGGGCGAGGTCCAAGTCTATGACGGGGCTTTGGCAAGTTTTACCGAGGTGCAGGAGGGTGAGGCGCTGCCAGTCGCCTTCACAGGGCGAAATCACCCGCATGTCATGCCGCGGGTTTCTGCAACGCTTGCCGGGGAATAGTGACATCATGAAAAACAGCTCTGCATTTTCGCGCGACCTGGCTTCGTCTCTGGTCGTTTTTCTTGTCGCCATTCCGCTCTGCCTGGGCATCGCCGTCGCCTCCGGGGTACCCGTGGCCATGGGACTTGTCTCCGGTATCATAGGTGGCCTCGTTGTCGGGCTTCTGGCGGGCTCGCCTCTTCAGGTCTCAGGACCTGCCGCTGGTCTTGCCGTCATCGTCTTCGGCTTCGTCGACCAGTATGGAATTGCCCTGCTGGGGCCGGTCCTGCTCGTCGTCGGTCTCCTGCAGATCATAGCGGGTTTCCTCCGGATCGGCTCCTGGTTCAGAGCAATTTCGCCAGCCGTGGTTCATGGTATGTTGGCCGGCATCGGCATTTTGATTATCCTCGGGCAGATCCATGTTCTGATGGGCTCAAAGCCCGCGGCGGGAGGCATCGAGAATGTCACCGCTTTCGACGAGAGCGTCGGCAGACTATCGGGCGCCAGCGTGACCAACGAGGCCGTCGCACTGCTGGTTGGTCTCATCGCTCTCCTCGCGATGGTCTGCTGGGAGAAATTTCGCCCCAAATCGCTGCCACTCGTTCCTGGGGCGCTTGTCGGGGTTGCAGCCGCCACGGTCCTGACCACCGCGCTCGACCTCCCAATTGCCCACGTATCTGTGCCTACCTCACTCCTTGAGAGTATATCGCTGCCGACCGCTGAGAATTTTGCCAACTTGGTGCAGCCCGGCGTCATCTTGGCGACCCTGATGATTGCCGTCATTGCGAGCGCCGAAACACTTCTTTCGGCAGCGGCAGTCGATCGGATGCATGACGGCGGACGCACGCGCTTCAATAAGGAGCTGTTCGCCCAGGGCGTCGGTAACGGACTGTGCGGCTTGCTCGGTGCATTACCTATCACGGGTGTCATTGTCCGGTCATCGGCCAATATTCAGGCGGGGGCACGCACGCGAATCTCGGCAGTATTGCATGGCCTATGGATCCTGGGCCTGGTGGCGCTTTTGCCGGATCTTCTGGAAATGATACCGTTGACGGCGCTCGCCGCTGTCCTGATTGTCACCGGCTGGCGGCTGATCAGCCTTCATCATGTGCGCCACCTGTTCGAACACCATGGTCTCATGCCGGTTGGAATCTGGGCCGTCACAGTGGCGATGGTCGTCCTGCAGGACTTGCTGGTCGGTGTGGCGCTCGGACTTGCGCTGTCGATCCTCGAAGTGCTTCCCTATCTGCGCCGAAAGCAGGCGATCCGGCATTCCGAAGTCAACGGCGAAATACATGTTCGGCTGCGCGGAGCGGTCACCTGCAAGGACGTGCCAGCGCTACTTAATACGCTCGAAGGGCTGCCTGAAGGTCGTAAAGTCAGTATCATCGGCAGTCACCTGCATTACATTGATCACACCAGCGCGGAGACCATCAGCGAATGGCTCCGGCGCGAGACGAAATCCGGTCGAACGGTTGAGATCCACCCGCCCCAGGCAGCGCGTCATCCCCGCCTCAAGCCGCTATTTGAGCGATTCTCCGCCGAAGCCGCCTGATCGTCTTCGGGCGGGCAATTCCGTTTAAACGAGCAGGCCTGCTGTGTAATGTTGCAGAAAGATGAAGGCTCTTCAGCGGGGAACCGCGAGCCTCGTCAGGCCCACGAGATCCTGCGCGAGATGTATGCTCATTTCACGAAGGCGGACCTCGACCGCCCATTGAAGCGATGATCGTTCATCGACGAACACTGGAGTGTTCGGGGTCGAGCCGATCTGCAGGCAACTGCCGATCGGCTCGTCAATCTAGTGTGAGACTTCAATGAGGACGGTTGCGGTATTCTTGGTGTCGTAAAAATGCGCTGAGGGTCAGCACGGCCGAGAACACCAGCAGGGTTACGGATCCGCATCGCCGGGCCAGCAACGGCATTTGTTTTTCACTTCCCGGAACAATTCTGCCAGTCGACAACCAGATCGAGGATGCGAAAAGGACCACGAAGGCAAGGGTCGCGGTGGCGGCTATCCCAGACACATCCTGCGCGGGGGCATCATCGTGAGCCCGATGATAAGTGCCTTGTGGCTTGGCCGAACGAATGGGAAGGGGTGCCTAGAGTTCGAGTCCACTCAAAAGCATAACGGCTCCAACACCGCACCACCAGGTAGCGGCCGTTGGCGCCTGAGAAACGGCTTGCCCTCGCTGCACGCCTTCCCTATTCGTCCAAAATGCCTCCTCCACCCATGACGAAACGCTTCCTTGTCAAAAGGAGCGCCAGCGTGACGGGGCGAAGTCCCTGGCCATCGACGCCGACGTCGTACTGGCGGGGAAGAGGCTTCAATCTGCCATGCGAGTGGCCATGCAGATTGATCGACTTCTTGCCCATCTGGTTCCAGGTTCGAAAAGCGTAATGGCACAGGATAAGATGACGTTCCTCGTGGCGGAGTTCCGCGTAATGCTGCACGCTTTCCCAGCCCGGCGAATTCGTGGTCGTCGCCGGGTCATTGTTGCCGATGATCAGGTGCTTTCGACCGTTCAACCTGGCAAGCAGCTCGGTACAATCGCCCGCTCTTGCCGACATGAAGTCTCCCAGGTGCCAAACCTCGTCGTCAGGCCCGACCGTTTCGTTCCAAGTGCGGATCAGGGCGTCATCGTGTTCGACCACGTCGGAGAATGGACGTCTGTCGAGGCGAAGGACACGCGGGTCGCCGAAATGAGTATCGCCGGTAAAATGGATCATGTGCAATAACTGGCGTCTGGCGTTCGAACGTCGATGCGAGGGTGCTTCATGAACAATACGGACGCCCTACACGACTTCGAGCGGAAGCAATGGTGGGACGGGAAACTCGATGGCAATAGCGTCGCCGGGAACGACGACTCCGCCCTTGAGCACGATCGTCATGACGCCGGTCTTCCGAATGAGTTCGCCGTTCGGTCCTCTGCCGAGGACGGCTTTGAGAAGTCCCGGCTGGAGGTTGTCGATCTGCGAGCAGGGATTGCGCAGCCCCGTGACCTGAAGCTCGACGTTCGCACCGAGCTTCAGAACCGTTCCGCGCGGGAGCGCCAGAAGGTCGACGCCGCGGGTGGTAATGTTTTCGCCCAGGTCGGCCGGACCAACCTTGAAACCTTGATCGGCAAGCTCGTCCAACAACTCCGCTTGGATCAGATGAACCTGACGCAGGTTCGGCTGACTGGGATCGGCCCGGACCCGGGAGCGGTGCTTGACGGTCACGCCCAAGTGCGCGTCGCCCTCAACGCCCAGACCTGCGAGGATGTGGATCTCATTCATCTGCCTCTTCGAAAACCGATGTTTATCATCTGTCGCGACTGCGATCACCTGTCCGCGGTCCATGCAATCCTCCTCAAATTTCACCGAGACGTTTCCATACCTTCATGTGCATCGCCGGGGAAGCCATGGCAGAATTCCTCCTGAAAATCCGGGGTCACGCTGCGGACCAAAGCCGATTCCTCAGCTACGAGTCATCTTCACCAGGGACCCGCACATCGATACGTTGAAGGTCAGGGCGAGGAATTTCCAGGAACCTGAATGTGAAACAGGCTTGTGCTCCTGGGAGCCAGGACAGCGAATATGGGGTGGGTTCACCGAAGAAGGCCGTCGACGTTGAATTCTTCCCAGCCGCGCAGCTTCGTCGCGGCATCGTCCGGATGTCGTTCGATCGTCTTAGAAGACTTGCCAGCATTCTTCAGAGATCGCGTCAGCTTCGCCTTGTATGCTGCCCTGCGTCGGTTCTCCGCGGTCGCCGCCAAATCCTCCTCCCGCCATTCATCGACGACGCCCCGATTGAGAAGGTCTTCCACGACGCGCGGGTCGAACACGTGGAAGGTGATCTTTCGTGCTCGACCGCGCAGTTTCACGGTGCGCGTGCCAGCGCTCGGCAGACGGCCGTCCTTGAGCCAGCGATGACGCTCGCTCGTCTTGATCGACAGGATATCCTGGATCTCGCGCGGGATTACAGGCATGCTTTCGATGTCTTCCAGCGCAGCGGCGACAACCGAGGCCGCGCCATGGAATTCTGCCTTGGCACTTGCAGGCATCGCCAGCGTGAGTTCTCCTTGCTCAATATCCAGCGACTTTTTCGAAGCGATCGGCAACCGCGCCCGCAGCTCGAGGAGAATTCCTTTGACGCGGACCGAAGATCCCAGGGTCGCTGATGGCGGCAGCACCCACGTCCTGACCAGCTCGACATCGTTCTTTTCGTGTTTCGGCATGAACCCTAGATGGGATCAGCAGTGTTCCACGTCAACGAGTAGTATCACCAGGATAAGCTAACATCGGGATCGTCGTCGAAGACATTGGGGGTGGCGATAGACTTCTTTCGCGAGCTCGGCCTCGAACTCGAAGGCCGCGCGACGATCGAGGGCGAATGGGCTGGTCGCGTCACTGGTCTGGGCGACCACCCACGATCGGTCGGTCGTAGGTGCGCTGGTAGGCATGCCATACCGCCTGCAGCGGTAGGTCGGTGGAGTCAGAGCGTGTCGATCAGCCCTCCGTCCACACGCATCGAAGCGCCCGTCGTTGCGGACGCCAAAGGGGAGGCCAGGTAGGTGACGAGGTTGGCGACTTCTTCCACGCTCGCAGCTCGTTGGATGATCGAACTGCCGCGGTGCTTCTTGACGAAGTCCGCCGCGACCTCCTCGATCGGTTTCCCGGTCTTCGCCCGCTCATCGGCGAGCATCGCCTCGACGCCTTCGGAAAGTGTGGGGCCGGGGAGGACGGAGTTCACCGTGACGCCCGTGCCAGCCATGCGCTTGGCAAGGCCGCGGGCAACGGCGATGTCTGCCGTCTTGCTGACGCCGTAGTGGATCATCTCGACCGGAATGTTGAAGCCGGATTCCGACGCGATGAAGATGACGCGGCCCCAGTCGATCTTCTGCATGCCGGGTAGATATGCACGTGAAAGCCTGACGGCGGACATGACGTTCACCTGCCAGTGACGGTCCCATACCTCGTCGTCCGCGTCGAAGAAATCGAGCGGCTGAAAGATGCCCGCATTGTTGATGAGGATGTCCACATGAGGAACTTTGGCGAAGAGTGCGTCGCATCCTTTAGCGGTTGCGAGATCGGCTGCGACGGCGGTCACGCTTCCCCTGGCACCTTCGCCCTTCAGGCGTTCGGCGGCATTTGCGGTCTTTTCTTCGGATCGTCCGTTGACCACCACGTCTGCGCCCGCCCTCGCGAGCTGGCGGACGATCGCGTATCCAATGCCTTCGGTCGATCCCGTGACTAGCGCGGTCTTGCCTGTGAGGTCGATCTGCATCTTCTGCTCCTGTGAGGTTGGATCACAGAACGTATGAACTGGCGAGCGGTCTCGCAACCGTCCAGGATGCGGATAATCAATTCGGGTAGGGGAAGGAGCCGATCGAAACCAATCAGGTTTGTTACCGGGCGGCCCGGTCGGCCGCTTCCTCGTCTTCGCCGCCCGGTCTCCCAAGCCTGAAGGGATTGTCCCCGTTTATCGAGATCAAACGCGAAGATGGACAGTGAGGTAAACGAGCCTAGCATCGGCCCTCGCTCCAATTTGCCGTGAGGCTTCGCGAAGTATTCGTCGATTTCCGTCTTCACCTTTGCTCGCGTAAGATACTGAAGCTTCTGACGAAGCTTTTCGACGTCTTCGTCGGTAGCCGGGCCCGGACTGCGCGATCGTGGAACCTTTCGCGCGATCGTTCTGTGCTCGATTTGACCGCGAGGCTGTTTGCGCTCGTCTTTAATTCTCTACCTTTATTCAAATAAACTGAAAAAACAACTTTGGATACACTTCCGTCTGAGCGTTATATAGTTGGAACTTTTGAATGCCTTTGGTGGTTATTTATACGGTCGCTCGGCGATTGTTGCTTACCCCAAGCAGCCAACACTCCTGTGCGCCGGGCGGCCACTTCGCCCGAGCGTTTACTTGTTTGACTGAAAGCTCTCGAATGACTAGCGGACGTAATAATCGTGGGCAGGGAGACGTTCCCCCAGAGGCAGGCTTCGCAAATCGCCTGCTAGTCCGTATTACCCGCCTGCCTAGACCGTTTCGTCGGGCGATTGGATGGACTGTTTACCTGGCCCTCGTAGTGGTAATGTTCGCGGTGACGTTGTTGCCGGTTTGGTGGTCGCAATAAGTTCCCGACAGGCCATCGGCCGTTGTGCAGGCGAGACGGCGGTCGGTCTGATTCGCGGAGCTTCTTGCCGGGCGACTTGAATTAAACACAATCCGACGCTATTTAACGGTCATCGGCGTTGCTGGTGAGTGCTCCACGCGAGTGTTCGCGACTGCCGAAGTCGCTTATCTGCTTTTGACCACGGATGTACTGGCACTGGTGTGAAGAGCGATGTTGGAAAGGTCGGTGCGATTTCGCCCCGGCCTTTTTTATTTGCCCGTTGGGCGGGCAGGCGGGCGTTCCATCAAACGACATCGGTATCGTTGCCAACAACGCTGGCCGCGTCACCAGGGTTCAAATTGGGTCGACCCGGTCGAAAGTCGACGTTCCTACAGCAAGCGGGGATGGATTCGGTTGGACGATACGCTCGATCAATATTCCCTGAGCAGATCACGCAAGAGCGCGACGGGTACCGCTATCGGCGCTCTCTCGATGGGTACAGGGACGTTGGACGTGTCTGGCGTTCGGAGCGATGGTGAGGTCGAAATCGCTTGGAGGGAGCAGGGCGGCCCCGTCGTCGAAGCTCCCGCAAGTTCCGTTGGGTTATGGCACCAAATTTGTCCATCGGGCAGTTTGGCGGTGTGAACGCCCGACAAAAAGGGTGCCCCGTCGAGAGCCTTCGTTCGCTTGCCCGATAAACGGTCTCACTCGGCGGCCTGCCGGACAGGGTATTCTTCTGGGAGCTCCGCCGGAGCGATGATCTCGAAGTCCGCGGGCATGGCGTGCTGATCGGTTCCCAGGAGCGCCAGCGTCCAATAGTCAGGATCCTCCCCGAAGACCGTAGAAACCCGAACGATCGTTGGTTGTCCGTCGAAATACTTCGAGGACTTCGCCCAGTAAAATGCATGCGGAACCAAACTCACTGCAACCATGACGCCTACTCCCGTGACCTGTGGACGATAGCAGAAACCCCAGAAATGAGAATGCCTCAGCTCGTCCAGGTCGTCATCTGGTGGATAATGATCACCCGTCGACCGATCCGGCTTCCAATTCACGTCTTCGCACGACGATTTTCCGGCGCGGAGACGCGGCACGGCTCCGAAGCCGCTGTTCGTCGTCGGGCAATACCTTCAAATGGGCGGCTCGAGCTGCAGACACGAAAACTTGTCTCGCCCTCGTGGGCTGCAATTCGCCTTGAAGCGACCGCAGACATGAGGCAAGCGCGTGCTGCCATGTCGGACCATTTAGATGCCTGGGCCATCTCTCCGACATCAAGATGCCCATCAGGCCCGATATCGTGGATGCCGTTGCGAAGTGTTCTCGATCCGGCAAAGACACGGCAATTTCCATGATTGGTATCGTGCTCACGTCGTGCATGATGTCACCGGGCCTTGCTCGATTTCAGCTCTGCGGCCACGGACTTTTTCAACGCGTCCATGATGTTCACGACATTCGAGCCCTGAGTGGCGTCCGGCTTGCCCTTCGCGGCCTTCTTGGCGGGCTTGAGAGCCCTCTTCTTCTCCGCAATGATCTTCAGCAGGCTTTCTTGGATCGGGTCGCTGACCATGTCCGAGGACCACCGGGAGGTCTTCTGCTTGATTAACTGCTGGACCAGCGGAATCAGTTCGGGGTCAGCCTCTTCATCGATTCCTTCGAAGTAGGATTCCTCGGGACGCACTTCGTCGCCGAACCGCAGCGTCCAGAGAACGATGCCTTCGCCGCGAGGTTCGAGAACGACCGCACGCTCCCGACGACCGATTACGAGCTTCGAGACGCCGACGACTTTGTCCGATGCCATCGCATCTCGAATGACGGCAAACGCTTCATGTCCGACCGGGTCGTCGGGCATAAGGTAATGGGGCTTCTCGAGATAGACCCATTCGATGCTCTCGGCCGGCACGAACTTGTCGATGTCGATGGTCTTCACCGTATCAAGAGCCACGGAGTCGAGGTCGTCGTCCGTCAGAATGACGTAGTCGTTCTCGCCGCGGGCGTAGCCCTTGGCTTCGTTTTCGTCCTTCACCGGCTTGCCCGTCACCGAGTCGACGTACTGTGAGACGACACGATTTCCTGTTTCCCTGTTGAGCGTGTGGAAGCGAACCTTTTCGCTGTCGCTTGTCGCCGGACTCATTGCCACGGGACATGTAACCAACGACAGCTTGAGATAGCCTTTCCAGTAGGGGCGCGGCATGGCTGGTCTCCTCAGCTCGCTTTACGCTGCGCGGCCGGCGCCGCCGCGGATTTGCCCGAGGCGCGACGGGCCTTGTCGCGGCTGGAACCGGCGTTGGCATTGGCGGCCGTCCGCTTCGGCTTGCTCTCCGCGGCCTTCACCATCCTGGCACTCTCTCGAAGCGCGGCAAGAAGGTCGTTCGGTTTCGAGACCTTGACTTCCTTGCGCTTCGGAAGCGCCTTACCTTCGATCTTCGCCTTCACCAGTTCCGCCACGGCGGCTTCATAGCGGTCATCGAAGGTCGCAGGATCGAACTCGCCCTTCTTCGTCGAGATGATGTGCTTTGCGAGATCAAGCATCTCGCCCACGATTTTCATCTTCGGCATTTCTTCGAAAGCCTTCGCAGACGAGCGGACCTCGTAGTCGTAGTTCAGCGTCGTTGCGATCAGACCCTTGCCGTGCGGTCTGATCAGGACCGTGCGCATCCGTCGGAAGAGGACCGTGCGGGCGATGGCCACGACCTTCGACTTCTTCATTCCGTCCCGCAACGCGGCGAAGGCGTCGCCGCCCATCTTGTCGGGCGTCAGATAGTAGGGCTTGTCGAAGTAGACGTCGTCGACATCGGCGCAAGGAATGAATGCCTCGATCTCGAGCGTCTTGTTGCTCTCGGGGATCGCTGCGGCCACTTCTTCGGGGTCGATGATGATGTACCGGCCGTTCTCGATCTCGAAGCCCTTCGTCTGAGCTTCTTTCGGAACAGGATCTTCGGTCTCGCTGTCGATGAAGACGCGATTGACCCGATTGCCAGTCAACCTGTTGATCGTGTGGAACGTGATGCGTTCCGAGGTGCTAGCGGCGGTGTAGAGCGCGACGCCGCACGACACCTCGCTAAATTTGAGGAAGCCCTTCCACTGGGCACGATGACCACCCGCCATGACCCTTCACTCCCGAATCACTGAGTCGCGACTCAAGACTCGACGAGCTGATTCGTTCCGACTGAAACGAATCATTTTTCAATGGCTTACGCCTGTTGCTTAGGAAACTGATTCCGATCGCGGATCACCATTTCGATAAAGCCTGGTCGGCAGTGTTAGCCGTTGCCGGAACTTCCTGATTCATCAGTCGTTTAGGAAGAAAACTCAACAGGAGGTACTTCCCAACGGCAAACACCAGCCGAGGCCGCGCGCAAGATCGAGCCCGTGTCGCGGGAGGACAGGATCACGAGGTCCAGTATGAGGCGGAAAAGGAACGGGTCTCGAAGTTGAAGGTCAAGGAGACTGTCAAAAAAGTCGGCAACAGCCGCAAGAAGGTCGAAGCTAACCTGGAGAAGTAGAGGCGGTTCACATTCCAAGAGGAACTCGTCGCTGACGAAAGGCGGAACGGGAATTCCCCACATCGATAATATGTCCGCGACCGATCGAGCTAGAGGAGTCGTCCCGCACGCTTGAACATCCGTCCAAACTTGAGCAGTAGGCGCTCAAGGTCCGGTTCGTCTACGCGGCGGGCGGCCTCCATTGGCGTCAGCCACACGGAGTCTCGCTCGGCCATCTCTGGAAAGCGCTTTCGGTTACGGCGGACCTCCAGTAGGAAGACGGCAACGACTGGTCGCGCTCCACTTCCGTCCTGCATAAGTTTGTCATAGAAGAATTCGCCGAAGGGCTTCTTCTTCGCCCTTCCGATCACGCCAGCTTCCTCCCAGGCTTCACGTTCCGCCACCTTGCGCGGCTTGAGACCTGATATCGGCCAGCCCTTCGGGATCATCCAACGTCTCGTCTCCCGCGTCGTGATGAGAAGCACCTTTGGCCCCTTGGGTGTGTTTCGGAAACACAATGCACCATATTGCTGGATCGGCTTCGGATAGACGTCAATGTCATTCATCGTGTCTGCTCATGTTCATCGACGTTCTCGACCGTGCCGGCTGAGGTTCCTTCGCTTGAGGTTCATGGCGTCCTCATGTCAGCGCCAGAAGCGCTTCGTGTCGATGACCTCATCTACTGAGGACTGCGCCATGCGGATCAACGCATTCTTGTCATCGTGAGAAACGACAGAATCTCGAGCAGGGTGGTTGGCCAGTCCATGCTGCGCGAGCACCTTCGGTCCGGTTGCCAGATCGTTCAGTGCTCCAAGATAGTCCTGCAGCTCCTCCATCGCTGCGATGAATTTCCGGTGCCGGCGCGTGCCGCGCTTGTCGTCGAACAGCGATCCGAAGAACTCGGCCGCGTAGCGAAGCTTTTTAGCGTCCTTGCGAACCTGGTGACGATGCTCGTCGTCGGTCTCAGCCAACGCACCGCCATGCTTTTTCAGCTTCTTACGCATCTTCTCGATGGCCCTCGCGGCAAACTCCGAGGCCGATGTGTCCTCGGAAGTTGCGCTGCCGCCAGTCCGATCGAGGTCACATTGAAGCCACTCGTTGAAATCGATAATGAGCGCGCGCGCTCGCGCCGACCCCAGAGCCTCGACAGCGTCGTCGTATGCGTTGTTGCGGGCATCCTTGAGCTTGGCCCGAAGGTCGGAGTCCTTCGCTTTCATAAGCAGGACGTCGAGATTACGTGCTTCGCCGAGGACGCCAGCGAGCCAGCGAAGCTCCTCTTGGATCCTTTTCGGCTCGTCGCCCATCAGGAGCGGCCTGAACAGAGAGAACGCAGAGCGGAGACGCCGCAGAGCTACCCGCGCCTGATGAAGGGCTTCCGAAGTTCGTCGCTGGAGAAGGATTTCTTCGTTGAGACGGAACTGCCGAAAGCAGGACGCGGCGATCTCTCGAAAGGCGCTAGACGCCTTGATGTTTCGTTCGAGATCGAGGCGCTCTGCCTTGAACATGAATTGCTGCCTGTCCAGAAGCGCGAGGCCCCGTTCTGACTTGGACTGAATGCCGAATCGGAACGGCGCGATCGCGTCGATCTTGCGAATGAAGATGAATAGGTCCTTCGGATCGCCGTCCTTCAGTTCAACCTCGATTTCCTGAACAGGCGAGCGCCTGTTGCCAGACACTACGTCTCCCCGATCAACGACCACCTCCAGCCGAGAGCCGTTCAACTCGATGTTCCAGACGCGACGCTCAATGAACACGGTGAAAGCGGCTTCCACCTCAAGTTCCGGTCCGAACTCGCTTATGAGAGGGCTCGTATGGTCGAGGACGGGTTCATTGCCTTCAATGGGCGTCTCCCATTCTGAACGAACAAACAGTGATTTCGCCGGCCCGGATGCCTTCACAGTCTGGACGTGGGACGCGCCGGTAGAGCGGACACGCAGAGAGAATCCCTTCTCCGACAGCCGACGATCGTCCGTCTCGAAGTAGGTCGAAGACTGCTGCAGCGCCTCGTGGGGCTCTCCGAGAAGATCGGAACCCAAAAGGCTCTCAAGGGCTTCGCTAGAGAGGTCGAGCTTGATTTCGATTTCTGATGGCAAGGCAGGCTCCATTCTGATTGGATGCTCATCAACGCTGGAGGTCCTGTCATAGTTCGGTCGCGTCACGACGTGATGAAGCAAACTGGACTCTTCAACGTTGCCCAGCTAGTTTGCGCGCGCTTCGAAACCGGAGGCGGACGATGCTCAACGAAAGCGCTCAGCCAGAACTTACGAAAACGGTGTCTGGTCGCGATGTCGCGCAGGCTGGTGCTCTCTGCTACCGTCGGAACGAAAACGGTGGAGTTGAAATCCTTTTTGTAGGCAGTCGACGGAACGGTCGATGGGGCATTCCGAAGGGGCACGTCGAAGGTGGTGAGGTCAGCAGCGCCGCGGCGCTGAGAGAGGCGTTCGAGGAGGCCGGGGTCTCAGGCGTCGTCGACAAGACCGTGTTCGGTACGTTTTCTTATCGGAAGGACACGAGTCCCAACCAATACCACGTGGCCGTCCATCTTCTTAAGGTCTCGAGGATCGCGGACAAGTTTCCGGAGAAGGGTGTCCGAAAGACACGGTGGTTCCCCTTGGAGACCGCGTTGCGGGAAGCGGCGCAGCCGGGCTTGCGGCTGCTACTCTCAAGCATCAGGTCCACCAACCTCTGACTACCGAGCGTCGATGATCCGAACGACACCGTCAAGCCGCCAGATCGGGAGAGATGCGACACAGGACTTCGTGATGGTCAACGGTCCCGTCGTCCGCTGGGCGCCTTGCGCCCGGACGGGACGCTACTCGCCCTCTTCACCTGTCTTCGGGAAGAGATGAGTGACATTGGAACCAGGGGTCGGAACCCTCGCTGCCGTCTTCTTGATGCCGTTGCTGCGTTCGCCAGCAGCTTGTACGACCGAGGCAAATCCATCGCGTTGCCTGTAGTAGTCAGGTTTTTCCGGAAGACTGAGATCAAAATCGGCAAGCAGTCGCTCGATGAGGTCCATCGCCTTCGCCGCGATCACCGCATAGCCCTCCTGGCGCCGCTCGAAAAAACTGTCGAAGCCTGGGCCGGAGAGATCAAGGTTATCCAACGCGTTCCCAAGGTTCGTCACCCGGTTCGATAACCATAAAGCCTCGTGGAAGAGCTCGTCGCCGAGGAGGCTCAAGTCTTCAGCCCGTGGGAGGACAAGAACCGGATCCGCTGTGTGGAAGACGAACTCGCCTTCGTTGACTGGGTTGAATTCAGGCGTATCGTGAACGGCAGCGTATGCGGCGCCGACAAAATCGTCTAATGCCAGAGCTGTCAGCATCGCCGCGCTGCGCGCTTTGGCTTTTGGGTTCAGACCGCGTTCGGCAGCCGTCCACCGCAGCACGCTCGGTATGATCGTGCCGGCGGCGAAACAGCCAGCCCCAATCATCGCTCCGACTAGCATGATGCCTTGAGTTGTTTCGAAGAACTGCGTCAACACCTACCTCGTAGAGTTCGAGAAGCGATTTGCATCGGTCGCACGCAGGACGGAATCAGTACCGGCTGTTGCAGTGTGCCTCGCTTGAAAGCGATTAGGAATGCTCTCCCGAAAGATGAGATCTCGAGAGAGTATATTCAAGGTTTAGTCCGTATGCCCCCTTTGCGAGGGAACCACACCGATAGTCGGGACAGGTGGTTCCTGTTGCCGCATTTTGTTTTCTTGCTCGTCACCGGGGCTAAGTGCGTCGCGCACTTCATCGTCTTCCCAACCCGCCTCGATGGCGGAAGCCACAAGCGTCTCGATTTTCTCGGTTTCGGACGCATGCGAAGTCTCATCCAGGCGGCGTCTGGCGGTCTCCAGGCACTGACGGAGGTTCGAAGCGCGACTGGGGTCGTTACGGTCGTAGCTTGGTGATGCGATATAGGTCATGGGAAGCTCCCTGCTGATCGAGAGGAACACCTGAACAGAACTCCGGTTCCACACTACGCACCTGCGGTAAGCGCCGTCGTTTGCCGCCGGCGCTTACGTCACGCATTGGCGCTGATCCGCCTGCATCCCCTTCGCCTTAGGCGTTCATCAAGCGTCATCCTGGCGAATGGCCGGTGGCTGTGCTGCAGATGGACCATATGCTCTGACCACGGCAGTCTGGCTGTCTCGGAACATTCGATCTCGCAAGTCTGTTCGTACTGTTGAATGGAGGAACTGGCCATGTCCAAAAAGAATAATGACAAAGGGGGCAATCCTAAAGACCAGCCGGTCAATCACCCTGACCGTAAAGAACTGCCACCGGAGCCTGACGATCACCAACACCCGGCTCGAGATACAAGGGAGGCACCGGTGCCCAACCCAAACGGCGAGCCTGTCGACAAACCTTAGCAACTGCCAGACCGTCGTGAACCGACTTTTGGATCGGGTTCGCTGTTGCCTGGAACAAGGAAGATCCAAACGTCTCGCGATGGCATCATCGATGTCTTTGATTTCTCGAGCGCCGGCCATCCTAGCGTCGCAATCAAACTATTCCTCGGCGTCGGAACAGTTCTTATATTGCAGCTTCTGAAGTGGCGCATCCAGCCTCAGGATGAGCCCGGTCGGGGCGTAATCAAGAGAGACCTCCCCGAAAGCGGACAGGCTGGAGCTGACGAGCCGAGTGCCGAACCCCTTCTTGGTTGGAGTTTCCACCGCCGGACCTCCAACCTCCTGCCAAGTGAAGTTCAGGCTCGGGGCGCCCGCCTTGTCGCGTACCGACCACTCGATTTCAACAGTCCCTGTATCCTCCGAAAGCGCACCATACTTATTGGCGTTGGTGACGAGTTCGTGCAGCACGAGGGAGAAACAAAGGGCCGCCTGTGGACTCAATTCAACGTCGGGACCGCTTGCTTTGAAACGTCCTGACGTCTGAAGTCCGAGATTAATCGCGGTAGCCTCGACAATCGTTCCCATGGTCGTGCCCAACCAATTTTGCTGCAGCAAAATATCGTGTGCTTTCGAGTAAGCATTGATCCGCGCAGAGATCGATTGTTCCGCTTCCTCCAGAGAGCTGGCGTTTCGAAAGGATTGACTGGTGATAGCCTGAACGACGGCCAGCGTGTTTTTCATGCGGTGAGAGAGTTCGTGCATCAGGACGCGCTGTCGCTCCTCGTTTTCTCTCTGCTCGGTGCGATCTCTCAGAATCTTCACAAAGCCCTCGACTTCGCCATCATCCGACGTCAGCGCCATCATCTGACCCGACGCCCAGAACAACGATCCGTCCTTGCGAACGTGCCAGCGTTCATCGTTGCCATGGCCTTCCGCTAAAGCGGCGGTCATCTCCCGTTGGAGAATCCCCGCCTGCAGGTCTTCCTGCGTGAAAATGACGGCTGCGGGCTTGCCGATAATCTCAGCCTCGTCCCATCCGAGGATCCGTCGCGCACCCTCATTCCACGTAGTCACCAGGCCATCGAGATCCATGGAGATGATCGCATACTCGATCGCGCTCTGCAGAATGGCTTCGAGAAAGCGCTCTCGGGAGCGGCTGGAACTGGAAAAGGGTTTCATGATCATATTGTGCGCGCGAACCTTTCAGGGCCTGCAAGGCTGAAAGGCCTCATCCTGATTTTATACCGGACGCCGTCGCGTTGGCAAAGGCCGCAGCCGTGACACGTTGTCCGGTAAGTCCCGGAGGAGCGATCGCTAAAGCCACACAACCTTCTCGGAAACAAAGATACGCGAGCCACGTTATCAAGCGACGTCTTAGTGAGCGTGGAAGCATGACAGGCCATTCGAGAGAACAACTCCACGGGGATTTGCCTTCCGCATCTTCAAAAGCAGCTTCCGCCGATCGGAAGGAGTTGGCAGCGATCGCATTTGAACGCACCCGGATGCCGATGGTCGTCACCGATGGGCGAAAGCCGGATCTTCCGATCGTGCTCGCAAACAAGGCATTCCTCGAACTGACAGGTTATGCGGCGCCTGAAGTGCTGGGGCGCAACTGTCGTTTCCTGCAGGGTCCCGCGACGTCTCCGATTGCCGTCGCCGAAATTCGTGCGGCTATCGCCGGCGAGCGTGAGGTCAGCGTCGAGATCCTCAATTATAAGAAGAGCGGTGAGCAGTTCTGGAACCGCTTGCATCTAAGTCCCGTCCATGGGGATGACGGAAGGATCCTCTATTTCTTTGGCTCTCAAATCGACATGACGGAGTACCGGCGGATCGAGGCACTGGAGGCCTCCGAGCATCGCCTGCTGATGGAAGTCGACCACCGATCCAACAACGTCCTGGCGATCGTCGACAGCATCGTCCGCCTGAGCAACGCCGATGACCCGGCCCTTTATGCCGCCGCTATTCAGCATCGGGTGCAGGCGCTCGCCCGTGCCCATACCTTGCTTGCTGAACGAAGATGGACAAGCATTTCTGTTGAGGAGCTTATTCGTCAACAGGTGACGCCGTTCGCGGCCACCCGCGCTTTTTTTACCGGGCCGGATATCAGAATGGATGGGCCGGTCGTCCAGCCCCTTGCGCTCGTGTTCCATGAACTCGCTGTCAACGCAGCCCAGCACGGTGCGCTCGCCGCTGCGCGAGGCAGACTTTCAATCAGTTGGAAGCCCAAACCGTCCGGAGCAGGCTTTAACATCCGGTGGCAGGAGGTGGGCTCGCGCCCTCTGCCTACATTCGCCAAACGAGGTTTTGGCACGGTGATTGTCGGCGCAATGGTCGAAAGGCAGCTTAAAGGGCGAATTGAGAAAACCTGGTCGGAGGATGGGCTGCTGATAGACATCGAGATCCCATCGGCAGGCTCGACCTATGACGGCACCTTAGCACCGGAACACTGATGTCAAGAACCTGCCATCGAGATCGAACGCTTAGCGTCCGCCAACGATGGGCTCCGAACGATGCGGTACCGTGCCTCGACAAGATTATAGAGTCCGAAAGCCGCCAATCCAACGGCGACGGCGACATACAGAAACGATCCTAGCGGAAGCTGCCGCAGCCATTCCAGGGCGTCGCCCATGCTACCGGCTTGCTCAGGATCCACCCTGAAACCTGCATAGGCGAAAAGTACTCCGGTAGCCGCAAACACCACGCCGCGGGCGACAAGGCCATAGATGCATACCAACGTCACGATACCCTTGTGATCAGGTATCTGAAGGTGGCGCTCGAACTTCCTGGTGATGCCCTTCACGGCCGTCACGACGCCGCCGATGATGAAGCCGGCGCCGACCGCGATCGCAAAGTAGGATCCAAAGGGCTGCGACATGATCCATCCTGCCAGATCCTTCTCACCAGAAGCTTCGCTACCTCCTCCCAGGAAAAGTGCGTTCCCGAGCGCATACGCGGCAAGTCCGAGATAGGTGATGGCGCTACCAAAGAGCGCGGATCGGATCGCCAATGCCTTTCCGTTCCTACCATGGCCGTCGCTGTCTGCCAGGGACTGCGCTAACCTCCAGGCAACAAATCCTAGAAGGCCGAGCCCGATCAATCCGACCCATACGCGACCGAGCGGCTGCCCAAGGAGTGCTGAAAGCGCGGATTTCGTTTCGGGCCGGCCACCGGCCACGCCGGAGAAGAGAGCAAGCCCGGCCACAAGGAGAAAGACAACGCCGCGCGCTGCATAGCCGCCTTTGGCGAGCACATCAAATCGATTTCCCTTGGTCATCAGCGGTCCCGTCGGTTTCGGCGCGCCATATTCAACGCGCCAACTCGCTGAAAGTTTGCTGTAGACCGGCAACGATGCACCCACAGAACGGCGGGGCCATATCCTGGTGACGGAACGCCACAGGTGGGCTGGTTGTTGTCGGCGACCATTTGAATGCGAGAATACCGAAGCCGTGCCATCATGTGGCAACCTCGCTGCCAATACAGCGAGATTGGCAGCAGGGCCTGACAATCGCATGCCACTGCTGCCAAACAACGCGCATCACCCCAAACACATCTCTCTTTTAGCTATTGATCGTGATGCGCTTAGCAGTCGATTGTTCCGACCCCGAGCGGGGCAGAGTGACAGTCAAAACGCCATTCCTGAAGGAGGCCGAGATTTTGTCTTCCTCTACCTCGCTGTTTAAGGAAAGACGGCGTTCGAAGCGGCCATAGAACCGCTCGGAGAACTGCCGGTCTTTGTCGTCGCTTTCGGCAAGCTTTTCACCCCGGATGGTCAAGACGCCGTTGTCGAGCAAGACTTCAACGTCTTTCTCGTCCATGCCAGGAATATCAGCGGTGACGCGGATTTCCTTCTCGGTTTCCGAGACTTCGACCTTCGGCCAGGAGCTTTCAAACATGAAGCCAGAACCGCTGGCCGGGAACCGATGCTCGAAGCCACGGAAGACATCGTCAAACAGCCTGTTCATCTCGCGATGAAGCGCCAAGAACGGATTATGATCTCTGCCTGCATAGTCGGTCGGAACCGTACTCTTGCCGCGGCCCCGCGAAATTAGATCACGAACACTCATCTGTACCTCCATGTCTGGCCGCGCCGGCAAGTCCGGCGCCGGCCGTCATCTAGTTCGATTATGCAACCTGCTTTCCGCCTTCGATCTGAAGCGGTGCAGTCTGCTTTTCAACCTGCTGGGCTTCGTTGGCGCCGATGGGAATGCGCCGCGGCTTCATCTCTTCGGGGATCTCCAGTTTCAACTCGACCGACAGAAGACCGTTTTTCAGGCTTGCCCCAGACACCTTGACATGGTCGGCGAGCTCGAAGCGCCGCTCGAACGACCGGCCCGCGATGCCGTGATGCAGATATTGCGCGTCCTCCTTATCGGCTTTCTCACCAGCAATAATGAGCACGTTTCGCTCATGCGTGATCGAAAGGTCCTCCTCGCCGAAACCTGCGACAGCAATGACGATGCGGTAGTCGTCATCGCCCGCCTTGACAATATTGTAAGGCGGCCAAGTGTCGACAGCTTGAACCCGCTGCGCATTGTTGAGGAGGTTGAAAACGCGGTCAAAGCCGATGCTGGACCGGTAAAGGGGGGCGAAGTCGAATTCGTTTCTCATAGCCATATCCTCCGTAAAGCAACATGGAATGAAGACGCATTGGAAACTTGCGTCTCCACCAATTCAGCCCCGTTAGTGGCGGCTGACGAAACTGATTTGGTTGCGGAGTTTTCAGGGTTCAAGAGCACCCCAGACAAAAATTGGCACTCTGGACACTAGAGTGCTAAAATTGGGTGTACCATTGATGAGCTGCCGTTTTCTGAACGGCATTTTCTAAGGCCGATTGTTGAAAAGGCGCTCTCATAGTCACGCCAACAGGCGCGCCGTTCTTGACCGTGTGACGGCCTTAGACGTTTGGCGCGAGGCGCAATGGTGAACGGCTCGTTGATCACCAAGGGGATTTGTCTGACGGGCCTTGAACGATCGGCTGCCCCCCACAATATCATTTTCATCAGGACCATTGGTGGCATGAAAGGAGGAAAAGATGCCGCTGAACGATGTTCTATGGACCCAGCCGGTGAGAATCCGGCTGCAGTGCGGTTTGGAGCGCACCTTCGCAGGCGCATACGACGCCTTGGATTTTCTCGAGAACGAATGGCCGCTGCGTCATGGTGAGCGCCATCAACGCGCAGTGAAAACGTGTCGTGGCCTCCTCAACGGCAGCATTCCCAGCATCGTCGCGCGCGAGGCCTTCGTGGCGGCCTGCCTCGAAGCGGGCATGCCATCCGTTCTGGCCCCGTGGAAGAGAAAGCCGACCACGCATCCGGCTCGACCAGCGCGTCTCGTTGCCAATTAACGGAGAATCGATGACCTCGCCTCCGATGAGGCGAGGTCTAGTATAAGCGCCGCTTTTCCCGTTATTTGGCTGGACGAACGCCGTGATGGAACTTCCGAGTGCCAGCCGGCATTTCGCTGTCGGGACTGCTTTCGGGAACGACCATGGCCAGCGATAAACTGTCGACTTATCGATCGAAGCGCGACTTTCAAAAAACGGCCGAACCGAGCGGCGAAAAGCGCCTCGCGCGCAGCAACCGTCGTCGTTTCGTCATCCAGAAGCACGACGCGACCCGACTGCATTACGATTTGCGCCTCGAACTCGACGGCGTCTTCAAGTCTTGGGCTGTCACCAAAGGCCCGTCCCTCGATCCGCACGACAAGCGGCTGGCCGTCGAAGTGGAAGATCACCCGCTGGACTACGGTGATTTCGAAGGCACCATTCCGAAAGGCCAGTATGGCGGCGGCACTGTCATGCTCTGGGATCGCGGTTATTGGGAGCCGGAAGGAAAGAAGAGCCCGGAGCAGGCGCTGGCGAAAGGCGATTTCAAATTCACGCTGGAAGGCAAACGCCTGCATGGCAGCTTCGTGCTGGTGCGCATGCGCAACGACCGCGACCGTGGCAGCCGGACAAACTGGCTGCTGATCAAGCACCACGACGAATTCTCGGTCGAGGAAAACGGCGCGGCCACACTTGAGGAAAATCAGACATCAGTTGCCTCCGGCCGTACCATGGAAATGATTGCCGCCGGCAAGGGACGAAAGCCCAAGCCCTTCATGGTCGAGGGCGGCGACGTTCAAGCCGATGCCGTCTGGGACAGCAATCACGGACTGGCTGCCGAAGAGCGAAAAGAAGACACTGGAGCTGATCGGAAGGCGAAAACGGCCACAAAGGTTGATCTACCGGATTTCATTGCGCCACAGCTCTGCCAGACCCTGGAGCGTCCGCCCGCCGGCACCGGCTGGATTCACGAGATCAAGTTCGACGGCTACCGTATCCAGATGCGCGTGCTGGACGGGGAGGCGACGCTGAAGACCAGGAAAGGGCTCGACTGGACGACAAAATATCCCGAGATCGCCGAGGCGGCATCGACACTGCCCGATGCAATCATCGACGGCGAGATCTGCGCCCTCGACGATAATGGCGTTCCTGATTTCGCGGCCCTGCAGGCCGCCCTTTCGGAAGGCAAGACCGGCGAACTCGTCTATTTCGCATTCGACCTTCTCTATGAGGGTGGCGAAGACGTGCGATCTCTACCGCTCGTCGAGCGCAAGGCGCGGCTTCAAAGCCTTCTGTCCGACGCCGGCAGCGATCCGCGCATCCGTTTCGTCGAGCATTTCGAAACGGGCGGTGATGCAGTTCTCCGGTCTGCCTGCAAGCTCTCACTGGAAGGCATCGTCTCGAAAGAGGCCGATGCACCCTATCAATCCGGGCGCACCGAAAGCTGGGCGAAGTCGAAATGCCGTGCCGGCCACGAGGTGGTGATCGGCGCCTATGCCAAGACCAACGGGAAATTCCGATCCCTGCTGGTCGGCGTCTATCACGGCGACCAATTCGTCTATGTCGGCCGCGTCGGCACGGGATATGGCGTAAAGAAAGTGGAAACGCTGCTTCCGAAGTTGAAAGCGCTCGAGACGGCGAAATCGCCCTTCACCGGCATCGGCGCGCCGAAGAAGGAGGCCGAGGTCACGTGGCTGAAGCCCGAGCTCGTGGCGGAAATCGAATTCGCAGGGTGGACGGCCGACGGTATCGTCCGGCAGGCGGCCTTCAAAGGGCTGCGCACGGACAAGCCGGCCAAGGAGGTCAAGGCCGAACGGCCGGCGAAACCCGCGCAGACAGACGTGCCGCAGCCGGTGGCGGAGACGAAGGCCATGCCGGTCCGGCGAAAGGGCGCCAAGGCCGAGGTCATGGGCGTGACGATTTCCAACCCGGGCAAGCCGCTATGGCCGGATGCCAATGATGGCAAACCCGTCACCAAGGAGGAACTGGCCCGCTACTACGAAATGGTCGGTTCCTGGCTGATCGAGCACATCAAGGGACGGCCATGTTCCATCATCCGGACGCCCGACGGCATCGGTGGCGAGCAGTTTTTCCAGCGCCATGCGATGCCCGGCACCTCCAACCTGCTTGAACTGGTGAAAGTCTTCGGCGACAAAAAGCCTTATTTGCAGATCGACCGCGTCGAAGGCCTTGCTGCCGTCGCGCAGATCGGTGGCGTCGAGCTGCATCCCTGGAATTGTGAACCGCATCAGCCTGAGGTGCCGGGCCGGCTCGTCTTCGACCTTGATCCAGGTCCGGACGTGCCATTCTCCGCGGTCGTTTCGGCAGCTCGGGAAATGCGGGACCGTCTCGACGAGTTGGGCCTGGTCAGTTTTTGCAAGACCACTGGCGGTAAGGGTCTGCACGTTGTCACTCCGCTTGCGGCCAACAAGCGCAAGCCGCTTTCGTGGGCGCAAGCGAAGGGTTTTGCCCACGATGTGTGCCAGCAGATGGCACGAGACAATCCCCAGCTCTATCTGATCAAGATGACCAAGAGCCTGAGGGATGGCCGGATCTTCCTCGATTATCTGCGCAATGACCGGATGGCGACGGCAGTGGCACCTTTGTCGCCCCGTGCCCGGCCGGGTGCCACCGTCTCGATGCCGTTGACATGGACACAGGTCAAATCGGATCTCGACCCGAAGCGCTTCACCATCCGCACCGTCCCGACCATCCTCTCGAAATCATCGGCCTGGGACGATTATTGCGATGGCCGGCGGCCACTGGAACAAGCGATCAAGCATCTCGGCAAGGGGCGAGTTGCGGTATGATCTCGCCGCACTTCGAAAAGGCCTGACCGGCAAAAATCAGGCGGCGATTGCTGCGAGGATGCTAACATATTGTAGCCCTTGCGCCGGGCAAAGGCAGCATCGGCAGCCGCTACTTGGCCTGCACACTCTGGTCCTTCGGCAGCAAAATCGTCATCGCCGCCGCGACGGCGGCCGTAACTGCAACGGCGAGATAGATGCCGCTGAAACTCTGGGTCGATGTCTTGATCACGGCGCCAAAGAAGTTCCCTGTGGTGCCGCCGATGCCTTGGAACACGGTGCAGATGCCTAAGACAGTCACCGCGACGCGGGGCGTGGCGCGATGTGAGACGTAGGCCGGCAGCAGGCCATAGATCGGATAAAAACCCAGCGAAAAGAAGATGCCTGACAGGAGCGAGAGTTCCATGGAGGGATCGAGGACTACGAGGGCGCCGGCGGCGAGGAAGCTTGAGTAACAAGCGAGCATGGCATGGCGCGCTCCGAGGCGCGACGATATTGTGCCAATGGCGAAGCCTGCGCTGATCCCCACCGCCCCGATCGTTGCCCAGAGCCATGAGGCAAAGCCGACGGAATAGCCGAGTTCCTCGCGCAGGAACGGCGAGAGATAGGTGAGATAGGGATATGGCATCAGGCCGTTGATGAAGCCGAGAGCGAAGATCAGCGCCACCCATGGCATGATGGAGCGCAGGCTTGCTGAACTGCCGGCAGTAGGCGCGCGCGTTTCGTGACTTGTCCCGCTGTCGAAGAGGCCGGCCCGCCCGAAGAGAATGTGGGTGACAATGGCCAGTGTGATCGTGGTCGCGCCCGTGAGGTACCAGACCATCTGCCAGTGGCCGCTTCCGGCGTATGCGGCCACGAGTGCGCTGTTGATGAGGACGCCAAAGGCCGGCGCGCTGGAGATCAGGCTCATGGCAAAGCCGCGTTGTTCTGCTCCCACCACCCGCGAGGCGAGATTAATCATCGGCACGAAGGTCGATGCGCCCGTTGCGCCGGCGACCATCAGCAGCCCGGCAACAACATAGAGATTGTCGATGATGGGGATGCCCGACAGGCAAAGCCCGCAGAGCGACACGGACGCCACCACCGTCCGCGCTGCACCGATGCGATGGACGAGCCAGGTGCCGAGCACGGCAAATGCCACCGTGGAAAACTGGACTAGGCCGGTGACAGTGCCGACGAACGCATAGTCGAAGGCAAGATCTTTCCGCATGTCGGGGATGATCTGGGGAAACAGGCTGAGGCCAAAGCCGTAACACGTGCCGACGCAGGCGATCATGACGGCGACGAGAACGTTACTCGGGATTCGCACGCTAGTCATGATGATCGGCCTTTGTTGGCAACTGCGTTCCCGCGCTCGACACGATGATTATCTAGCATGGGCAGCCGGTGGACTGTCGGGCCTGCGACGCCTGTTGCCGATATTGCCGCGCTTCGGGTGCCCCGGCATCGAGCGCGCCAATAGTCTTGCGCGCGCCCGGGCATGGTCGTGACCGCGTCTGGTGCAAGGCGGCCATCCAGCCTGGCTTGCAAATCGCAGAGGCTAATGTTCGAGCGGCCATCAAGGCAGTCGAAATATGCTTCGTCAGGCCCTCCCATCTGGCCGCGACGAGACCTCCCGCCTAGCAGAACCCGTTCAACTTGAGAATCTTATGGGCGTCGATTGCCGCCCGGAGTTCATCTTCGGAGTTTCGATCTCCTCGGTTAGCATCTGGATGGTGCATCTTCAGCATCTGCTTGTAGCGTCGTCTAATCTCCTCAGACGTCGCGTCCTGCGAAAGGCCGAGCGTTTCGAAGGCTTTTGCTTCCAATACCTTGAGCTTACGTCGCTGAAGATCAGCTTTCGTTGTTTGATGTTGAGCAGCAATCTTGCGAGCGTTAAGGGTTTTCGCCGTACCGGAGCGAACGGTGGAAGGAAGCGGCATCTCGGTCGCCTGATCAACGCGGGTCCCCCACGTCTTACGGCTGCCGTTTGCTGCTTCCCTCTGATAGCGGGCCGTCACTGGATCAGACAGATTGCTCGCGAAATTATATCCCTTATTGTATTCCCTCGCATGTTGCGCGCAGAACACCAGGTATAATCCCTCCGCATCTCGCCCGACGGGCGCACGATTGGTGCCGCCGCTTTCGCAACCGTCCCACTGGCATTTCGACTGGTAAGGCTCGCGGAGCGGAGCCGATTTTTTGCTCGTTGGCCTCAGGCCGACGAAAATCTTCGAATCAAACGTCATCGCGCGTTATATGGCGGTCTTCATCGAGCCGGCAAGCAAACCATCCACGAGATTTCAGAAAGATGACGATGGAGGCGCGCCGATAGTCGGGACAGGTGGTTCCTGCTCCGGCTCTTCACTCCTTGCCCGTCACCGGCGCTCAGTTGCCTCGCGCACTCCATCCTCGTCCCAACCCCCTCAATGTCTGAAGCGCGATGAGCGTCTCGATTTTCGCCTTTTCCAATAGCTGCGAAGTCTCATTGAGGTGGCGCCTAGCAGCTCGAGACATGACGAGGTTCGGAGCGCGATCCACATCTTCACGGTGGTAGCTGGGCGATGCCCACACAGGTCATTTGGCAGCACCTTGCTAATCAAGAGCTTGAGATCGATGCCTTGGCTGCCCCTTGATCTGGGCTCGCCGATAGAGCGGGTCGGCGTGCTTGGACACTAGGACATGTGCGATGGTCGTCTCCGTTGGCAATCCAGCCTGGATCAATCGTGCTGGAGCCTGAGCCTGAACAATACCATCGATCCAGACACGGCAGGCGTATAGGGGCGACGGGTGACGATCACGCGGAACTGCGCCGGGATGACATCCAGCCGCTCGGACGGACATCAAACGTATACACGTCAAGGGAGCACCGAGCACGCCGCTACGGCGTGCTCGCCTATGCTTTTCGCTGAACCAATCGAGCCGCCGAAACCGGCAGCTCGATCCGTCACCCGTTGACCCTCCGAACGCTCGCAACGCTGACGTCGCCGGCAGCCCGGCGCGTAGCAAGCACCTTGACCGAAAAGAGCGCGTAGATGATCAACGGAAGGCAGACGAGATAGGATGTCCTGATGCCCGCATGTTCGGCAATGAAACCGAGCAGCGGCGGCGCCAGGAAGAAGACGACGAAGGTCATCTGGCCAAGGGCGGCGACGTTGAGATGGGCCGCGCGATCTGTGCGCTGGGCCGCCGCCGAGACGGCGAGAGGATAGACCGCGCTGCAGCCTGCGCCCATCAGGGCAAAGCCCGTCAGCGCGACATAGGCATGCGGCGCGCCCCAGACGGCGCAGATGCCGATCGCCGAAAGAACAAGCAGCATCGTGGCGACGGCCCGCGCGCCAAACCGATCGACAAGTGGATCGACGAACAGGCGCGCCAGCGCCATGCAAAAGGTAAAGAGTGTCAATCCCAGTCCGCCGATGAAGGGCTCGGCTGAAAACACGTCGCGCATGTAGATCGCCGACCAGTCGATCCCGGCACCTTCGACGAGAAAGGCCGCGATGCCGATTACGCAGAGCGGCATGAGGCCCCAGGTGGGAAGCGCTACCAGCGGCACCTTGCCTTCGTTCAACGCGATCCGCGCCGGCGCATTGCGCATGCCGGAAATCGCCCACATGCCGAGCACAAGCACCGCGGCAAAGGTCATGGCGAGATGGAGCTGCATCGAAATACCGGCTTGGCGGACCACCGAAGAGACAAGCGCCGTGACGAAGAAGCCGAGGCTCCAGAAACCATGCGCCCTGTTCATCACGCCGCGTCCCAGCTGCGCTTCAATGCGGTCGATCTCGACGTTGAGATTGATCTCCAGCGCCCCGGCAAGCAGCCCCTCGACGAAGAGCACACAGAACACGACCGGCGCCGCACCGATCCACGGCACCAGCGACAGCAACGCAGACGTGCCGAGAACGGTAATGAATGCCGTCGTCCGCGCGCCGAGCCGGGCGATCAAGGGCGAAGACAATGTCAACGAAATCAAGGCGCCGATCGCAGCCCCTATCAACGTCAACCCAAGCTCTGACTTGTCGACGCCAAGCGCCACCTGCAAATCCGGCATCCTCGACAGCAGCGCCCCAAGTGATACGGCGAAGAGAAAAAAGCAGACATAGATCCGCTGCTGCGGCGCGATTTTCATGATGCAACTCCGGGTATCGACGCTCGAAGCCGAACGCGCGCTTTTGGATTTGTGATGTCTATCTCACAGGGCCAAAGATCGAAACTTGTTTCTCAGGGAACGCCTCGGAGAAGGTGATTAGAGACCGGCGCGATTTGCCTAGCCGCGGTGAGGTCCGCGTGCCGTTGTGATCGGTCTCCGCTCCAATTTTGCGGTGAGGACGTCCAGATCTACCGCCTGAGGGCTTCGCCGGCGGCTGAGAGGCTTGTTCTGCGCGAGTACGTCTCCGACGCAAACGGCCCTCGCGGCCACAGGGTTGAAAGTGATTGATCCCTGGTCCCGATAGCGACTGTGTGTTCGCGTTGGTTCAAGGGGAGGAACATCGACGCTAAGTGCGTTGCTTACTTCGTAAGGTCATAGGGCCGCCCCGTAGGAGCGCAATTTGTTGGTGATCATACGCTTTGGCAGCATGCCCTGCTTCTTCAGGCGTCGCGCCAGCAGGCGCTTGGCCGCCTTGGTGTTGCGGCGCGACTGCACGATCTCATCGAGCACCTATCCATCCTGATCAAACGCTCTCCACAGCATTTCTGGCCATTGACGCGCACAACGACTTCATAGAGACACCAAACATCGTCTTCAGTCGACGCCTTATGGCGTATGCGGCGCCCATAATGGCCGTTCTTTCGGCACCATCGGCGAATGGTCTCGTACGCAACGACGATCCCGCAATCGAGCATCATTTCCTCGACATCGCGCAGGCTCAGATTGAAGCGGAAGTAGAGCCAAACAGCGCGGGCCACGATTCCGATCGGCCCCTCGCCTGAGGGCGGGATGACCGACCTTGATCTTGAATGACTGGTAGCCGACCGGCCGCCGCGGGCGAAAACAGTGCGTAGAATGCCTCGTCGCTAAGATGAAAGTCCAGACCACTGGCACAGGCGCGGACCCCGGTCACGGCGGCTTCCTAGCAGCTAATGCCGACTGCCTCGCGCGATGACATCGCCGATATCGCCCGGTCATTGGCGCGGCCGGCCAGCAAGCGATCTGCGCTGCGGTTCATCGGCGATATGAGCGACATGATGCCGACTCGCTGATCTGCCACTTCCGCCTCCGTCAAAACCTCCTACTAAGATTGCAGTCATCGCGTCCTGCCCCGGCTCTGGTCCTGCCAGGCTCGCGCCGCC
>Ga0102590_1001103_pt1 | contig 44370 bp, 43 predicted proteins | sample AraplaMF_Col_mMF_FD_76859 | JGI IMG/M metagenome (GOLD analysis project Ga0102590, IMG submission 76859) | Arabidopsis root microbial communities from the University of North Carolina, USA - plate scrape MF_Col_mMF | ecosystem: Host-associated > Plants > Roots > Endosphere | place: USA... | reverse complement strand
TGAATTCGCTGCCAAGAAAGTGCTTGGGCTACAAAACACCGGCCGAGGTCTTCATGGCGCATTTGCGTGAATGCGGCTGATCCCCTACCCTTCAAACGCCCATGTTGCACTTGGTGTAGATTCTCCAAAAAAGGGCTATTTAGCAATGCGACAGTTGGGCCAGTTAGAGATGCGACAGTCTCGCCTCTCGACGTTCTGGTCAATGCCAACGTTGGGAGCAAGGATGACGACCTTCAGCCTGGTCGAGACCATGAGCGGTCGGAGTCGTCATGCCCTGTTTGATCACCATGTCGCAGAAAGAATTGCATCGCCTCGAAGTCATTCAGAAGATCCGTGATCGACGCCTAAGTGTTGTCCAAGCCGCCGAGCTGCTTGGGCTCAGCCGACTACATTCTTGCACAATTGATGCTGCCGAGACATTCGGCCGAGCCCGTCTTGAAAGACTGACAATTCCCGGGAACGGCAGCATTGCCTGCCGTTCCCGGCACGCCTGCGGATTGGAGCGCCTGCTCGCTTGTTGGCCAGCAGGTGGAAAGATTCATCGTCGCTATCTGCGGCTGGATGCTTTAATCAGACGGATTCCCTTACGATCTGGCGAGTCCCTGCATGATCCAGGCGAGCATCCCGGTCTGCAACCGAACGTCTCGATGTCAAATATTGACATCGAGGTATGGATACACAACAATTCATTCAGAAATTTGAAGGAAGGTGCGGCATGACCAGCAGCCTGCATGTGAGCTTGCCCGATGAAATGCGCGCCTTTGTCGATATGCGCGCCAACGGGAAGAGCCAGTACACGACCCCGAGTGAATATGTGCGCGCCCTTATTCGCGAAGATATGGCACGCGAAGAAGACCGCCGCTATGCCATCCGATCACTGCTGCGGGCGGAAGGGGAATTCCGGCGCGGAGAAATGCTGCCCCTTTCGGCTCTTGATGCCGTCGACGCGGAACTGGATGAAGAACTGCGCTAGTGGCTCCACGCGTTCTCATCCTGCCGGCCGCACTTGATAACTATCGTTTGGCCGTCCGCGAAACGGCGCGCAAATGGTCCCCCGAACAGGCAAAGGCGTACGGCCGCCTGCTGCGGGCAGGATTTGAAGGCATCCCCGAAGCCTATGCCCGCGTGAGGACAAAGAGCGACGAGCGCGTCGGGAACTCACTCTTCCGATTGCACAAAGTCGAGCACCATTACGCCGTCTACATTGTCGCTGACGATGCAACCTTCGTCATTGCCGCGGTCTTACACGAGCGGATGGACATTCCCGCACAGCTGCGGGCAGTCGAACGATTGACCGACAGAGAGTATGAAACGTTGATGGGACATCCTCGGTCGAAGTCCTGAGGACGGTCGACCATGAGCAGCCCACCGGACACAATAGTCTGGCATGCGCGGCCTCTTCCCTCGTCTGCCTCCGCACGAGCAAAGCGGCGCTCGCGCGCCATCCCCGACGACGATGCCGGCCGGTATAAGCGAGAGATGTCGTCGTTTCCTAATTGACGCCGAGAAATTGCTTCAGCTCGGCCGTCTGCGGATTGGCGAAGACTTCCTCCGGCAGGCCTATTTCGTGAACGCGGCCCTGGTGCATAAAGACGACGCGACTGCAGACATCGCGGGCGAACTTCATCTCGTGCGTTACCATCAGAAGCGTCATTCCCTCGGCGGCAAGCTCGCGCACCACGGCCAGAACTTCGGCGACCAGTTCCGGATCGAGTGCGGAGGTAATCTCGTCGCAGAGAAGTGCGGTCGGCTGCATGGCGAGCGCGCGGGCGATGGCGACGCGCTGCTGCTGGCCGCCCGAGAGCTCGTCGGGATAGGCGTCGAACCTGTGGCCCAGCCCTACCCGCTCCAGCATCTTGCGGGCGGTCGCCTCGGCTTCGGCTTTCGGGGTCTTCTTGACCACGGTCTGCGACAGCATGACGTTGCCGCCGACGGTCAGGTGCGGGAAGAGGTTGAACTGCTGAAAGATCATGCCGACCTTGAGGCGCAGTGCCTTCAGATGCACTTCGTCATCGAGGAGCTGCGCGCCGGCCACGGAGATGGAGCCGTCGGTGATGGTCTCCAGGCCGTTGATGCAGCGAAGCAGGGTCGATTTGCCCGAACCGCTCTTGCCGATAATGGCAATGACTTCGCCGGCCTCCACATCGAGATTGATGCCTTTCAGCACCTCGGTGGTGCCAAAGCTCTTGCGGACTTCAGTGATTTCGATGAGCGACATTGAGCTTCCTTTCCAGGATCTGGCTGCTTTTTGACAAAGGCCAGCAAAGGGCGAAGTAGATGAGGGCGACGAGCCCGTAGACGGTGAAGGGCTGGAAGGTGGCATTGGTGACCACCGTGCCGGCTTTCGACAATTCGACAAAACCGATGATCGAGGTCAGCGCCGTTCCCTTGACGATTTGAACGGAGAAACCGACCGTGGGCGGTATGGCGACCCTCAGCGCCTGCGGGAGGATGACGTAGCGCATCTGCTGCAACCGCCCCATGCCGAGGCTGGCGGAGGCTTCCCATTGACCCCTCGCCACCGCTTCGACGCAGCCTCGCCAGATTTCGGCGAGGAAGGCGGCACTCCACAGAGTGAGCGCCAATCCCGCAGCAAGCCAAGCCGGCACATCTATCCCGAAAAGGCCGAGACCGAAAAAAGCGATGAAGAGTTGCATCAGCAGCGGCGTGCCCTGGAAGAGCTCGATATAATATTTCGCAAGCGCCCTGAATGCCTTGCGCTTGCTGATGCGCAGGAAGAGCAGCCCCAGTCCGACCGCACCGCCGCCAATGAACGAGACGAGCGAAAGCAGGATCGTCCAGCGGGTGGCGAGCAGCAGGTTGCGCAGGATGTCCCAGAGTGTGAACTCGATCATCGCGCCGCCCTCCTCGGGAAAATGAACCCGCCGACCACCGCCAGCACCTGCCGGAGCAGGATCGCCAGCACAAGATAGATGGCTGTCGAGACGATGTAGGCCTCGAAGGCGCGGAAGGTTCGCGATTGTATGAAGTTCGCGGCAAAGGTCAGATCCTCGGCGGCGATCTGCGACACGACCGATGAGCCGAGCATGACGATGACGACTTGCGACGACAACGCCGGCCAGATGCGCTGCAGGGACGGCACGAGAACGACATGCCGGAAGGTTTCGAAGCGCGTCATGGCAAGGCTCTCGCCTGCCTCGAACTGGCCTTTCGGGGTTGCCTGAATGCCCGCGCGGATAATCTCGCAGCTATAGGCGCCGAGGTTGACGACCATCGCAAGGTTGGCGGCCGTCAGTTCGGAAAGCTTGAGGCCGAGCGACGGCAGACCGAAAAAGATGAAAAAGAGTTGGATGAGGAACGGTGTGTTGCGGATCAGTTCGACATAGGTCGCAACGACAGGCTTCAGCCAGGCCGGGCCGAGTGCGCGCACCCAGGCACAGAAAATGCCGAGCGAAATGCCGAGCACTCCGCCGATCGCGATAAGCTCCAGGGTGATCAGTATGCCCTTGATGATGTCAGGATAATATTCAAGCAGCCAGCCGAATTCGAAATGGTAACTCAAGGAATTGTCCCCTCTTGCGGTGACGGAGCGTCATGCCATCCCGCGCGCGGCGCGGGATGGCATCCGTGAGACCGGGCTCCTTACAGATCCGACGGGAGATCGGCGCCGAGCCACTTCTGCGATATGGCATTCAGCGCGCCATCGGTTTTGGCCGCAGCGATAATGCCGTTCACCTTCTCCAGAAGAGCAGCCTGTTCCTTGTTGAGACCGATGTAGCAGGGTGAGTTCTTGATAAGGAACTTCATCTCGGGGCGCTTGGGGGGATTTTTGGCGAGGATCGCAGCAGCCACGACGTTGCCGGTCGCAATGGTGTCGACCTGGCCAGACAGGAAGGCCGAGATAGTGCCGTTGTTGTCCTCGTAGCGCTTGATCGTCGCGTCGGCCGGCGCGATCTTCGTCAGCTCGAGATCTTCGACAGCGCCGCGCGTGACGCCGATGCTTTTGCCCGCGAGATCTTCCACCTTGGCGATCGAAACATCGGCCGGCGCGAACACGCCATTGAAGAAGGGTGCGTAAGCTACGGAGAAATCGATCACCTTTTCGCGCTCGGCATTCTTGCCGAGGCTTGATATGACCAGATCGACCTTATTCGTCTGCAGATAGGGGACGCGGTTGGCGCTGGTGACCGGCACGAGTTCGGTCTTGACGCCCAGCTTTTCGGCAATGAGATTGGCGACATCGATATCATAGCCCATCGGCGCCATATCGGTGCCGACACTGCCGAAGGGCGGAAAATCCTGCGGGACGGCGACACGCAGCGTACCGCGCGCCGTGATGTCGGCGAGAGCATCGGCGTGAGACGTGGAGCCGAAGCCAAAGGTTGCAGCCAGGGTCGCGATTGCGAAAAATACTCGTCTTGTCAGCATGTTTTAATTGCTCCTTTGAAGTTGCGGTTTTTTGGGTTTGACAGTTGGGCCGGAGGACACGGCCTTGGGAGGGAGTGACAGGGAACTGCGCAGCTCCGAGAGCGGATCCGGGCGCGTGGTCAGGTCGAGGCCCATTTCCACTTCGTCCAGATGTTCGACGGAGAGCTCCGCAGCTCTGACGAAATCGCCCGCTTGCATGGCCTCGAAGATGCGGCAGTGCCCATCATGGGACTGTGCTGCGTGAAATTCAGACTGATAGAGCATCGAAATGAGGATCGTCCGCGCGGTGAGATCGCGAAGGATATCGACGATGATGGCGTTACCGCTCAATTCTGCGATGCGGATGTGGAAATCACCCATCAAATAGGTCAGGCGCTGGCGGTCGCCCGCAGCCATTGCGGTCTTTTCCTCGTTCAAATGCGCGTCGAGAGCTTTGCGTCCCTCGTCCGTCAATACGCGCATGCTGCGCAGCAACCCGGCCTCGATGACACGCCGTGCCTCATAGACCGCGATCGCCTCTTCAGCGGACGGCTCGACGACAAACCAGCCTCGTCTTGGACTTACATGCACAATGCCGCGTGTTTCCAGGCGCATCATGGCTTCACGAACGCGGGTTCGAGACACGCTGAAGAGCGTTGCCAGCTGGTTTTCGCTGAGACGCGTCCCAGGCCGAATTTTGGCTGAAAGAATCCCGGAGACGATCGTCTCCTCGATGGTCTTCTGTGTGGTCTCAGATGTCTGGCTATCTTGCATACAAGACAGGAAAGCAAAGCTCGTGCCAAAATTCTGCGTTCAGGATTTCCAAGATGTCTCGGATCCCTCCCCCTGGAATTTGCACGCTGGGAATGCAAACTGAGCGCAAATTGAGCGAGCCCACAATGCCTTGCGAACCCAGATCAGCGTCGGCCGCCCAAAGCCGACAAAGCCCCTTCCCTATCGAAAAGTTGCTTGCGGCTAGACCGGTTCGGCTTATATAGTCAGGATAGTCACTATAGTCAGGATAAAGCGAATGCAGCCATCACGACCAGAGGATAAAAGTTGGACCGTCGCCAGTGCGAAGGCCAAGCTGTCTGAGGTTATCGAACGCGCGCAAGCAACGCCGCAAACGATCATGCGCAATGGCAAACCAAGCGTCGTCGTCGTTTCGGCCGAGGAATGGCAGCGGAAGACCGCGCGCAAGGGCACCCTTGCAGAGTTTCTGATGCAATCGCCGCTGCGTGGCGCCGATCTGGACCTCGAACGGCAGCGCGACGAACCGCGTGATCTTCAGCTGTGAGACTTCTGCTGGACACTAATGTGCTTTCCGAGGTGACAAGGCCGCGTCCCGATGCACATGTCCTACAATGGCTGGACAGTCTCGACGAGGATCGCTCATTCATCAGCGTCGTATCGATTGCGGAGATCCGGCGTGGTGTTGCATTGATGGAAAGCGGCCGGAAGCGCGACGCGCTGGCTGAATGGCTTGCCCAGGACCTGCCGCAGCGCTTCGAGCAGCGTGTCATCCCTGTGGACCAGCCGGTTGCGATAGCCTGGGGCGACCTGATGGGGCTCGCAAAGCGAAGCGGGCGCGGCTTGTCGTCAATGGACGGCCTGATTGCCGCCACCGCGATTGCTCACGATCTCACCCTCGCCACTCGCAATATAAAGGATTTCGAGGGCTTTGAGATCGAGCTTGTCGACCCTTGGACCGAGCGCCCGTGACGATCCGCAGAGCGGACCGTCACGGGATCATTCTTTAAGTTTTGTTGATGCAAATCGTTATCCCAAAACCGCTGCGCACTTTTGGGCGACATGCATTAGTTGAAACTCGAGGTTTTGAGGAATTCCGCCAGCCGTTCAGTCTTCGGATGCACGAACATGTCCTTCGGATCGCCCTCCTCGCAGATGACGCCCTGGTTCATGAAGATGACCCGTGACGAAACGTCGTAGGCAAAGCGCATCTCGTGCGTGACGAGCAGCATGGTCATGCCGTCGGCGGCAAGCCCCTTGATCACCTGGAGCACTTCGCCCACCAGTTCCGGGTCGAGCGCGGAGGTCACTTCATCGAACAGCATCAGCCTCGGCGACATGGCGATGGCGCGAGCAATTGCGACGCGCTGCTGCTGGCCGCCGGAAAGCTGTCCGGGATAGTGGTTCGCGCGGGCGGAAAGGCCGACACGATCGAGCCATTTTTCCGCGATTGCGCGCGCATCCGGCTTCGTCATTTTCTTCACCTTGACGAGGCCGAGCATGACGTTTTCAGCGGCGCTCATATGCGGGAAAAGATTGAACTGCTGAAACGCCATGCCGGTCAGCGCGCGTTGGCGTGCAATCTCCTTCTCGCTCTTGCGGCGCCGCGTCGCGCCTTCGGCGCGGTAGCCGATCTCTTCGCCGTCGAGGCTGATCGTGCCGCCCTGGAATTCTTCGAGCATGTTGATGCAACGCAGCAAGGTGGTTTTTCCGGAGCCGGACGAGCCGATGATGGAAATGACTTCGCCTTCCTGCACGGCGCAATCGACGCCTTTGAGGACTTCGTGGATGCCGTAAGTCTTGCGCAGACCCTGGATGTCGAGAATGGTCTTGGCCATCGGGGTGTCTCCTCAGGACGGCAGGGCGGTCTTGCGCTCGACATATTTGCCGAAGTGCTCGATGCCGTAGTTGATGATGAAGTAGAGACCACCGGCCAGGAAATAGAACTGGAGGCTCATGAAATTGCGGGAGATGATCTCTTGCGTGCGCAGGAGAAGCTCGGCGACGCCGATGACGGAGAGCAGCGTTGAGGCTTTCACCATCTCGGCCGCCGTATTCACCCAGGCCGGCAGACACTGGCGCATGGCCTGCGGCCACAGCACCGAGGTGAAGGTCTGGGTAAAGGTCAGGCCGATCGCCTTGGCGGCTTCGGTCTGCCCCTTGGGGATCGCCTGAAGCGCTCCGCGCACGATCTCACCGACATGGGAGGAGCAGAAGATGGCAAGGGCAAGCACGCCGGCCGAGAACGGCCCGAGATCGAGGCCGACGGCGGCGGAGACATAATAGCTCGCCAGAACCAGCACGAGCACCGGCGTGCCGCGGATGATATCCGTATAGGCGCGCACGGCCAGACGCAAAACAACGCCGCCATAGACGAGCGCCAGACCGACGAAAACGCCGAGGATGGAACCGGCGAGGATGGCCAGCAGGGAGATCGATACGGTCACGCCGATGCCGTTCATGATGACGTAGCGGGCGATCCAGAGTTGTTCGAGAAAGGTGTGGGACATCCGGGTTTATCTCGGCAGGGCCAGACGGCGCTCGACGAAGCGCATTACGGCGGCGATGAGGAAACAGGTCGCGACATAAAGGGCTGAGGTGACCATCCAGGTCTCTATGACGCGGAAACTCTCGACATTGATCTTGCGGGCAGCAAAGGTCAGTTCCGGCACGGCGATGGCGGCGGCGAGCGAGGTGTCCTTGAAGAGCGAGATGATCGTCGAGGACAGAGATGGCAGCACGTTGCGCAGCATCAGTGGAGCGATGATGGAACTGCGGATCTGCATCCCCGTCAGGCCGATGGCAAGACCCGCTTCCGTCAATCCTCTCGGAATTGACAACAGCCCGGCACGGAACACCTCGGCCAGATAGGCCCCGGAATAGAGGGATAGAACCAGGACGAAGCTTTTTATCTTGTCGAGGCGCAAACCCATCTGCGGCAGCGCGAAAAAGGCAAAAAGCACCAGGACGAGAATCGGCAGGTTGCGAATGACAGTGACATAGACCCGCGCCGGCACGATCGCAAAACGGCTTTTGGATGTCAGTGCGAAGGCCACGACGAGGCCGATCGCGGCCCCGATCAGGATCGAGATCACCGCAAGACCGAGGCTGAGTGCAAGCCCGCTCAAAAGAAAATCGAAATTGCGCCAGACGGCGGCGAAATTCAACGTATAACCCATACGGGCCGCCCTTTCAGACCAGAGCATGATGCCGAAAAGTGTGAGCTCTTTTCGGACAACATCATGCTCTCACTCCTCAATTGAGAACAGGATTCAGATTTTAGGCCGACCCGGCCTGAAATCATCCTGCTAGCGGAGCGGGAGAAAAGTCCCGCTCCGCATGGCTGTTACTTGAACTCGACGGGAAAGCCGATCTGCGGCGGCGTCAGATCTTTGCCGAACCAGGTCTTGAAAGACTTGGCGTAAAAGTCGAATTCAACGCCGGTCATGGCCTCATGCAGGGCGGTGTTGACGAAGTTCAGCCAATCCTGATCGCCGCGCTTGACGGCGCAGGCATAGGTCTGCGGGTTCCAGCCGTAGCCGGCATCCTTATAGCGACCCGGATTCTGCGTCATGTACCAGGCGAGCGACGACTGGTCGGTGGCGACTGCATCGGCGCGTCCCGATTCCAGCGCCTGATAGATCAGGTCGACGGAATCGTACTGATCGACGGTCGCCTCTGGCAAGGCGGCATGCACCATCGCCTCGGCGTAGACGTTCTGGAGAACCGAGATGGTAACGGAGGAACCGGCCGCCTTGAGGGCTGCGTAGTCAGCATATTTGCCATCCGCCTTGAGCATCAGGCCGACACCCTCGCGATAATAAGGAATGGTGAAGGCAACCTGCTGGGCGCGCTCGCCGGTAACGGTCATGAACTGGCAGGTGATGTCGACTTTGTCGGTGGTGATGTTCGGGATGCGGGCGTCGGAGGACTGGTTCACATACTCGATCTTCTCAGGATCGCCGAAGAGCGCCTTGGCGATGATGTGGCCCATGTCGACGTCGAAGCCCTGAAGCTTGTCGTCGGCACTCTTGAAGTGCCAAGGCGCATTGGTGCTGCCCGTGCCGAGGACGAGATGGCCGCGGGCCAGCACTTCATCGAGCTTGCTGCCGTCGGCCAGCGCAGGCGTGGACAACAGAGCGGCGACGGCCAGCGACATCACGCCGGTGCGAAAGGAAATGGTCATGGCGTTCCCCTTATGGATGGTTCCTATTATTCCAGTATAATGGACGCATGTCTGTTTTACTGGAACAATGTTATGAAGTGCCATCAAGGATGAATTGTCAATGGGTCATGCCGAAAAAACGCGCAGTGGTGCGCGTGGTGATTTTTTCGGCAGTGCAGCATTGTTCTCTTGTTTCAGAGGCTCAACATCATGCCTTCTTGTTCGGCGACCTGACAGCCAAGCCGAGGGCGGAAGATGTGGCCTTCAGAGCGAGCGCCTCAGGAACCGCCCGCCTTAGGCGTTTGCGGTCGCAGCGCGGATCAGCGAACCAGCCGCCTCGCCTGCGGCTTCCATATAGGTCGGGTCACGATGCAACAGAACGACGGCGAACGAGCCATCGAGCAGCAGGACGATCTGTCGGGCGAGCTGCGGCGCTTCCGCCTTGATTCCTGCCGCCTCGAACGTGACCCGTAACCAGGCCTCGACCCTCTTCTTGTGCTCAATCCCGGCTTTCATGGCTGGATGGCCAGGCATATTGGCGAGTTCCGCAGAAGTGCGCAGGAAGCCGCAGCCCTTCCATTTCGGATGGCGGGCCGAGCGAGCGAGATTGCGAAAGATGCCTTGCACCTTATCCGCCGGTCCGCCCGTCGTTTCCGCGTACCAGCGTTTGAACAGAGCGAGGTTGGGCTGATCGCGCGCCTCTAGATAGGCCCCGATGAGATCGTCCTTGCTGGCGAAATGGTAGTAAAGGGTGCGTTTAGTGACGCCGGCCTCTTCCGCCACCGCATCGACGCTGACGCTCCTGATGCCCTCGTTGTAAAACAGCTTGGCGGCCGCCGAGATGATGCGTTCGCGCGTCGGAATTGCGTGTGAGATCATGCCGCCATGTATACTGACTAGTGAATATACACAAGCACCGGCTGGCGACATACTTCTCCTGACGCAGCATACCGGAAAGGAAAACCGAATGGCCGACACTGTTTTGATCGACAGCCACGACGGAATCGCCACGCTCACTCTCAATCGCCCGGAAAAGCTCAATGCGCTGAATTATGCCTTGATAGACCGCTTTCTCGCGATCCTCGACGCCATCGAAACCGACAGTTCAATTCGGGTGATCATCCTCACCGGCGCAGGCGATCGGGCATTCTCGGCGGGTGGCGATATCTACGAATTCTCGGAAAGCGTGGCGCAGGGCGCCGATGTCGCCATGCGCGATTTCGTCGCGCGCGGACAGCGATTAACTGCGCGGCTGGAAGCCTTCCGCAAACCCGTCATCGCCGCCGTCAACGGCCTTGCCTTTGGCGGAGGCTGCGAAATCACCGAGGCTGTGCCCCTCGCCATCGCCAGCGAACGCGCCCTGTTCGCCAAGCCCGAGATCAATCTCGCAATGCCGCCGACCTTTGGCGGAACGCAGCGGTTGCCAAGGCTGGCCGGGCGCAAGCGCGCCCTCGAATTGCTGTTGACGGGCGACGCATTCTCCCCGCAGCGCGCCCTCGAACTCGGCCTTGTCAACCAGCTTGTCCCGCATGACGCTCTCATGCCGGCCGCCCACGACCTCGCGCGGCGCATTCTGCGTCATTCAGCGCTGGCGGCGGCGAGCATTCTGACGGCGGTGACGCGCGGCATCAACCAGAGCATTGCGGAGGGGCTGCTGATCGAAGGCGAACAATTCGCCCGCATGGCGCCAACCGACGATTTGCGCGAAGGGCTCGACGCGTGGATCGAGCGTCGCAAGCCGAACTATCCCGGCTCGTGGTCGCTCGATTGAAGCACAGCGGGCATCATGGCTGCTGGCGCTGGAACCAGCCAGCCGAGCAGATAGTCACCCCCGCCGTCCTGGGCGCGGCATTGCAATGCATACGGCCGTCGCGCTGTTCGCAAGCTTTATCATACCCCGCTTCGGTCTTACGACCCCGCTGACGTTCTGCCGTCACCGATACTGCTCAAATATGGGCTCAATTTGGGTAGGTCAGAACTCTTCCCAATCAGACTTCAGCGCGGCGGCCGCCGATCCGCGCTGGGCGGACGTGGCAGTCGAGGTACGAACGACTTTCAAAGCCGTCGGTGCGGCGGCGTGGCGATCCGCCTGCGCGAACGACGACCTCGATCTCGGTGCATCGTCGAAACGGAACTGTTCAAGAAGCTTGAAAAGCGCGGCGGCCTCTCGTGCGAGCCCATGGCTTGCCGCGGTCTGCTCCTCGACCATTGCGGCATTCTGCTGCGTTCCCTGGTCGACGGTGTTGATGGCCTGGTTGATCTCGCCGAGTGCAGTCGATTGCTCGCGTGCTGCCTCCACGATCGCCGTGACGTTGGTATTGATTTCGTGAACCTGACTGGCGATTTCCTGGAGCGCGGATCCGGCATTCGTGACGAGGGCGACGCCGTTTGCGACATGAGAGCCGGACGCGGTAATCAGGCTCTTTATCTCCTTCGCAGCTTTCGCCGACCGCTGAGCCAGTTCGCGAACCTCCTGGGCAACGACCGCAAAACCCTTACCGGCCTCCCCTGCTCGTGCCGCCTCTACGCCGGCATTGAGCGCCAAAAGGTTGGTCTGGAAAGCAATCTCATCAATGACACCAATGATATTGGAAATTTCGCGCGACGAGGTTTCGATCTGGTCCATCGCACCGATCGCGTCACGAACCACCTCACCGGAATGCTCCGCATGATCTTTGGTGCGCGCCACGAGTTGACCGGCCTCCTCGGCGCGGCGGCTCGAATCCTTGACCGTCGTCGTGATTTCCTCAAGGGCAGCCGCCGTCTCTTCGACGGATGCCGCCTGCTGCTCGGTACGCTTTGCCAGGTCGTCGGCCGCCGTGCGGATTTCGTTGGAACCGGCTGATATCGCCTTGGCATTTTCGGCAACCGTTGCCATTGCGCCCTTCAACTTCTCCGAGGCGCTGTTGAAGTCGGCACGCAGCCTTTCCAGTGAAGGAATAAAAGGCTTCTGGATCGTCTGCGCCAGGTCGCCATCCGCAAGGTTCGTCAGGCAACGGGCAAGTTGTTCGACATTCTCGACGCGCGCCGTGACATCGGTTGCGAACTTCACGACTTTGAACACTTTGCCGTTCAGGTCAAAGATCGGATTGTAGGAAGCCTGGATGTAAACCTTCCGTCCGCCCTTGCCCACACGCATGAATTCGTCGGCAACCAGCTGGCCGCTCGCAAATTTCCGCCAGAACTCCTTGTAAGCCTCCGACCTCGAGTAATCGGCTTCACAGAACATCGAATGATGTTTGCCCTGGATTTCGGCAGGCGAATAACCGAGGGCGGTCAGGAAATTGTCGTTCGCGGTCAGGATTTCGCCGGTCGGCGTGAATTCGATGATCGCCTGAGCCCGGGACAACGCGTCGATCTTGCCCGCATCCTCGGCAGATTTCAGCTTCTGCGCGGTGATATCGGTTGCAATCTTGATGACCTTCACCGGCTTCCCACGTCGGAATACGGGATTGTAGGATGCCTCGATCCAGACCTCGCGCCCGCCTTTTCCGACGCGTTTGTATTGTTGTTGATCGAATTTCCCGGCTGACAGCTTCGTCCAGAAAGCCTTGTATTCTGCCGAGGATGCATAGGCAGGTTCGACAAACATGCTGTGATGCTTTCCGACGATCTCCCTCAACTCGTAGCCAAGCGCCCTGCAGAAGTTTTCGTTCGCAGTGAGGATCTTGCCAGACAAGTCAAACTCAATCATGGCTTGCGAATTCGACAAAGCGGCAAGAACCGCGACAGCATTTGCACCACGATCAAGAATATTCACACGCAATCCCCCTAGATTTCACTGCTGTGTATCCAGCCATGCCCCGAATATTCGCTTATGATCATTAATGGATATTTAATTATGAATAAACGTTGCAGGTATGTTTCGTTTTGAATGAGCGCTGCATCGGTAAGGTGCGTCGTGACGACGCGCGTCGGCGCAAAGGGCCAATCCCTATCCTGCGTTGGGCGATATAGAATTTCCGTCAGGTTCTCCGGGACCAGCGGCCTGCCGGCCACTCACCCGCTTTTCAACTGCGCCATCGCAAGTAGCGTGTCAGCGCTTATCGTCGATGATCCGGTCAGGATCGAAAGGGCTGTCGACGTGGTGCCCGTGCCATTGGCCATGTCATACATGGCAGTGAAGCGTTTGATCAGATCGTCGACTTTTTCCGGATCCGACAGATCCTTGATGTCGATAAAATTGCTGATCATCTCGGCTTGCTTGTCGACGTCCATGTTCGAGACATAACTGGACAGGTTGAATGTCGTCGTAAAAAATTCGAAGAGCGCGCTATCGCCCAGAATGTCATAGGCGTTCGAGATCTCGGGCGCCTTGCGCTCGAAGTAGAGGGCGAGGCGCACGCCGGTGTTGCTGTCGCCCTGATCATCCTCGAGCGTCAGCCTGACATAGGCGTCGATCGTCTCCAGCACATCGCCGCGCTGCTGCACCGTGCCGGTGGGCTCGGCGGAAATATTGCCGTCCTGATCGAAATTGAACGCACCGACGAGTTCGGCGAAACGATTGTCGTCCAGCTTGTTGACATAGCTATCTTCGTCGTCGAGGTCTGAAGAAAACATCTTCTCCAACTCGTCCGACGTGACATCATCGGGATCGAGCCCCTTCGCCTCGAGCGCGAAGGAAACCAGGCGATCGTCGGCCAGAAATTCGCTGGCCGTGGTGATCGTCGCCATCTGCTCGCGAAAATAGGTAATCTCCTCGTCCGCCGCGTCGGTTGCTTCCGTCAGCTCGTCGCCTTCGAGGTATCGGATCTTGTTCTGCTTGTAATAGGCAGCATAGTCGTCGACGACGGATTCCGACATGGCCTGCAGCGGAACGGTAACGTCGCCATTGCTGTCGAAGTTGAAGGCCTTGCGAAAGGCTACGAATCGATCGTCGTCGAGGCTGTTGACATAGCTTTTCGAGTCCGAGGGATCGCTTTCGAGAATTTTCCGGACCTCGCTTCTCGAAACGCTGTCCGGGTCTATGTCATAGGCTCGCAACGCCATTTCCCACAGTTCCGGGAGATCGTCGTTGTCGTCATCGTCGTCGTCATCGTTCGAGACCAGGAAATCATCGATCGAAGTGACGCTGGCGATGCGCGTCGTATAGTTGTCGACGGCGTCTTCGGTGTCGGTATTGGCGATCAGCAGCTGATAATTTTCATCGAAGGCCGCCGTGGTCGCGGCCGTCTGTTCCGATGTCTGGGCCGTGTCGCCATCGGCAAGCGCGCCGTCCTCATCGAAATTAAAGGCATCGTGCAGTTCGGATAAGCCGATCGCGTCGGCGACGTCGGCGCTTTTCAGCGCCGCGGAAATGAAGTTATCGGTCTCGCTATCGGTAAGCCCGTAGGCAGTTCTCAGATAGGAAACCAGCTTGTCGTCGCTCATCAACTCATCGACGGAGGTGATGTTTCCAAGTTGTGCAGCGAAATAGGTGTCATAGGCCTCCCCGGTTTCCGAGGAAGCGATCGTCGCCGAGGCCACCGCATAAGCGCTTGTGACCAACGAGAGCTGATCTTCCGACATCACGTCGCCGTCGGTCGAGCCATCCTCGTTGAAGTTGAAGGCCTTCGCCAGGTTGACATAGACATCGTCGTCGAGCTGGTTGACGAAACTATCGGCATCGTCGAGATCGCTCGTCAGAACACTCTTCAGGAAGCTGGTTGAGGTGTATTCGGTGTTGAGGCCGAAAGCCGTCAGCACATAGTTCTTCAGCTTCGAGCTCGACAGGAGATCGTCGACCGAGGTGATCGACGAGATATTCTCTTCGAAATAATCCGTCTGGTCTGCGATATCGTCAGCCTCGGTGTCGAAAGATTCCTCATAGGCGTCGAGCAGGCTGTCCCGCTGCGCATCCGACTGGGCTGTCTCCGTCTCGCCGGAAAATTTGAAAGCGGCCGCAAACTCGGCATAGCGGCCATCACTCAGACTGTTGGCAAAGCTGGATGAATCGCTGAGATCGCTTTCCAGCACCTTCTTCATGAACGCCTTGGCATATGTCATGTCTTCAAGGCCGTAGGCCTTCATGGCATAGGAGTAGAGCTTATAATCGCCCATGAATTCATCGACTGTCGTGACCTTGCCAATGTTTTCCTTGTAATAGCTGCTGTCGCGGGCAACCGTTGCCTGAGAAGCTACACTCGAGAGACTGGCGCCCAGATTTCGCGCGACCGAGAGATAGCTCACATAGGTGGAAACCAACTTCTGTCCCTTTCATAAGCACGCGCGCGCGAAAGCCTGCCGGCAGCCACGGTTGAAACTTTTCATATTTGCTGAGATCTTGCCGCCGCTCATGGCGCATACGGACCGCACTCATGCGGCCGAATCAATTTAATAGAACTATATGGTACTATAATTCGTCCAAAATGCAACAGGACGTCAAAAGTCGAGGGATCGCGGCTTTATCGGGTCAGGCGGCGCCGACGCCCGCGGCAAAGATGGCAATGCAGCGCCGGAGATGGGCAAGCAGCGCCGCCCGGTCGGGCCAGGCCTGAGCGCGTCCTTCCGGCGGCCCCATGCCACCAAAGATCATATCCATCAGCATGCGGGCTCCGCTGGCCGGATCGTCGAGCGACAAACGGCCTTCCGCCCTACGGTCGCTCAGCCAGTTGGCAAGTTGCTGCCGGCTGGCAAGCATGCCTTCGCGCTGCAGAATGTCCACGAGTTCGGGAAACTGCCCGGCTTCGCGAAAGACGAGCTGCAGGAAACCGGCACGATCCGCATCCTTGTCCTCATCCATATCGATCATGAAGATGCGTTCGAGGCTCTCGGCGATCGAGAGATCTTCCGGAGGCCGAGGCAGATCGAGCATCATGCGTCGATGAGCACCGACCACAGCGGCAAACAGCTCTTCCTTGCTCTGAAAGAGCTTGTAAAGCGTCTGTTTTGAAACTCCCGCCTCGGTGGCGACGACCGCGGTCGTGCTTCCGGCATACCCGTATTTTACAAAAACGCGGCGGGCAATCTCGACGATATGCACTCGCTTGTCATCGTCGCTCGAGACTTTCGGCCGGCCCCGTCTGCGCGGCTCATCTACAGGCTCGTCGGCAACATCCATGATGGTCTAGACCGCCCCGTTAAAGCACAAGCCGACAGCCGCAGAAAGGAAACTACGATTTCTGAGGGACGATTTTTTCGGTTGTGGCATTAGCAATTTCGATTTAGAGAACTCATCAGTTCTGTAATGCGTTGCATCCCCACCCTCTAGCGATGGAGCGCTTATGACGACCATTTCCGCCGCAACATCAATTTCTTCCTATTCCTATAGCAAGAATTCGACGTCAGCATCCCAGGACGCCCTATCCTGTAATACGATTTCGGCAAAAAAATCAACCACAACCCAGCAGCTCGACGAAGACGCGACCAACAGCGCCGAGAAACTCATGTCGCAGTTGATGTCGCTGACGATGAACGGCCTCGCCGGTCAGTCCGGCTCCGGCGAGCAGCAGGACGGCGGCGCAGACATGGACGTTGCGCAGCTGGACAGCGATGGCGACGGCTACGTGAGCAAGGCCGAGTTCGTCGCAGCCCGGCCGTCCGATGTGTCGGAGGATCAAGCCGGCACGCTGTTCGACAGCTTCGATAGCGAAGGTTCCGGCTCGCTATCGGTCGATGCGCTGACCGAGGCCATGTCCGCCCAGCAGTCGGAACGTGCCGAGGGGCCGCCGCCCCCGCCACCCTCCGACGATGACGACCTTGCATCCCTGCTCTCCGATCTCGATACCGACGGCGACGGGCTTGTGAGCAAAGCCGAGTTCGTTGCAAGTCGGCCGTCCGATGTGAGCGAGGAGCAGGCCGGCACGCTGTTCGACAGCTTCGACAGCGAAGGTTCCGGTTCGCTATCGGTCGATGCGCTGACCGAGGCCATGTCAGCTCAGCAGTCGGAACGTCCCGAAGGACCGCCGCCGTCCGCTGACGACGACCAGTTTGCATCTCTGCTCTCCGATCTCGATACGGACGGAGACGGGCTCGTGACATTGGATGAATTCATGGCGGGTAAGCCGGACGACGTCACCGAAAGTCAGGCAAGCCAGCTCTTTAGTCTGCTCGACACGTCACGCACCGGTTCATTGTCTGCACGGTCCGCGAGCTGACGGTCGTTAAGCCGTCGCCATTGCGGTCGCTGGAGGATCTGCACTGAGACGGTTTGAAAGCGACCCGGCAGTCGAGCCGGCAGAGCCTTCAGTCGGGTCGCTACTGACATGTGGAACCGTTCGAATGGTGCGCCGTCACAGGCGCACGGATAACTAGCGCGCGGATGAGCCGAAGCGCCTATCGCCATCACGGGGTTAGTCCAGACAATCAGATCATCGACCGGTGTCGGCCTTTGCCCGGCGCCCGCGATGTCGTGCGCCCGCCATCCGGGCTCTGGAAGCCCCTCGTCACATGGCATGTTCCCAAACCTTAAAGGATCGAGCCATGAGCATTTTTGGAAGCATGAAAACCGCCGTCTCCGGCATGAGCGCCCAGGCAAACCGGCTGAGCACGGTTTCCGACAATATCGCCAATGCGAACACCACCGGCTACAAAGCCGTTTCCACGTCCTTCTCGTCGCTGGTTTTGCCCTCTTCCTCGGGCAATTATAATTCCGGCGGCGTCCAGACATCCGTGCGCCAGGCGATTTCTCAACAGGGCGACATCTCCTATACGACCTCCGATTACGACCTGGCGATATCAGGTGACGGCTTCTTCATCGTGGAAAGCGCCGACGGCACGCCGGTGCTCACCCGGGCCGGCGACTTCTCGGTCGACAGCGACGGCAATCTCGTCAACGGCGCCGGTTTCACGCTCATGGGATACTCCTATGATTCCGGCGTACCGGCGGTGGTGGTCAATGGCTTCGACGGCCTGGTGCCGGTCAACGTATCCCAATCGGGCTTGAGCGCTGTCGCTTCGAGCAGCGCCTATTTCAGCGGCAACCTGAATTCCGAGGCAACTGTCGTCACCGATACCACGACGCTGCCGAGCGCCAACACGGCGAGCGTCACCGACGACACGCAGAAGATGTCGCTGGTTGCCTATGACAGCCTCGGCGGCACCGTCCAGTACGACTATTACTTCACCAAGACCGGCGTCACGACGGACGCGGGCGGCGCAGTCACCGGCAGCACCTGGGAGGTCGCGGTTTACCGCAATGCCGATGCATCCACCGGCAGCACGACGTCCTTTCCCTACTCTTCCGATGCCGTCAGCGTCGCGACGCTCTCCTTCGACGCCGACGGGCAGCTCACCTCCGCGACCGACACTGATATCGTCGATCCGGTGACGGCAAAGACGATCACCATGGACTATTCCGATTTCACCCAGCTCGCCTCCGACTTCTCGGCGACGGGCTCCGCAGACGGCCAGGCCGCAAGTGCCGTGAGCTCGGTGTCTATCGGTGCGGACGGCGTGGTGTCGGTCTCCTATGCAAACGGCGCGACGAAGGCTCTCTATCAGATCCCTCTGGCGACAGTCGCCAGCCCCGACAATCTGACGCTGCTCAGCGGCAACGTCTACAGTGCCAACGGATTGTCCGGGGTAACGGTCACCGGCTTCCCGCAGACGAACGGGCTTGGTTCCATCCAGTCCGGTGCTCTCGAAAGCTCGAATGTCGATCTCGCCGGTGAACTGACGGAGATGATCGAGGCGCAGCGCAGCTATACCGCCAATTCGAAGGTGTTCCAGACCGGCTCCGATATCATGGATGTCCTCGTCAATCTGAAACGATAGGGAGGACGCCGGCATGTCGCTCACCTCCGCCTTGAACAGCGTGCAAAGTATTTTCAACACGACCGGCCAGCAAAGCAGCGTCATCTCGACGAATATCGCCAATGTCGGAAATTCCGACTATGTGAGACGGGAGGCGTCGGTTACGACGTCTCTTTCCGGCGCCCAAGTTGTCAGCATCAGCCGGGCGCAGGAAACGGCGCTGCTTGCCCAGTATCTGCAAACGAATGCCAAGGACAGCGCTCAGCAGACGCTGGTGACCGGCCTCGATAGCCTGAAGTCGCTGGTGGGCGGCAATGACTACGAGACCTCGCCGAGTACCTATCTCACGGCATTCCAGCAGGCGCTCCAGACATTCGCCACATCCCCGAGCAGCACGACATCAGCGCAATCGGCCGTGACCGCCGCGCAGGATCTTGCCAATTCGTTGAATACCGCAAGCGACGGCGTCCAGTCGATCAGAGCCGAGGCGGATGCGGAGATCGCCACACAGGTCTCCACCCTGAACACGCTGCTGTCGCAGTTCGAGGCGGCCAATAATGCGGTCAAGCTGGCGACATCGACCGGCACCGATACATCCTCGGCGCTCGACGAGCGTGAAAAGCTCCTGAAGCAGATCTCCTCGATCGTTGGCGTCACCTCCACCGTGCGCACCAATAACGACATGGCGCTCTATACCTCTGATGGCACCGTGCTGTTCGAGACCATTCCCCGCACCGTCACGTTCGCGTCGACGGCAACCTACGTTGCCGGAACGGAAGGCAATTCCATCTATATCGACGGCGTTGCACTCGACGCCGGCGAAGGATCGACGACGAGTGCATCGGGCAGCCTGCAGGCGCTGCTGCAGCTTCGCGACGAAATCGCCCCGACATTCCAGGACCAGCTCGACGAGATCGCCAAATCACTGGTCCAGATCTTCTCGGAAACCGACGGCAGCACGAGCGCACCGGGACTTTTCGTGTGGACGACGGCGTGGGGCACAACCGGGGGAACACCTGCTGCTTCCGACGATACGACAGGGATCGCCTCCACTATCTCGGTCAATCTAGCCGTCGTCACAAGCGAGGGCGGCGATGCGACGAAGCTGCGTGACGGAACGATCAGCGGCATCACCGATCTCAACACTTCGGGAGACAGCGGCTTCTCGGACAATCTCGACGCCCTGTATCAGGCGCTGACGGAACAGCGTTCGTTCTCTTCCGACGCAGGTCTCTCGACGTCGCAAAGCCTGACGGACTACGCCAGCGCCTCCATCGGCTGGCTCGAACAATATCGAAGCGATGCAACGGCAGCTTCCGAAACCACGGCTGCGGCCTTGTCACGCTCCGACGAGGCCTATTCCAACGAAACCGGCGTCAACCTCGACGAGGAACTGACGCTACTTCTCGACATCGAACAATCCTACAAAGCAGCGACGAAGATCCTGAACGTCATCGACGAGATGTTCCAGTCGCTCCTCGACATAGCGAGCTAGTCATGAAAGCATCTTTTGTCTCATCATCGGCGATGCAGAATGTTTTGCGGCTCACCATCAGCCAGTCCCAAAGCAAGCTGCAGCAGGCCTCGACAGAAGCGACCACAGGAACCTACGCCGATATCGGCGTATCCCTCGGCGCCGGCGCTGCAAAGTCGATCAATCTCACCAGCGCCATCGCCCAGGCCGCCTCGTTCAAGACGAGCAATGCCGTCGTCGAATTGCGCATGAACGCATCGCAAACCGCCCTTTCGAGCCTCAAGGATGCCGGCGACAGCCTGGTCTCGAACCTGACCGCGCTCCAGGCGAGCCAGGATACAACGAGCATCGCCGTTGCCCTGCAGACGGCGGGCGCCACGATTTCGCAGCTGGTCTCGACGGCTAACACGTCGGTCAATGGCGAGTTCTTGTTCGGCGGAACGAACCTCGACAGCCAGCCTCTGACCGATCAATCCTCGGCGATCTCGGATACGATCGTTTCGGCTCTGAACGATTATGCAACCGGTCTCGGAAAAGACGTCAACGAGTTGACAGGCGAGGAAATCGGCAGCTTCATCACCGACACGGTCGAGCCGATGTTCTCCGAGAGCGCCTGGACGGACGCTTCCGAAGGCTGGTCCACCGCTTCCAGCACCGACATGACGAGCCGGATCAGCGGATCGGAAACCATCACCTCGTCGACCAACGCCAATTCCGAAGGTATGCGCTATCTCGCACTGGCCTCCGTCGTCGTCTCCGCCCTCTTCGGCCAGGATCTCAGCTCCGACGCACAGAGCACCGTCGCATCCAAAGCGATCGCCTATGCGGCGCAGGCGACCGCCGGCATCGTGACGCAGCAAAGTGAGCTCGGCCTTTCACAGGAGCGGCTCGAAAAGGCAAATGACGCCCTCGACGCTCAATCCACTCTGCTTCAGGGAAACCTTGTCGATCTCCAGGGCGTGGATGCCTACGAGGCTTCGACGCTCGTCAACCAGCTGCAGACGCAACTGGAGACAGCTTACACGCTCGTCTCGAAACTCCAGGGTCTGAGTCTGGTCAACTATCTCTGACGGATTGAACATGCGGGAATTCAAGCGGATGCAAATACCGGCCCTAACGAGGGAACCCAACACGGCGTGTTCCGAAATCGTGGCGGAGGCGGCCTTCGCGCTCGCCTCTGGCATCATCGATACGATCCCTTTCGTCGGCAGCAAACTCGACGAACAACAGACGCGGGCATGGCCGCGATCGGGTGTCTTCACGGATGACGGCGTCGAGATGACGGGTACGCCCCCTGAAATATTCGAGCTTTGCGAGTTACTGGCAGCCCATATCGAGAAAGGCACATCATTCGACGTTTTCGAGGTTTTCCACAAGATTGCGCGCATCGACCGGCTGATCGACTGGCGCCATGGCGCAGTGCTGTCACCCGAGCCGCATCCGGTAACTCATTAACGGAACACGCTAAAATCTCTTCTCGAAGGCGGCGCTATACGGCCGCGCCGCTCGGGAGCATGGCATAGGCTGGGCTTGCATGTGGCTTGTCCGTTGCGGCAGTCTGGACTTTACCATAGGGAGGCTGAGGGCGACTGCCGAAGTCTGCCGGCAATGGTCTTTCAGAGACCGAGTGTGTTGTTGATGTCAAAGCCGCGCGCGAAGCTTCCATTCTCCGAAGAGACTTTGCAGGCCATGCTGATCCGCGTGCTTCGCCCGCTGGTCAAGCTCGCACTCGCCTCCGGCTTCAACTTCATCTCCTTTTCGACCGTTCTTCGCCGCCTCTATATCGAGGTTGCGGAGAAGGAGTTCGCGCTGCCGAACAAGCAGCAGACGGATAGCCGCATCTCGCTTCTGACCGGCATCCACCGCAAGGACGTCAACCGGCTGCGTGGACAGGCGCTCACGGCATCGTTTCTGACCGTCGGGGTTTCACAGACGAGCCGCATCCTTGCAAGATGGCTCGCCGATCCGCTCTATTGCGATGCGGAGGATAGGCCAAGCGCCCTGCCCCGAACCTCCAGCGACGGTGGTCCGTCATTCGAGAGCCTGGTGAGCGACATCACCAAAGACGTTCATCCCCGCTCCATCCTGGACGACTGGCTGGATAAAGGCATTGTCGTTCTCGATCAGGACGGCCAGGTCCAACTCAACCTCTCATCAATTGTTCCGAATGCCGGTGACGAAGCCCGCCGGCACTATTTTACACGCAACCTTCGTGACCATGTGCAGGCAGCGGTCATGAATCTGATGAACGACCCTCCCCCCTACTTCGAACGCGCGGTTCACTACGACGGGATATCCCCTGAGCTGGCGGCCCAACTCGACGAGATTGCGCGTGAGGAAGGGATGGCGCTGCTCCTGAAGCTCAACAAGATCGCCCATCGGGCCATCACGGATGATCCCGGCGGCAATAGCCGCTGGATTGCGGGGGTCTATGTCATGCCCGAAGCGGCTGAGGCCGATCTTCAGCCAGACGCCGCTTCCAGGACGGAGACAGACGAATGAGCCCGTCAATGATCTCTAGAAGGCAATTTCTGCTGGGGGGCATCGCACTTCAGGTCGTGCGACCGGAATTTGCAGCCGCGCAGCCGTCAGGGACCAGCGATCATGGAATCGGCGGGTCCGGTCTGTCCATTCAGGGAGGTGGGGAGAACGAAGATCACGGGATCGGCGGAACCGGCATCGTCGGGACCATCCAGGGCTTTGGCAGCATCATCGTCAACAACGTCCACATACCTTTCAGCGAGACGACGCCGATCGAGATCGATGGACGGCGCGCTCCTGCAAGCGCGATGAAGGTCGGTCATGTCGTCCGGGTGCTGCTGTCAGGAAAGCGTGCTGCCCGCATCGCGATCGTCAGCGAGGTTCAGGGCCGCATCGACCGGATTGACAAGACCGTTATCACCATATTGTCGCAAACCGTCGACACGACAGGTTTGGTGACGAAGGGCTTGCGAAAAGGCAATCGCGTTGCCGTGTTCGGCATCCGTAAACCGGATGGCACCATCATTGCTCGGCGTATCGAGCCTCGTTCCGTTTCCGATGGGGCCCATGTCCGAGGCGTGCCATCGAAGAGCGGTCATCGCGTCCGGATCGGCGGCCTTTCGCTTGGCAGCACGCATGGATATCTAGTCGGCAAGCAAACGCTCGTACGTCTTAAGACAGTCGCCGACCGATTGACGATTACACGCATTCAGGCCGAACCTGTGGTACCCGGTCTGAAACGCGGCATCGTCAACGTCGAGACCTTCAGGTCCGCGGACAAAGGCGGACCAAGCTCAGGACCCGGGGGCTCAACGCCTTACGGCTCGATGCGAATGTCCCCTGACGGCCATGGGTTTGTCGACGTTACCGTACGCGATTCAAGCAGAATGATGGGCTTTCCTGATAGACGCGGTCCAGACGGCTTTGGTCCTCGCCCGCCGGATGGCCCTTCGGACGGGCCGCCGCATGATCGGCCCTCCTTCGGCAGGGGCGGGCCCAATGGAGATTATCCCGACCCGAATAGGCGAGGTCCGCCAGCGCGGGATACCGCGCCTCGCGGCCCGCCGCCTCCAAATTTTCCAGGTCCCCGCTGAAAGGCTCAGTCGAGCACATTGACATATGGGAAAATTTCCCATTTATTGTTCCTGCGATTCCTGATTTGGATTCCCAAGAAGGACTTGCCGATTGTCTATCGGGTCCGCCCCACACCCGACAGACAATCGTTTGATTTTCAATCGCTGCGGACTGCCGAAACCAAACCGCCAACACCAAGAGGAATCAGGAATTGCTTTTGCTGGAACGCGAACGGGACATGTCGATGGAAATGGACCAACCGATGGTCGTTGCAACTTGGGAAAATCGTACGCAAATCATCGAAATCATGGGCATCGCGCTACAGACGAGCCAAGAATTTCAACATCTTTGGCAGAGCAGCGGCGGAACGGGCCGGCTCAGTCAAGACGATACGGATAAGTTGGTCGAACTGCTCCGCCAGATCGGCAACCTGAATGAAATGCTCATGCGATTGGCCTGAAAGGTGTCGATACCCAAGTACCAGCGCCCACGCATTTCCGAGACGTCAAAACTCCCATGGCGAGATCAATTGAAGAGCTGAGGTCGCAAAATTGCCCAGATTTCGCGTCGCGATCATGCCATCCGGCGCTGACATCCCGCGCCCCTGACGAGCGGCCGAACCCATAATGTCAGCATAAGCAAGAGCGGGCTCTTCGGTCAGGCCAAAAATCCGGGCTGCAAAGCGACGACGCCAGTCGGACAGTCCCTGCTCGAGGCGTTCGGCTCGCTGATCAGGCCGGATCTTCTGGATACCGAAAGCGATCTCCGCAATCGTTACTGTCGGCAGAGCCAATTCAGCATCATCGCGGACGAGCCATGCGATCACAGCTTCATTGGGAGATTTTCTCAAAGTTTCCGAAACAATGTTGGTATCGAGAAAAATCAAAGCTCGATGCCCTTATGAACCTGCCTGCCTTCGTTGCTAACGGCTTCGCGGTCGATATCCGTCCCGCTTTGCTGCGAAAGCCTGGCATAGAAGGACACAGCTGGCTCTCTTCCGGCTTCGCGTATTTCATACGATTCGAGGGCCCTTTCGACAATGTCGGCTATCGAGCGGTTTTCACGGCGGGAAAGCCGGTGAGCAAGATCACGCGCTTTTGCGCTCCGCACAGAAAGCTGAGGTTCGGCCATGCCGATCTCCTTTGCGATAGGATATATAGGCAGCGTTAGCCATCAAGATGGCAAGTGATGGCTTGATGCCATTGTCTTCGTAAATCATCAACCCAATAATGGGCGGCTGCCCTGGACCTGCAAGAGCTTGCTAAGCTCCAATGTCAGAATAATTAACCATATTTCAGTGTTCTTCCGAAATAATGCCATACGTAGATCAGGTCTCTCGAAGTAGAGAAGCCAAAGTTATTTGGAGACAGTCTTGGCATTCACCATTGCTCGCAGTTTGGTGGCGTTCGGCGTCGCCGTTTCAGTCGGTCTTTTCATGTCGATCGGATTGCAGCAATCGGCGCTCGAAAGGCTCAAGGTCAACGGGCCGGTTTACGAGCAGGTCGTCTACGGCAAGGATTTGATTGCCGATATTCTGCCGCCGCCGCTGTTTGTGGTCGAATCCTACATGCTCTCCTTCGAGGCGAGCAAATTTCCCGAACTCACCGACACCAATCTTGCCAAGATCGCAAATCTCAAGGCCGCTTATGACGACCGCCGCGCCTATTGGAAAACCACCCGGCTTCCGCAAGCCTTGAAGGACGAGCTTGAAAACGATGTCATCGCCAAGGGCGATGAATTCTGGGGAGTGATGAACCATGAGATCATCCCGGCCTTGAATGCCAGGGATGAAGACAAGGCGCACGGTGCAATCGAGCAGTTGCGCGTCGCCTTTCATTCGCACCAGGACGCGGTCGAGAAACTCGTTGCCAATTCCGACGCCTTCCTGAAGGGTGAGGAACGCAATGCAGCCTCGGAGATCGTCACCTGGACGATCTATGCGGGTGCTGCGGGTTTCGGCTCGTTCGGCCTACTGCTGGTCGGCCTCTATCTCCTGCGTCGCCGGGCGATCGTGCCGCTCGACGGTATGAAGGCCTATATGGGCAACCTCGCCGAAGGCGATTTTTCGACCGACGTTCCCTACGCCAACCGTTCCGACGAGATCGGCGCCATGTCCAAGGCGGTCGCGGTATTCCGCCGCAACGCACTCGAGCGGCAGGACGCACAGAAGCGCGAGACCGCAGTTCGCGATGCTGAATTCGAGCGTGAACGCAGCCAGCTGGCCGAAAAGGCCGCCGAGGAGCAGATCCGCGAAACAGTGATCGATCAGCTGACATACGGACTGGAACAGCTATCGAACGGCAATCTCGATTGCCGGATCGATACACCCTTTGCCGCTGCCTACGAGACTTTGCGCGCGAAGTTCAACGACAGTATGGACGCGCTTTGCGCTTCGATGGCGGAGATCGCCCAGACCTCCAAACAAGTGGGCAGCTCCTCGGCCGGCATCACCGATGCAGCCGACAGTCTTGCGTCGCGCACGGAACAGCAGGCCGCGATGCTCGAAGAGGCCACAGCCGCGCTCGATGAAATGAATACTAAGGCGAAAGACGCCTCCGACCATGCCGGCAAGGCAACCGGCATGATGGCGCAGACCCGCACCAGCGCCGAACATTCGGCAGCCGTCGTTCGCGAAGCAATCGCCGCCATGGAAAGGATCGAAGGCTCGTCCTCCCAGATTGGCGCCATCGTCAATGTCATCGATGAAATCGCCTTCCAGACCAATCTTCTGGCGCTCAATGCCGGCGTTGAAGCAGCGCGCGCCGGCGAAGCAGGCAAGGGTTTTGCCGTCGTCGCCCAGGAAGTGCGTGAACTTGCCATGCGCTCGGCCAACGCCGCCAAGGAGATCAGAGCTCTGATCTCCACCTCCTCGGCCCAGGTCTCCACCGGTGTGGAACTCGTCAACCGCACCGGCAAGGCGCTCCTGGAAATCGAGGGCCAGGTCGAACAGGTTGCCGGCCTGATCGCCCGCATCGTTTCGGTATCCTCCGAACAGGCGGTGGCGATCGGCGAGATCAACACCTCCGTCAACGCCCTGGATCAGGTAACCCAACGCAACGCTGCCATGGCCGTCGAAACTGCCTCGGCCTGCCGCGCCCTCGGCAGCCAAACGCAGACGCTGGAGGGGGTCGTCAACCGCTTTCAGGTCGATGCGGGAGCCAGCACGTCAAGACCGCAAAAAGCTGCGTGAGGTGTGATCAGCAGTCGAAGCTGATCGCGCCTCTGCCTGTCCGATCGCCTCAGCCCGTAACGATCGCCACGACGGCAACGCAGTCGCCTGATTTGACCAGCCCTGGGAAATGCCGGGCACAGAGAATACCGTTCATGCCGGCGCGGATCTCGCGGGGCGCCACCCCGGTCCGCCCGGTCGGATAGATGCGTGCGATCACGGCATCGTCAGTGACGGCCTCACCAAGATCGATGACAGGTTCGATCAGCCCGCCCTCCTCTGCGAAGGAGAAGCAGCGGCCGTCCGGCATGTCGAGCCAGGTCGTCGGACCAGGATTGACGGCGCCTGCGACAATCCCTGCGTGGCGTAGCACGTTCATGGTGCCGTGCTTGGCAATCGCAGCACTTTTGGCCGTGGCGGTGCCGCCGCCGCCGAGTTCCGTCGTGATGAAGACCTTGCCCATCTCCTCGGCCGCGGTGTCGTACATGCCGACCGCATCGATCTCCAGCATTTTCATCGAATAGGGAGCGGCAAAGGCCGTCACGAATTCGAAGGCTTTTTTCTCCTGTTGTTTGTTCGGCAGGATGTGGGCCGCGCAGAATGGCAGAAAATCGAGCGTCTTGCCCCCGGAATGGAAGTCGAGAACGACGTCCGCCATCGGCAGAAGCACACGTTGGAAATAGTCGGCGATCTTCTCGGTCACCGTGCCGTCCGGCCGGCCCGGGAAGCTGCGGTTCATGTTGCCCCTGTCGATCGGCGAGGTTCTGGTTCCCGCTTGGAATGCCGGATAATTCATGGCCGGCACGATGATAACCGTGCCATTCACCTCTTCGGCCTTCAGCGAGCGGGCAAGATCGAAGAGCGCGATCGGTCCCTCATACTCGTCGCCGTGATTGCCGCCGGTCAGAAGAGCTGTTGGCCCCTTGCCGTTCCGGACGACCGTTATCGGCACCATCACCGATCCCCAGGCGGAATCGTCGCGACTGTAAGGCAGGCGCAGGAAGCCGTGCTGGACGCCCTCGGCGGCGAAATTGACCGTCGCGCTGATCGGTGACGGCCGCAAGCCAATCTCTTTCATGACAGCCTCAATCCTTGACCATCAGTCTGCGCGGCACGTTCGCGAAGCACTCGACACCGCTCTCGGTGATAAGGATGCTCTCGGTCGTCTCGAAGCCCATATCGTCGAGCCAGAGGCCGGTCATGAAATGGAAGGTCATACCGGGCTTCAGCTCCGTCCGGTCGCCCGGCCGCAGGCTCATGGTGCGCTCGCCCCAGTCCGGCGGATAGGAAAGACCGATCGGATAGCCGGTGCGGTTGTCCTTGACGATCCCGTATTTCTTCAGCACCGCGAAGAAGGCATTGGCGATGTCCTCGCAGGTATTGCCGGGTCTGGCGACCGCAAGACCCGCCTCCATCCCTTCCAGCGTCGCCTTTTCGGCGTCGAGAAAGGCTTGCGTCGGCTTGCCGAGGAAGACGGTACGCGACAGCGGCAGGTGATAGCGGTTGTAGCAGCCGGCAATCTCGAAGAATGTGCCCTCGCCCTTCTTCATCGGCCGGTCGTCCCAGGTCAGGTGCGGTGCGGATGCTTCGACGCCGGACGGCAGCAGCGGCACGATCGCCGGATAATCGCCTCCGATGCCGTCGACGCCACGGGTGCCGGCATCATAGATTTCCGCGACCAGATCGCACTTGCGCATGCCGACCTCGATCTTGTCGAAGATGCGGGCGTGCATCGCCTCGACGATACGGGCGGCATTGCGCATGTAGCCGATCTCGGTGTCGCTCTTGACCGCTCGCTGCCAGTTGACGAGCGCGGTCGCGTCGACGAAGCGCGCATTCGGCAGGTGCTTCTGGAGCGCGGCAAAGGCCGCCGCCGAAAACCAGTAATTGTCCATCTCGACGCCGATCGTCAGCTTGCCGAAGCCGCGCTCGGTCAGGATGCCCGAAAGGTAGTCCATGGGGTGGCGCTCGGTCGATTGCACATAGTGATCGGGATAACCGACGATATTGTCGTGCTTCAGATAGGCGGTGAACTTGGCGCCATTGGCATCCTGGCCGCGGCCGAACCAGATCGGTTCGCCCTGCGGCGGCACGATCACCGCCTGGTGCACGTAGAAGGACCAGCCGTCATAGCCAGTCAGCCAAGCCATGTTCGACGGGTCGCTGACGATCAGCAGGTCGACGCCCTTCGCCTCCATGGCACGCCGCGTCTTTTCCAACCGCGCGGCATATTCGCCGAGCGAGAATTTGAGATTGGGCTGGGTCATGTTTCTTCCCTTCTTTTCCGGCGTCGCGCCGCTCAGCTTTCAAACGTGGTCCCGGCCTTTGCCGCACCGGCGCGGGCAAAGGCGAGCGTGGCGATGGCGGTATCCTGGATGCCGGTCCCGGTCAGGTCCGTGATGGTGATCTGGTCATTGCGCGTCCGTCCGGGCGTCAGGCCGGCAACGATCTGGCCGAGCTCGGCAAAGACCGCATCGGCCGCGACCAGGCCGGCATCGATTGCGTGATGCAACTCGCCGAGACGGCGCGTCTGTTTCAAGTTATCGGCGACGTAGAGGTCGGCCCCCGCAATGGCGGCCGGATCGATCTCGTTCTTGTGCTCCGCATCCGAGCCCATGGCCGTCAGATGCTGTCCGGGTTCCAGCCAACCGGCCTCGATGATCGGCGTTTCCGACGGCGTGGTGGTGACGATGAGATCAGCGCCGGTCATTGCGCCTCTGGCGTCCGCTGTCGCGGTGACGGGAAACCCGAGTTTTCCGGCCAATTCCGCTGCCACGCTTTGCGCCTTGGCGGCATCGCGCGCCCATATCCTCGCTTCGCGGATCGGCCGGACCAGCGTCAGCGCTTCGAGCTGCAGCCGCGCCTGCATGCCGGCGCCGAAGATCGCAGCCACGGATGCATTTTCCCGCGACAGATGTTTTGCCGCGACGGCGCCGGCTGCTGCGGTGCGCATGTCGGTGAGATAGCCATTGTCCAAGAGCAGCGCCTGCACCAGTCCGGTTCGGCTCGACAGCAGCACCATCATGCCGTTGGTGCTCGCCAGGCCGATCTTGGGATTGTCGAAGAAGCCGGGGCTGATCTTGATCGCGAAGCCCTCGATGCCGGGCACATAGGCGGTCTTCACATCGACTTCGCCCCGATATTCCGGAATGTCGAGCCGCAGGATCGGCGGCATGGCGACAGCCTTGGTCGCAAGCGCTGCGAAAGCGGCCTCGACGCAATCAACCGCATCGCGATCAAGCGCGATGACTTTCCTCAGTTCCGCTTCCGTCAGAATGATCATCCGGCTCATGGTCTCTCCTCCCCACAGAGTGCCGCCTTGCCATTGATCACCCGCCGGTGCTGTTCCATGTCGACATTCTGCCCGGATAGGATCACGACGATGGGACCGTCGCCCCAGATTTTCCCGGCAAGCAGCGCTGCAATACCGACCGCGCCAGCCCCTTCGACGACCTGGCGTTCAACGGCATAGGCATGGCGTATGCCGGCGGCGATTTCCGCTTCCGTCAGCAGGATGACCTCGTCGAGAAGGTCGCGGCACATGGCAAAGGTCACGCGATTGTCGAGGCCGATGCCGCCGCCGAGCGAGTCGGCAAGGCTCGATACTTCCTCGACCTGCACCGGCCGTCCGGCATCGAGGCTTGCCTTCATCGCGGCACCTTTCTCCATCGTCAGGCCGATCACTTTGGTCGTCGGACTGATGCCTTTGACCGCGGCCGCAACGCCGGCCGCAAGGCCGCCGCCAGAGAGCGGCACCAGCACGGTTGCCGCCTCCGGCAAGGTGTCGATGATTTCGAGGCCCAGCGTTCCCTGCCCGGCCACGACATCAGGATGGTCGAAGGGCGGGACCATCACCAGCCCCTCCTCGCGGACCAGCCGGTCGACCTCCTGCTGCGCCTCGTCCTGCGATGATCCGACGATGCGGACATCGGCCCCGAGGCGGCGGATTTCCGAAATCTTGTTCTCCGGCACCAGCCGCGACATGCAGATGGTCGCGACAGCACCCTCCACCTTTGCCGCATAGGCAAGCGCCCGGCCGTGATTTCCGGTCGAGGCCGCGACGACGCCATGCGCGCGCTCGGCCCGTGACAAGGAGAGCACCGCATTGGTTGCCCCGCGCAGCTTGAAGCTGCCGGTCGTCTGATGATGTTCGAGCTTGAGATGGACCGGCACGCCGGCCAATTCGCCAAGTGAAGCGGACTGCACCATCGGCGTGGCAAGCACGCGGCCGGCAATCCGGCGCGCCGCTGCGCGGATGTCTTCCAGCGAAACGGGCAAGGTGCTCAGCATGATTCTCAGCCTTCCCGATAGGGCTTGGTCATCAATTGGCCGAGTTCGGGCCGCGCCCGATCATCGCCGCAAAGCCTCAGGCAGGCCCAGGCGGTCGCCAGATTGCTGGTGATCACCGGCTTGCCGGTCTCCGCTTCAAAGCGGGCAGCGACCTGGGCGGCGCGCACCGCCGTACAGGAGATAAACAGCGCATCGGACTGCGGCGCCAGCGCCTTGCGCGCGAAGGCAAGGATCTCGTCCGGTGCGATCCGCGCCATCTCGCGATCATCGGTCAGGCCGAGACAGGTGAAGCGGTCGATCGCAAAGCCGAGCTCCGCGAAATAATCCGCCATCGGCCGGCTGGTCTCGATCGTATAGGGCGTCAGTACCGAGATCCGTCTGGCGCCAAGCGCCTTCAGAGCTTTCACGGCAGCCGCCGTCGGCGTCACGATGGGAACCCCAGGCTTGGCCGCATGGATCGCCGCCTCGATGTTCCGGTCGCCGATCACCACCGAGGCAGAGGTGCAGGAATAGACGATGGCATCAAGCGCCTCGTCCGGCAGGATCAGTGCCGCACCTTCCGTCAGCGCCGGCTGCATCTTCAGGAGATTTTCCGGCGTCACCGGATTGGCATAGTGGATGCGGCTGACATAGACGCCGAGGCGATCGCTGGCGACCATGCGCTGGAAGTCGACTTCCGTCGTGTGGTCGGTGGCGAGGATGACCAGGCCGATGCGCTTTTCGAGCGGCCGAACCTCCAGCCGCGGCAGCCTGCCGGCAGGGATGATCTCAATCTCTACGGTCATGGTCACTCATCCATCCTGGCGTAGCGTTCCTCGAGCCAGCGCAATCCCACGACCGAGATCAGGCTGATGACGAGGAAGAAGACGCCGACCAGCGTCATCGGCTCGATATAACGGTAATTGCTGTTGGCGATGCTCTTTGCCTGGTTCATGAGTTCGAGCACGGTGATCGCCGAAAGCAGCGGCGTCTCCTTGAACATGGCGATGAAATAATTGGCGAGCGCCGGGATCATCGGCGGGATCGCCTGCGGCAGGATCACGTGGATCCAGGCCTGGCGCGTCGACAGATTGGTGGCCTTGGCCGCCTCCCATTGTCCACGCGGCACGTTCTCGATGCCGGCGCGATAGACCTCGGCGGTATAGGTCGCATAGTGAATGCCCATACCGATGACGCCTGCGACCAGCGGCGCCAGCCGGATGCCGATATCCGGCAGCACGTAGAAGATGAAGTAGAGCTGCACCAGCAGCGGCGTGCCGCGGATGAATTCAGAGACGAAGCCGACCGTCCTGGAAATGCCGGCGACCGGTGACCGCCTCGCAATGGCAAGAGCCAGGCCGACAATCATGGCAACGGCTGCGCCGAGAATGGTCGCGAGAAGAGTGATCTTGAACCCTTCGAGAAGGGTCGGCATGATCTGCCAGACGAAATCCCAATCCCATTCCATCTGATCAGATCCTTATGCCGTCGAGGCTGCGCGCCATCCGCCGCTCCAGCCAGCGCATCGTCGCGGAGATCGCCGAGGCCATGAGGAAATAGAGGATGAGGATCGTCGCGAAGGGCACCAGCGTATTGCCGGTCTGCGCCCGCACCACCTGCGCCTGGAACGTCATATCCGTCAGCGAGATCAGCGACACGACGGCCGTGCCCTTCAGCAGTTCGATCGCATTGTTGCAGAAGGTCGGCAGCATCAGCGGCAGTGCCTGCGGCAAGATGACGTGGCGCATGCGCTGGTATCGCGAAAGGTTGAGCGCGATGCAGGCTTCCGACTGTTCGCGCCCGACGGCCTTGACCGCGCCGCGCACCACTTCCGCCGCATAGGCCCCGACATTCAGCCCGAGCGCCAGCACGCCCGCCTGCAGCGGCGTCAGGGTCAAACCCGCAAAGGGCAGCACGAAATAGACCCAGAAAAGCTGAACGAAGATCGAGGTGCCGCGGAAGAATTCGATATAGGTCGTCGCCAGAGCCCGCGCGGCAAAGAAGCGCGACAGGCGGCCGAGGCCCGCCAGGAAGGCCATCACCAGCGCCAGCGCAGACCCCATGACCGTCAGTTGGAGCGTCACCAGGGCGCCCTCAAGGATCAGTGTCAGATAGCCGGACCATACCGACATCGGCAACTCACTTCCTAGAGCATGTCGCGCAAAACTGTGCAGCGGTTTTGCGATAACGACATGCGTAAAAACAAGGACCTAAAGCGCGAGGAGCGAACCTGAAAGATCGCGGCGCGCTTTAGGAGATCGTTCGGGGACAATCCGGCCATGCCTATGGCATGGCCGGCTGCCAACCCCTTGTTACTTCGCCGCGGCGCAGAGCTTTTCGCGGCTTGTCGACATCGCGGCCTTCGCCGAGAAGCCGTAGGGCTCGATGATCTTGGCGAATTCGCCCGATTCCTTCAGCTTCTTCAGCTCGACATCGAAGGCGTCGCGGAGCGCAACGTCCTGCTTGCGGAAGGCAGCGCCATCGCAATAGACCGGCGCATTGACGACGGGCGCGACGGTTTCAAGGGTCGGATCATTCGCCTTGGCCATCAGGTCATGGATAGACAGAACCGGCAGCGAATAGACGTCGATGCGGCCGTCCTGCAGCATCTTGATGCCGCTCTGGCCATCCGGAACGACGATGACGCGATCGCGCGGCACGCCGGCCTCGAGCGCAAGCTTCTCTTCGGTCCCGCCGCCCGGCGCGCCGATCTTGGCGTCCGGATTGTTGGCGATGTCCTTGTAGCTCGTCAGTTTCAGCGGATTGCCCTTCTTGAGAGCGAAAGCTTCGGCGTCGCAGAGGATCGGCTCGGAATAGGCGACGGCAGCGCAACGCTCGGGCTTCATGAAGAGGCCTGCGGTGATCGCGTCGTGGCGGCCGGCCTGCAGGCCGGGGATCATCGCACCATATTCCGAGATCGAGGCGACCACTTCCTTGACGCCCAGCTTTTCGAAGATTGCGCGCGCCACGTCGGGGGCAGCACCGGACACCTTGCCATCGGCGCCGACGGCGGTGAACGGCGGCTCGTTGGCGATGGCGATACGCGCAAAGCCCTGCTCCTTCAGCTGCTCGAGCTTGTCATCGGCGGCGGAGGCCGGAGCGGCCGCCGTGATCAGAAGCACCGACAGGCTGGCGGCGCTCAAAAGATATCCTGCTTTCATCGTTCCCAACTCCTCTGACTTTCCTTGAGTCTTGTTCTTGCGGGCAATGTCTGAGCTCAGACGCGGTGCCCCGCCGCAATGATCTTGCGCAGGAAGGTCTGCGTCCTCTCCTGCGTCGGATTGCGAAAGATGTCGCCCGGTTTACCTTCCTCGACGATCTTGCCGCGATCGAAGAACAGGACACGGTCGGCGAAATCATGGGCAAAGCCCATTTCATGAGTGACGAGAAGCATGGTCATGTCGGTTTCGGATGCCAGCCGCCGCATGACGTTCAGCACCTCCTCGACCAGCTCCGGGTCGAGCGCCGACGTCACCTCGTCGAACAGCATGATCTTCGGCGCCAGCGCCAGCGCCCGGGCAATGGCGACGCGCTGCTTCTGCCCGCCGGAAAGCTGCGCCGGAACGCTCTTTGCCTTGTCGGCCAAGCCAACCATGTCGAGAAGCTCCATCGCCCGCTTTTCGGCCACGGGCCGCTTGATGCCCTTGGTCAGCATCGGCGCCAGCGTCACGTTGTCGAGCACGCATTTGTGCGGAAACAGATTGAAATGCTGAAAGACCATGCCGATCTTTTCGCGCATGCGATGCAGATGCCGCTCATCGGCCGGCACCAGCCCGCCGCCATTTGCCATATGGTAGAGCTGTTCGCCGTCAACCTCGATATGGCCGCCGCTGATCGTCTCCAGCGTCATCAGAATGCGCAGGATCGTCGTCTTGCCGGAGCCGGACGGCCCGATCAGCGCCAGCTTCTCGCCCGGCATGACATTCATCGACAGGCCGTCGAGCACGGTCAGCGGGCCGTATTTCTTGACGATGTTGTCGATGCGGATGATGGGCGGAAGCATTCATGTCTCTCCCTGTTGAGACAAGCAATGTCCTAACGATGACGGCCCATCAAAATCATGTCAATTCGTAAAATAATATCATGACAATTATTCTGCGCACGCTCAAATACAAGGCAGCGGCATCAGATCGCAAGCAGGAGCTCTTCCGGATTTCCTTGCGCCAACGAAGCGACGATGCCGAGTCCGGTCCGCAACTCGCTTTCCGTCGTCGAACCAAGCGAGATGCGCACGGCCGGCGTCCAGCCCTGATCGGCGGTGTGGAAGGATTTGCCAGGCGCGATCGCCACACCACGCAGCCTTGCCTGCGATACGAAACCGTCCTCCGTATGGTTGCCGGAGAGCGGCAGCCAGACGTGCAGGCTTTGCGGATGCGCCCGGTACGGTAGGCCGGCCAGCATCTCCGCCGCGATCGCGTGTCGGCTCAAAAGGGCGCGGCGCTGCCAGTTGACGAGTTCCATCGCCGTGCCGTCGCTGACCCAGCGGGTGGCGATTTCGGCCATGGCAGGCGTCGCCATCCAGTTGGAGACGAGATGCCGGTTGGCGACGGCGGCCACATAACGGTCGGGCGCGGTGAGATAGCCGATCCGCAGGCCCGGAACGGTGATCTTGGTGAAGCTCGTGACGTAGAGCGTGCGCTCCGGCGCAAACGCAGCCATCGGCGGCGCACGGTTCTCGACCAGTGGCCCGAGAATGTCGTTTTCGATGATCGCGATATCATGCTTGGCGGCGACGGTGGCGAGCGCCTGCCTGCGCTCCGCGCTCATCAGCGCCGCCATCGGGTTGATCACCGAGGGTTGCAGGAAGATTGCCCGGATCGGTCCCTTCCGGCAGGCTTCGTCCAGCGCCTCGGGGATCATGCCCTCTTCGTCGATCGCCAGCCCTTCCAGATGCAGACCGAGATAGGTCGAGAGCGGCACCAGCGTATGATGGCTGATCGCTTCGGTCGCAACCGTCGAGCCGGGCGGGGCAACGCTCATCAGCGCCACCGTCATGCCCGACGTCGCGCCATTCGTCACGCTGATGTTCAGCGGCGATACCTCCAGCCCGCAGCGCGCCAACCATTCCGTGGCGACGGCGCGGTGGCGCGGAAACACCATGTTCGGCCTGAAGGAAAGGGCGGAACTGGAGGGCAGGTTTTCCGAAAGCCAGCCGAAGGCCTGCCGCAGCCTTTCCAAATGGATCTGCTCGCAGACCGGCTTCAGGATCGACAGATCGATCACCTCGCCCAGCCGTTCCGGCAGATAAGGCGGCTCCGGCTCGCGCGGCTTGGTCTGGACGAAGCTGCCGCGTCCAATCTCGCCTGATATCAGCCCCCGGCGGATCAACTCGTCATAGGCGCGGCTGACCGTCTGCACCGAGAGATGCAGATCATCCGCCATCTTGCGGTGCGGCGGCAATTGTGTGCCATCGGTGAGCTTGCCGTCCGTGATCGCGTTTGCGATTTGCTCGGCAAGCGAGAGATAGGCCGGACGGCGGAGTTGTAAGGGATCAGGGCGCCACTTTGTCATGATTTTAACACTGCTGAAAATCAGTTCAATTGACAATGCAAAAGTGCGCTCCCATTGTCTTTTCCTGCGTTTGAAATGATTTCTTTCTAAAGAAAGCACCATGAAGCTCGACGCCATCGACCTGCGCATTCTCGACGCCGTCCAGCGCGACGGCCGCATCACCAAGCTGGCGCTGGCCGAAAAGGCCGGACTGTCGCCGACACCGTGCTGGATGCGGCTGCGCAAACTCGAAAAGGCCGGGATCATCACCGGTTACCACGCGCGCGTCGCGCCACGGCGCATCGCGCCGGTCGCCAGCGTGATGATGGAAGTGACGCTCGCCAATCATCGCCAGGCGGATTTCGAACGCTTCGAGCGCACCGTGACCGCAATCCCAGAAATCGTCGCCTGCTGGTCGGTCGGCGGCGGCGTCGATTACATCCTGAAGATCATCGCGCCCGATATCGACGCCTATCAGCGGCTGGTCGACGGGCTTCTCGACCGCGAACTCGGCATCGACCGCTACTTCACCTACATCGTCACCAAGACGGTGAAGGAGGAAACAGTCCTTCCGGTCTCTTCCTTCACCGCCGGCGAAGACCAGACCGCGTCGTAGACAATCTCTCTGCGAGGCCGCCGTTCTTTAGACCATTTCTCTCCTTTCGCATCCGCCAACAGACAATCTCTCGCCCGCTCCCGTGGAAGACTTGCGTCAACCGCCACGAGGAGACTTGATATGACCGCCGTTTTTGCCCGCCCCGCCTATCATGACGCGCTGTCGCGGCTTGGCGGCCGTCATCTCCTGCGCGATCTGGCCTATGTCGGCGGCCGGTGGATCGCCAGCAAATCAGGGGAAAGTTTCGAGGTCACGGATCCCGCCTCGTCGGCAACACTGGCCTGGGTTGCAAGCCTTGGCGCCGACGAAACGGCGGTGGCGATCGATGCGGCGTCAGAGGCTTTCGCCGCCTGGCGCGCGATGCTGCCGCAGAGCCGTGCAGCGATCCTGCGCAAATGGTTTGAGCTAATGCTGGCGGCCAAGGAGGATCTGGCGCTGATCATGACGCTCGAACAGGGCAAGCCGCTTGCGGAATCGCGCGGCGAGATCGATTATGCTGCCTCCTTCGTCGAATGGTATGCCGAGGAAGGCAAGCGGCTGAACGCCGAGAGCGTCACCAGCCATCTTCCCGGCGCGGAAATGATCGTCCGGCGCGAGGCGCTCGGCGTCGTCGGCATCGTGACGCCCTGGAACTTCCCCTCCGCCATGCTCACCCGAAAGGCTGCTGCAGCGCTGGCCGCCGGCTGTACGGTCGTTGCCCACCCCTCGTCCGAGACCCCGTTGTCTGCGCTTGCGCTTGCCGAGCTCGGGGAACGGGCGGGCATTCCGGCCGGCGTCTTCAACGTGGTCACCGGCAATGCCGCAACGATCGTCGGACGGATGTGCACCGACGTCCGCGTGCATGCCATGAGCTTTACCGGCTCCACCGGGATCGGACGGCTGATTGCCGCCCAGTGCGCGCCGACCCTGAAGCGGCTGGTGATGGAACTCGGCGGCCACGCCCCGCTGATCATCTTCGATGACGCCGATATATCAAAGGCAGTCGAGATCGCCGTCAACGCCAAGTTTGCCACATCCGGCCAGGATTGCCTTGCTGCCAACCGGATCTTCGTCCAGCGGCGGATCGCCGATGGCTTCGTCAAGGCCTTCGCCCACCGCATTGCCGAACTAAAGGTTGGTGCGGGGCTTGAGGATGGCGCCGAGATCGGACCGCTGATGCATGAACGCGCCGTCGCCAAGGTCGAGGAGCAGGTCTCCGACGCGCTGGGGCGCGGCGCGCGGCTCGTCACCGGCGGCAAGCGTCACAAGGCCGGCCGGCTTTTCTACGAGCCGACGCTACTGACCGATGTGCCGGCGAATGCGCTGATCATGCGCGAGGAGACTTTCGGGCCGGTGGCGGCGGTTACCACCTTCGACACGGAAGAAGAGGTCGTCGCCCACGCCAACGATACCGAATACGGCCTCGTCGCCTATATCGTCACAGAAAACGGCGCCCGCCAGATGCGGCTCGGCCGCGCACTGGAATACGGCATGGTGGCGGTCAACCGCGTCAAGATCACCGGCGGGCCCATTCCCTTCGGCGGCTGGAAGCAGTCCGGCCTTGGCCGCGAAGGGTCACGCCACGGGCTCGAGGCCTTCACCGAGCTCAAATATCTCTGCATCGATACGGCCGCCGCCTGAGCCGCCCATTTTTCAAGAAAGAGGCTAGACATGCTCGAGAAAAGCAACGAACTTACCGCCTGGGACCGCGATCACTTCTTCCACCCATCGACCCATATGGGCGGACATGCCCGCGGCGAGACGCCGACCCGTGTCGTTGCCGGCGGCGAAGGCGTCTACATCACCGACACGACAGGACGCAAAAGCCTCGACGCCTTTGCCGGCCTCTATTGCGTCAATGTCGGCTACGGCCGCCAGAAAATCGCCGACGCGATCGCCGAACAGGCGAAGAACCTCGCCTATTACCACGCCTATGTCGGCCACGGCACGGAAGCCTCGATTACGCTTTCGAAGATGATCATCGACCGTGCCCCCACCGGCATGGGCCGCGTCTATTTCGGTCTCTCGGGCTCGGATGCCAACGAGACCAACATCAAGCTCATCTGGTACTACAACAACATTCTCGGCCGTCCGGAAAAGAAGAAGATCATCTCGCGCTGGCGTGGTTATCACGGCTCCGGCGTCATGACCGGCAGCCTCACCGGCCTGGTGCTCTTCCATAATGCCTTCGATCTGCCGCGGGCACCGGTGTTGCACACCGAAGCACCCTATTTTTTCCGCCGCTCCGACCGGTCGATGAGCGAGGAGCAGTTCTCGCAATATTGCGCCGACAAGCTCGAGGAAATGATCATCGCCGAAGGCCCGGAAACGATCGCCGCCTTCATCGGCGAACCCATCCTCGGCACCGGCGGCATCGTGCCGCCGCCGAACGGCTACTGGCAGAAGATCCAGGCCGTGCTCGACAAATATGACATCCTGCTCGTCGCCGATGAAGTGGTCACCGGCTTCGGCCGTCTCGGCACGATGTTCGGCTCGAACCATTACGGCATGAAGCCGGACCTGATCACCATCGCCAAGGGGCTGACCTCGGCCTACGCTCCCCTTTCGGGCACGATCGTCTCGAACAAGATGTGGCAAGTTCTGGTACAGGGGTCCGATCAACTGGGGGCAATCGGTCACGGCTGGACCTATTCCGCCCATCCGATCTGTGCTGCGGCAGGCATTGCCAATCTCGAACTGATCGACGAACTCGGCATTGTCGAGAATGCCGGCACGACCGGCGCCTATTTCCGTTCGGAACTGGAAAAGGCGGTCGGCGGCCACCGCAACGTCGGCGAAGTCCGCGGTGACGGGCTGATGGCCGCCATCGAATTCGTCGAGGACAAGGACGACCGCACGTTCTTCGATGCCGGCCGCAAGATCGGCCCTCAGGTCGCATCCGCCCTGCTCGAACGCGGCGTCATCGGCCGCGCCATGCCGCAAGGCGACATCCTCGGCTTCGCCCCGCCGCTTTGCCTGACGCGCGAGGAGGCCGACATCGTGGTCAAGGCCGCGGCGGATGCGATCGAAACCGTCTTCAAGAACATTTGAGGGAGATCAGCATGACGATCCCCGAAAAGATGGCAGCCGTCTTGCTCACCGGCCATGGCGCTCTCGACAAGCTCGTCTATGACAGGGACGTGCCCGTCCCGACGCCCGCCGATGACGAGGTTCTGATCCGTGTCACGGCCTGCGGCATGAACAATACCGACGTCTGGGTCCGCCAGGGCGCCTACGGCACAGAGGACGATCCATCGGCGGTCTCCACCTGGCGCAGGCAAGGCAACACGCTGACATTCCCACGCATCCAGGGCACCGATACGGTCGGCCATATCGTCGCCGTCGGCGCCGGCGTTGATCCCAAACGCATCGGTGAACGCGTCATGGTCGACTTTTCGATCTACAACCGGGACGACGACAGCCTCACCGACATCGATTACATGGGCCATGGCCGCGACGGCGGTTATGCCGAGTTCATGGCGCTGCCGGCTAAGAATGCCCATGTCGTCGCAACCGATCTGACCGACATCGAACTCGCCACTTTCTGCTGTGCCTATCTGACTGGCGAGCGCATGCTGGAACGGGCAAGATTGTCGGCCGGCGAACGCGTGCTCGTGACCGGCGCTTCAGGCGGCGTCGGCTCGGCGATCATCCAGCTCGCGCGCGCTCGCGGCGCGATCCCGATCGCCGTCGCAGGTCCCGGCAAGGAGGCGGCGATGCTCGATATCGGCGCCGAGGCGGTGGTGACCCGCGGCAAGGGCGACCTGGTCGAAGCCGTCCATGCCGCCAGCCACGGCCAGCCGATCGATGTGGTCGCCGATCTCGTCGGCGGACCGCTGTTCAACGACCTGCTGAAGATCCTGCGTCCAGAAGGCCGCTACTCGACGGCTGGCGCCATCGCCGGCCCGGTCGTCCAGCTCGATTTGCGGACCATGTATCTGAAGCAGCTGGAACTGCATGGCTCGAGCCAGGGCAGCCGCGCCGACTTCCGTCGGATCGTCGGCTATATCGAAAGCCGGAAAATCCGGCCTCTCGTCGGCGGCGTCTATCCACTGTCGGAATTCCATCGCGCGCAGACCGATTTCATGGCGAAGAACTTCGTCGGCAAACTGGTCGTGGTTCCCGACGAGAGATGATCCTTGCTTTCGCGGGCGAACCTTATCGGGTTTGCAGCGTTTCAAGGCAATGGAAAATCATGATGGCGCCGGCCCTTCGTTGCGTCGGACTATTTCGCGGCGATGCGACCAAATCGCTCCCACGCCCCCACTCGAGGGGGCGGAGCGATCGCGCGCGCCAAAAGGCTGCTGATGCCAGCTTCCGCCAGCGCGAAACACCTGACGTCTATCGAACTTGGACGAATTCGGCGCGCTGTCAGCATAGCGCGGCTGATGGATACCGCAGTCCGATTGCCTGTCATCGGCGTGCGTATCGGCGCGGACTCAATTCTCGGCCTTATCCCGGCCGTCGGCGACATTGCCGGATCCCTGATCGGCCTTTTCATCATCGATGAGGCGAGACGCCTCGGTATTCCCCCCCATAAGCTCGCCCGTATGGCCGTCAATCTCGGGATCGACGCCGCCGGCGGAACGGTTCCCCTGATCGGCGATCTCTTCGACGTCTATTTCAAGTCTCATCGCCGAAACGTCGGTATCATCCTCGACCACTTTGGGATTAGCGAAGACGAGCTTAACCGGCGAGTCTGACGGCCGACGTCCCTTTGCAACTTCCCCTTCGAGGAATTTGTGCGAGCTGTCGGCGCCGGTTCCAACGAGGCCGCGCAGCCGGTGCTGTCGCCTTAAGACGACGAGCAACCAGCAAAAGTGGGCACTAGAGCGGTTCAGCTTTTCATTGAAGCGCAGAACCGCTCTAACTTTTTGTTTTTACGCAATTCCGGACTGAAAACCGCTGCGCACTTTTCCTGGAATTGCTCTAGCTCGGCGCCTTCGCTTACAGTTCAGCCAGAACGCCTGCCGTCTTCACTGCGTGATCAAGAACGAATTGCAGCTTGGCGGCGTGGCCGAAACCAGGCTCATCCGGCTGCCCCTTCTGCACGGCATTTGCAAATCGCTGGAAATTGGTGATAACCGGTTCGACCTCGATCTTACGCCAGATTGCCTTGTCGGCATCGGGACCTTCACAGGCCCTGAGCGTCGAACCTTCCGGCGTGTGCACCACCTCCAGCGCGCCCTTGTCTCCATGCAGGCGCAGGCGCAATTCGTTCAGATGACCAGTCGCCCAGCGCGTTGCGTGGATGACACCGGCGGCACCGTTTTCGAGTTCAGCCATCATCAGGAAACTGTCATTTGCATCGAGCTCGTACTCCCCGATCCGATTTCCGGGGCTCTTGTCGAACACCTTGAGATGCGATGCGGCTGCCTTGACGTCACTTCCGGCGGCAAAAACCGCGAAGTCGAGAATATGAATACCGACATCGCCCAGCACGCCATTGGATCCGTGCTTTGTCGACAGCCGCCACAGCCATTGCGATTCCTTGGTCCAGTCGCCCCACGCCTTTGAGACCAGCCAGCTCTGGAGATAGGACGCTTCGAAGTGGCGGATCGCGCCGAGGCGTCCGTCCAGCACCATCTTGCGCGCTGCTTGCAGCGGCGCAACATTGCGATAGGTAAGGTTTACCATCGCAACCTTGCCGGACGCAGCAGCAGCGTCGGCCATCTCTTTGGCTTCGCGGTAGTTAACCGCCAGCGGCTTCTCGCAGAGGACATGCTTGCCGGCGCCGAGTATCTTCATTGTCGTGGAATAATGCGCGCGATCCGGCGTGACATTGGTCACGGCGTCAAACTCTCCCCAGGCAAGGGCGTCATCAAGTGACGTGAAAGTAAGTGGGATATCATGCCTGAGCGCAAAGGCCCGCAGCCGGACCTCGTCCGTATCGACAGCAGCAACAATTTTTACGTCGGCGATTTCGGAAAAATTCATGGCATGGGTGTTTGCCCATCCTCCGGTTCCGAGAATGATCAAGCGCATTTTGTCCTCATAGTCGTTTATCGAAATCATCAGCACCAAACCGTCGTCTTTCACGAGCGCCAGATGGTCTTGCCAAATGTTGAGCGACGGCTGTCAGCTCAGCGTCTTCCCGGGCCGAACGCACGCGTGGCGTCCGCGCCCAAGGAAGGTGTTTCAGGTCCTCAGCGGTAACCGGCTTCACCGGCTTGGTGTAGTTTCGGGCCGCGTTCGACGATCGGCTCCAGTGCTTTTTCTACCGGCACATTTGGAGCGTCGGTGATACCCGTCAACGAGCCCTCAGGGTTATAGGCCCACTTCACGCCGTTGATCAGCACCTTCTGGACATTGACGTCGTGATAGGTCGGATAGGTCTCGTGGCCGGGGCGGAAATAGAAGATGTTGCCGGCGCCACGGCGCCAGGTCAGGCCCGAGCGGAACACTTCGCCGCCCTGGAACCAGGAGATGAACACCGTTTCGAGCGGTTCCGGCACCGAGAACTGCTCACCGTACATTTCCTCGTTCTCGAGCTCGAAATGTTCGCCGATGCCGGCGGCGATCGGATGGCGCTGGTTGATCGTCCACAGACGCTCGCGCTCACCCGCCTCGCGCCATTTCAGCGCGCAGGGTGTGCCCATCAGCCGCTTGAAGATCTTGGAGAAATGGCCGGAATGCAGCACGAGCAGGCCCATGCCTTCCCAGACGCGCCTGGCGACACGCTCGACGACGACATCGGAGACGGCGCCATGATCCTTGTGGCCCCACCAGGTCAAGACATCGGTTTCGGCAAGGCGGGCTTCGCTGAGGCCGTGTTCCGGCTCCTGCAGCGTCGCCGTCGTCGCCGAGATGCTGGGGTCGGTATTCAGCGCGTTGGCGATCGTCGTGTGCATGCCTTCGGGATA
>Ga0102590_1001102_pt1 | contig 44389 bp, 37 predicted proteins | sample AraplaMF_Col_mMF_FD_76859 | JGI IMG/M metagenome (GOLD analysis project Ga0102590, IMG submission 76859) | Arabidopsis root microbial communities from the University of North Carolina, USA - plate scrape MF_Col_mMF | ecosystem: Host-associated > Plants > Roots > Endosphere | place: USA... | reverse complement strand
GGCCGGCCATACCCGGCTGCCGCCGGACAGGCCCCGCCACTCCCGCCGTACGATCGCGACCACCCGGAAGCAGTCGTCGATCGGGGTGATCCAGTGCTCCCGTGCGGAGTGCGCCGTGTTCACCAGCAGCGCCTCCACGTCGGGCTCCAGGGTGGCGAGCGGCGGGCAGTCCGTGACGACGTCACTCCATGCCTGCGGATCCGCCTCCCAGCGGGTGGCACCCGCCGGGCTCGGATAGTGCGCGGTCACGGTGCCGTCCGCGCGCCGCACGAAGAAGGCGAGCCCCACGGGGACACCCAGCCCCCGAGTACCCACCGGAGGCAGGCGTACCCGCCGCTGCGGCACCAGCCGGTACCGCCCCTCACTCGCTCCCGTCTCGGTGAAGAGCAGGGAGCAGGGCCGGCAGGCGCACAGCACCTCCTCGCCGCCGCCGTCGAGCAGATGGCGGTGTTCGGAGGGGACGTCCGCGCCGCACAGGTCGCAGCGCTCCACGTCCGTGCGCCGGTCGGCGGCGGAGCGGATGACACGGGCGAGCGCGCCGGAGGTCATGACCGGTCTCCGACGGGCGCCGTACGCAGGGTGAGTGCTTCGAGCGGTACGAAGGTGTTCGGCCGGCCCTCGGCCCCCGGCGCACGCTCGACGCCGGAGAGCTCGGGGGCCAGGGTGAGCACGGCCTCGCGGACCGCACTCTCCAGTTCGGTGGTGGAGGACCCGCATCCCTTGGCGGCCAGCCGCACCCGGGCGACGCCCTCGTCCACGCCCATCAGCTCGACGTCCCCGCCCCGTTCGCGCACCGAGGGGCGCAGACCGGCGACGGCGCGCTCGGCCCGGCGCTCGGGCGGTTCGGGGTGGATGCCGTGGAGCACGAGGAGGTGACCGATGAGTTCGTCACCGACCATGCGCTCCACCAGGTGGGGGTGCGCGCCGTCCATGACCCGGGCCAGGGCCTCGCCGTAGACCGCGGCGAGGACCTGCACCGCTTCGATCGCCGCGCCGGTCATGGGGCCGGGAGCGCCTTCGAGCTGTTCGAGAAGCAGGTCGAGCCGCGCCAGTCGCTCCGCGACCGTCGCCTCGTCGAGCCGTGCGGTCTCAGGCATGGGCCGCTCCGTACGTGGGCGAATGCAACTTGGTCAGCGTTTGGTTCTTGCCGAGGTACATGTGTACGCCGCAGGGCAGACAGGGGTCGAAGCTGCGGACGGTGCGCATGATGTCGACGCCCTTGAAGTCGTCGGGACCGTTCTCCTCGAAGATCGGCTGGCCCATGACGGCGTCCTCGTACGGGCCGGGAGTGCCGTACATGTCCCTCGGACTGCCGTTCCACGGTGTCGGCGGGTAGGGGTGGTAGTTCGCGATCTTCTTGTCCTTGATCACCAGGTGGTGGGACAGCACACCGCGCACCGCCTCGTGGAAACCGCAGCCGATCGCCTCGTCCGGCACCTCGTAGTTCTCGAAGACCTTGGTCTCGCCGGCGCGGACGAAGCCCATGGCCTTCTCCAGGAAGTAGAAGGCCATGGCGGCGGCATACGCGACGAAGTAGGGCCGGGCCCGGTCGCGCTCGATCGTGTTGCTCCACTGGGGGATCTTCCACTCCAGCGTCATCTCGGGCAGTTGCTCGCTCTTGGGCAGCGAGATCTGCACGCTGTGACCGGTGGCCTTGACGTACGGCGTGTCGACCAGGCCGTTCAGCGCCGTCGACCACAGCCGGGCCAGCGGGCCGCCGCCGGTGTCGAGGGCGAGGTGCTCCTCGCTCTTCTTGTCGTACCAGCGTGGGCTCATCACCCAGCTGTAGTTGCCGCTGAAGTCCCGCTTCTGCGGCATGGGGACCGTGGTCTGGTTCCAGGGGTGGCGCATGTCGACGGCGTTGCCCAGCGGATCGTGGGTGACGAACGCCTGCTCGTTGACCCAGTCCTCGTAGTAGGAACTCCCCAGCAGCACCCGGATGCCCAGGTTGATGTCGACAAGGTCGTTGGTGACGAGCTTGCCGTCCACGACGATGCCGGGGGTGACGTACATCGCCTTGCCCCACTCACTCATCGTCTCGTAGCGGTAGTCGCACACGTCCGGGTTCTGCCAGGCGCCCCAGCAGCCCAGCAGGATGCGGCGGCGGCCGACCTCCTCGTAGCCGGGCAGCGCGTCGTAGAAGAAGTCGAAGACGTCGTCGTTCATCGCGACGGCCTTCTTGACGAAGTCGATCACCCGCACCAGACGGGAGAGGTAGTCGGTGAACGTGGTCGGCTCGGGCATGGTGCCCACGCCGCCCGGATACAGGGTGGACGGGTGCACATGGCGCCCTTCCATCAGGCAGAACATCTCCCTGGTGATCCGGCTGACCTTCAGCGCCTCCTTGTACACCTCGCCCTCGAAGGGGTTGAAGGCGCGCATGATGTCGGCGATCGTCTTGTAGCCGTGGATCGCGCCGTTGCGCGCCTCGGTGCGTTCGGCCCTGGCCAGCACGCTCGGGTTGGTGGACTTGACCATGGCCTCGCAGAAGTCGACGAAGACAAGGTTGTCCTGGAAGATCGTGTGGTCGAAGATGTACTCGGCCGCCTCGCCCAGGTTGACGATGGTGTCGGCGAGCATCGGGGGCTTGACGCCGTAGGCCATCTGCTGGGCGTAGTTGGAACACGTGGTGTGGTTGTCGCCGCAGATCCCGCAGATGCGTGACGTGATGAAGCCCGCGTCGCGCGGGTCCTTGCCCCTCATGAAGACGGAGTAGCCGCGGAAGAGCGACGAAGTGCTGTGGCACTCCACCACCTCCCGGTTAGCAAAGTCGATCTTCGTGTAGATGCCGAGATTGCCGACGATCCGCGTGATCGGATCCCAGGACATGTCCACGATCTGCGCGGGTTTGCGCTTGGCGCCCCGCGCCTCGGTTGCCGTCATGTCCGTGCTTTCCTCGCTCTCTTTCGCTGGGTGTGTCTCAGGGGCGCCAGTGCGCGTCGTAACCGCTCGTCAGCTCGGCCTTGGCGTGACGCCACTTGGGCTCTCGGTTGACGGCCATGTTGGTGATGCCGCGCAGTCGGCGGATGACGGCCCCGTAGGGCCTGATCAGCGCCGCGGAGAAAGTGGCGCCCGTCGGTTCGTCCATGAACGGCATGAAGGCGTCCGGGAAACCGGGCATCGTGCAGCCGATGCAGATCCCACCCACGTTCGGGCAGCCGCCCACGCCCGACATCCAGCCGCGCTTGGGCACGTTGCAGTTGACGACCGGACCCCAGCAGCCCACCTTGACCTGGCACTTGGGGGAGTTGTAGTCCTTGGCGAAGTCGGCCTGCTCGTAGTACGCGGCGCGGTCGCAGCCCTCGTGCACCGTCTTCCCGAACAGCCACTGCGGACGCAGCATGTGGTCCAGCGGGGGCGGCGGTGCCGACCCGGCCGCGTGGTACAGGAGCCATGTCAGCGTCTCCATGAAGTTCTCGGGCTGGATCGGACAGCCCGGAATGTTCACGATCGGCAGGGCACCCTGCGATCTGAAGTCCCAGCCCAGGTAGTCCGCCAGACCCATGGAGCCGGTCGGGTTGCCCGCCATCGCGTGGATCCCGCCGTAGGTGGCACAGGTCCCGACCGCGACGACGGCCCATGCGCGAGGCGCGAGGTGGTCGATCCACCAGTTGAGGGTGAGCGGTTTGCCGGTGTCCGGGTCGTTGCCGAACGACGTCCAGTAGCCGTCCCCCTGAATGATCTTCTGGTTGGGGATCGACCCCTCGATGACCAGGATGAACGGCTCCAACTCGCCCCGTGCCGCGGCGCGGAAGGGCGCGAGGAAGTCCTCTCCGCCCATGGCGGGTGAGAGCACCTTGTTGTGCAGGTTCACCTTGGGCAGGCCCGGCACGAGTCCGAGGACGATGTCCTCGATGGCCGGCTGACCGGCGGCCGTCATCGAGATGGTGTCGCCGTCGCAGCTCATGCCCTCGGAGATCCACAGGACATGGATCTCGTCGAAGCCGCTTCTCTGATCGGCCCTGTCGGGGTGTTGACTGACCTTCGTGGTCCCGCTCATGTGCTCGGCCTCCCTTGCAGTCGGTCCCGGAGTCGGTCGTAGGCCGCGGCCACCGGTCCGGCGAACGCCAGGGCGGGGGGCTCGACGGGCGCGTTGGGGTGTGGTCGGGTCGGGGCGGTCCGCTTGGCCCGTACGAGGAGCCGCCCCAGTTCGTCGAGTTCTCGCTGGGAGACCGCGTCCCGGAGCATGGGCATCAGCTCGCCCTCCTCCTCGCGCAGATGCTCCTCGATCTCCTGGCGCAGCCGCGCGACGAGTTCGCTCTCGCGTGTGTCGTCCTCGCCGAGCCGGTCGAGGGCCAGAAGGGTCTTCTCCGCCGTGATGTGCTCGGCCAGATGGTCGTCGATCACCTGCTCCGCGTCCGGGAGCACCTCCCTGGCCAGCGGATACACCATCAGTTCCTCGACCGTCGTGTGCCTGGACAGTTCCCGTACGAGGGTCTCGACCACGGCGCGGCGCTGCGGCCCCGAGGCGGCGGCGTGATAGTCGCGGAACAGCTGCTCGACCACTCGGTGGTCGTGCTTCAGCAACTCGATGGCGTCCATGACACCCTTCCCGGTCCAGGACGGTGGTCGTCCGCCGGCCCGGCGGTGCGGTCGGCGGGAGCCAGCGAGCGGATGGCGCCGTGCAGCCGGGCCATCACCTCCGGCGGCATGGCCTCGACCCGCTCCAGGATCAGCGCGGCCCTGGGATCGGTGGCGCGCGCCTCGCGCTTCTCGTCGTCCGTGAGCACCAGCGTCCGCAGGGTCAGGATCTCGTCGATCTCCGCGGCGTCATGGAGGTCGCCCTGGCTCTCGGGCGCCACCCGGGGATGGTCGGGCAGGATGATCGGGGACGACAGCACGAGGTCGTCCGACCCCTCGGCGCCCGCCAGCACCGGGAACGTGTGCAGATTGGCGCAGTCGCGGGTGTGCTCCGCGACCTCCTCCGGAGGATCGATGGAGGAGAAGAAGGCGACTTGCTCGCCGCCGATGAAGGTGTGCGTGGCGATGAGGGCATGAGCCAGGGCCTCGTCGCGTCCGGACTCGGCGGGCACACCGACGCAGGTGTTCTCGGTGCGCACCCGCAGCCGGTACAGCGCTCCGGGGCCGGGGAGCCGCTCCGCGCGCAGCGTCGTCCTGGCCCGGACCTGACGGCGCCGGCGCACCAGACGTCCGGCACCACCCGGCAGCTCCTCGGTCTCCTCGCCGGCCGGGGCGTCGAAGTCGAACTCCCTTTCCCCGGCCACGAGATCGTCCAGCGGAACGACGAAGTCCCGCTCGCGGGGCACCGCTTCGTCGAAGGCCAGATACACCGCCCCGGAGGCCTCCACGGAGTCCGCCGGTACGCAGTGGCCCTCCTGGTCCCGTCGCTCCACGGCCCTGTGCTGCAGCTGCAGGTAGCGCACGCGTACCCGGACCGCCGCGCCGGGCTCCGCCCGCAGCAGGCACTCGGTCTGCTGCCGCCAGGCCTCCACGGAGCCCGAGATGCTCGGTGCCACCGGACCGTGTGCCTCCGCCCAGGCGCGCGGAGCGAGGATGCCGAACTGCCAGCGCACCCGGTTCTTGGCCGACGACCGCCGGTACGGATAGAGGAGGTAGCCCTCGTAGAGGACGGCGTCCGCGACCGCGCACGCCTCATCGACCGCGGAACCAGCGGCACGCGTGCCTTCGGACGTCCGGTCAGGGTCGCTCACCGTCGCTCCTCACTCACGGCATGTCCATATTGCAGTGGTTTACAACGATCACACCATTTTTCGTCGGCGGCGCGTATTGGCGGCGGACGGGTGAGGGACGCGTCGGGCCCGGGCCTGAGCGGGTCGCGGGACCGTCGATCGATGCCGTGTCGGTGCGGTGTGAGGGGGTACTGCGGGAGTGGACTCCCGGCTGTCGGCCCCGGCGTCGAGAGGCACGGAATGCGATGCGCGAGAAGACGGAGGCGGCGGTGATGGGCATGCAAGGCGACGGCTCGCCGGACCACAGGAGTCCGGTCGGCGATGCGGCGGCCCGCCTGGCCCAGGACACCGCGCAGTTGGCGCGGAACGAGCTGCTCGCGGTCGAGAGCGAGGTCAGGGCCGCGCTCCGGCGCATCGGTGCGGGCGGAGCGCTGTCGGGCGCCGCCGGGGTGTGCGGTGTCCTGGCGCTGTGGTCGGCGCACGAGACGTTGGTGCGGTCGCTGGAGCCGATCCTGCCGGGCGCTCGCGCATCCGCCGTGCTCGGCAGTGCCTACGCCGTGGGAGCCCTGGCCCTCGCCCAGGCCGCGCGCAAGCGCATGTGCGCCGTGCCGGGGCGGCCGGCGGACGCCCTCGACCGGACGGACAGGGCCGCCACGCACGCCGAACCGGGACCGGCCCACCGCGGTGACGGCCCTGCGTAGGTGCACCGTCGGCGGGATCAGCCGTCCGACAGCCGCCGTCGGTGCCGGGACCGTCTTCCGGCGAGCGCGAGCGGCCGACCACGCCGCGGCGGCGCGCCGCCCGTTCCGCCAACCGGGTGGTCGCGAGGCGCTGGTCGCGGCGCGTACGAGGGGCGCGGGAGGCGCGAATGCCGTCGCAGTGGCAGTCTGCGGGCGCGGACCGCGACCGCCCCGGCGGGTCACGGCCTTGCCGGGCGGCACCGTGCTCGCGCGCCGCGGGGGCCGTCGGCCGCTTCGGAGCGCGTACGGAAGGAGGGTGCTCGTGGAGACGATCCCCATCGACTCGGCCCACCCGGCCGGTGCCGGCGGCACGGTCACCGAGTCGGCGTACCGGCGCGTTCGAGCCGCGCAGGGCGGGAGCACCGCGGTCGGTGATGCAAGCGCCTGGGACCTGTTCCGCATGGCCTTCGCCTCCGTCGCCCTGCCCGGGGGCCATCGGCACTCCGCCCCGGGAGGCGGTGGCGCCCATCCGTGATCCCGTCCGGGAGCCGGGTGGTGCCCCACCGTGCGTGGCACAGTGAGCCCATGTGCGGTCGCTATGTGTCCACCCGCAGCCCCGAGGACCTGGTCCGCCGCTTCCACGTCACCGACTGGAACCGGGAGGAGGTCCTGGAGCCGAGCTGGAACGTGGCGCCGACCGACGAGGTGTGGGCCGTGCTGGAACGCGCGCCCCGCGGCGGCGGCACCGTCCGGCGGCAACTACGGCCGTTTCGCTGGGGCCTGGTGCCGTCCTGGGCGAAGGACGCGAAGTCCGGCGCCAGGTTGATCAACGCGCGGGCGGAGACGGTCGCCGAGAAACCGGCATTCCGCAGTGCGTTCGTCAAGCGGCGCTGTCTGCTGCCCGCCGACGGTTTCTACGAGTGGCAGCAGATCAGGGTGAGCGACCGGTCCAAGGTCCGCAAGCAGCCCTACTTCATCAGCCAGGAGGACGGTGAGGTGATGGCCCTCGCGGGGCTGTACGAGTTCTGGCGCGACCCCTCGGTGGCCGAGGACGACGACCCCGCGGCCTGGTGGACGACCTGCACGATCATCACCACGGAGGCCACCGACGCCGCCGGCCGCATCCACCCGCGGATGCCGCTCGCGGTGGCGCCGGACCGGCACGACGCCTGGCTCGCTCCGGAGCACCAGGACCCGGACCGGCTGCGTGCCCTGCTGACCCCTCCGGCAGACGGCCGTCTCGACGTGCGCCCGGTGTCCACGGCCGTCAACGACGTCCACCACAACGGTCCCGGGCTGCTGGAGCCGGCCGCGCCGTAGTCCGCGCCGGGAGAACCGGCGGCAACGATCCCGGTCCGGCGCCGGTCAGCGGCTGCGCGCCGGACGGGGCAGCGAGAAACGCACCGTGCGCACCTGGGGCGAGAAGTGCACCACGGCGGGCCCTGACGGTGGCGGAAGCCCGGCCGCCGTCGTCAGCGTCTGGCGGAGATCCACCACCTCGGCGCGGCACAGCGTCCATGGGTCGTGGTCCACGGTGGTCCGCCACAGCACGGGCCCGATACGGGTGAAGGCGTGCCATCGGGAGGTCAGCCACAGGTCTCTCGCGTCCGGGGTGAAGGGTCCGCCCGGGCGAACGGTCAGGCGGTAGGACGGAAAGCCCCCGCGGCGTACGCCGGCATAGCGCACGGCACCGTCCTCGTGGCGCACCTGGAGAGCGCCGAGGTGACAGGGCGCCCCGATCAGCCACGCCGCCATCATGGCCCGCGTCGTGACCTCGACGCACAGGAACCACACGCCGTCGAGGCCGTCGCGACGGCGCACATAGGTGCGCAGGTTGGTCTCCGCGAAGGACAACGGGGCGGTCGGCAGAACGCCCGGGCGCAGGGCCGCCATCACGAAGGGCGTGAATCCCACCCACGCCGCGTCGTCGTACGTGTCGACCGTCAGACCCGGTGGCAGCAGAGCCTGCACGAACCGCGGTTCGTAGGGCCAGTGGACAAAGGTCTGACTGAGCCACCGCGCCTTGAGCACGGGCAGGACCACATGCCGCCCGGTGGTGCGCGACACCATGTGTCCAGATTACGCACGCCAACGGCCCGGGGCGCGGGACGCGGACGTCGTTCGGGGCGGGCCCGCGTTCGTCTTCCGGCGGCTGGGACGGGACGGACACCCGGCGGTCCCCGTGACGCGCCTCAGGACCGGCGACCGCCGGCCGAGGTGACCGGAAGCGGCACGGTGACGACGGGACAACGGGCCTGGCGCAGCACGCCCTGGCTCACCGAGCCCAGCAGCATGCCGGTCAAGCCGCCGTGGCCCCGTGTGCCCACCACCAGGGCCAGCGCGTGGGCAGAGGCATCGGCCAGCGCGGTCACGGGGTGGCCGTCGACGACCTCGTGGTGCACCTCGACATCCGGGTGGGCGGCGCCGGGACCGGCCATCGTGCCGGACAGCAGCCGGTCGCCCTCCCGCTGCGCCGTGTCCGCGTCGGCCCCCGCCAGCGGCCCGGGATGCCGCACATGGAGTGCCCGCACGGCCGCGCCCCGCAGTGCGGCCTCCTCGAAGGCGAATTCGACGGCCGCCACGGAAGGTGCGCTGCCGTCCACGCCGACGACCACGTACCCGGGCCCCTCGACGGGGTGTGCCGGCTCGGGCACGACGACCACCGGGCAGTGCGCATGGGAGATGACGGGCAGGGCGATGGATTCCGAGCCGAACAGCTCCCGTATCCGGCTCAGACGCCACGAGCCCAGGACGACGGCCGTGGCATCGCGGCTCTCTTCGCGAAGGACGGGCACCGGGTTACCGTCAGCCAGCAGTCCCGACACCCGGACCCGGGGCTGCCGCCGCTCCGCGAAGGCCACGGCAGCCTCCAGCACATGACGGCCGGCCTCCTGGAGCACCCGATCACGCACCTGCCAGGAATGCGGAAGTTCCCACCTTCGGAACTCCGTGGTCGGCACGGTGTCGGCGTGCACCAGACGCAGGGGCACCCGACGGTGCGCGGCCTCGTCGGCGGCCCAGGCCAGCGCCACCCGTTTCCCCGGGTCGGGATCGACACCGACCACGATCGGCCGGCGGTCGTCCGGTCGGGTCATCGCCAGCTCCAGCCGCTCGTGCGGGACGCCTGCCTCGCCCGAGGTCCGGCCCCTCTCCACGGGTGCGTACCCGCCGGCTCGGGCCACCGGCGGAGCACCTGCCTTCCCACCAGTCTGGACGGCGACACGTGCGCAGGCATGGGCAGCCGGTACGTCCGGGCGCCGATGCCCGGGGCTCCGCCCGGTGAGCGGACGTCCGTCGAAGGGCGCCCGGCTGTTCCGCATCCCGCTGGGCGGCGTCTTGACCGCGTCCCGTCCGGGCCGTGAGGATTCCCGTGACCCGCACAGGCCGTGTCCGCACGGACACACAGGTGGCTCATGTGCACAGCACCACCGAGTCAGGAGTTGCCGCGCCCAGATGACCCGCTCCCAGCCCGGTCCCGGCCCGCGCCCCCGTGCCGCTCTCGCCATGTCCCAGGAGGCCGCCGCGGCCGTGCTCGACCGCGAGTCGCTGGACGCCCTCGCCGCCGTCTGCGACCTGGCACTCCCCGTACTCGACGACCTCACCACACCCGCGGCCGTCGCGGTCCTCGCCGATGTCGACGTGCTGGTGACCGGCTGGGGCTGTCCTCCACTGGACGAGTCCGTGCTCAGGTCGGCCCCCCGGCTGAAAGCGGTCGTGCACACCGCGGGCAGTGTGCGGCACCACATCACCGAATCCTGCTGGGAGCGCGGCATCGAGGTGTCCTCCGCCGCCCCGGCCAACGCCGTGCCGGTCGCCGAGTACACCCTCGCGATGATCCTGCTCACCGGCAAACACGTCCTCGAACGCGCCCGTGACTACCGCACGTCCCGCAGCCGCGACGAGTGGCTGGGCACCCCGCGCACCGTCGGCAACTTCCGCCACACGGTGGGCATCCTGTCGGCATCGCTCATCGGGCGCCGTGTCATCGAACTGCTGCGCCCCCACGACCTCGACGTGCTCCTCCACGATCCGTACGTCTCCGAGACCGAGGCGGCCGGACTCGGCGTGACCCCCGTCGGGCTGGACGAACTCTTCGCGCGCAGCGACACGGTCAGCGTGCACACGCCGCTGCTCCCCGAGACCCGCGGTCTGGTCGGCCGCCGACTGATCGAGTCGATGCGCCCCGGCGCCGTTCTGATCAACACCGCACGCGGAGCGATCGTCGACCAGGACGCGCTCGCCGAGGCCGCCGCGGCGGGCCGCGTCCGGGCCGTCCTCGACGTCACCGACCCCGAAGTACTGCCTCCGCAGCACCCGTTGTGGGAGTGCGACAACGTGCTCATCACCCCCCACCTGGCAGGTTCCCAGGGCAACGAGTGGCGCCGGCTGGCCGATCTCGCCCTCGCCGAGACCGCCCGATGGGCCTCGGGCGCCGGCTTCCTGCATCCCGTACGACGCGAGAGGGCGGCGATCCAGGCATGAGCACCCCCTTCGAACTGCCGCCGGAGGACCGTGGGTCGAGCCCGTACACCGGGTACACCCGCGCTCACTGGGAGACCGTCGCGGACGGGCTGCTGGCGTCCGCGTGGCGCTGGAGCACACCCGGTGACGCCCTGCTCCACCTGCCCGGACGGCCATCGCGCTCGGGGGTGCGCTCCGACGGTCTGGAAGGCTATGCCCGCACGTTCCTCGCCGCCGCGTTCCGCGTGGCGGGCGCGGACGGGGACGATCCGCACGGATGGCTGGAGCGGTACGCCCGCGGTCTCGCGTCCGGTACCTGCACCCCGGGCCGTGACGACACCGAGTCCTGGCCCCTGATCCTGGACCACGATGTGCAGGGCCAGCCGATGGTGGAGTCGGCCTCGGTCGCGCTCGGACTGCGGCTGACCGCCCCCTGGCTGTGGAAGAACCTCGATCCCGGCGTCCAGGAACGGGCGGAGCAATGGCTGCGCGGTGCGCTGCGCCGTTCGCCCGCGCCGAACAACTGGTACCTGTTCCCGTTCACCGTCGCCGGGTTCCTGGAATCGGTGGGCCGCGGGGACGCGGAGACCGCGGCGGCCCGGCAGCGTGCGGTGGACCTGCTGGAGGGCTGGTACCGCGGCGGCGGCTGGTACACGGACGGGGACCACCAGGCGTTCGACCACTACAACGGCTGGGCCCTGCACCTGTATCCGATGCTCGACGCCCACCTGGCCGGGGACGGTGAGCGGTCCGCCCACTACGGCGCCCGGCTGAGCGAGTATCTCGAAGGGTTCTCGCTCATGTTCGGTGCCGACGGCGCACCGCTGCACTTCGGCCGGTCGCTCGTGTACCGGTTCGCCGCCGCGACGGCCGTCGCCTTGGGCGCGGTCACCGGGCACACCCCGCTGACCGCGGGCACCTCCCGCCGGCTGACGAGCGGCACCCTGCGCTACTTCCTGGACCGGGGAGCGCTGACCGGGGACGGTCTGCTCGGCCTCGGCTGGCACGGCCCGCACGAGGCCACGTTGCAGGCGTACTCCGGTCCCGCCTCCCCGTACTGGGCATCGAAGGCGTTCGTGTCCCTCCTGGCGCCGGCCGGCCATCCGCTGTGGACGGCAAGGGAGGAGCCGGGACCGGTCGAGGAGGCCGACCGGGTCCTCGCTCTGCCCGCACCGGGCCTCCTGGTGCAGTCGACGCGCGCCGACGGGACCGTACGGTTGCACAATCACGGCAGTGACGACGTACGTCATCACGAGGGCGAGTCGGCGGACGGGAACGATCCGCACTACGGGCGGCTCGCGTACTCCACCCGCACCGGGCCCACGGCGCCCGGGAACGTCGCCGACAACCACTTCTCGGTGGAGGTGAACGGCCGGGCAAGCGTCCGGCGCCGCATCCACCCCCTGGGGGCAGGGCACGGTGGGGGATGGGGCTGGGCCGCGTCCTGGCACCGGCCCGTCTTCGTCGCCGGCCCCCCGATGGCGCCGGGCCTTCGGGTGGAGAGCGTCACGGTGGCGCGGGGCCGGTACGAACTGCGCGTCCATCGCGTGGTCGGTGCCCCGGACGGAGCACGGGTGAGTCTCACGGGCTGGGCCACGGGACCCGACGACACCGCGGTCTCGGCCCTGCACGGGCTGCACGGCTGGGACGACGGTCCCGAACCGCTGCGCGCCCCCCAGGGCACGGCCTGGACCCGATGGGCCCGGGTCCCCCGTCTCGGCGGCCGGGCCGGCGGCACCTCGGTGCACGTGTGCCTGGCCACCCTGACCGCCGAAGCCGAACCCACGCCTCTCGTGGACGCCGTCGCCGCCGTGGCGGTCGACGGCGACGGCGTCGAGGTGACGTGGGCCGGCGACGGGGCACGCTCAGTGGTCCGGTTCCGGCCGATGAGCGTGTCACTGCTGTGAGCGGACGCCGGGGCGTCAGCCGATGTGGTAGCTGTCCCCGTACACCTTCCAGTCCAGCGGCGGGTTGAGGTTCAGGTTGCCGTTGCGCAGGAAGACACGCTGCTCGGTGTCGACACGGGTGGTGTCGCTGTGGGCCTCCTCCTGCTTCATCGCCCACACCCGTGCGTCGAGGAAGGCGTTGAGGTACGCCACCTCGGCGCCGCCCTGCGCCGGGGGCTTCGCCGTACGCAGCGCACGCTTGCGGATGTTGCGGAAGCTCGTGGCGTCGTCACCGTCGCCGTGCATCACGATGGCGTCGTAGTAGGTGAACTGCCCGAGCACTCCCAGGCCGTCGGCCTTGCCCTGCTGGACGGCGGGGTTGAAGTACACACGGTCGCGCTCGTCGTTCTGCGCCTGCTGGAACACCGTGTCCTGCGCCGCCGTGCGCCAGTCCTTGGGGAAGTTCGGGTCGAGTCCGTCGTGGGAGTCGGTGCCGTTCACATCGCGCAGCGCGGGCAGGTACCTGGCGAGGACGTTGCCGGGCTTGCGGTCGGCGTAGAGCTGGACGAGGTCGAGCATGTCGCCGGTGCCGGAGCAGAATCCGATGATGCCGGCGGTGTAACCGCGCCCGTCGCCGATGTCCTCGATGTACTTGTACTGGGCCTTCCAGTCGAGCGAGGAGTTCTCCGCGCTCGAGACCAGCTTCATGGCGATCTCCTTCTTCGCCGGGTCGTCGAGTCCTGTCGCGCGGGCGGCGGTGGGGGCGGCCGCGGCGTTCGCGGCGTCGAGCAGCGGTATCGCCGCGAGAGACGCACCGAACAGGGCGAGTACGGTGCGGCGGGAGGCGTTGCGGGCGCCTGCCGCGTCGGGGGACGGATGCACCACTGGGACTCCAAGTGGGTTCGGGGGGTGGGGAGTTGTACTGATAGGAAGGTTTCCTATCAGATCCCTGGAGTGTTGGGTACCCGTCGAGCAACAGGTTCTCGTGGCGGCGCCGGTCCGAACGATCGGCCTCAGGGCAGCGGCTGTTCGGCCCAGATGACCTTGCCCGTCGGCGTGTAGCGGGTCCCCCAGCGTTCGGCGAGCTGAGCGACCAGGAACAGCCCGCGCCCGCCCTCGTCGGTCATCGCCGCGTACCGCAGATGCGGCGAGGTGCTGCTGGCGTCGAAGACCTCGCAGACGAGAGCGCGGTCGCGCAGCACACGTACGCGGACGGGCGCGCTTCCGTAACGGATCGCGTTGGTCACCAGCTCGCTGAGCACGAGCTCCGTGGTGAACAACAGCTCCTCGAGCCCCCACTCCGTCAACTTCCGTGTCACCGCCGCGCGTACCTCGCCGACGGCCGCGGGATCCTGCGGCACCTCCCACTGGGTGACGTGGGAGGCCGGCAGGGCCCGGGTGCGTGCGACGAGCAGCGCGACGTCGTCGCTCGGACGGTGCGGCAGCCGGGCGTCGAGCACGGCCCGGCAGGTCTCCTCGGGTGAGGGTCCCGATCCGGCCAGGGCGGCGCCGAGCAGCTCGAATCCGGCGTCGATGTCCTGTCCGCGGCCCTCGATGAGCCCATCCGTGTAGAGGACGATCCGGCTGCCCTCCTCCAGCTCCAGTTCGGCCGTCTCGAAGGGGAGTCCCCCGAGGCCGAGCGGCGGACCTGCGGGCACCTCTGGGAACTCCACCCGGCCGTCGGGCCGGATCACGGCGGGCGGTGGATGACCGGCGCGGGCGATGGCGCAGCGTCGGGTCACCGGGTCGTAGACCGCGTACAGGCAGGTCGCGCCCGTGACGGGTGCGCCACCCTCGGCCGCCTCGTCCTGGTCGATCCTGCCCACCAGTTCGTCCAGCAGGCCGAGGAGTTCGTCGGGCGGCAGGTCGAGTGCCGAGAAGTTGTGCACCGCCGTGCGCAGCCGCCCCATCGTGGCCGCCGCGTGCAGCCCGTGGCCCACCACGTCACCGACGACCAGCGCCACCCGGGTGCCGGACAGCGGCAGCACGTCGAACCAGTCACCGCCCACCGCGGCCCGCGCCGGGAGATAGCGGTAGGCGATGTCCAGGGCGCCCTGTTCGGGCAGCTTCCGCGGCAGCAGACTGCGCTGCAGGGTCACCGCGAGACCGTGCTCGCGCGTGTACCGGCGCGCGTTGTCGATCGATACCGCGGCCCGGGCCACCAGCTCCTCCGCCAGAGCCAGCTCCTCCTCGTCGAAGGGGCCGGGCTTCTCGGAACGCCAGAAGTTGGCCACCCCCAGCAGGAGCCCTCCGGCCCGAACCGGCACGGTGATCATCGAGTGGATGCCGTACTCCACGACCTGCGCGGAGCGCTGGAGGTCCTGAGCCAGCCATCCGTGGGCCTCGGCGAGGCATGGCTCGACGGTGGCCGGGCCGCCGGCGAGGGCCTGGGCCTGGGGGGAGGTCTCGACGAAGCGGATCCGCTCGCCCACCGGATACAGGGGCGGATCGTCCCGGATCCCGCTGAACGCCGCGCGACGCAGCCCGCCGGCCGCCTCCGGTTCCCCGCCGTGCAGTACCGCCTCGAACAGGTCCACGGTGGCGAAGTCCGCGAACCGGGGCACGGCCAGCGCGGCCAGCTCCTCGGCGGTGCGGGTCACATCCAGGCTGGTTCCCACGCCCACACCGGCGTCGTACAGCAGGGTGAGGCGCTCCCGTGCCTCCTCCGCCTTGCCGGACAGGGCGCGCAGTTCGGTCGAGTCACGGAGGGTGGCGACATGGCCGGGCGGCCCTCCCTCCAGATCCGTGGGCCGCTGGTTCACGGCCAGCAGCCGGTCCCCGACCAGATGCACCTCGTCCGTGGCGACCCGCCCGGACGCCAGCAGCTCGGCGGTATCGGTGGGAAGGCCGAGTTCGGTCACCTGCCGGCGCTCGGCGTCCGACGGCAGATCGAGCAGACGCTGCGCCTCGTCGTTGGCCAGCAGCAGGTCGCCGTCACCGCTGACGATGATCACCCCCTCCCGGACGGAGTGCAGCACCGCGTCGTGGTGTTCGTACATCCGGGTCATCTCGCGCGGTCCCAGACCGTGCGTCTGGCGCATCAGACGTCTGCTGACGAGCGCCGTCCCCGCCGTGGCGAGTGCGAGTCCCGCGGCGGCCGCGGCCAGCACCAGCGGCAGCTGCCGGTCGGCGACGCCGCCCACGTGTTCGGTGGTGATCCCGGCGGACACCAGGCCCACGACGTCGCCGTCCGGTGCCTTGACCGGTACCACTGCCTGCACCAGCCGGCCGATGGTGCCGTCGATCTCCTCGACCTCGGTGCCACCGGCCAGCGCCGGCGCGATGTTCCCTACGAACTTCTTGCCGATGCGGTCCGGCCGGGGGTGCGTGTAGCGGATCCCCTCGGTGTTCATCACGACGATGAAATCGACCCTCGACCCCTCGCGGGCCGCCTCGGCCCGTGGCTGCAGCACCGCTGTCGGGTCCGGGCCGCTCAGCGCCTCCCGTGTGCCCGGCGCGTTGGCGAAGGACTGGCCGACGGCGAGGGAACGGTTGCGGGCCTCCTGCGTGGTGTCGTGCCGCACCTGCAGCACCAGAGCCAGCACCGCGGACACCACCAGCAACAGAACGATGACCACTTGCAGGAAGAAGACCTGCCCGGCGACGCTGCGTCCGCCCAGTGCCGTCTGCAGTCCGGCGCGGGGGTCGGACCACGGGGGGCGCGGCTGCCGCCCGGGGCCAGGGCGTTCCCCCTGCGATGCGTGCCGGGCGTCGTTCTCGGGCGCTCGGGCGGGGCGGTGCGCACGCGGATCGCCGGGACGGGTCGACCGAGTCCCGGTTCGACGCAGGAGCCGGACCATGTGCCATGTCTACACTGCCGGGCCCCGGGAGGCGAGGGGCGTCACATGCGCCGTCGGCCGGTTCCGGCGGCCACGAACGGCGCCGGGGCCGTGCGGGGTTCACGGGCCGGGAGCGAGCGGTCCCTCGACCGTGCGCCACCGGGCCCCTACTCACTCGCACGGGGCCTCAGGCCCGAGTGGCGCTTCGAAACCCGCTTTCGGGTGAACCCGCAGCCTTTCTGCGAACGGGGCGCGTGGGTGTGCTACACCATCGCACTCGGCGGGACCACCGCGCCCGCACCGTCGTTCGCCGCACGTCCGTCGGGGGTCTGTCGTGCACATTCTGCTCGTGGCCAGCGCGTTCAACAGCCTGACCCAGCGCGTCCATGCCGAACTGCGTGACCGGGGCCACCTCGTGACGGTGGAACTCGCCCTTCCTGACGGCTCGTTGGCGGACGCCGTACGACGGCACGCGCCGCAGCTCGTCCTCGCCCCGATGCTGAGGACGGCGATCCCCCGCGAGGTGTGGGAGACGTATCCGTGCTTCGTGGTCCACCCGGGCCCGGTGGGGGACCGGGGGCCGTCCTCCCTCGACTGGGCGATCCAGGAGGGCGCGGAGCGCTGGGGCGTGACGGTCCTGCAGGCGGTGGAGGAGATGGACGCCGGTGACGTGTGGGCGTCCGTCGCGTGTCCTCTTCCTCCGGTGCCCAAGAGCGATCTGTACCGCAACGAGATCGCCGACGCGGCACTCGCGGCCGTCCTGCTCGCCGTGGAGCGCTTCGCCTCGGGTACCCACACCCCGGTCCGGCAGGACACCTCTCGGGCCCGGCCGTACCTCGATCAGAGCGTGCGCCGGATCGACTGGCACGCCGACTCCACGGAGACCGTGGTGCGCAAGCTGCGCGCGGCCGACTCGCAGCCCGGTGTGCTCGACACGCTGCTCGGCGAGGAGTGGTACCTGCACGGAGGCCACCCCGAGGACGTCCTGCGCGGTGCACCGGGGGAACTGCTGGCCACCCGCGTCGGGGCGATCTGCCGCGCGACCACGGACGGGGCCGTGTGGATTCCCGAGCTGCGCCGCCGGCGTCGTCCGGGGCAGCCGTCCACGTTCAGACGTCCCGCCGTGAGCGCCCTCGGCGACCTGCTGCCGCCCGTGCCGCGTCTGCCCGCGCTGCCGGAGCCGGGATGGCGCACCTGGACGGACATCCGCTACCGGGAGGAGGGCAGTGTCGGCTTCCTGTCGTTCTCCTTTCCCGGCGGCGCGATGAGCACCGCGCAGTGCCGGCGCCTGCTGGACGCGTACCGGGAGGCGTGTACGCGTCCGACGTCGGTGCTTGTGCTGGGCGGGCAACGCGACTTCTTCTGCAACGGGATCCATCTCGGTGTCATCGAGGCTGCCGAGGATCCTGCGGCCGAGTCGTGGGCGAACATCAACGCCATCGACGACCTGGTCGAGGCCGTTCTGAGGACCACGGACCGGCTGGTGGTCTCCGCGCTCGCGGGCAACGCGGCGGCAGGCGGGGTGATGCTCGCCCTGGCCGCGGACGAGGTGTGGTGCCGCGGCGGCTGCGTCCTCAACCCGCACTATCGACTGATGGGCCTGACCGGCTCGGAGTACTGGACCTACACGCTTCCCCGTCGAGTGGGTGCCGCCGCGGCGGACCGACTCCTGCGCGAGGCACTGCCGATGAGCGCCGCCGGCGCCTGCGGACTGGGACTCGTCGACCGGGTCGTCGACTGCCGGCCGCAGGACTTCCAGGCCGAGGTGGGCCGGATGGCGGCGCGACTTGTGTCCCTGCCGGGTACCCGCACGCGTATCGCGGCGAAGAAGGCCGAACTGGAGCGGCAGGAGAGCGTCGAGCCGCTGTCCGCCTTCCGGGAACGGGAGCTCGCCGAGATGCACCGGGTCTTCCACGACCACGCCGCCCCCTATCACGAGTTGAGGCGCGCCTTCGTCCGCAAGGAGAAGGCGACGTGTACACCCCCGCACCTCGCCCGCGCGACGGGCGGCCGGACGACGGCGGAACCGTTCCGGTTTGGGAGCGCGGCCACCGGAAGGACCACGCCGTGAGCGTCAGTTCGTTCACCCCCGAGACCGAGGCGCGCTTCGCCCTCGCCCGGCAGGTCGCCGACGCCGTGCTCTTCGAGGGCTCGCCGCTCCACCCGTACCGCGCCTCCGCCGCCAGGAACGGGTTGCGCCGGCAGTTCGGCGTGCTTGTGCCACCGGCCTGGAACGCCGACGACGACGAGTACGACTTCCAGCACACCGAATGCCTGATGGAGCCGGGTACGGGTGCCACCCTGGCGGTCGAGCTGCGCTTCCTGCGCGCCCGGCGTCCCGTTGCGCAACCGACCCGTTCCGACGGCGGTTCGCAGACCGCGCCCGGGCGCGGACCGGGCGGCGAGTCGCCGGCCGCTCCGGCCGGGGGCACCGAGGAACGCGTCGAGGCGGTTGTGGCGGTGGACCGACTCGCCGAGGGCGACGGGATCACGATCCCCTTCGTCCGCGCGGCGGGCGAGGAGAGCGAGCCGATCCGGGACGAGGACGGCCGCGTCGTCGGTCACCGCATCTTCCGGCACGAGGAGATCAGCGGGGTACTGCGGCTCGCGGCACGCCGCATCGAGGGGCCCTACCGGCTGATGCGGCTGACCGCGGTCGTCGAGAACACCGGCTCCTGGACCCCCGAGGAGAACGGCAACACCGACCGCGACGCGGCTCTGCGGCACTCCTTGGTCGCCACCCACCTGCTCATCGGACTCAGCGCCGGGTCGTTCCTGTCGATGACCGAACCGCCCGAGTGGGCGCGAGGCGTGAGCGCGGCCTGCCGCAATCTGCACACCTGGCCGGTGCTCGCCGGTGAACCCGGCCGCGCGGACGTGATGCTGTCCTCCCCGGTCATTCTCGGGGACCACCCGGTGGTGGGTCCGCACACCCGCCGTACGGGGCTCGAGGCCACCGACCTCGACGCGGTCCTCGCCACGGCCGACTCAGCGCCCCCCGAATGGCGGGAGCCGGGAGAGGCGACCGGCTCCGGCCCCGCCCCGGCACCCGAGCGGGTTGTGGTGAACGGCCGGCACGTGGTCGCCGGGTGCCGGGTGCTGCTGAACCCGGGCCTGCGGCGCACCGACGCCCAGGACTTCTTCCTGCGGGGCCGCACCGCCACCGTCGAGGCCGTGCTGAACGACGTCGACGGCTCGGTGCACCTGGCGGTGACGGTCGAGGACGACCCCGGTGCCGAGATCCGCAGGGAACAGGGGGTCTTCCTCTACTTCCGGCCCGACGAGGTCACACCACTGGAGGACGACGCATGAGCGTTTTCCCGCACGAGGGCCCGGTCCTCGTCGCCGGTATCGGCAACATCTTCCTCGGGGACGACGGCTTCGGTGTGGAGGCCGTGCGCGCACTGAAGGAGCGCGACCTGCCCGAGGGCGTGGAGCTGCTGGACATCGGGGTGCGGGGGGTGCACCTCGCCTACCAGCTCCTCGACGGCTACGACACCCTGATCCTGGTGGACGCCACCCGGCGCGGCGGGGAGCCCGGCACGGTGTACGTCATCGAGCACGACGTCGCGGAGACGGACGGTGCGCAGCCCGTGCCGCTCGACGGCCATCGGATGACGCCCGACGCCGTACTCGGCCTGCTCGGCGCGCTCTGCGCCGGAACCGGTGCCCGACCGCCACGGCGCACGCTGGTGGTGGGGTGCGAACCCGCCGTTGTGGAGGAGCGCATCGGCCTGAGCCCTTCGGTGTCCGCGGCGGTGCCGGAGGCCGTCCGGGTCATCGAAGGACTGCTGCGCTCCGGAGAGCCCGGGCCACGCCACGCGCCTGCGCCGGGGGCCCTGGAGCGATGAGATGACCCGGCGTACGGCCGGGCGTCGCGGTTGCGGCGAACGGTGTACGCGGCCGGGCGGCCACGGCGTGCCGGTCCGGCGGACCGTGGTGCCTCGCCTCTAATGGAGCCCGGCGGGCCGCGCACGCACGCCTCGCCCCACACGGCGGGAGCCCGGGTTCGCCGGGACGGAGAGCCATGCACGAGATGTCCATCGCGATGGCGGTGATCGGCCAGGTGGAAGAGGCGGCCGAGCGGGCCGGGGACGTCACGGCGGTGCGCTCGGTGCGGCTCCAGGTCGGCGAACTGGCCGGTGTCGTACCCGATGCCCTGTCCTTCTGCTTCGAACTCGCCTGTGCCGGGACGCTGCTGGAGGGCGCCGAGCTGGTGACCGACACGGTGCCCGGACGGGCCCGGTGCACGCCGTGCGCGCACGAATGGGCGGTCGGTATGCCGCCCCTGCTGAGTTGCCCCCTGTGCGACGGCGGAGCCACCGATCTGTTGTCGGGCCGTGAACTGCAGATCGTCGGCGTGCAGTGGGAGGACGGCCGCACGCCCGTTCCCACCGCCCAACCGATCCCAGAGGAGCGCTGAACCATGTGCCGTGTGGTGGACCTGAAGCAGGCCGTGCTCGCCAAGAACGACCGGGCCGCGGACGCCCTGCGGGCCGGCCTGGCCGCCCGCGGCACGACCGTCGTCAACCTGCTGTCGAGCCCCGGGAGCGGCAAGACCGCCCTCCTGGAACGGGAGCTGGGTCTGGCGCGGGAACGCTCCGTGCCGGTCGCGGCGCTCACCGCCGACCTCGCCACCGAGAACGACGCGGCGCGGCTGGCACGTTCGGGCGTCCCGGTCAAGCAGATCCTCACCGACGGGCTGTGCCATCTGGAGGCGGGCATGCTGGCCCGGCATCTGGAGGGGTGGCTGCCGGACGCGGCCCGGCTTTTGTTCGTGGAGAACGTGGGCAACCTCGTCTGCCCGGCCTCGTACGACCTGGGGGAGACCCTGCGGGTCGTGCTCGCCTCCGTGACCGAGGGCGAGGACAAGCCGCTCAAGTACCCGACGGCCTTCGGCCTCGCCCACCTGGTGGTGGTGACCAAGACCGACATCGCCGAGGCCGTCGAGTTCGACGAGGCGGAGTTCCGGGCGAACGTCGAGCGGGTCAACCCCGGCGTGGAGGTGGTGCTCACCTCGGCCCGTCGCGGCCTGGGGCTCGGTACGCTGCTCGACCGCGCGCTGGCCGCCGCGGACGGCGCTCCCGTGCACGCGCCCGTCATGGCCCGTGAGCCACACGGCCACGGTCACACCCACGACCACGCCGACGGCGCCGGCGTTCTGACGCAGCCCCACTCGTGAGCGGTGTCCCGCCGACGGCCGTCGGCGTCCGCGCGCCGCAGCGCCGCCGGGTCACCGTGCGGGGTGTGGTGCAGGGCGTCGGCTTCCGGCCGTACGTCTACTCCCTGGCCACCGCGCTCCAGCTGTCCGGGCATGTGACCAACACGCCCGAGGGCGTCGTCGCGGAGGTCGAGGGCCCGTCGGAGGCGGTCGTCCGGTTCTGCGAACGCATCGCCGTGGACGTACCGCCCCTGGCCCGCGTGGACGCCGTGGAGCACGAGGAGATGCCCGTCGTCGGCGGGGACACCGGATTCGCCATCCTTGCGTCCCGCACGGACGGTCCCGGGGGCACCCTGATCCCGCCGGACACCGCCACCTGCGCCGCGTGCCTGCGTGAACTGGCCGACCCCGCCGACCGTCGGCACCGTCACCCGTTCGTCAACTGCACCCACTGCGGCCCGCGGTTCACGATCGTCACCGGCCTGCCCTACGACCGGGCGCACACCACCATGGCCGGCTTCCCGATGTGCGCCGACTGCTCCCGCGAGTACGCCGATCCGGCCGACCGCCGTTTCCACGCCCAGCCGGTGGCCTGCCCCGCCTGCGGGCCGCGGCTGCGGCTGCTGGTCCCACCGCCGCAGGGCGACGGGCCACCGTTGCCGTCCGCGGAGACGGACCCCGTCGCGGGGGCACGCGCGCTCCTGGCGAGCGGCGCGGTCCTCGCAGTCAAGGGACTGGGCGGCTACCACCTGGCGTGCGACGCCACCGACCCCGTCGCGGTCGCCCGGCTGCGCCGCCGCAAGGCCCGGGGAGACAAGCCGTTCGCGCTCATGGCCGGGAGCCCCGACGACATCGAGCACGTCGTACGGATCGGCCCCGAGGAACGCGACCTGCTCACCGGCGGAACCCGCCCCATCGTGCTGCTGCGCCGCCGTACTGACCCGCCGTTCCCGGCACAGGGGCCCCACCCGGTCGACGCTGTGGCACCCGGCAGCCCCGACCTCGGTGTCATGCTGCCCTACACCCCGTTGCACCAACTGCTGTTCGGGCTGCCCGGTGACCCCGCGGGTCCCCGGCTGCTCGTCATGACCAGCGGCAACGTGTCCGGCGAACCCATCGTCACCGACGACGGCGAGGCACTGAAACGGCTGGCGCATCTGGCCGACGCCTGGCTCACCCACGACCGGCCGATCCAGGTGCCCTGCGACGACTCCGTGGTGCGCGTGTGCGACGGTCGGCCGCTGGTCGTACGCCGCGCCCGGGGATATGCGCCCCTGCCGATCGCGCTTCCGGTCCCCGTGCGCCCCGCCCTCGCCGTCGGGGGAGACCTCAAGAACGTCTTCTGCCTCGGCGAGGGCCGACGGGCCTGGCTGTCCTCCCACATCGGTGACATGGACGACCTCGCCACCCAGCGGGCCTTCGAACGCGCCGTGGCTCAACTGGAGTCGATCACCCCGGTGCGGCCCGGGCTGCTGGCGGCGGACCGGCATCCCGCCTACCGCTCTGCCCGGTGGGCCGCCCGCAACACGGCGGGCCGGCCCCTCGTCCGCGTCCAGCACCATCACGCGCACATCGCCGCGGCCATGGCCGAGAACGGTCTCGACGGCGGCCGCCCGGTGATCGGGGTCGCCTTCGACGGCACGGGCTACGGCGACGACGGGGCGGTGTGGGGCGGGGAGTTCCTGCTCGCCGACTACGACGGCTTCATCCGGTTCGGGCACCTGGCTTACGTGCCGCTGCCCGGCGGCGACGCCGCGGTGCACCGGCCCTACCGGATGGCGCTCGCCCATCTGCGCACGGCCCGGATCGACTGGTCGCCCGAACTGGCCTGCGTGACCGCGTGCCCGCCGGGCGAACTGCGCGTTCTCGAACGCCAGCTGGAGCGCGACCTCAACTGCGTCCCCACCTCGAGCATGGGCCGCCTCTTCGACGCGGTGTCCTCCCTGGCGGGTGTGTGCCATCGGGCGGGGTACGAGGCCCAGGCCGCCGTGGAGCTGGAGGCCGCGGCGCTGCTCGCACCGGACGGGGACCGCACGGCGTACCCGTTCGCCCTTCGCCCACCGGCGGCGGACGGTGGTCCGGTGCTCGCCGACCCGGCCCCCCTGCTGGCCGCGATCGCGGCGGACCTGCGCTCCGGTGTGGGCCCCGCTCCGGTCGCCGCCCGCTTCCACCGGGCCGTCACCGGCCTCGTGCACCAGCTGTGCGTCCTGGCGCGCGAGCGGCACGGTGTGGACACCGTCGCCCTGACGGGCGGTGTGTTCCTCAACTGTCTGCTCTCCTCGGCCTGCGCCGAGGTCCTGCGCGAGGACGGTTTCACGGTGCTGCGCCACCACCAGGTCCCGCCGGGCGACGGCGGACTGGCCCTCGGCCAGCTCGTGGTGGCCGCACGCGCCGCGACGGGATCCGACTGACCGACCGCCCCGGCAGCGCCGGGCTACGCCCCACCACCATCAGCGAGGAGAGGCCCATGTGCCTTGCGGTACCCGGCAGAGTGCTGGACATTCAGGAACGCGACGGCACGCGGATGGCCAGCGTCGACTTCGGCGGCGTGGTCAAGGAGGTGTGCCTGGAGTACCTGCCCGACCTTCAGGTCGGCGAGTACGCCATCGTCCATGTCGGCTTCGCCCTGCAGCGCCTCGACGAGGAGTCGGCCAAGCAGACGCTCGAACTGTTCGAGACCCTCGGCATGCTGCAGGAGGAGTTCGGCGATCCCTGGGACATGGCCGCGGAGGCGGCGGGAACGCCTCCGCCCTCGCACGAGGAGGCGCGGAAGTGAAGTACATCGACGAATTCCAGGACCCGGAGCTGGCCCGACGCCTGCTCGACGAGATCCATGCCACGGTGACCCGACCCTGGGCGCTGATGGAGGTCTGCGGCGGGCAGACTCACTCCATCATCCGTCACGGCATCGACCAACTGCTTCCTGATCAGGTCGAGTTGATCCATGGGCCGGGCTGCCCGGTGTGCGTGACCCCGCTGGAGGTCATCGACAAGGCGCTGGAGATCGCCTCCCGGCCCGGCGTGATCTTCTGCTCGTTCGGGGACATGCTCCGTGTACCCGGCACCGGACGGGACCTGTTCACGGTCCGGGGCGAGGGCGGTGACGTACGCGTCGTCTACTCGCCGCTCGACGCGTTGAGGATCGCGCAGCAGAACCCCGACCGGCAGGTGGTGTTCTTCGGCATCGGCTTCGAGACGACGGCGCCGCCCAATGCGATGACGGTGTACCAGGCGCGCAGGCTCGGCATCCCCAACTTCAGCCTGCTGGTCTCCCATGTGAGGGTGCCCCCCGCGATCGAGGCGATCATGCGGTCCCCCAGCTGCCGGGTACAGGGGTTCCTCGCCGCAGGTCACGTGTGCAGCGTGATGGGCGTGGACGAGTATCCGGAGCTGGCGGAGCGCCACCGCGTCCCGATCGTCGTCACCGGATTCGAGCCCCTGGACATCCTCGAAGGCGTACGTCGCACCGTGGCCCAGCTGGAGCGCGGCGAGCACACCGTCGACAACGCCTATCCGCGCGCCGTGCGTCCCGAGGGGAATCCGGCCGCCAAGGCCATGCTGGCGGACGTCTTCGAGGTCACCGACCGCGCCTGGCGGGGCATCGGCGTGATCCCGGCGAGCGGTTGGCGCCTGTCCGCCGAGTACCGCGACTTCGACGCCGAGTTCCGCTTCTCGGTCGAGGACATCAAGACCCGTGAACCGGACGCCTGTCGCAGCGGCGAGGTCCTCCAAGGACTGATCAAGCCGCACGAGTGCGAGGCGTTCGGCACCCTGTGCACACCCCGCACCCCGCTCGGAGCCACCATGGTCTCCAGCGAGGGCGCCTGCGCCGCGTACTACCTCTACCGGCGCCTGGACCTCACCCCAGCGCCCCGGGAGGCGACCTCCGTTGTCTGACACGATCGACCTGACCACACCGTCCGTGGACCCGGCGGCCTGGACCTGCCCGGCTCCGCTGCGCGACCAGTCCCGCATCGTGATGGGCCACGGCGGGGGCGGGACGCTCTCCGCCGAGCTGGTCCGGCATGTCTTCGCCCCCGCCTTCGGCGGGGACGCGCTCGCCCAGCTCGGCGACTCCGCAGCCCTGTCGCTCGGCGGTGTCCGGCTGGCGTTCTCCACCGACTCCTTCGTCGTGCGACCGATGTTCTTCCCAGGCGGCAGCATCGGCGATCTCGCCGTGAACGGCACGGTCAACGACCTCGCCATGAGCGGTGCCCGCGCGTCCTACCTCTCCTGCGGGTTCATTCTGGAGGAGGGCGTCGAGATGGAACGCGTCGCCCGGGTCGCCGACGCGCTCGGCAGGGCCGCGCGAGTGGCCGGGGTCGAGGTGGCGACGGGCGACACGAAGGTGGTGGAGGCGGGCCACGGCGACGGGATCTTCATCAACACGGCCGGTGTCGGCCTCATCCCCGACGGAGTGGACCTGCGCCCGCAGCGGGTGGTCCCGGGGGACGTGGTGATCGTCAGCGGTCCCATCGGCGTGCACGGTGTGGCCATCCTGAGCGTTCGCGAGGGCCTGGAGTTCGGGGTGGAGATCGAGAGCGACTGCGCGGCCCTCGGCGGACTGGTGGAGACCATGCTCGCCGTCACCCCGGACCTGCACGTGCTTCGCGACCCCACCCGGGGCGGCCTGGCGGCGGCACTGAACGAGATCGCCACGGCCTCGGGCACGGGGGTGGTCGTCACGGAACGCGAGATCCCGGTCCCGCAGGCGGTGGCCGGTGCCTGTGCCGTGCTGGGCCTTGACCCCATGTACGTGGCCAACGAGGGCAAACTGGTGGCGTTCGTCCCGCGCGAGCACGCCGACGCGGTCCTGGAGGCCATGCGCGCCCATCCCCTGGGCCTGGAGTCCAGGATCATCGGCGAGGCGGTGGCGGTCCATCCGGGCATGGTGGTGGCCCGCACCGGCCTCGGCGGTACACGCGTGGTGGACATGCCGATCGGGGAGCAGTTGCCGAGGATCTGCTGATCGGTGTCGGCCGGGGGCCCGCAACTCCGCGCGTCCTCCGCGGCGGACGTCATCGCGTATGTGACCGGCCGGCCTCAGCTGGGTCGCGGTCCGGCCGCGCGCCGAGGCCGCCCGGCCCAAGGCCTCCCCTGCCGCCCGGCGCAGGCGGCGGGGGAGGGCCGGATGAGTACCGGTACCGGCCGCTACCCCTTCGGCACCTGCGGCCGGCACGACCGGATCGGCGCTCGATCCATGGCCGCAAGGGCCCGATGCCGGCTCACGGCTCGTCGCCGACCTCACTCGGCTCCGGAGAAGCGGGCGAGGTGAGGACGAGGTTCGCGGTGCGCAGGCGAAGCCGGAAGCCGAGGGACTCGTACAGGCGGACGGCGTTCTCATTCGACGACAGCACATGGAGAAACGGAGTCTCGCCGCGTTCCCGGATGCCTGCCGCGACGGCCAGGAGAAGACGTGTCCCGAGCCCTCGCCCTCGCCATCCCGCATCGGTGCAGACCCCGCTGATTTCCGTCCAACCCGGCACGTGCAGCCGTTCGCCGGCCATGGCCACCAGTCGACCGCCGTGCCGGATACCCAGATACGTGCCCATCTCGATCGTCCGTGGCAGAAACGGGCCCGGCTCGGTGCGTCGGGCCAGAGCGAGCATCTCGGGAACGTCCGTCCCACGAAGGCGGACCGCCTCCTCGTCCGGTGCGGCGGCGATCCCGTCGTCGACGAACTGCAGCAGGGGGACGAGCGCCCTGACCTCCCAGCCGTCCGGCGGCTGCACGGCAGGGCCGCTCAGCACGACCCGCGCGCCGGGGCCGGTGAGCGCCGCCAGGTCCGTCCAGTCGGCTTCATCGGGGCGGTCCGGCAGCGCCGTGAACGGTGACATGTCGACCGGGTAGCGCAGTGCGTTGCCGCGCCGCTGCGCGAAGTGGGCGTGCGGCCCGCTCAGCGCCGAGTGGATCGAATTGTCCAACGGATGCGAAGGCACTTCGGTGTCCTCACGTGTGACAACGGGTATGGATCGCGCCCCGGCGGTCGTCGCCGTGCGCAGATGACGGGACGGTGTGCCGACCGCGCTCAACGACCGGCATCGGTGCCGCCGCCACGTTCGCCGGCCTGGCGCGTACTCGGGATCGCGATCGGTTCGAGAAGCCGTCGCGACCCGCTGAGCATGGCGGACACGGGATCGAGCGGGGAGTCCCCCGCCTGGTACCCGGGGCCCGGTTCGATGCGGATCTCCGGGACCGGCGCCGCTGCACCGCATTGCTCGCAGCGCCCGTCGTGGTCGAGCAGGCCCCCGTCCCGGTCGTGGCGCAGGTCGCGCTTCGCCCCGGCCGGGGAGTAGAAGGCGTCCCCCCAGGCCATCATGGCGCGCACGATCGGCCACAGTGCGGTGCCCTTGTCGGTCAGCAGGTACTCGACGGTTCCCGCTCCGTCGTCGTCCCGGGTGAGTACTCCCTCCCGGACGAGGAGTTTCAGCCGGTTGGTCAGGACGGCACGAGGGATCCCGAGCTGGGTGGCGAGGTCCCCGAACCGGCGGACCCCGTAGAACGCGTCACGGACGATGAGGAGTGTCCATCGCTCTCCGACGACCTCCAATGTCCGCGCAAGCGAGCAGTTGCGGTCCGGATAGGTGCTGGGGAGGGTCATGCCCCGAAGTTTACCTCGTGCAGTTCACTCACTGAACTGACGGTGTTACGCTGGCCTGGTTCACTGACTGAACTGGCATCCCGGGGGTCGTGGGATCCATGTGGGCGCCTGCGCGTTCAGCGCGCACGCCGACGGCTGCTGCTTCGGGGTTTCCCGCTGGATCACCGGCCGTGCCCCCGGGATCCGACGGGCTCGACATGCGGCTCCGACGTCACCGCGGAGCCGGGCACACAAGCACCGAATCGATCGACGAGGAGAACTCCCATGTCGTCCGTGCTCATCACCGGCGCGTCCAGAGGAATCGGCCGGGCCATCGCCGTCGAACTGGCACATCGTGGTCATCGGGTGATCGCCACCGCTCGCCGGCCCGAAACCCTGGCGGATCTCCCCGTGGACCAGCGTCTGCCCCTCGACGTCACCGATCAGGCAAGCGTCGACCAGGCCATCAAGGACGCCGGCGAGATCGATGTGCTGATCAGCAACGCCGGTGCGACGGTGCGCGCACCGCTGGAAAGTGTTCCGCTCGCGGAGGTCGAACGGCTCTACCGGCTCAACACCTTGGGCGCGCTGCGAGTGGCGCAGGCTGTGCTGCCGGCGATGCGGGAACGAGGATCCGGCCGCCTCGTTTTCGTCTCCAGCATCCAAGGACGACTGGTGCTGCCGATGATCGGCCCGTACGGCGCCAGCAAGTGGGCGCTGGAGGCGATCGCCGAGACACTCGCCATCGAGACGGGCCACTTCGGCATCAAGGTGAGCATCGTGCAGCCCGGCGCGGTGTCCACGAACGGCGCCGAGCAGGCTCGGACGTTCGTCGAGCAGGACAGCCCCTACGCCCCGCTGTATCGCCAACTCGCGGCTCTGCGCGGCGAGGTCATCACCTCCGAGCAGGTGGCCGCGGTCGTGGCCGACACGGTCGAACGGCCCGAGCCTCCCCTGCGTGTGCCCGCCGGAATGCCCGCCGAGCGAGCACTGAAGGCGCGCAAGGAGGCGCCCGAGAGCGAGCCGTTCAGGTTGGCCGGGATCGATTGGTAGCGACCGGTCGAGGCCGGGTGCCTCCGGTTCGAGGGGGGACATCTCACCGGAGGCACCCGGCCGCACGCCGGCGCCACCGCGGTTCTCGACGGGGGATGCGCGGTGGCGAGTCCGGGACGACGTGAGAGGTGCCGGTCCGCGCGTACCGTGCTGTCTCGACGACCGCTTTCATGTGTCGCCGTGCGGCCGGGTCCTGCTCGCGGCGAGCGGGCCGTCGGCTCACTCGAGCGGCAAGGCCCGGGCCGACGCGCCGCTCCCAGCGCTGCTCTGGTCGGTGGCCCATGCGGACAGCACCGTCAGTGCCTCGTCGGAGGGTGAGCCGGGGTCGGCGAGGAACGTGAGCAGGGTCAGGTCTGGGTCGCCGGGGAAGGCCAGTGTTTCGGTGTGGAGGGTGAGACGGCCCACCACCGGGTGGTGGAGCTGCTTGGTGTGATGGCTGAACTGCATCACCTTCTGTGCGGCCCACCAGCGGCGGAAGGGATCGCTCTTCATGGACAGCTCGCCCACCAGCTCGGCGGTGCGGGTGTCGTCGGGATGGCGGGCCGCATCCATGCGCAGCGTGCCCACGAACTCGGAGGCGACCCTCTCCCAGCCGTCGGCGAAGAGTGATCGCGCCGCCTCGTCGAGGACCATCCAGCGAGCGGCGTTGCGGTTCCGGACGGGCATCGCGTCGAAGTCGTGGAGCAGGGCACGGGCCATCCGGTTGGTCACCAGGATGTCGGTGCGACGTCCCAGCACGAGGGCCGGGGTGCCCTCGAGCCGAGCCAGGAGCGCGTGGACCCCGGGACGCACCTTCTGCACGGCACGGTGACCACGGTGGCGCCCACCGGGACGCGGGCGCGCCACCGCGTTGAGGTAGCTGCGTTCCGTCGGGTCGAGTCGCAGGGCGTTCGCCAGGGCGTCGAGGACGGAGTCCGAGGGGCTGATGGGCCTGCCCTGTTCGAGACGCGTGTAGTAGTCCACACTGACGCCGGCCAGCGCGGCCAGTTCCTCCCGGCGCAGCCCGGGGACCCGTCGCGGCGCCACATCGCGCAGGCCGAGCTCCTCCGGATCCATCGCCGCGCGCCGGGCGCGCAGGAACTCGCCGAGCCCTTCGTTCCGCTCCATGTCCCCATGGTCCCTCCCGCCGACGCGCATGTGGCGGCGAAGGTGGCCCTCCGGATCCCAGGAAGGGGCGGGCCGGTTCCATGGCCGTCATGGATGTCGGCCGGCGGTTTGCTGGGATGCGGGACGCCCACCTCGCGCTCCCGCATCCCACTTCGCCGTGCGCACCGCACGGCCCTCCACAAGGAGATCCCCTCATGACTTCGACCTGGCTCATCACCGGTGCGACCTCGGGCTTCGGCCGGCTGGTCGCCGAGCGTGCGCTCGCCGCCGGAGCACACGTGATCGCCGTCGGCCGCCGCAGCGACCGGCTCGCCGAACTGGCGGACAGCGCCACCGAGGGGCACGTCACCGAGCTGCCGCTGGACATCACCGCGCCCGACGCGGAACAGGTCCTGGCCGACGCGGTGCAGGCGGCGGGCGGGCTGGACGTCCTGGTGAACAACGCCGGCTACGGGTTGTTCGGACCGGTCGAACAGATCGACGCGGACAAGGCGCGTGCGATCTTCGAGACCAACGTGCTGGCCAACCTCGCCGTCCTGCGCGCCACGCTCCCGGCGCTGCGCGCATCCCGCGGTCGTATCGTCCAGATCTCCTCGCTCAACGGCCAGTTCGCGTGGGCCTCATCGGGTCTGTACTCGGCCTCCAAGGCCGCCGTGGAACTGGCCGGCGAAGCACTCGCGCACGAACTCGCCCCCACGGGTGCGAAGGTGACGATCGTCGAACCCGGCGTCTTCGCCACCGAGTTCGCCGCCCGTGTTGATGTCGTCGCCCCGCACGACGTGTACGCACCGACCGTGGGGAAGTTCCTCGCGGACTTCTCGTCGCTGCCCCCCTCGGCGTTCGGCAACGCCGAGACCGTGGCGGACGCGGTCATGGCGGTCGTGGCGATGGAGGAGCCGCCCCTGCGCCTTGCCGTCGGCGCAGACGCCGTCGAGGGCATCCGGGAGTCGCTGCGCTCCCGCCTCGCCGAGCTCGACCGCTGGGAGTCCTTCGCACCCGCCCCGCTCGGCCGGCCCGTCTGACCGGGCGGCCCTTGTGTTCATGACCGTAAACTGGTCGGTTTCCTCTCGGGCGGTACGGAGTTAGCCTCGGCATATGACCACTGACGTGAAGCAGAGCTCCCGGGAACGACTGCTGGAAGCGGCGGCCACGCTCACCTATCTGCAGGGTGTCGGCGTCGGTGTCGAGGCACTGTGCAAGGCGGCGGGCGTCTCCAAACGCTCGATGTACCAGCTGTTCGAGAGCAAGGACGAGTTGCTGGCGGCGAGCCTGCAGGAGCGTGCCCCCGCCGCCATGGCGCCGCTCCTGCCCGGCGCGGACCAAGAGCGTTCACCCGGCGAGCGGATCCGGTACGTCTTCGAGCAGGTGGAGACGCAGGCCGCCCTGCCGGACTATCGCGGCTGCCCGTATCTGGCCGTCCAGGTCGAGCTCAAGGACCTGGACCACCCGGCCAGTCGCGTCGCGAGCCGGATCAAGCAGGAGCTGACGGAGTTCTTCCGCGCCGAGGCCGAACGGGGCGGGGCCGTCGATCCCGAGCTGCTGGCCCGCCAGCTGGTGCTGGTCTTCGACGGGGCGAGCGCCCGTGCGGGGATTCGCGCCGACTCCCTGGTCGGCCTCGTCGGCCCGATGGTGGACACCCTCCTCGACGCCGCGGGCGTGCGCTGACCCGTCGATGACGGGTGCGAGGGCCGTGAGCGGGACCGGCGGGCTGCCCCGCATACCTTGGGTTGGAAAAACAAACTAAAAAGCGGGGCCACGTCTTGCATGCGGGAAACCGATCGGTTTACGGTGTCGTGAAACCGATCGGTTTTCTGTCTTGGAGGTAAGAAATGACTGCTCTCAAGGGCGCGGCCGTCCTCGTCACCGGCGGCAACAGGGGCATCGGAAAGTCCCTGGTCGAGGAGCTGTACGCGCGCGGCGCGGGCAAGGTCTACGCCACGGCGCGCGACCCCCGCACGGTGACGCATCCCGACGCCGTGCCGTTGGCGCTGGAGGTCACCGACCCCGCCTCCGTGGCGGCCGTGGCCGCTCAGGCCGGGGACGTCACCGTCCTGATCAACAACGCCGGCGCCTCGAGCCACGCCTCGTACCTGGACTCGTCGATCGACGACGTACGCCGCGACATGGAGATCAACTTCTACGGTCCGCTGCTGGTCACACGCGCGTTCGTGCCGATCATCGAGGGCAACGGCGGCGGTCACGTCCTCAACTTCCACTCCGCCCTGTCCTGGCTGGCCGACGGCACCCCCTACAGCGCCTCCAAGGCCGCGCTGTGGTCGCAGACCAACTCCCTGCGCCTGCACCTGAAGCCGCGCGGCATCACGGTCACCGGCCTGCATGTGGCGTATGTCGACACCGACATGGCGGCGCACGTCGACGCCCCCAAGTCCAGCCCCCGCGACGTCGCGCTGGCCGCACTGGACGGCATCGAGGCGGGAGCCCACGAGGTGCTGGTCGACGACGTCACACGCGGTCTCAAGGCGGCACTGGCCGGGGACCTGGAGTCGCTGTACGAGCAGCTCCGGTAGTCCCGAGGGTCGGGCCTCAGGAAGGGTGCGGCCGGGTCATCCAGGGGGCGTGGCTGCCGTGTACAGCCGGACGACCGGTTCCAGGTAGTCCACGTGCGGTCCGGCCAGCCGCGCCAGGTCGGCGGGTGAGCGGACCAGGGCGAACCGGTCCAGCTCCGGCTCGCGGCCCAGCGCCTTCTCCGAGACCACGAGAGCCTGGAAGCGGTCGTGCAGCAAGGACACAGGCCGGCTGGGCGCGGTGAAGAGAGCGCCGACGTTGCCGCCGGCGCCGAGCGTGACACGCCACAGGGTCAGGTCCTCGGCGGGTGTGTCGACCCCGGTCTCCTCGACCAGTTCCCGTGCGGCGTGCCCGCGGAGCGCGGCCAGATCGAGCGGCCCGTCGCCGACCGGAGGCTCCAGGGAACCACCCGGCAACTGCCAGCGGCCGGGTGCGGCCGTGGCCGGTGACATCCTTCCCACCATCAGACGCCCGTCCTCCGTCGGCTGGAGCGCGCTCACGAAGAGGGCAGGCAGACGGCGGGCTGTTCCGTTCACCCGCCGCAGGGCGTAGTGCCGGTACGTCGTCCGCGCCCAGGTGATGACCAGGCCGTGCGGGTCCTCGCGCTCCAGCCCGGCGCAGGCCGCCACGGGGCCGTCGAAGAGGTTCGGGTTGGCCTGGACCGCATCCTCCCAGACGCGGTCCAGGGCCGCCTGTTCCTCGCAGGACAGCCACGGAGCGGCGGTCTCGACGAAGCGGATGCTGCGTACGTCCAGGAGGTCGACGCCGGAGGATCCCGGCGGTGGCTTGATCACCGGCTCATGCTGTCACACCGGACCTCACACCGATCGCCGGTCAGCGCCCCGCGGCTGCGGGCTGACGGCCGTGCCGGCGCGCGAACCGTCCGCCCGCGGCTCCCCGGGCGCCTTCCTCAGCCCGTGCTCCCGTACACCTCGTCCGTGTTCGGCCGCGGCACGGGCCGGTGGCGGGCGGCGGGACCCTCCGCGAAGGCGCACAGGAGGTTCTCCGTCGTGCGGGTCACGAAGGCCCCGGTACGGGCGTCCATGCCGTGGTCGCGACCGCCGTCGGCGGTGCCCGCCATGAGCGCCTCCACCCAGCGCATGGTGCCCGTGGCGAAGACGCCGGCACCGCCCGGGACCGTGTAGTAGGCGGAGTCGCTGTGGCTGCGCAGACCGTTGCACACCAGGGGCGAATGGGCCGTTATCTCCAGCGGTCCGGGCACGGTGGCGCCCGGCGTGACCCGGTCGTACTCGACACCGACCAGGTGGTCGAAGCCGTCGCCGGGGCGCACCCCGGTTCCCTCGTACAGCCAGTGGTCCGCCGCGTGGACGACGTACGGCGCGTCCGTCGGGTAGCCCTCGTAGAGCACGCCCGTGAGTGAGGACTCGGGATCGGCCGCCGGGGCCTGGCGGAAGTCGGTGGTCGCGAGGGCCGGCCGGGTGGCGTAGCAGGGGTCGTCCCGGACCGAGGACTTGTAGCAGACCACGGTGCGGTCGGGCAGCGTCTCGCCCCGCTCGATGCGGACCCGGCGGAAGCAGGTGTTGGCGCCGAGGAAGGCGACGTTGGTGCCGGCGTCGCGGGCCAGGGTGACATGCCGGCGCTGCTCGGGGGTCCAGTACTCGTCGTGGCCCAGAGCGATCACGGCCGCCGCGCCGCGCAGAACCTCCGGGTCGCGGTGCACGTCGGTGCCCGTGGTGTACGCCAGCGGTATGCCGAGCCGTTCGGCCAGCACCACCACCGCCCGTTCGTACACCAGGAACTTCTCCGCGCCGTCGGCGTCGTAGGGCCGGTCGAAGGTGACGGCGAGGGAGCGGGTGGCGTAACCGCCGGAGGCGCCGTCGTAGAGGCTGTAGCCGCCCCACCGGTTGTAGGCCTGCCAGGTGGCGGGGGCGTGCATGAGCACCGTCCGCCCCGCGCCCCGGGTGGAACGCACGATCAGCGGCACATGGCGCTGATGGCCGTTGTCCGCGTCCAGGCGCAGCAGATACGCGCCCTCGGGCCAGCCGGTCGTGCTGAAGGTCAGCGTGCGGGGCCAGTCGGCGCGGACCGTGCGGGTCTGCGGCAGCAGGCGCGGCTCGGGCTGGACGCGGCCCGGTACGCGGGGCGAGCGCCAGACGAGGCGGGCCCCGGCTCCGCCGTACCAGCCGACGCGGAAGGCCGAGACTCTGAAGGAGCGCGCGGTGGTCGAGACGTACAGGCCGCACTCCTCGCCCGGCACGACGCTCACCCGGTCGGCGTAGCCGGCCACGGCCGTCGCCGGGCCCTCGCTGCCGATACGCCAGTCGGGTGACCCACGAAGGTCCCGTTCCACCTCCGGGAGGTGGGAGGTCTTCGGGTGCCCACGCGCCGGCGGTGCCGGATCGCAGGCGGCGGCCGTCACCGAGGCGATCCCGGCGGCGGCGCACGCACCGACGAAGCGCCTGCGTCCCAGTGGCCACGGGTGTGGTCGGCCGTCCTCCGGCGTGCCTCGTTCCTCGGGGCCCACATCGCCTCCCGTGCCTCCGGCCGACGCGTCACCGCTCCGAGGCCAGCGTGGCACGGCGCCGCGGGCCGCGCGCCCCGGGCCGCCGGACGCTACGAGGGTGCGGAGCGCAGCGCCTGTATCACCGCCCAGGCGACCGAGACGAAGGGGACGGCCACGACCGCGCCGATCACCCCCGCGACGATGCCGCCCGCGATGACGGACACCGCGACGACGAGCGGGTGCAGGCGAACGGCCCAGCTCATCACCAGGGGATGCAGCAGATGTCCCTCGATCTGCCCGATGACCACGATGAGCAGCAGAACGGCCGCGGCCGTGAGGGGGCCGCGGCCGGCGAGCGCGACGACGGTCGCCACACCGAGGGCGATCGGGGAGCCGACCAGGGGCACGAACGCGGCGAAGAACTCCAGCAGGGTGAGCGGCAGCGCGAGCGGCACCCGGAGCGCGAACAGGGCGATCCCCACGAGAACGGCGTTGGTGGCCGCCACGATGATGATGCCCCGGGTGTACCCGGCGAACGTCCGCCAGGCCGCGTGTCCGGCCCGGTCCCACGTCGGGCGCGCGCCGACGGGCAGGAACGTGTCGCGTGCCCACGACCACAGGCGTTCGCCCGAGTGGATGAAGAACACGGAGGAGAACAGCGCGAGGGCGGCCCCGGTGATCAGTTCTACGACCCTGCCCAGGCCGCTGACGGCTCTGCTGAGCAGGTCGGCGCGGTGGGAGGCGAGGTAGGAGGAGATCTGGTCCTGGAGGCCGGCCAGGGTGCCGCGGTTGACCCGGAACGGCGGCCGTTCGAGCCAGCGTTGGATCTGACGGATGCCGCCGCGGAACTCCCCGGTCAGCCCCGACCATTCGCCCGCCACCGCCTCGCCCACCAGGGAGAGCAGCGCCAGGACCAGGACAAGGCTGCCGACCAGGGAGATCGCCACGCACAGGGGCCGCGGAAGCCACCGGTTCAGCAGGTCGGCGACGGGGTGCAGAACCGAGGTGACGACCAGGGCGAGGAACAGGGACACGGCAACCAGGTGGAAGCGCCCCAGCACGATGAAGACGCCGTAGACGGCGACCCCGACAAGGACGAGGCGCCACGCGTAGGCGGCCGCGACCCGCAGCCAGGGGACCGTGTGTTCGGCCGGGACGACTCGAGGGGCGGCCGGGGCGCGGCGGGTGACACGAACGGAGCGGGGTGGCCGGCTGCCGAGCACCACGGCGCCCTTCCTGCGTTCTCGCCCCGGGTCGCCCGCATCCGCCACCGCGTCTCCCGCGTCCTGACTGTCGGTCATCTCCACAGCACAGTAGGGGCAAAGCGGACATGGGGCTGCGTGCAACGCGCCCGCGCACGTCGGGGGAGGCCCTGCGGGAGAGAGCTCCCGCGGCTCGGGCGGCCGGACGGCTGGTCACTCCAGGTGAGCGACGACCCTCGCTCCGGCCCGTCAGCCAGTATCGTAAGGGCCGGGAAGTTGCCGGTGATCCGCACCTTGTCTGAGTGATTCGGTCGGAGGAGAGCGATGAGCGCGGAAGGACGTGGCCCGGCCGAGCAGTATCTGCCCAAGCTGCGGCTGGACGAGTTGCTGGACGAGCTGCAGGCCCGTATCGATGCGGCGCGCGGCACCCAGGACCGGGTGCACCGCCTCCTGGAGGCCGTGCTGTCGGTCGGGCGGGAACTCGATCTGCCGCAGGCGCTGAGGAGCATCGTCGAGGCGGCGGTCGTGCTCGTCGACGCCGAGTACGGCGCCCTGGGCGTCATCGGCGACGACCGCATGCTCTCCGAATTCCTCACCATCGGCGTCGGCGACGAGGAACGGGAGAAGATCGGCGCGCTGCCCAGCGGGCACGGCATCCTCGGTGAGCTGATCCGGCACCCGGAGCCGCTGCGTCTGGCGGAGCTCTCGGACCACCCGGCGTCCTACGGCTTCCCCGACCACCATCCGCCGATGCACTCCTTCCTCGGCGTGCCCATCCGGGTGCGCGACAAGGTCTTCGGAAACCTCTACCTCACGGAGAAGCGCGCCGCCGCGGAGTTCGACGCCGAGGACGAGGCCGTGCTCGCCACCCTGGCGGTGGCGGCCGGCGTCGCCATCGAGAACGCCCGGCTCTACGAGGAGACGCGGCTGCGTGAGCGCCTGCTGCGGGCGAGCTCCCAGGTCACCAGCGCGCTGCTGTCGGGCGCCCCCAGCGCGGACGTGCTGGAACTGATCGTGGAGCAGGCGCGGGGCATCGTCTCCGCCGATGTGGGGATGATCGCCGAGCGGGTCGCCGGGGAGGAGGTGCTGCGGCCGCTGTTCGCCGTCGGTGCCGAAGCCGAGCGGCGCAGGGGTCTGGTGATGTCGGGGCAGGACGGTTTCGTGGAAGCCGCATTCAGCACGGCGGAGCCGGTGATCAGCCCCGATATCCAGCAGGACCCGCGGATCGACCAGGGTTCCGTCCTGTGGGCCGGGCTGGGGTCCGTGGTGGGCGTGCCGCTCGTGGCGAGCGGCAAGTCCATCGGGGTGCTGGTGCTGGGGCGCACCGCGGGGCGAACGCCGTTCACCGACACCGATGCGGGCCCCCTCCTGGGCTTCGCAGGGCAGGCCGCTCTGGCGCTGGAACTGGCCGAGCGGCGCCGGGACGCCGAGCAGATCGCGCTGCTGCAGGACCGCGACCGGATCGCCCGCGATCTGCACGACCTCGCGATCCAGCGGCTGTTCGCGGCCGGGATGACCCTGCAGAGCACCCAGCGTTTCGTGGACCACCCGGAAGCCGCCGAGCGGCTGTCACGGACCGTCGACGACCTGGACGAGACCATCAAGATCATCCGTTCGACGATCTTCGGGCTGCGCGCGCACGGCGGCGGGCCGGAGAAGGCCGGTCTGCGCAGGCGTGTGTCGGAGGCGGTGCAGGTGTCAGCAGGCACGCTCGGTTTCACTCCCGCGCTGCGCATCGAGGGACTGGTGGACACCGATGTCCCCGGCGACGTGGCCGACCATGCGCTCGCCGTACTCGGCGAGGCGTTGAGCAATGCGGCACGGCACTCGGGTGCGAATTCCGTGGACGTCCACCTGCGGTTCGCCGGCGGCGAGTTGACCCTGACGGTGGCCGACGACGGCTGCGGCGTACCGCAGGGCGTGGCCCGCAGCGGGCTGCGGAACCTGGAGGAACGGGCCGACGCGCTGGGCGGCACTCTCACCGTGGGCGACCGTCCCGGCGGCGGCACACGCCTGGTGTGGCGGGTGCCGGTGCGCTGAGCCCGCGGCCCGATCGTGCGGCGCCGCAACGCCGCACCCCACGGTGAGCGCCCTGTGGCCCCGGACGCCGCGGCTCAGTGGGTGGAGTGGTCCCCGGGCACGGGCCCCTCCAGCTGCGAGGCGAGGACCGCGGCCTGGACCCGGCGCTGCACGCCGAGTTTGGCGAGCAGCCGCGAGATGTGGTTCTTGACGGTCTTCTCCGACAGGTAGAGCTTCTTGCCGATCTCCCGGTTGGTCAGACCGTCACCGATGAGCGCGAGGATGTCCCGCTCGCGGGGCGAAAGACCCGCCAGCTCGGGTGCCACGGCGGGCTGCTCGGCGGGATCGGCGCGGAGCGAGTGCATCAGCCGGGCGGTCGTCGCGGGGTCGAGCATGGACTGCCCGGAGGCGACGGTCCGGACAGCGGAGACCAGGTCGGCCCCCTTGATCTGTTTGAGCACGTAACCCGAGGCTCCCGCCATGATCGCGTCGAGCAGTGCGTCCTCGTCGTCGAACGAGGTCAGCATGAGGCAGGCCAGCTCCGGCATCCGGCTGCGCAGCTCGCGGCACACGGTGATGCCGTCGCCGTCCGGAAGGCGTACGTCCAGGACGGCCACGTGCGGCCGAACCGCCGGGCCGCGGGCGAGCGCGTGCTCGACCGTGTCGGCGTCGCCGACGACGCAGATGTCGGGTTCCGTGTCCAGCAGATCGGCGAGGCCGCGTCGTACGACCTCGTGGTCGTCCAGCAGGAAGACCCGGATCGGATGCTGCTCGCTGAAGGTGCGTGCCTCGGCCATGGGTACCTCTCGTTTCCCGGTGGAGGGCGGACCGCGGACTGCCCGCGCCGACGATCGTCGTCCGGCGGGCACGGTGAGCACTAGGGCCGACCGGCCCCCGGTACCACCATGCTCCCTCACCGGCCCCCTCGTACCGGACCAGCGACTCATGCCGTCGCGCCGCACGGCCGCGCACGGCCGGTCCCGCGCAGGGTGTGTGCGACGGCCGACGTCCCGGGGCGACCGCATCCGGCGGACATCGGCACGCCGGATGCGGTGCCGCGCCGCCTACGTCGGAGCGGCCTGAGGTTCCGCGAGCTGGAACTGCACGTCCACGACACCCTCGACGGACCGGGCCAGACGTGCGGCCACCGGCACCAAGGAGGTGTCCCGGATCCGGCCGCCGAGCTTCACCACCCCGTCCTCGACCTCGACGCGCACGGACGAGGCCGGGGGCCGGAAGAGATATGCCACCACCTCGCGCCGGATCTCCTCGGCGATCTCCTCGTCGTCCCGCAGGAACACCTTCAGCAGGTCCGCGCGGCTGACGATGCCCTGGAGGTCGCCCAGCTCGTCGACGACGGGGAGTCTTTTCACCTTGTGGCGCGCCATGGTCCGCGCGGCCTGTGCGAGCGTCGCGTCGGCACGGGTGGTCAGCGGCGGCGAGGTCATCAGCTGCTCGGCCGTCACCGCGTCCGCCTTGGCCGGGTCCGCGGGCCCGTGCAACCGGGTGAACGGGGAACCTCCGGGCGGGCGGTGTCCCGAGGAGCCGTCGTCGCGGAACTCCTCCTTCGCCAGGAGGTCGGCCTCCGACACCACGCCGACGACGCGGCTCTTGCCCTCGAGGACGGGCAGGGCGCTGACCCTCCAGTCGTGCATCATCTGCACGATCTCCTTGAAGGGGGCACGGCGGCCTATCGCGGCGACCGTCTGGGTCATCACGTCGCTGACGATGTGAGGGGTGCCGTACATGGCGTCTCCTCCGGTCGGGGGCGGCGGTCGCCGCAGGCTGTCCCGGAGAGCCGGGAGTGCTCCCGGGGTCGTGTTCCAAGCGGGAAGCGCACCCCGCGGGTCGTGCGGATCAGGCGCTCGCGGTGCCCGGTGGGCTGTCCGCGGAGCATGCTGGTTGTCGGAGGGTCGTTCACGACGGTCTCCAGGTGCGGGGACCCGTCGACTCCAGCGTCTCTCCGGATCCGGGTGCGGGCCATGGGCCGCCCGGCCCCGGGTCCGGCTGTTCGGCACCGCGGACGGACCTCGCCGCCGCGGACGACGGGCCCGGTCCCGGCGGATCGGGCGTCGACCGGCGCACCGGGCACGGGCCGTACACGCAGGAGGCTCGAGGGCAAGAGCGGAACAACTCGGACGCAGGAGGTGCGGACCATGGTTCGGCACGTCACCGCGGGAGTCGACGAGACCGACGAGAGCCTCGCGGCCGCCCACTGGGCGGCCCGGGAAGCGCTGCGTCGTGGTGCCGCGCTCCGACTCGTGCACGCCGGTGAGTGGCCGGTGTCGCCTGCGCCGTCCGCGGCCGAGGAACCCGGCCCGCGGGATTGGGCGGAGCAGACCCTGGAGCGGGCGGTCCGCAGTGTCCGTGCCGCCCATCCGGGACTGCCGGTGGAGGATCTGCTGGTGCCCGACTCCCCGGTCACGGTGCTGCTCGGGGAGGCCGAGGGCGCGGAGTTGCTCGTACTGGGGTCCCGTGGCCTCGGCCGTGCCGCCGGGTTTGTGATGGGGTCGGTGTCCCAGCGTGTCGTCGCCAGGTCCCCGGGCCCCGTCGTGCTCGTCAGAGCCCTCGAGGCGTGCACCGACGAGCATCTGCCGGCCCTGGACGGCGTCTCCCCCGAGGAGATACCCGAGACCCCGTACCGCGACGTCGTCCTCGGGATGGACACCCGGCACCCCTGCGACGAACTGATCGCGTTCGCCTTCGACGCCGCCCGGCGCCGCGGGGCGTCGCTGCGCGTGGTCCACGCCCTCGGTGCCGCGCTGGACAACGCCGCCGAAGGGCGCTCCGGCGCGGGGCACGACACGGAACTGCTCGCCGACGAGGAGGACCTGATGGCGGCGATGCTCCGCCCCTGGGCGGAGAAGTGCCCGGGTGTCACGATGTCCGAGACCGTCACCGCGGGGCGGCCCGCAGCGGAGCTGGTCCGGGAGTCCGCCCATGCCTCCCTCGTGGTCGTGGGGCGCCGTACTCGGGACACCCGGCTCTGCACGCAGCTCGGTTCCGTGACCCACGCCCTGCTCCATCACGCCCGCTGCCCGGTCGCCGTCGTCCCGCACTCCTGAACCGCGTCCCGGTCCGTACGGACCACCCGCCGCGGTCGCCCGTCCTCGACCCGTACGCCGCCACCGCACGCCGATCGTCCGGGTCCGCCGACGCTGCCGGCAGGACCACCCTCCTCACGTCCGCCTTGCCCGGGGCGGCGGCTCATGGGCCGATCGGCCCCGGTTCGGGACCTGCGGCCCCTGCCCCGCCTTCCCCCGGCGCCATGACGCTGGAATCGGACACCGGGACCGGGAACCACGACCAGGAGGTGGACGCCATGCCCCGCCCGTCGTCGGCCTCGACACAGCGGCCGGGATCCGGCCGGCCGCAGTGGGGGCGCGTACGCCCTCGAGGCGCCGGGGCCGCCGCGAAGGCGAAGTGAGCATCGGGTACCGGAACCGCGGCCCGGACGCGGCACCCGCGGATCCGGGGAAGGCGGCCGAACCGCTGGTTCTCGGCACCGGAACGACGAGCGGCGTCGAGGACTTCCCGACCGGTCGGGTCGCACGCGCCGCCCCGGCGCACGCGGTGGTACCGGTACACGCCGCGACGCAGGCGCCCGACGAGCACGAACCGGACCCCTCGTGCCCTGCCGGTGCCGCGGCAGCCCCGGTCGCCGTCGTTGCCTGAAGAGCGTGACCGGCAGTGTCCGCAGCAACCCGCACCCACCGTGGCGGACCCGCCGCCCCGATGAGCACCGTCGACGACCCGTGGAGTCACCCATGCCCGAGGCCGCACAGCACCACGGCACCGCACCGACCGACGAGGAACTGCGCGCGCTCGACGCCCACTGGCGGGCCGCCAACTACCTCGCCGCGGGACAGATCTACCTCATGTCCAACCCGTTGCTGACCGAGCCCCTGAAGCCCGAGCACATCAAACCGCGGCTGCTCGGCCACTGGGGCACCTCGCCCGGGCTCAACCTCGTCCACACCCACCTCAACCGGGTCATCAAGGAGCGCGGCATCGACGCCCTGTGCGTATGGGGGCCCGGACACGGCGGGCCCTCGGTACTCGCCAACTCCTGGCTCGAAGGCAGCTACAGCGAGACCTATCCGGACGTGACACGGGACGCCCGTGGGATGGAGAGGCTGTTCCGGCAGTTCTCGTTCCCGGGCGGAGTACCCAGTCATGTCGCTCCGGAGGTGCCCGGCTCGATCCACGAGGGGGGTGAACTCGGCTACTCCCTCGCACACGCCTACGGCGCCGCGTTCGACCATCCGAACCTGCTGGTCGCCTGTGTGATCGGTGACGGAGAGGCGGAGACCGGACCGCTGGCCGCGTCCTGGCACTCCAACAAGTTCCTCGACCCGGTGCACGACGGTGCGGTCCTGCCGATCCTTCACCTCAACGGTTACAAGATCGCGAATCCGACCGTGCTCTCCCGGCTCCCGGAGCCCGAACTCGACGAGCTGCTGCGGGGATACGGGCACGAGCCCATCACCGTCGCCGGTGACGACCCCGTCCAGGTCCATCGCGCGCTGGCGCAGGCCTTCGACGAGGCACTCGACCGCATCGCACTGCTGCAGCGCACGGCGCGCGAGGAGGACGTCACGCAGCGACCCCACTGGCCGATGATCGTGCTGCGCACCCCGAAGGGATGGACCGGGCCGGCCGAGGTGGACGGCGTGCCCGTCGAAGGCACCTGGCGGGCGCACCAGGTCCCGCTGGCGGGCGTCCGCGAGAACCCGCAGCACCTGCGGCAGTTGGAGGCCTGGCTGCGGTCGTACCGGCCGGAGGAACTCTTCGACACCGACGGCCGGCCCTGTGCCGAGGTGCTGGCCTGCGTGCCCGACGGAGCGCGGCGGCTGGGCGCCACCCCGTACGCCAACGGCGGGCTGCTCGTACGTGAACTCCCGATCGCCTCCCTGGACGACTTCGCGGTGCCCGTCGACAAGCCCGGCGCGACCCTGCACGAACCCACCCGCGTCCTGGGCGGCCTGCTCGAACAGATCATGAAGGACACCACGGCGCGCCGCGACTTCCGCCTGGTGGGGCCCGACGAGACGGCCTCCAACCGGCTGGATGCCGTCTTCGGCGCCAGCGGCAAGGCATGGCAGGCCGAGGTGCTCCCGGTGGACGAGCACCTGGACCGGCACGGCCGGGTGATGGAGATCCTCTCCGAGCATCTGTGCCAGGGCTGGCTGGAGGGCTATCTGCTCACCGGACGGCACGGCCTGTTCTCCTGCTACGAGGCGTTCGTGCACATCGTCGACTCGATGGTGAACCAGCACATCAAGTGGCTGAAGACATCGCGCGAGCTGAACTGGCGTGCGCCCGTCGCCTCCCTCAACTATCTGCTGACGTCCCATGTGTGGCGCCAGGACCACAACGGCTTCTCCCACCAGGACCCGGGCTTCGTCGACCACGTCCTCAACAAGAGCCCGCAGGTCGTCCGCGTCTATCTCCCGCCGGACGCCAACACCCTTCTGTCGGTGGCGGACCACGCCCTGCGCAGCCGCGACTACGTCAACGTCATCGTGGCGGGCAAGCAGCCGTGCTTCGACTGGCTCTCCATGGACCAGGCCCGCGTCCACTGCGCGCGCGGCGCCGGCATCTGGGAGTGGGCGGGCACCGAGAACGGCTCCGAGCCGGACGTGGTCCTCGCCTGCGCGGGCGACGTACCGACCCAGGAGGTGCTTGCCGCGGCGCAGTTGCTGCGCCGTCACCTTCCCCAGCTGGCCGTGCGCGTCGTCAACGTCGTCGACATGACCCGGCTGCTGCCGCAGGAGGAACACCCGCACGGCATGACGGACTTCGAGTACAACGGCCTCT